>ENA-UONQ01000039-UONQ01000039.1-human-gut-metagenome-genome-assembly--contig:-CS26-NODE-39-length-167169-cov-9.968913_pt1 | contig 167169 bp, 128 predicted proteins | sample MGYA00242460_ERZ724007 | MGnify/ENA metagenome assembly ERZ724007
GTAGAGCGTCGCATTGGTAGTGCGGAGGTCACGGGTCCGATTCCCGTCAGCAGCTTTTCAAGCATCTCAGAGGAATCTGAGGTGCTTTTTAGTTCATGACAATAGAATGCTCGCAGAGCGTGCATTCTATTGATATCAGACCGGTGTATTACGGTGTGCAAATGGTGATTTGTGGTGGAAAATCCAGATTTCACTCTGTGTCCACATGGTTTTTAGGGATTTTGTTATGTAAAGTCAAGGGTATTGGCTTTTCCAACCGGATCCGGTATCTGGCAGGCTCTTTTACGAAGACGCGTAACCGCATTGTAAAAAGAACTGGGAGAGATCCCGTGCTCAGTACACCATGCCGCATCCGTCAGACCGCTCTGCCTGCACTCAGTCACCAGTTTCATCCATTCATCCAGGGAACGCCCTGGGGCACGTTTGTCAGCCATAATGAAACCTCCATGTGTAGTGAATTTCTATCTCCTATCAACGGAATGGAGTAAAAATCTATTTCCTATCATCATTATGGACTACAAAATAGCCAGTGAAAAGTTACCCAGAAATTAAGCGCTTACCTTTTATATATTTCCAGACAACAGAAAAACCCGTAGAACCGAAGTTCTACGGGTATCTTACGTTTGGACACAACGTTATCTTGCGATAACAAATCTATATTCAGATTGTATTACTCGATGATTGTAGCAACTGTACCTGATCCTACTGTACGTCCACCTTCACGATACTTTAATATCATTTTACCTCATATTTTTTATGGTTTTCTCTCCAAAATACAGTGAAAAACGACTGATTTGTACTATTTATTTTTATTTGCCTGATTTCTTGGCACCGTTTTGGCACCGGAAGCCTCAGTCAAAAAGCTTCTCTTCTGTTGTTTATACTCTTCTCTATCAGCTTTAATTTATAGCCAAAAAGCAGCCAGTTTTTCATATAAATAATTTCTAATAACTTTTATCGCCTTTCTTCAAAGGAGAAAACGTAATCTTATTTGCCAAAAGAAAAAGAATTATTATTACAATACCAAATCCCACAAAAAGTGAACTTGTATCAACAACAGTAACTTTGTATATAATACTAATCACAAAAGATACCACTGGCGCGCATGCGTATGTAAGTGAAAATCGAATTGCAGAAACACGTCCTATATATTCTTTAGTAACTTCTTTTACAAATTTCACTTGTACATAAGTAATCATTAATCCCAATGCTGCACCAATTATTATCGAACCGATTAGCAACAGTAATTTTTGAGTTATAGGATTTGCAATATATTTTGAAACAAATGCAATAAAAACATAGTATACACCTAAAACAATTCCACAAAATGTAACAAGTGTATTATTTTTTTTCTCCTCTTTCATTTTTGCAAAAGTCAATGATCCCAAAATAGTACCAATAGTTACGCTTACACTTAGTAATGAAACAATTTTGGCATCTCCACTAAACATTTCTCTTGCAATCGGGGCGAGCAGTGCATCAAATGGAACCACTGCTGAATTAATTAGAATACATAAAAAACATAGTTTTAATAGCTTCTTATGGTCAAATACATAACTAAATCCATCTCTAAGCGAAATTAAATATTCTCTGCCAATTATTCGGTTTGTCTTCTTTTCTTCTTGAACAGAAAATTCTATTTTTACTATAAGCAACGCTGATATTAAAAATATCAAAGCATCTATCGCTAAAGAAATACCTATTCCAAATGAACTAATCACTATGCCTGACAAGCCAGTTCCAACTAATACTGCTATTTTGGTACAAGACACATTGACACTTACACCTTTATCATAATGTTCATTAGGAAGTACATGCTGAATAACTGCTACCCCTGCTGGCATATGAAATGCTTCTATTAATGAAATGGATATTGTCATAAAAACCAATATTAATGGTGAAAGCATGTTTTGTGTATATACATATAATATATACAAAACTAACAGAACTCGAGCTATATCTGAAAGTACTAACACTTTCTTTTTATTCATATTCTCGACTAATGGACCTATAAATGGTTGAATAATTACAGAAGTAGCTTGATTAATACCAAAAATAATCGCAGACCACCCTGCACTATTTGTAAGTAAATATACCAACCATGTAAAAAGTATTGTATCTAATGAATCACCACAGCGGTTAATAATATTAGAAGTCAGCAGATAAACATAATTGTGGTTATGATATAACTCATGTTTATTCATATTTGTTACCTCTCTAATCATAATTTAGATTGTTTAATTTCGCAAGCTATCTTATAAAGATCCTGATGTTTTAAAGCCGCTGCTTTTTCTATAACATTATCAATTTCTGATATATCATTAAGTGATTCCAAATATTTTTTCCATTTTTTCATTTCAACATTATATGCACAGTATCTATTTTCACTTTCAAATGAGCCGTTAATGCAATAACGACTATTACTACATCCTCCTAAGCATCGTTCTGTATAACGACATTCTCTGCAAAATCCTTTTAACTTACTACTATCAAAATTTCTATTCCACTTAAAAGAGTCCGGACTTTCCCAAATCGACTTTAAAGATTTTTCACGAATATTTCCCGCTACTAATGTTTTATCTCTAATAGAAGTACAAGCAACAATATCTCCATTATGCAGAATACCAATTACATGCTTTCCTGCTCCACAACCTGTCCAAGACCAATTATCATTAAGAAAATTCTCATTTACTTTTATATCTTTATTGCTATAATAACCTATGCAATCTGCCAAAACAATTAACAACTTACCTCCAATTTTATTATATGCAAAATCAATAATAGAAAGAATATCTTGAGGTTCTATAAGCCATTCTGGGCGTTTTGCAAAATTCCCCATTGGTAATGCAATCTGTAACTGCCAACTATTAACTCCCAAATCACTTAATAATTGATATAGTTCTTCCAATTCACATATATTTTCTTTATTTATTGAAGTTATTACTGATGTCGAAATATTATTTTTTCTTAATTCTTTCAATGCTTTAATACTTTTATTGAATGATCCCGATCTCCGTATAAAATCGTGAGTTTTTTCAAGACCATCAATACTTAAACAGACACTTCTAATTCCTGATGTTATCGCATTATGAATAAAGTTTTCATCAATCAACCAACCATTTGTAATAATACTTGTTATTATGCCATTATCTACTAATCTTTTCGCAATAATATGCCAGTCACTACGTGTCGTAGGTTCCCCTCCAGATAATGTAATAACTTTTAATCCCAAATCTTTTAATTGGTCACACACCTCAAGAGCTTCTGATGTATTCAACTCATCGGGTAGCGCTTCTGCACAACTTGAACCGCAATGTTTACAACGCATATTACAACCCATTGTTATTTCCCATACAGCTGTAGTTAATTTATTCATATATTCTCTCCTATAATCCTTTTTAAATAAAAAAGACCTACTCTATATTTCTTTTTACATAGAGCAAGTCTTTTCTACAAACTACATTCTCACACCTGTTCCGTACATAACTGGTCCAAATAAGTTCTTAGAGGTTTTTAATTCAGAAATCTCTACAAACTCCAAGCTCAATTCTTCAAGATTAAACATTTTTATCCACCTCCCGTTTATTGAATTTATCTTAAAAATACATCTCTTATTTTCAAATGTCAAGTTATTTTCATTATTTTTTCCAAATTTCGAGTTCAAATTCTCGTTTTATTTGTAACATATTTTCCATTTTCTACGCATACATCAGATCTCTTAACCACTTATAAATGTCCGTAAAATTGCAAAAGCAACTGGAATCAGTGCTACAACCTTATATTCAATCATTCAAAAAGATTCCAATATTCGATTTGATTTTGCTTTAAGACTTGCAAACGAATTGCAAATTGATGTGAATGAGATATGTTCTGCCAGTCCATTTTCTGACACAATTAAGGAAGAAGAGATTTATCCTACACTTCCAGACGGTTTGAACGGAGCCTTAGACGCAAGTCGTGTAAAGACTTACTTAAAAAATTCTATGTATCCGTTGATGTATCTTTTTGGCAAAAATAGTATGCCTGATGTAGATAATCTACTTACATCATTCTATCAGCTTGATGATGAAGCCAGACAGGAAGTTGTAGAAACAATCCGTCTGAAACTGCAATATCATCGAGATCCGAAACGTGCTGAACAGATCAAGCAGATTAAAGGTTGGTAAAAAATCACTCCTGTGAATGGCAAACATTCGCAGGAGTTTCTTTTTGGGCACCGTTTTGGCACCACTGGTCTTATTTTTCAATTTTAAATTTATCTGTATTTTATCTTGCTGATAAATATTTCGCTATTTCTCTACTTATAATTTTTCAAATCATTCTCTCTTTAAGATACAGAAAAACCCGTAGAACCGAAGTTCTACGGGTATCTTACGTTTGGACACAACGTTATCTTGCGATAACAAATCTATATTCAGATTGTATTACTCGATGATTGTAGCAACTGTACCTGATCCTACTGTACGTCCACCCTCACGTATTGCGACTCGCGGCGCACAAACGTCCGCGAAGCCATTCTTTACCTTATTTCCTGTGTCCGAAACAGCATCGGCAAAAATTCTGCCGCGCACTTTCTCCACACATTCCAGTCGTGTCCGCCGTCGTACACTCTGCGCACCTGTTTTAAGCCGTAGTCCTCGCAGAGCTGATCCTCCTGCATAAACCACGTAAAGAAAGAATCCTCACGCCCCATCGCACGAAACAAGAGCCTCGTATTCTGATTGAACGCCTCTACGTCCGCAAACGCCTGCATCAAATGGCTGTCCGCGATTTCCTCCACGCCGATATAATTGCGCAGAAAGCCGGAAAAAAGCCCGATCCAGGCAAATTTTTCCGGATAGGAAAACGCTGCCATGGCCGCCTGCATCGACCCCATCGAAAGCCCGGCGATCGCGCAGTTTTCCCGTCCCGTCAGTACGCGGTAATGCGCCTCTACATACGGCATCAGATCCTGCGTCAGAAATTTCGTGAACAGCGACGGAATGATTTTTTTCTCCGGATCTCCGTCCTCGGACATCATCCCGTCCGCCATGACGATCAGCATCGGCGTGACTTTTTTCTCGGAAAGAAAGTTGTCCATCATCCAGCCGATTCTTCCCTGCCAGACCCAGCTTCCCTCATTTTCGCCGAAACCATGCTGCAGATACAGCACCGGAAGCCGCAGCTGATCCCGGTCATATCCAGGCGGCGCATACACCAGACAGCTTTCCGTCTGCCCCGTCACTTCCGAATAAAAATATTCATGCCGGATGCTCCCGTGTAAAACATCCTTTAAACGGCACGCTTCCATGGCTGGCCCGATTTCCAGATAATTGCACGGTCTGGAATACCCGTAGCCGATGGGAAGATAGGGACTTACGATCTCGACACTATCCACATACAGTGCAGCATAATAAAAGCCAGGTTCCAGCGGCAGCTTCACCTCCCAGAGATTGCGCTCCACCTCCAGCAGGATATAGGTATCCTGTCCGATGACGATCTTTACGTCGCAGGCATTTTTCATCCAGAGCTTCAAAAAAGGCGTTCCATCCTGTCGATAAAAAATTCCCTGCTCCGGCTGTTTTTCGTGCAGCGCAGTCAGGGACGCAGGATAGGGTCTGTGAAAGGAAACCGCCTGATCCTGCAAAAACAGATTTTCCGTCATATATCTCTATTCCTCTCCTTTAGACGGGCGCAGCACTTCCTTTTCCTGCTCCGTCTTTTTATCCAGCGCCCGACGCAGCTTTCCGCGGCTGCGCTGCAGGGCGTTATCCGTGCTTTTTCCATCTCTGCCGAGCACCTTTGCGATCTCCCGGTAGCCCATGCCGGTCAGGTGCAGATCCATGACCTGCTTTTCTAACGGCGTCAGCTCCTGCTCAATCGTTTCTTCCAAAAGCCTCGTATTTTCCTGATCGATGACAAGCTCTTCCGGGCTTTTTTCCCAGACATCCTCCGGCTCATACGCCTGTTTGTCCTCATCCCGATCTTCCGGCTGGCTCAATGAGACATAATGATTTAAGGGCGCATGCTTTTTGCGTGCGCCCGCCTCTACTGCCGTATAAATCTGTCTGGAAATACAAAGGTCTGCAAAGGTGGAAAAAGACGCGTCCCTGTCTTTTTCATAATCCCGCACCGCCTTGAACAGCCCGATCATCCCCTCCTGGATCAGATCCTCCTGATCCGCGCCCGGAAGGTACATGGAGCGCGCTTTTCTCCGCACCAGATCCTTATATTTTTCCATCAGATAATCCATGACGCTGCCATCGCCGTCCCGCAGCCTCCGGATCAGTTCTTCGTCCTGATATTCTTCGTAATTTTTCATACTTCCAGCTGTTTTCCTGTCCAACATCAGCCAAGGCGCTGACGTACAATTTCATAAGCCAGAACACCGGCTGCAACAGAAGCATTCAGGGAATCAATGTCGCCTTTCATCGGAATGGATGCGATCATGTCACATTTTTCCTTCACAAGCCGTCCAACGCCCTCTCCTTCATTGCCGATAACAAGTCCGATCGGTCCTTTTAAATTCAGATCGTACATCGTCGTGCCGCCCATATCTGCACAGACAAACCAAATGCCTTCTTTTTTGAGTTCCTCGATGGTCTTTGCGAGGTTCGTCACCCTTGCCACCGGAGTAAAGTTTAATGCTCCTGCACTGGTTTTTGCCACAACCGCCGTCAGCCCTGCCGCCCGGTTTTTGGGAACGATCACGCCGTGTGCGCCCGCCAGGTTGGCGGTTCGGATGATCGCGCCGAGGTTGTGCGGATCTTCAATGTTATCCAGTAAAAATAAGAACGGTGCTTCGCCTTTTTGACGGGCATTGTCCAGAATCTCTTCCACAGTCGCATATTCGTAAGCCGCCGCATAGGCGATGACGCCCTGATGCTTTCCGGTTTCGGAAAGCTGATCCAGGCGTTCCTTTGTTACAAATTTAACAGGCGTCTGTTTCGCCTTTGCTTCCCGCTTGATCGTCAGGATCGGTCCGTCCTGGCAGCCGTCCAGAATAAATAGCTTGTCGATCGGACGCCCCGCCCGGTACGCCTCGATCACCGCATTTCTGCCTTCTATTGTAAATTCTTCATAACGCATCTGCGTGCTCTCCTATTTGATCATATTTGCTGCCCGGTCAGCTCCAGCCCTTTCGCAATCAGCCCAAGCAGCCGGTCGGTCTGGTCGGTCAGGTATAAAAATCCATACAGTGCTTCCAATCCGGTCGCCTTGCGGTAATCCCCGATCGATGCATTTTTGGCTGCCGAATGGGAATGGGCGTTCCGCCCTCTGCGGTAAACTGCCTGCTCTTCTGCAGTCAGCTCCTCCATCAGCGCATCCGCCTGTGCTGCCTGCGCCTGCGCCTTTACGATGGAGCTCTTTTTGGTATGCAGGACGCCGGGTGCAGTATTGCCACGCTCCACAACGATCGTGCGGATGACCAGATCATAGATGCAGTCCCCGACAAACGCCAGTGTCAGCGGAGAATAGGTCCGGATGTCCACCCGATCGCATACAAATTTCTTCCGGATTGCGCCAAGCAGGCTCAGGCTCTCTTCCATTTTACGCCCTCTCTGGTATCCTCCAGCACGATGCCCATATCCAGAAGCTGCTGTCTGATTTCATCTGCGCGCGCGAAGTTTTTCGCTTTGCGGGCAGCCTGACGCTCTTCAATCAGAGCCTCCACGTCTGCATCCAGCAGCTCTTCCTTTTTCTCTACGATCAGACCGCAGACATCGCTGAGGGTTGTGATCTTTTCTTTCAGAGCCTCCCAGAATGCCTTGGTGTGCTCTGCATCACCGCAGGTGTTGGCAAATTTTACCAGTTCGAAGATCGCTGCGATTGCATCCGCGGTGTTGAAATCATCGTCCATCGCCTGATCAAATTTCGCTTCAAATCCTGCTGCCTGTGCAAGAAGCTCCTTCTCCTGCTCTGTCAGCTCGCTGTCTTCTGCGTTCTGCGCCTTAAACTGCAGAGTAGCAACTGCAGTGCGGATTCTTTCCAGGCTGTTTGCAGCGGCCTCCATCAGCTCTGCGCTGAAATTTAAGGGGCTTCTGTAGTGGGCGGAAAGCATGAAGAAGCGCAGCACCATCGGATCATATTTTGCAACGATATCGCGGACGGTAAAGAAATTGCCCGCAGATTTGCTCATCTTGTGGTTGTCGATATTTAAAAAGGCATTATGCATCCAATAATGTGCGAAGGGTTTTCCGTTTGCAGCCTCGGACTGCGCAATTTCGTTTTCATGATGCGGGAAAATCAGGTCTTCGCCGCCTGCATGGATGTCAATTTCATCCCCCAGATATTTTTTGCTCATGACGGAGCACTCAATGTGCCAGCCCGGTCTGCCATCGCACCACGGGGATTTCCAGAAAGGCTCGCCCTCTTTTTTGGGCTTCCAGAGGACAAAATCCAGCGGATCTTCCTTCTGGTCTGCACCGGAAACCAGCAGGGAACGCTTGCCGCCCTCTAAGTCATCCAGATTTTTGTGGGAAAGCTTGCCGTAATCCTTGAAGCTTCTGACACGGTAGTAAACCGTGCCATCTTCCGCTGCATAGGCATAGCCTTTTTCGATCAGCGTGCGGATCATCTCTTCCATGCCGCAGATCTCCTGTGTAGCCTGAGGATGGGTTGTTGCCGGACGGACATTTAAGGAAGCCATATCCTTTTTGCACTCTGCAATATAGCGTTCGGAAATGACATTCGCATCTACGCCCTCTTCTACCGCTTTTTTGATGATTTTATCGTCCACGTCGGTGAAGTTGCTGACATAGTTTACCTCGTAGCCCTTATGCTCCATATAGCGGCGCACGGTGTCAAACACGATCATCGGACGCGCGTTTCCGATATGGATAAAGTTGTAAACGGTCGGACCGCATACATACATGCGTACCTTTCCGGGCTCGATCGGTACAAATTCTTCTTTTTTCTTTGTCAATGTATTATAAATTTTCATGCTGTTTTTCGTTTCCTTTCGTATTGTTTTTCGATGCCTTTTCTTTTTCCAGGCGCTTCACTTCCACTTCCAGCTCGAGAACCCGGTTGATCAGCTCGCTGTTTGCTTTCTGCAGCGTCATGATGTCCTCCCGCACCGGATCTGGTAAATGCACCTGATCCAGAGTTTCCCGCGGAAGCGGCTGATTGTACCGGCGCACCACTCTGCCCGGGACACCGACTACCGTAGAGTTGGGAGGCACCGCTGAAAGCACGACGCTTCCCGCACCGATCTTGGAATTTTCCCCAATTGTAAAGGATCCAAGTACCTTCGCGCCCGCGCTGATCATGACATTATCGCCGACAGTCGGATGGCGCTTTCCCTGTTCCTTTCCGGTTCCGCCCAGTGTCACACCCTGATACAGGGTCACATTATTGCCGATCTCTGCGGTTTCTCCAATGATAACGCCGTTTCCGTGGTCGATAAAGAAGCCTTTTCCGATTTTCGCACCCGGATGGATTTCAATGCCGGTTTTGCGCACCGCGCGCTGTGAAATCCATCTCGCCAGGAAATAATGCCCGGACAGATACAGTTTATGCGCCACACGGTAGTGCAGCATCGCCCGGAAACTCGGATATAAAAAAACTTCCATGGAAGAATGAATCGCCGGATCCCGCTCTCTGATCAGCCGGATCTCTTCTTTTACATTTCCGATGATTCCCATATCCGAAACTCTCCTTTCCCTTTTCTCGAATAATCACAGCAGTTCCCAACGTCTCGTGTATGCACGGACTCTGGAGCATTGCTTTGCAATATACAATAGAATACACGCTCTGTGAACCTTCTATTGTCATAAAAAAAGGAATTTTTCGCCTCTGTAGTCTAGAGACGAAAAATTCCGCGGTTCCACTCTGTTTCAGGATTCCAAATCCTGCCCTCAGGCGCGTAACGTGCGCAATTCGTACTCTGCTCATGCCGTCGGCTTCGCAGAATCTGCTCCCGGATGCACTTTCTGCACAGACCTGCGGGGACTGCTCTCAGCCAATGGCATTCCCTCTCTGGCGCCGTCTATCTGCATACTCTTTCCGTTCCATGCATTTTCCAATCTGTTCATTTCAGCGATATCGCAGATGCTCCGGCTTTGGCGATTCGCAACTTTCCGAAGTATCTGCACAACTATAATTAGGATAAAAAATTTTCTTCTCTTTGTCAAGGGCTGCCGGTGTTTTTGTTCCGCCTGCGCTGAGTAGGACAGTGTCCCCTTTTCTTATTTTATGCAGCGGGCGAGGGATCCGATGCCAGCTTTGACAGCTGCCCCAACGTTCCCGTCACTTTACAAAGATTGCGCCATGCGACAGGCAGACTTACTGCACGCCACAACCGCCACAGCCGCCGCAGCCGCTGGTCACATTCTGGTCGTAGAGTCCCATCGGACTGTTTAACAGACAGATCGCCTGCGCAGAAATACCCTCTCCGGCTCCGGTAAAGCCAAGTCCTTCCTCGGTCGTTGCCTTTACATTGATCTGCGATACGTCGATTTTGAGCGCATCCGCCATGTTCTGACGCATCTGGTCGATGTGCGGGCGCATCTTCGGCGCCTGGGCGATGATCGTCGCATCGATATTTTCAATTAGAAAGCAGTGCTCTTCCAGCAGCTCCCCTACTTTCTGCAAAAGCAGAATGCTGCTGATTCCCTTATAGGCGGGATCCGTATCCGGAAAATGCTTACCGATATCGCCAAGTGCTGCTGCTCCAAGCAGGGCGTCCATCACGGCATGTACGAGCACATCCGCATCAGAATGTCCTAAAAGTCCCTTTTCATACGGGATTTCCACGCCGCCCATAATCAGTTTGCAGCCCTCCTGCAATCTATGCACATCATATCCCATTCCAATTCGCATCTTTTCTTTTCCTCCTGTTTTCGCGTCTTGGTCAACCCTCCGGCTCGATCATCCGGTAGCCGACGCCGATTTCTGTAAAAATATACTCCGGCTGCGCCGGATTTTTCTCAAGCTTACGTCGGATATTCGCCATGTTGACCCGCAGAATCCGGTTATTGTTTTCCATGTTTGGTCCCCAGATTTCCCGGATCATAAAATCATAGGTCAGAACCTTTCCCGCATAACGGCTCAAAAGGCTCACCAGCCGAAACTCGTTCTGTGTCAGGTTCAGATCTAAGCCGCCCTTATAGGCACGATGTTTATCGTAATCGATCAGCAGGTCTTTCGCCTCAAAAACGCCCGTCATTCCACCTGCCGGTCCCTGATAGCCAGTTCTCGAATGACGGATCGCTGCCCGGATTCTCGCCAGCATTTCCGATGTTCCAAACGGCTTCGTGATATAATCGTCCGCTCCGAGGTCCAGTGCCTCCACCTTGTCCTTTTCATGGCTCCGCGCAGAAATCACAACGACCGGCATGCCCGACCATTTCCGAAGTCTGCTCAAAATTTCCATACCATCTATATCCGGAAGCCCCAGATCCAGAATCACCAGATCCGGGCACTGGGATGTAATCAGGCTGTAGCCCTCCTCGCCGGTATCCGCCGAAATGACATCGTAACGGTTCGCTTCCAGAATTGTCCGGAAAAATTTGCGGATGCTTCGGTCATCCTCGATAATCAGAATTCTGTCCCTTACTTCCATTCAGGCTTCCTCCATCCAGTTTTCTTCCTGACAGGGCAGCCAGAACTGGATCCTCGCTCCCCTGTGCGCCGCCATATTTTCCGCCTTCATGTCGCCCTGATGCGCCTGAATAATGCTCATGCAGACCGATAGTCCGATCCCCATGCTCCGTTTTCCATCGCTCGCAGCATGATCGCCGGTCGGAAGCTGTCCTTCGAAAATAATCGGCAAAATCGCCGGATCAATTCCTTTTCCGTTATCCTCCACGCAGAACAGCACCCGTTCCGGCAGTTTTTGAACTGATATTCGTATTTTTGTGGTTGTTTTTCCATGTATCGCAGAATTTTCCATCAGGTTTACCAAAACCTGCTCCACCAAAATGCCGTCCATCGGAGCCATCACGACCTCCTCCGGCATGCTCGTTTCTACTTCGATCTGCGCAAACTGCTTCTGGAACTTCCCAACCGCCCCGCCTACGACCTCTTCTACGACCTCCCAGGTCGTCTGAAGCTGCGCACGATCCCCGTTAATTCGCGTGATCGAAAGCAGGTTTTCCACCATCCGGATCAGCCACCGGGATTCGTCGCGGATACCTTCTAAAAGCTCCACCTTCTCCTGCCGTCCCAGCGCGTCGTAATTGTCTAAAATTCCCGACGCGGATGCCTGAATTGACGTCAGAGGCGTCCGGATATCGTGGGACACCGCCCGCAGCAGATTGGCGCGTGTCTTTTCTTTTTCCACTTCCAGACGTATCTGCTCCTGCCATTTAATCTGCGTCGTCAGCGCGCTTACCATAACCGCCGTCGCCAGCATCACCACAAAGGTCAGCGGATAGCCTGTAATCGAAAAATTCAACTCAAAGTACGGGTAGGTGAACACATAATTGACCAAAACCACCGCAGCCATCGCTGACAGAATCCCATAAACATATCCTTCCGTGAACCGCGCCACAATCACGACCGCAAGCACGAACAGCAGCGGCACATGCGTATCCGCCTTTGAAAAATGCTGCAGTGCCAGACATACAATCGTCGCAGCGCCCATAATGCCCACCGTGATCAGGATGTTTCTTAGGATCGTCCGCCCTTTTTGTTCCGGGTTCTGTTTTCGTTCTATCATATTCTTTCTCTGCATCAGTGTTCTCCGAATGCCTTTCTCTTCTGTATCTTACCATATCTTTCTGCAAAATGGGGAAAAAAATCCCGCCGGCGGACTGTTTCTATCTGCGGCGGGACTGCTTTTTGCAATTTTTTAAGCGTATAAGGATTTTCCATGAACAACCTTTCCGTATATTTTCTGTGCCAGCACCACAACAAGGCTCACGCACAGGTACAGGGTGGGAAATCCGCCCAGAATTCCCATTACCACAAGCATAATCGCACCAAAAATCTGACTCATTTTTTCTTTACCCCGCTTTCTGCAGATTCTCTCCGTAACGCTTTTTTGCGTGTCCGGGATTTCAAAAAGCATCATACCAAACCAGCTTTTTTTCTTCCATAGATTCGACACACCCTTAACATCTGCTTAGCTTTCTGCAGGATTTCTTAGCGGCTTCTGAACAATCAGTTTCCCGATTATTTTTCTGTACATAAACCGTTCACAAAGTTTTCATCTTTCGGTCAGACTCCTGTCACATCTGACTTGTATGATAAAAGCATAGATAAAGAAAAACTTTTTCTGAAATACTTCTTTTTCATACCAGCCGGCAGGAGCACACCTGCCGGCCCTCCTTTTGTTATTCCATCGACAGTCACATAAAAAAGAATGTGCCTTGGCACATTCTCGCGTCAAGGCGCGGTTGCCTCGGCAACCATCTACCCTTGCGCCGAGTGCGCATCCTCGCGGAGTTTTTTTGTCGTATGGAAACGAAGTTTCCTATACGACAAAAAAAGCCGTGTGTCCGGCACAGCATCTTTCGATGCCTGCCAAAACACACGGCTTTTTTATTCATGACAATAGAATGTTCGCGGAGCGTGCATTCTATTGTTGCAGCTGCAGGATAGAGGTTTTCTCTTATTCGCCGCCTTTTTCAAATCATTTCGAAGTTGTTCTCAGTATGAATTATGCTTCAGATTTTCAGTAAAGAATCCCGTATCTTACAGGAAAATGTATTTCAAAATAAACAGCACTGCCAGTACCCACATCAGAGGGGTGATCTTTTTTGCCTTACCAGCTACCGCATTCAGTACAACGAAGGAAATAACGCCGAACGAAATACCTTCGGAAATAGAATACATGAAGGGCATTGCAAAAATGCAGATGAATGCAGGAATTGCTTCCAGCATATCGCTCCAGTTGATCTTCGCTACAGACTGCATCATGAAAAAACCAACAACGATCAGTGCAGGTGCTGTTGCAAAAGAAGGAATTGCAAGGAAGATCGGAGAGAAGAACAGTGCCAGGATGAACAGTAAACCGGAAACAATAGAGGTCAGACCTGTTCTGCCGCCTTCTGCAATACCGGAAGAAGACTCTACGAAAGTAGTGATGGTAGAGGTACCCAGGCATGCACCAACGGTTGTACCTACAGCGTCAGCCATCAGAGCGCCCTTGATGCCAGGCAGCTTGCCTTCTTTGTCCAGCATGTTTGCTTTTGTCGCACATCCGATCAGAGTTCCCAGTGTGTCGAAGATATCAACAAACAGGAATGCAAATACTACAACAACAAAGTTCAGAGATGCAATTGCAGAGAAATCCATCTTGAACAGGGTCGGTGCAACAGATGCAGGTGCGGAAATGATGCCGCTGGGGATCAGGCTGTAGAAACCAGCTTCTGCATTCGGAACATACAAGCCTGTCAGCTGACAGATAATACCCAGTACCCATGTGATCAGGATACCCAGCAGGATGTTGCCCTTTACGTTCTTGATCACCAGGAAGGCTGTGATCAGCAGACCAATCAGTGCCAGTACCACGGTAATGCCTTCGGACTGGAAGGTGCCTGCTTTTACAGAGCCATTAAAGGAGAACAGACCTACCAGTGTGGAACCATCCACTACGATATGTGCATTCTGCAGACCAATAAAGGTGATGAACAGACCAATACCAACAGATACTGCAACCTTCAGGCTCGCAGGAATCGCATTAAAGATTGCTTCACGCACATTTGTCAGGGACAGGATAATAAAGATAATACCCTCAACAAATACTGCAGTCAGAGCAACTTCCCAACTGTAACCCATGCCCAGGACAACCGTATAGGCGAAGTAAGCATTCAGACCCATACCAGCGGAAAGTACGAAGGGCAGGTTGGCAAACAGCGCCATACAGAAAGAGCCGATTGCAGATGCCAGCGCAGTTGCTGTAAAAATAGCACCTGTATCCATTCCGGTTGCGCCGAGGATGCTCGGGTTGACCGCAAGGATATACGCCATGGTCATGAAAGTTGTGAGACCGGCGATGACTTCCGTCTTCACGTCGGTGCCGTGTTCTTTCAGTTTAAAAAAGTTTTCCATCGTTTATCTCCTCCTCATACTGATAACAAACAAGTCCAGTGTAACACAGTTTTCCGGATTTGGCTTTCTCTTTTTCATTTTTTTTTAAATTTTACCGAAAGCTGCATTATCACGTGATCCACATAGTTTCCTCGCGCCATTCGCAAAAGCGCATCTTCGATGCTTTTCGCTACGCTACAACGCAGCTCCTTTTGCTCATGAATTGGCGCTCTCTTCGCAGCTTTCTGGTTACAGATTCTCATGCAAGCATGGAATCTGTAACCAGAAAGCTGCGAGTAAACTGGTAAAACAAAAACGCTCCGGATTTCTCCGAAGCGTTCCAATCATAGCGAGAGGGGGATTCGAACCCTCGACACTGCGGGTATGAACCGCATGCTCTAGCCAACTGAGCTATCTCGCCACAAATATATATGGGGCCTATAGGGCTCGAACCTATGACCCTCTGCTTGTAAGGCAGATGCTCTCCCAGCTGAGCTAAGACCCCATAATTTCTGCCGCAGGTGCATCACCCGCAACCGACTTTGTTAGTATACAAAACAATACAGAATTTGTCAACAGTTATTTTCAAGTTTTTATTCTGCTGCTTTTTATGGCACGGCTCAGTTTACCGCATCCGTTCGCCCGCGTTATTCCCCGAACGTTCACCGCGTCATTGGCGCAGCTCCTTTTGCTTGTGAACTGATAAAACAATAGAATGCACGCTCTGCGACCATTCTATTGTCATGAAAATAAAACGCTCCGGATTTCTCCGAAGCGTTCCACCATAGCGAGAGGGGGATTCGAACCCTCGACACTGCGGGTATGAACCGCATGCTCTAGCCAACTGAGCTATCTCGCCACAAATATATATGGGGCCTATAGGGCTCGAACCTATGACCCTCTGCTTGTAAGGCAGATGCTCTCCCAGCTGAGCTAAGACCCCATAATTGTTCGCCGCTCTTCGCGACTGCTTGATTATAATATCAAAGGTTTCTGAAAAAGTCAATGGGTAATTTTATTTTTTTACAGTTCACTCGTAGCTTCCGCGGAAAGCCTCGCAGAGGCGTTTTTGCGAATGGCGCGGGTGAACTGTAACATTTTTACATCAGGAAGCATTTGTAAAGGGCAGCACCATCATGATTTCGTCCGCGTAGCTTCCGTCCGGGAGCTTGAAGGCATTGGGCATTCTGCCGACCTCCTGAAATCCCAGCTTCTGATATAAATGGAGTGCACTGCTGTTGTCCGAAAATACGCCAAGCTCCAGCTGTTCATAGCCAGCCTTGCGCGCCAGATCAATCGCGCCGTTTATGAGCACCGTTCCCAGACCGGTATTCCAGTATTCCTGAACTACTGCAATTCCAAGGCTCGCCCGATGGCGCACCTTAAACCGTTCCCCGATGGGAAATATGCCCACATTTCCAATAACACTTCCATCCTGAGTCAGTGCCCCCAGCATAAATGTCTGCTTTGATTCTCTCGTATTTTGCAGAATTTTCCGCTCGTTCTCCAGCGTATAAACCGCTTCCTCCGGAAGACGCATCAGAAAATGGGTCTCCTGTGCTGTTTTCTGTAAGTAAACCAGCATAGCTTCTGCGTCTCCAGCATTCAGCTGCCGCACAAAAACCTCTCTTTTGTCCTTTAACACCAGCTTCCTTGCTGTCTCATAATACAAATCTGCTGTCATAGGTTTCCTCATTTCTGTACACATTTTTTGCGCATGTCGAGTTTGTGTCAAGTGCGCAGACACAAATCTCGCGATTGAAAAATTTTATTTTTCAATCTTTTCTTCCTGTCTGTGCTATGCGCATAACGCAGAAAAAAGCATGCGCATGGGTCTCCTCTACTGCCCTGCGTCCTGCGCTGCCAGTTCAATCAGACACTTCTGAAATTCTGTCAAAATCGCCCCATAGGGAACTGCCCAGCAGGTGCCGTAGGTATCACCACCGGAAATACTCCCAACCCAAATCCCATTCTGCGTATAAACCGCGCCGCCGCTTGAACCGTAACTCGTTTCCGAATAAAACTGCAGCACATTCTGACCCGGATTGTTCGGATAGATGACGGACAGCTGATCCAGAACGCCGATACAGCTGGCAGAACTCGGGCTGTCCAGAGAGCTCACGGCAACAAGTGCGTCGCCTGTTTTCATTCCAAGCGCGGACGCGTCCGCTCCGGCTGCCGGGGTAATCCCGCCCAGCACTTCCTCCGGCAGCTGGCTGTATTCCACCGTCAGAAATCCTGTGTCTGTCTCGGTGCTGCGAAACAGCACAGCAGCGCTGCATCTTGTTCCGTCCGGCAGAATCACCTCTGTATGGTTATGTTTTAAGCAATGCGCTGCTGTCGCAATATAAATTCTGCTGCCGTCCATCACCAGCACCACGCCGCTTCCGTCCGACCGGCGGATCAGTCCGAGTTCATCTACATCACTGTAATTGATCACGGATACGTTATGAGATTTCGTCATGACGCCGACCACATCTGCGACTGGCTGCAGCGCTTTGGAAACCGTCTGTACCTGCTCCTGTGAGGTGAGCCGATGCAGGTTCGCCGCTTTCGTCCCATATGCCGGCGCACCGTAGTCAGAGGTTTCTGTACTTTCCGCCTGCGCCGCAGGCTCTGCCGCCGCTGCCGTCATCGGTACAGAGCTTATCATCATCGAAATTGTAAGCAGCAAACCCGCCGCTGTTTTCCAGACGTTCGTTTTATGAATCATGAAAAGAAACCCTCCCCATTCTGCAGAAGTCTTGCCCAAGGCAATCGTATACCAGGCATCCGGTTCTGTGCCCTCCTGCAAAATCTGACCAAACTACTTCTTTTTCCCAATTGTCCTCTCTGCTGCCCTGCCTGTCAAGAAAAATTTGCTCTGTTGTGTTCCCATCCCGGCGAATTTGTTCCGGGCACTGCGTTCTTTCTTAAACTATCGCTTATTTTTGTTCGTCGAAGTCCACCAACAAATTGCTATTCAAGTTGAAAAATTTTTTAATTCCGCTATACTTACTGTTAGAAAACAGCTTATTTTATAACGAAAGAGGACATTTCATGCATACATCCAGAAAAAATCTATTCCTTTATCTTCCGATCCTGATTTTATTCCTGGCGTCGTTTATCTGGGTTTTGAAAGCGCCGGATCATTTTTCGTGGTCGGCGGATCTTTATCTGAGAAACGATGACACATCCGTCCTGTCCCAGCTTTTTTACAGCGACAATGACGAACTTTCGCAGGACAACTCCACTGATGGAACCCGGGACGGTAACATCGTCACCTTTTCCGGTCTGCCCGATCTGCGTAGTCTTACCTTATTTCGGTTTGACCCGACGAATACCCAGGAATCCTATCGTATCACACACGTCGGCTTTTTTCTAAACGGAGAAGCTTTTTTCACAATGAATGCCGCCGATCTGGAAGCCCAGGCTTTCCCCGTCAACGCCTCCTGGCAGTTAAACGGGGAAGAGCTCGTTTTCACACCGCAAAATCCCGACAGCAGCTTTTTGCTTTCTGCTGACAGTATCCGGGAGGCTGCCGAAAATGCAGCTGCAAGGCTCCACGTTTTATATGTGCGCCAGCGCTTTTTCCTTGCTCTGTCCATCGCGCTGCTGCTCTGCGTGCTTTTATTTTTCCGCAATGGTATCGCTTCTTATCTGAAAACGTTGTTCCTGCCGGACAGCTCCGGGCACTTTGACTGGTTTGCCCTCATCAGCACGGCAGTGATTGCAGGTGCACTACTCGTCGTCTGTATCATCGGTTTGTTTTCTGCCCTCGGTCTGCATCCCGACGAATGGGACGTCAAAGCCTGTCTGGATTACGGCATGACGCACTTTCTGCCGCCCGATATGCGGGATCCCGCTGTTGCTCAGACCTATAGCGGATACGGTTACACCAAGCTGGAAAATTACACCTGGTACTTTTATCTTGCCGGAAAGATCGCCCTGCTTTTTAAAACGATGTTCTGCAGCCTTGCCTACTACCGCGTTCCGAACCTTTTGCTGTTTGCTGCCCTCACCTTTTATTTTGTCCGGAATATCCGTCAGAAAAACTGGCTCATGGTCGCACTCGGAATCTGCGTCCAGTCCTGGTACATTTTTTCCTATACGACGGCAGATGCGCTGGATTTTACCATCGCTTTCGCGATCACCTGCCTGCTGTGCAACCCGCAGAGTCTGCTTTATCGCACCGTAGAAAAGAAAAAATTATGCCGGAGAGATATTCCTGCTTTTCTTCTTTTAGGGCTTTTGTTTGGCAACATCGCCCTCGGAAAGCAGTGCTATCTCGCGATTCTGGCGCTGTCCTTCTTCGTCCTTTTGCTGCGGCTGATCTGGCAGAAAGACCCCTTACAGAAAAAAGTGCTCTGGCGTAATTACCTGATTATTGTGGGCATTTTTCTCGCCGTCTTTGCATTCCGGGCAGGCTTTGACATCGCGCACTACGGTACGGAAAAATCTCAGGTCAAGGAAGCGGTCGCCATCCAGTACGCCGACTACGACAAAAATCCGTCTACCCCGACCGAAGAGCTGAACCCGTCCTGGCATATGTACAGCCGCGGCTATACACTTTCTGACGTCTTTGCCGAAAACCCGGACTGGTTTGCCATGAGCTACAAGAGCTTTTGCGGACTTTTACAGGATCACGATACCGGCGCGTGGTACTACTGGTGCATGGGGCTGCTCTATCTTACACTGTTTGTAGGAATCGGAATCGCCACGTTCCGACAACCTGACAATCTGCAGGGCAAAATCCGTTTTGTTATCTGCACGCTGCTGATGGTGGGTGAGCTTGCTGCATCCATTGTAAACTCCTGGCTGATCGAATCCATGGCTCAGGGACGCTATCTGCTGCCATGTATTCTGATCGCCGGATACCTTGCAAGCACCGTCCCAGAGCTGTTCCAGAAAAAAATCTACCGCACGCTGCTTAGTATCGCCGGAATTTTATCCGTCGGCTACTTTGGACTGGTCGGTATCCCGCTGTTTTTCTAAGCTCTGCAGAAAACTGCAGCACTGCTATTGGAGGAAACTATGATCTCACCGGAAATCATTCATGTGAACTATATCAAAAAGGAAGCACAGACCGGAAGCTACTGCGGCATGCGATATCGGCTTTCCAAAGGAAAAAATGAAGAGGGGGACTGTATGGACGTCACGATCTGGCCAGAGCCCTTCTGCTTTGTCAAAACGCCCGCCGAGCAAAAGACAACAAAACAGTTTCCCCTGACCCAGGAGGGCTGTCTGGAAGCTGTCGCGTGGTTAAACGAACAACATAAAAGCCGCAGCTGGTAAAAACCAGCTGCGGCGTAGAATTTTATTCATGACAATAGAATGCTCGCAGAGCGTGCATTCTATTGTTTTTACATTCTGTCGGGTGCGGAGAAGCCCAGTACATCGATGCAGGTCTCCAGAACTTCTTTGGTCAGCTTCAGCAGTGCAATCCAGCCTGCCTGCTTCTTCTGATCCTCTTCTGCCAGAATCTTTGTCTCATGGTAAAACTTGTTGAACGCGTTCGCCAGATCATAAATGTACGCGCAGATCTTATGGGGCGCAGTTTCCTCACAGGCACTGTCCATCATTGCATTGAAGCTGCACAGCTGACGCATCAGATCTTTTTCGGAAGCGCCCTGCGCCTCCTCCAGGCACAGGTTTTCCAGGCTCTTTCCCTGCTCCTGATACTTGGCAAGGATCGATTTAATACGCACGATTGTATACAGAATATACGGACCCGTGTCTCCCTCGAAGGAAGTGAAGCGATCAATATCGAAAATATAGTCCTTAGAAGCCTGATTGGACAGATCTCCGTATTTGATTGCGGAAAGACCGATGATTTTGGCGATCTTTCTTGCCTCTTCCTCAGACAGATCATGACGGCTTTCGGATACCTTACGGTACATTTCCTCGTCGATATCGCGGATCAGGTATTCCAGACGCATAACGCCGCCCTCTCTCGTCTTGAAGGGCTTTCCGTCCTTGCCGTTCATCGTGCCGAAACCAACATATTTTAACTCTGTTTCAGGTGTTACCAGCCCCGCCTTTTTCGCTACACGGAACACCTGTACAAAGTGCATCTCCTGACGCTTGTCCGCAAGATAGATCAGGGAATCCGCATGCAGATTCTCCATACGGTCCACGATTGTTGCAAGGTCTGTCGTTGCATACAGCGCCGCGCCATCGGATTTTAAAATGATGCAGGGCGGCATTTCCTTCGTATCGGTATCCTCTTTAACATCTACAACCAGCGCACCCTGGCTTTCATACGCAAGGCCGGATTCTTTTAAACGATTTACCAGTCCCGGAATGAGCGGATCTGCATCGGATTCGCCCTTCCAGAGATCAAATTCCACATCCAGGTTGCTATAGTTTTTTTTCAGATCGGCTACAGATACCGCAATAATATGCTTCCACAGCGCGCGGTAGCCACGGTCACCGCTCTGCAGGCGCAGCGTTGCTTCCAGCGCTGCCTCCTTATACGCAGGATCTTCTTTGGACTTGCCGCTCGCTGTCGGATAGATTTCTTCCAGCTCAGATACGGTAAAGGGAGCCTCCTGCGGATATTCCCCGGTAAAGCTTTCATCAAAATAAGGCAGCTCGGGCTTGCGTGCTTTTAACTCGGTAATGATCAGACCCATCTGCAGTCCCCAGTCGCCCAGATGGACATCGCCGATAACCCTATGTCCTTTGTAACGGTTGATCCGCTTGATGCTTTCGCCGATGACTGCGGAGCGCAGATGACCGACGTGGAGCGGCTTTGCAACGTTGGGACCGCCGTAATCGACAACGATGGTTTTTTTCTTTTCGGGAGGCTCTACGCCAAACTTCTCCGCTGCAGCCATCTCCTTTAAATATTCACAGACAAAACTGTCCTTTACTTTCAGGTTCAAAAATCCGGGCGCAACCGCAGATACTTCAGAAAATACTGCGCTGTCCGTCAGCTTTTCCGCTACGTCGTTGGCGATCATGATCGGGGCTTTATGGTATTTTTTTGCGCCCGCCATCGCGCCGTTACACTGATATTCGCACAGATCGGGACGGTTGGACACGGTTACGCGTCCCAACTGTGCCTCATAACCTGCAGCTTCAAAGCCTTTTCCCATCTCTTCGGAAATGAGCTCCAAAAATTTCTTCATGTTCGTTCTCCAATCTATCTCCTGTAATAAGCGAGCACTTTTTTAATCGCAGTGATGACGCTTTCCACGTCCTCGTCTGTCATGCTGTAAAAGAGCGGGATGCTCATCACATGCTCATACAGGTACTCCGCATTCGGGCACAGTCCCTTGGGATAGCCCAGCTTTTCATAATAGGAATGCCAGTAAACCGGCAGATAGTGCACCTGTACATGCACATTTTCCGCATACAACGCATCGAAAAACTCTCTTCTGGTGCAGGTCAGCAGCTCAGGGTTTAACTGAATGACATACAAATGGCGTGCCGTCTTTGACTCCGGGATCTCCCGCTGCAGCACAAGCTCCGGGCACTCTGCAAATGCTTCGTTGTAGCGTTTTACAATCTGAGTTCTTCTTTCGATAAAACGGTCCAGCTTGTCTAACTGGCTGAGCAAAAGCGCCGCCTGAAAATCTGTCATCCGATAGTTATAGCCGAGCTCAACCTGTTCATTGTACCACTTCGCATCGGTCGGATGTACCATCTCATCCGGATTTCTCGTAATTCCGTGAGAGCGCAGCCGAAGCAGCCTGTGATACAGCTTCTCATCGTTGGTCGCAATCGCGCCGCCTTCTCCGGCTGTTACGGTTTTGACCGGATGAAAACTGAAGGTTGTAAAATCTGCGATGCTGCCTACTTTTTTATTTTTATACTGTGTGCCGATCGCATGCGCCGCATCCTCGATCAGCATCAGATTATGCTCCTTGCAGATCTGACGGATCTCATCCAGCTCCACTGCCTGACCGGTAAAATCCACCGCAACGACAGCTTTGGTCTTTTCTGTGATATGGCTGCGGATGCTCTCCGGGTCGATGTTGTAGGTGTCACGCTTTACATCAGCAAATACCGGCGTTCCGCCGCAATACAAAATGCAGTTGGCGGAAGCAGCAAACGTCAGGGGGGTTACGATTACCTCATCCCCTTTCGTAATGCCCGCCGCCATCGCAGCCAGATGCAGCGCCGCCGTTCCGTTGCTGACCATAACGACATAGTTTGCCCCGGTTACTTCGCACAAACGCTTCTCCAGCTCTGTCACCTTCGGTCCACAGGTAAGCGCATCGCTGCGCAGCACATTTGCAACCGCTTCTATGTCCGCATCATCAATATACTGGTGCCCATAGGAAATCGGTGTCTTCCGAACCGGCTCCCCGCCAAAAATTGCTAACTGTTCCATTCTAATCTCCATTTCGCTCAAAACTGTGCAAACTATGCCCGTCTGCATTTCTTCTATCATACCACCCCGGCGGTCAATACGCAACAAGTCTTGCTTTCATATCGTCGGCAGGAAAGCGAAACTTCTGCCGATCCTCCTTTTTTACAGGACTTTTTCCCCACTGTCATAAAATTCAAAAATCATTTCCAGATACGGCTGCAGGACGCTGTTTGGCGCGCGGTAAATTTCATGCCGGATATCGGGCACAACCACCAGCTGTCCATCTGGGATCCTCTTGATAAACTCTTTTTGTGCTCCGGGCGTTACGAGCGTATCTTTTCCCGCCTGAAATAAAAGCACCGGCGTCTTCACCTTTTTCGCCTGCTTTTTGCTGATGACAAATTTCCCGGCATTGATCGCTTCCCTGCCCCATTCATAGCTTCCTGAAGAGGTCTGGCAGCTTTCATCCTCCCGCCGTTTTTTCATATAATAATCATGGCGCGCTTCGGAGCTGCAGGACGCGTCCGAAAAAGACTCTTCCGGATCAAAAGTGCCCTGTGTGAGCAGACGATCCTTCCCATTGCCTCCGAACACTTTAAAATCACACAGCACCCGCGCCGCCCAGGACGGCACGCCGCCCAGATTCACTCCCAACATCGGTGCATTCAGAACCGCTTTGGCAAAATCCTCAGGGTACTGCTCCAGATAAAATGCGCCGATACAGCCGCCCATGGAATGTGCGTACAGATACAGCGGCAGATCTTTTGCCATCGGCTTCACCACTGTTTTGACGAACCGGTGCAGATCTTTTACATATCGGGAAAACAATCCAATGTGTACAATTGTGTGATCTTCCACTTCACGCATGGATTTTCCATGCCCTCTGTGATCCATAATCGCCACCTGATATCCCTGCAGATAAAAATAGTAAATCAATTCATGATATTTCAGGCAGGACTCTGTAAAGCCATAGCTGATCACGATCGTCCCTTTTTGTGTCTCCTGCGGATACAGTTCATAATACAGACCGCCCGTCTTAGCTGTTTTTCTCTGAGCCACGCCGTCTTCTGGTGCGTTCTCAGACTTTTGCGATGTGCTGTCTGCCGATGCCACATCACGCTCCTGCGATTCACCGCCTTCGGGCGCGACCTCCATCCACCCGCAAATCTGAACCTGTTTCAGAAACGGCTCTACCTGGCTGTCCATTTCCTGTTCCAGATTTTCTTCTGCGATACACTGCATTCTGCAGGAATTATTTTCCTTTAAAACCGTTTTTTTCATTCGTATTCTCCATATAAATTCTCCATATAAAATATAAAAAGAATGTGCCTTAGTATATTTTTGCGCCGAGGCGCGGTTGCTTCGGCAACCATCTACCCTTGCGTCGAGTGTGCATCCTCGCGGAGCGTTTTTTATTGTATAACATTGTATAGAAACGAACTTTCTTATGCAACAATAGAATGCACGCTCTGCGAGCATTCTATTGTCATGAACAAATAAAAAACCTGCTGACACGAAATCAGCAGGTATCGAATCTTTGTGGGGGGATGGCAGGACATCCTCCTTGCGGAAAACATCCTGCCTGATTTTGTGGGTTGATAACTTCTCAACTTGATCATATTGTATCGCACCACTGTATCTTTTGTCAACTACTTTTTCAAAATGTTGCAGTTCACACGCGCCATTCGTACCTTTTTGTAAGCAGATTTTCATGCGAGCATGAAATCTGCCCCCAAACGGTACGGGTGAACTGTAACAATAGAATAGTAACAATAGAATATTTTCCCCAAAAAAGATACATACTGATCCCAAAAGCTTTCCTATCGCTTTTTGAATCCAACAATGAAAAGGAGGTTTTTGTCATGTATCCTGTAATTCCAGAATCAGACCGTCCTTCTGACCTTGCGGATGACTGCATCCTCTCTCCCGACGGCGTCAATCCGGTTTCCAAAAATGACGAAGTGCCGTCTGAAAAAAATCTGTTCGACGACAAGATCGCAGTATATCCTGTTCCGGGTGCGACCCTTCCGTTTTATTTTCCGGGTTATCCCAACCAGCCGCTGTAGGGCGTTCTTACAGCTCCCGCGCGGCATCGGCAACACTGCGGACACCGACTAATCGGATGCCGGAAATTTTCGGCATTTTTTCGAGACAGACCTGGGGGAGGATACAGGTTGTGAAACCGAGCTTCTGCGCCTCCCTCACTCTCTGCTCCGCCATTGAAACGGCGCGTACTTCCCCGCTCAGGCCCACTTCCCCGAAGGCGACAACGCCCTCCGGGACGGGGCTGTTTTTGAAGCTCGACATGATTGCCATCACGATTCCAAGATCGATGGCAGGCTCTGTAATCCGAATGCCGCCCGCCAGATTGACGTAAGCATCACACCCCCCGATCTGCATGCCAAGCCGTTTTTCCAATACCGCCATCAGCAAATTGACGCGGTTAAAATCCGTTCCGGTCGTCTGACGGCGTGGAATGCCAAAATTGCTGTGGCAGACGAGCGCCTGAATCTCCGTGAGCATCGGACGAGTCCCCTCCATTGAGCAGGAGACGACCGAGCCGCTCGCGCCGGCAGGTCTGCCATTTAACATGAATTCCGACGGGTTTAACACCTCTTTCAGCCCCTCTTGGCGCATCTCAAACACGCCGATCTCATCGGTTGAGCCAAAACGGTTCTTAACGCCCCGGAGGATTCGGTAAGATGCATGTCGGTCGCCCTCAAAATACAACACCGTATCCACCATATGCTCGAGCACTCTGGGACCTGCAACCGTTCCCTCTTTGGTCACATGGCCGACGATAAAAATCGAAATACCGAGCCCTTTTGCCAGCCGCAGCAAAACACCAGTCGATTCGCGCACCTGCGACACGCTGCCGGGCGCCGCGCTGACCGCTTCATTGTACATCGTCTGGATGGAGTCAATGATGACGATCTGAGGCTTTTTCTGCTGGATTATCTCCTCAATCCGATTCAGGTTCGTCTCACAGAACAGCTCCAGCGTGTCCGAAAAATCGCCGATCCGCATCGCACGCATTTTGATCTGGCGTAAGGATTCCTCGCCTGATACATACAAAATGTGCTGCTTTTTTAACGAAAGGTTCCTGCACATCTGCAAAAGAAGCGTCGATTTGCCGATACCCGGGTCGCCGCCGACCAGCGTCAGCGAGCCGGTAACGATTCCGCCGCCCAGTACCCGGTCGAGCTCTCCCATCCCGGTTTTCGTGCGTCTTTCCTCTTCCATCGAAATTTCATTCAGCACCGCCGGAGCGCTCTGCACCCCGGACAGCACCTGCTTTTTCTCTTTTCCGCCTGCGGTCACAGAAACCGGTTCCTCTACGAGGGAGTTCCACGCCTTACAGCCCGGACACTGCCCCAGCCATTTTGCCGTTTCATAGCCGCATTCCTGACAGAAAAATCTGGTTTTTATTTTTGTTGCCATTTATTTTGAAATTTCTACCTTTACTTCTCCGATTCCAGCAAGCTCCACGCTCACATTCAGCTTTCCGCCAAGGTTCGTGCGCATTCTGCCCGCATCCTCACCGTTGATTTTCACATCATATTCCGTATCTTCCTCCAGACCGAGTGTGATCTGCGCGTCCTCTGTGCCCTCTACCGTGAAGCTGACGCCATTTTCGCTCTCCGCAAAATGCTCTACGCTCGTGCCGGGCACAGATTCATAGACAAACATGCCGTTTCTTTCCAGCTTGGTAATCTCTTTAAAAGTCTTTACCTTGTACTCATCGCCGCCGGCCTCAAAGCCCTCCTTCTTGCTCTTTTCCTGCAGAAGATGATTGCCGAAGCTGATCTTTCCGTCTGCTTCTGTTCTGATGAGTTCTGCTACTGCTGCCATTCTTTTGTCCTCCTGTCCGCCTTTGCGGCGGTTTGCTGTTTATTTGTTTTTGACGCTGAAAACAACTTTATCCTCGCGGAAGCCTGCACTCACATGATCGCCGGATTTTACCCGTCCCGACAGAATTTCTTCCGCAAGTGCGTCCTCGATCAGCGTCTGAATTGCTCTCTTTAACGGTCTTGCACCCATTTTCAGGTTGCTGTATTTTTCTACGATATGCTCTTTCAGAGATGGTGTCAGTGTCAGGCTGATATCCAGCTGCGTCCGGCAGCGCGTAATCAGGCTCTGCGCCAGCAGATTGATAATTCGCTTCATATCGTCTTTTGTCAGCTGATGGAATACGATCGTTTCATCAATCCGGTTTAAAAATTCCGGTTTGAACAGGCGTTTTACCTCTTCCATCACGCCGGCTTTCATCTTTTCGTAAGTCTTTTGCGCATCTTCTTTTGCCGCAAAGCCGAGATTTTTTGGCTCCACAATCCGCTGTGCACCGGCGTTGGACGTCATGATGATGACGGTATTTTTGAAGCTGACCTTCCTGCCTCTGGAATCCGTGATATGCCCATCGTCCAGCACCTGTAGCAAAATATTGAAAACATCCGGGTGCGCTTTCTCGATTTCGTCGAATAAAACCACCGAATACGGATTTCTGCGAACCTTTTCAGAAAGCTGTCCGCCCTCGTCAAAGCCGACATAGCCCGGAGGCGAGCCGATCATTTTCGAAACAGAGTGCCCTTCCATATATTCCGACATGTCCACGCGGATCAGCGCGTTTTCTGAACCAAACATCGCTTCTGCCAGCGCCTTGGAAAGCTCCGTCTTTCCGACACCTGTGGGACCGAGGAACAAAAACGAACCGATCGGTCGTCTCGGATCCTGCAGTCCGACTCTGCCGCGGCGCATCGCCCGCGCAACGCTCGATACGGCTTCTTCCTGTCCGATCACGCGCTTGTGCAGAATAGATTCCAGCTTTAACAGCCGTTCGCTCTCTTTTTCGGTCAGGCGGCTCACCGGAACCTTTGTCCAGGTGGAAATGACCTTTGCGATATCCTCTGCTGTCACCTCCGGCTGCCCCTTTTTGCGGCTCTTTTCCTGCCGTTTCTGGTGCTTTTCGTAACGGGCGAGTGCCTCTTTTAGCTTCTGCTTTAGTCTGGAGGCCTCCTCCAAATCCTGATCGCGGATTGCCTGCTCCAGCTTTTCGTCCAGCGCTTTAATTTCCTTTGCCTGGTCTGTTGCCTCGTCAGTCGTCTGCATCCGCTGCAGGCGCACCGCAGCAGCCGCCTCGTCCATCACGTCGATCGCCTTGTCCGGGAGCTTCCGGTCGTTGATATAGCGATTGGAAAGATGTACTGCGGCCTCGAGGGCTTCCGGCAGAATCTTTACTTTATGATGCTCTTCATATCTGGAAACGATTCCCTGTAAAATGCCGATCGCCTCTTTTTCCGTTGGCTCTTCGACCGTAACCGGCTGAAAACGGCGTTCCAGGGCAGCATCTTTTTCGATATATTTGCGGTATTCTTCCAGCGTTGTCGCGCCGATCAGCTGAATCTCGCCGCGCGCAAGGGACGGCTTTAAAATGTTGGAAGCGTCAATCGCCCCCTCTGCGCCGCCTGCACCGATCAGTGTATGCAGCTCATCCAAAAACAGTAAAATATTTCCGTCGTCTGTCACCTCACGGATGACCTTACGAATTCGCTCCTCAAATTCGCCGCGGTATTTGCTTCCCGCGATCATCCCGGACAGATCCAGCATCAGAACCCGTTTATCCTTTACCGTATCCGGCACGCTGCCCTCCGTAATCCGAAGCGCAAGTCCCTCGACGATCGCCGTTTTGCCGACACCGGGTTCTCCTACCAGGCACGGATTGTTCTTCGTCCTGCGGCTTAAAATCTGAATCACGCGCCCAATCTCCTGATCGCGCCCGACAACTGGATCGAGCTTTCCCTGTGCAGCCAGCTTCGTCAGATCCCGGCTGTAAAGCTCCAGCGTCCCGGTCTGGCTCTTTTTTTGCCTGCGTCCCAGCTCTTCGCGGTACGCCGTAGGGTCCAGTCCTGCTGCCAGGAGCGTATCCCGCATGATTTTCTGCAGCGGCAGCGACAGCGTCTGCAGCACCCGCACTGCAACATTATCCCCATCTCCTAAAAGCGCTAACAAAATGTGTTCCGTTCCGGTCAGCGCGCTGCCTGCCTTTTCCGCCTGTCTGTGGCTTTCCTCCAGAACTTCCTCTGCCCGGGGGGAATAACCGTCCCGCTCTATGACCGGATTGGGCGTCTCCGGAGCCAGCAGATCCTGAATCATTTCCCGGATCGCCTCTTCTTTTGCCCCGTTTTCCGTCAGAACCCTTGATGCCACACCGGTTCCTTCTTTGATCAGACCCAGCAGGATATGCTCTGTCCCAACATAATTCTGATGCAGGCTTTTTGCCGCCCGCCCTGCCAAAAGCAGGGCAGTTTTTGCCTTATCCGTAAACTGTGACTGCATCTGTTATAGTCCTCCATACTCTTCATAAATCTCATCTATCAAAGCATGTACTTCCTCGCGGGAAATATTCCGACAACTTGCCCGCGCCAGAATGACCCGCAGCGACTCCCGCATCTGCTCCAGATCACTGATTCGATCCGCATCAATCGCAATCACTGCGCCGCGGCGTCTGTCCACCTTGACGAAGCCCTCCTGCTTGAGCACGGTATATGCCTTATTCACTGTATGCATGTTAATCCCAATGGATTCTGCAAGCTGCCGCACGCTCGGGAGGGACTCTCCCTCCTTGAGCCTGTTTGTCGCAATCCCGACAATGATCTGATTGCGCAGCTGTATATATAGCGCTTCTTCGCTGTTAAAATCTACTTCCAGAATCATGCTGATCTCCCATCCATTTTCTCTTTAAAGTGTTCTAGAAACACTATAACAAGAATCCTGAAAATAGTCAACAATAGTATGCACGCGCTGCGAGCATGCTATTGTCATGAATAAAACAAAACACCCGGCACTGCTGTTTCCTGTGCTCCCGCCAGACAGCGGGCAGTTTGCAGCAAAAGCCGGATGTTTTTTATGGATTCACGGCAATAGAATGTTCGCAGAACGTGCTTCTATTGTTTTCTGAATGCTTGCTTTTTGGAAGATTTATTTCAGGTCAAGGAATTCAAATTCAAGATCGTCATCATCCAGGAAATTCCTGGACTGCCAATCTTTGGATTTGCCCTTTTTACGGCGCGGACGTTCTTCTTCCTCTTCCTCGTCCTCATCCTCGTCATCCTCGTCTTCATATTCGTCGACTCTGGAGCGACGGACAGGCTTCTTTACCGGAGCCTTCTTTGCCGGACGGCGGCGCGGACGCTCTTCTTCCTCGTCCTCATCCTCGTCATCGTCTTCGTCCTCGTCGTCATCCTCTTCTACATAACGGGCAGGCTTTTTGCGGCCGAAGCGGCGCGGACGTTCTTCTTCCTCTTCCTCGTCCTCATCCTCATCCTCATCGTCGTCTTCGTCATCTTCGTCGTCATCATCATAATCGTCATAGTCTTCATACGTGCTTCTGACTTTGATGATCAGGATTGTTACAACGATAATCAGAACTACGATTACAAACGCCATCAGAATAACGACAAAGCGCATGCTCTTTGCGGTCTGGTCGATGGTCGCCTGGTTGTTCTTGTTGGTCTCCTCTGCATTCAGCAGGTCACTGACCTGATATCTGGTTCCCATAGTATTATCATGCAGATACCATGCACTGCTGCCGCTTCCGTCATCCTCAAAGGCGACGGAATAATCTGCGGAGTTGTCTACGATCGGCTCCTCCTCCGGTTCCTCCGTCTCCTGAGTTTCGTCAACAGCCGGCTCTGCTGTCGCCTCCGACACATGTGCCTCTACCAGATCGGAACGGATATATCCGCTTACATTATCAAATGTTACTGCATACCAGGTCTTGCCGTCGCTGCCCTGTGTTTCGCCGGTAACGGTCAGCTCCTGTCCGCTGGCTGCCTTACCTGCAACGCTTGCGCTGGTGGAAGCTTCGCTTCTGATATTAACGCTGGAAGAGGTTACGGTTGCGCTGGTAACGGTTCCTGCAGCAGCTGTCCCTGCTGCGTTATCCTCTGCTGCGTTATCCTCTGCGGCTGCATCAGCATTTCCGTCCTCTGCAGCATTGGTGTCGGTTGTTGTGGTCGTTGTCGTTCCGCTCGGGGAAGAGGTCAGCGGCACAGCGCCGACTTCCATTGTGGATGTAAATAAAAATACCGCAGCAAGTGCACATCCCAGCACAGTGCTGAACTTGGTCGTCCATTTCATCATTCTAGTTTACGTACCTTTCTGATTCCGATCCGCAAAGGTCTCTGCGAACCTTTTCTCTTTTCCAAACTCCTCAGCCAGGCTTCCGATTTCGCCTGTCGCCAGTGCTCTATCGGTATATTATGCTTCGTCGATCGCTTTACCGATATCGTGTCTCATATATTTGTTGGCAAAATTGACCCATTCGGTCGCTGCATACGCTTTTGCGCGCGCTTCCTTTAAGGTAGGCGCTTTCGCCGTGATACCCAGCACACGTCCACCGTTGGTCAGGATCGTCTTTCCGTCTTCTGCAAACCTGGTTCCTGCATGGAAACAGAACACATCGTCTTTTCCGTCAAAGGCTTCCAGGCCGGAAATCGGGAGTCCCTTGTCGTATTTTAACGGATAACCGTCCGATGCCAGCACAACACAAACTGTCGCATTGTCTTCAAACTCCAACTTGAGCTGATCGAGCGTACCGTCGATACATGCCTCGCAAACGTCCAGAATGTCGTTTTTCATACGCGGCAGCACAACCTGCGCTTCCGGATCACCGAAGCGGACATTATATTCCAGCACTTTCGGGCCGTCAGGTGTCAGCATCAGGCCGAAGAAAATTACACCCTGAAAGGTGCGTCCTTCCGCAGACATTGCATCGACGGTAGCCTGATAGATATATTTTTTACAGAACGCATCAACCTCTTTTGTATAGAACGGAGACGGAGAAAAATTGCCCATGCCGCCAGTGTTCAAGCCCTGATCGCCGTCCTTTGCGCGCTTGTGATCCTGGGCGGAGGACATGATCTGGATGGTCTTGCCATCTGTAAAGGACAGCACGGAAACCTCGCGTCCGGTCATGAACTCTTCGATGACCATCTTGTTGCCGGCCGTGCCGAATTTCTTATCTGTCATAATCGTGCATACGCCGTCTTCTGCTTCTTCCAACGTGCTGCAGATTAAAACGCCTTTTCCAAGTGCAAGGCCATCCGCCTTTAAAACGATCGGGAATTTCGCTTTGGTATGCAGATATTCCAGCGCATCCTCTGCCTTGTCGAACACTTCATAGGCAGCCGTCGGAATGTTGTATTTTTTCATCAGTTCCTTGGAAAATGCCTTGCTGCCTTCCAGAATCGCCGCATTTTTGCGAGGACCGAAGGCACGGATCCCGGCTGCCTCCAGCTGGTCTACCAGGCCCCCGACAAGCGGATCATCCATGCCGACGATAACGAGGTCGATCTCTTTTTCCTTTGCGAACTCGGTCAGACGGTCAAATTCCATCGCGCCGATCGGAACGCACTCTGCCAGCTGCGCAATTCCGGCGTTGCCGGGCGCACAGTAAATCTTCTCTGCTTTCGGGCTCTTTGCCACGCTTGCAGCGATCGCATGCTCTCTGCCGCCGCTTCCCACAATCAGAATTTTCATATGAACCTCCATATTTTCAGGCGCTTTCGCTGTTATGCGATGCAATTTTGCATCACGATGCGATAATCGTCTTTCCATCCACAACGGTTACTCTGCCCTGGGCAATCAGGTCGATGGCCTGGGGCAAAATTTTCCATTCCGCTTCCTCCATGACCCGCTGCTGCAGACTCTTAGGTGTATCGCCCTGCTGCACTTCAACCGCCTTCTGTAAGATAATCGGACCGGTATCCATTCCGCTGTCCACAAAATGCACCGTCGCGCCGGTCACTTTTGCACCGCGCGCAAGCACACCCTCATGGACATGCAGACCGTAAAAGCCAACGCCGCAAAACGCAGGGATCAGCGACGGATGGATATTGATAATCTGGTTTGGGAACGCTTCGATCATCTCTGCCGGAACAGCGACTAAAAATCCTGCCAGCACGATCAGATCCGGCGCGATTTCCTTTACCTTTTCGGTCAGGGCATGATTGAATGCCTCTCTGCTCTCGAAAGATTTCGGAGAAAGACAGATTGCTTCCACATTATGCTGCCGCGCGCGTTCCAGCGCATATGCGCCCGGGTTGTTGCTGATCACCGCTGCGATTTCGGCATTGCGGATTTTTCCCGCGTCAATCGCATCGAAAATCGCCTGCAGGTTCGTGCCTCCGCCTGAGACACAGACCAGAAGCCTTAACATAAGGTCACTCCCTTTTCGCCTGCTTCGATGGTGCCTACCACATAAGGGGTATCGCCTGCAGCTTTCATTGCTTCCATGGTCTTATCCACATCGGCGGGATCTACTGCGACGATCATACCCAGGCCCATGTTATAGGTGTTATACATCATATGCTCTTCGATATTGCCCTTTTTCGCCATCAGGGTAAAGATCGGAGGAACGGGATAGCTGTTTTTGTTGATCACCGCATGGGTGCCTTCTTTTAACATACGGGGCACGTTTTCATAAAAGCCGCCGCCGGTGATATGGCTGCATGCCTTTACGGTTACGCCGGCTTCTTTGACTGCCTTTAACGCCTTAACATAGATGCGTGTCGGAGCCAGCAGGGTCTCGCCCAGGGTTGCGCCCAGCTCATCATAATAGGTGTTTAAGCTTTCAGTGGTCATGTCGAATACCTTACGAACCAGAGAGAAGCCGTTGGAATGCACGCCGGAGCTTGCCATGCCGATCAGCACGTCACCGGGTTTTAAGTTTTCGCCGGTAATCAGGTCTTTTTCATCCACTACACCGACTGCAAAACCAGCCAGATCGTACTCATCCTCCGGCATCAGCCCGGGATGCTCTGCTGTCTCGCCGCCGATCAGGGCAGCTTCCGACTGTACACAGCCTGCAGATACGCCTTTTACGATCTCTGCGATCTTCTCGGGAATATTTTTGCCGCATGCGATATAGTCCAGGAAAAACAGCGGTTCGCCGCCTGCGCATGCAATATCGTTTACGCACATGGCAACGCAGTCGATACCGATGGTATCATGCTTGTCCATAAGAAAGGCGAGCTTGATCTTGGTTCCGACACCATCTGTACCGGATACCAGGGTAGGCTTTTCCATATTCTTGATCTTTTCCAGGGAAAATGCACCGGAAAAACCGCCCAGTCCGCCAAGCACTTCCGGGCGCATTGTCGTCTTTACATACTGTTTCATCAGTTCCACCGATTTGTATCCGGCTTCAATATCCACTCCAGAACTCTTGTAATCCATCTGATCCTCCATACCGTGCCTGTGCACCTGTTTATTTTGTGTAGTTGTGATAGCCGCATTCCTGCAGCTTTGCATCCTTTTTCAGTACGCCGTCTTTCATCTCTGCGCTGTAAGCCTTGAGCTTTGCAAGAAGCTCCGGATCGGAAACCGCTAAAATCTTCGCCGCCAGAATACCTGCGTTTGCACCGCCGTTGATCGCAACGGTCGCCACAGGGATACCGGAGGGCATCTGAACGATGGAATACAGGGAATCCCTGCCTCCCAGAGACGTCGTGTGCATCGGGATACCGATCACCGGCATCGGAAACAATGCAGCGCACATACCCGGCAGATGAGCTGCCATACCGGCGCCGGCGATAATCACCTTTACGCCCCGCTCCTCCGCGGTCTGTGCATATTCAAAAAAAGTATCGGGCATCCGATGTGCGGAAATAATCCGCATTTCATAGGAAATACCGAATTTGTCCAAAATCTCAGCTGCTTTTGCCATTACAGGCATATCGGAATCACTGCCCATTACAATACTGACCTGTGCCATGTGCTTTTATCCTCCTGTCAAAATATGTCGCAACTTATCAATCTACAGTGTACTAAACTTTTTTGGCAGATGCAACCTATTTTTATATTACAGTTCACTCGTACCGTTTGGGGGCAGATTTCATGCTCGCATGAAAATCTGCTTTCAAAAAGGTACGAAGGGAGCGCTATTTTATGAGCAAAAGGAGCTGCAACGCAGCGGAGAGCGTCGAAGACGCGTTTTTGCGAATGGCGCGGGTGAACTGTAACGCACCTTCCCGCCAATAGCGCGGGTGAACTGTAAGATGTTTATCCCTGATACAGCGGCAAATTTAATTCTTCCGTGCCGTCCAGTATGAAAAATCCGTCCTTGATCAGGCCAATCCTGGTGCCGTCTGCACATACTGCTGTTACCTCTGCCAGCTCTGCGTACGGAATCGTAATATCTGTGTGGCAGTTAAAATATGCCTTTTCCGGATCGGTATGACGAAGCGCGGACACCTCGTTGTCCCGCGCAATGATCGCCTTGCCATCCGGATTATAGGTCATGCGGTCTTCTTCATAGCTGTAGCAGGTATCACCCACTGCGAAGTGGGGTCCGGTCTTTTCTGCAATCAACACCGGAAGCTTGTCATTGATTTCATAACGGCGCGCTACCATATAAGCAGTCGTGTTCGTACCAATAGCAAATTCGCCGATCGGCAGCGTATCATGATGATACAGCACACCATCCTGCAGCAGCTTTTCGTTTTCCGCTTCCTTTTCGAAGTTACGGCAGGTGTATTTGGTAATCATGCCATCCCTAAACTGCAGCTCCAGATCGTTATACTGCATACCGCGCAAAAACGTCTGCGGTACATGCAAAACGCCTTCTGTTCCGGTCAGCTTCGGAGAGGTGAACACTTCCCCAACCGGAATGTTGACGTCCGCCACGCAGTTTTCGAAATTCGTTTCCTGCGCAGGGTTGTTGAGCGTATGGAGCATGACCTTCATATCGGTGTGGTTGTCGCCGCGTCCCTTGATCTCCACCCACGCTGCCTTATCCAGCGCATCGATCAGGTGCTGCTGAATTGTCTCGTAGGTCTTGTAATCCAACGTATTGATCTTTAACACTTCGTCGAAAATCTCCGGGAAATGCTCGCCGATGCCCGGAACCGGGAACGCGATACAGGTAAAGCTTCTTTCCTCCGGGTCGATATATTCGTTCGTCATCGCACCCGCCTGGCTCTGATATTCGACATACAGCTTCTGCTGTTCGGCCGATAAGGTGAGCAGATGCTCCTTGCTCGCAGGCTCGAAGGGCTCTTCGCCGAATGCTTCGATGACAGCGGGACCTGCATGGACAACCGCCATATCTTTGTACTCTTCCCACGCATTTTTGCGGCATTCCAGCATCCTGTGGACATATTTTTTGTCCAGGTACAGTGCCTTGTCGTTTTCATGGTCATAATCGAACTGCCGGTTCACTGCACCGCCGAAAAATCCGAGCCGGAACACTCTGCGTCCCTCTGCAAAGCTCGCAGGTGTGCGGGCGATGACAGGCTCTAAGCCCATTTTTCTGAAGTTTTCAATTGCAGCTTTTACGACACGCTCAAAGCCCAGAGGATAACGGATCTGGACGGATTTCTTTTTGTCCAGAGGCTTCTTTGCCAGCTCAAAGCCCTTGCGAAAGCCCTCCGTGTAGGTGTCTGCGATTTTCTGAATTTTTTCTTCCGGCAGACCATTCAAATGCTCTGCCAGCTTCCACTGGTCATCCGCGATATATTCCCCGAACCAGAACAGGTAACGGATATCAGACAGGTCTGCGTTTTCGATGATGTCCAGCGCAAATCTCTGTCCCCAGTCCACGGTATGGCGGATCGCATGCTCTGCAGTCAGCTCCGCATAGTCGCTTGCAAACCAGTAGAAAATATCCCGGATCTGGGAATATTCCGGTGCTTCTTTTGTCTCCTCGAAGCTTTCTGCAAACGCACAGTAAATTTCGACAAACAGCTCCAGGCGGATCGTGATGCCTTCCAGATCCTGTTCATAAATAAACGCAGGCAGGCTGCGCAGCTCCGCCGCAACTGCAGAAAGCAGCTGTCCAAAGGTTTCGCCAAGCTGTGCATACGCCCAGTCGGGGTTTGCATAGCTCGTCTCATAATTGCGTCCCATCAGGTCGATGAAGCAGCTTTCGTTGTGCCGTTCCAGCTCTTGCAGAGAGGCTTCCCGCATCGCCCCGGACGCTATCCATTTGTATTCTTCGAGCAGAACGCCCAGGTAGTCCGCGTTTTCTGCAAAATAGCGTTGAAACTGCTCCGGCATCCGTTTTTCTTTTTCGATTTCCAAAATACGCTGTGAGGCAAGCTCAAACCGTTCTTCCATTACTGTCATAATCCATACACTCCTACTGCCACAATCCCCCCGATCCCCAACAGGGTCAGGGCGTTCAACACAATGCCAATCCAGGCGAACAGATAAAATTTATCCTCTTCCAGCTTCGCCATAATTCCAAATACCAGACCTACCGCAGAAAAAATCAGGCACAGCAGTGCCACCACGCCGTAGCGCACATATGCCGTCCCATGATTCTGCCAGGTAAAATAGACGGTCAGGAAAACAGAAATCAGGGACATTGCCCCCAGCACTGCTGACAATATCCCTTTTTTGGATTCCCTCTTATCGGTAAAAATGTAATGCCTGTGCACGCCGGTCTCCTTTCCGAAAAGCTTCGCTTACGCAGTTCCCTATCCGTAACCGGGAACTGCGTAAAAATCCTATCTCCTGCATTCTCAGAAAATCAGTTTGCCCCGGTGCGCCAGCTGTCTTGCGCCGTTTACGATCAGCAGCACGCCGCTTGCAATCCCGGAAACCAGCACAACCGCGCCGACCGCGATGTTCAAAGCGCCGCTGCCGCCCAAAAGCTTATAGGTCTTTTCTTCCATATTGGTTGAACCTCCTTATTTTGCACCGTACTGCGCGTAATAAGCGTCGATCGCAGCCTTTAAGGTATCATCAATATAAACCTGTCCCTTGTAGGGCTTGTTATACAGATATTCTGTCACCTCTGCCATGCTGACGATGGCATTGGCGTCAAAACCATACTTCTCTTTGATCTCTTCCAGCGCGCTCTTCTCAGAAGAAAGTCCGCGCTCCATGCGGTTTAAGGAAACCATCAGTCCGACGATCTCCACATCTGCCTGTGCTTTTAAGATCGGGAAGGTTTCTTCGATGGACTTGCCGGAGGTCGTTACATCCTCAATAATAACAACGCGGTCGCCATCCTTTAACTTGCTGCCCAGTAAAATACCGGTGTCGCCATGATCCTTTACTTCCTTACGATTGGAACAGTAACGGATATCCTTGCCGTAAAGCTCGCTGATGGCCATCGTCGTCGCAACGGTCAGCGGAATGCCTTTGTATGCGGGTCCGAACAACACGTCAAAATCCAGTCCGTAGTTGTCATGAATCGCCTTTGCATAATATTCGCCCAGTCTGCGCAGCTGTGTGCCGGTCACATAAGCGCCCGCATTCATGAAAAACGGGGACTTACGTCCGCTCTTCAACGTAAAATCGCCAAACTTTAAGACATTGCTGTCCACCATAAATTCGATAAATTCCTGTTTATACTGTTCCATTTCGTGTATTCTCCTTCGTTGCAGTGCATTGAAAATGCCTGTGCTTTGTTATGAATGCAGCGCGATCGCCTGCAGGTACAGAAAGATAATGTTAGTATAGCATTGCAAGACAGGTTTTTCAACCGTTAACTAACAGCACTGCGCTAAAGGGTGAGAGGTCTAATACGCAGCCGTTCTCATATACCGGCTCTTCCCGTTTTTTGCTGCCGCCAAAGCACTCCCAATCGCTGTTAAGCAACTCGCGATAGCTGCCGTCTGTCTGCAGCGGTACGGCATAGCCGTTTTGCGGCTGAGCGGAAAAATTGAATACGCCGATCACGGTCTGGTCGCCCGCCATTCTCTGCATCGCGTAGATCACGCGCCCCTCCTGATGGCAGTCCAGCCAGATAAAACCGTCGCGGTTAAAGTCCTTTTCCCAGAGCGCCGGATGATCGAGATAAAGGTGATTCAGTTCCTTCATATAATGATAGAACGCTTCGTGAATCGGGAAATCCAGCAGGTTCCAGTCCTGCTCCCGCTTTTCATCCCATTCCCGGAACTGCCCGATTTCATTGCCCATGAAATTCAGCTTTTTACCCGGATGCAGCATCATATAGGCGTACATGGCGCGTGCCTGTGGGAATTTCTGTTCGTAATCGCCGTTCATCTTCTGCAGAATCGTCGCCTTTCCATGCACTACCTCATCGTGGGAAAGCGGCAGCAGATAATGCTCGTTATACGCATACATCATTGAAAAGGTCAGCTTGTGGTACGCTTCCGTGCGCGCCGACGGATCGAGCTGAAAATATTCCAGCGTGTCGTGCATCCAGCCCATGTTCCATTTTAAATCGAATCCAAGTCCGCCCTGATCAACGGGCGCCGTTACGCCGGGGAAATTCGTAGAATCCTCCGCCGCCAGGATACAGTTCGGAACGCGCTCTTTCAACCCTTTATTCATAAAACGGATAAAGTCAACTGCATTACCGTTTACGCCGCGCCGTTCATCCCCCTGCCAGTAAATGATCCGGCTGATGGCATCCATCCGGATACCGTCAAAATGAAACTCCTTCATCCAGTAATACGCCGCAGACTGTAAAAAGCAGCGCACCTCCCCACGGGAATGCATAAAATTACAGCTTCCCCATTCACTCACTCCAACATCCCTGCTCGGATATTCGTACAGCTCTCCGCCATCGTAACGTTTCAAACCGTAATCATCTGTGGCAAAGTGTACCGGTACAAAATCCAGCAGCACATAAATTCCATTCTGATGCATCTGATCCACCAGCTTCTGTAATCCCTCTGCCGTACCATACCGGGCAGTCGGAGCAAAAAATCCCGTATTCTGATATCCCCAGCTTTCATCGCAGGGATGCTCGCTCAGCGGAAGAAATTCCACACAGTTATAGCCGCTTTCCTTCAGATACGGGATCAGAACCTCTCCCAGCTCCTCATAGGTATACCAGTCGGTCTGTCCTGTACCCGGCTTTTTAAAGGAGCCAGCATGTACCTCATAAATATTGAGGGGCTTCGTGCTGATATCCTCCCGATCCTTTAACCATTTTTCATCGGTAAATGCATAACGGTTAAGATCCCGTACCACTGATTTATGTGCCGGGCGAAGCTCCATTCCAAACCCGTAGGGATCACAGTGCTCCTGGCAGGAACCATCCCTGTGCCAGATACGGAATTCATACAGGTCCCCTTCTTTTACCTGGTCCAGTGTAATTTCATAAAAGTTGCCGTCATGCACCCGCTGCATTCCGTGTCCCTGTCCGTTTAATACAAGCTCCACGCCCGCTGCAGAGGGGGCAAACGTCCGAAACGTCGTGCGCTCCTTCGTGTAATGGGCACCCAGATATTTATAAGCTTCAAATTCCTGTCCGGTATAAAATCCGTAAAAATCCATGTTCTTCTTCCTTTCTTCTCTCTCCGTCCGCAAAAATCATTTTTTGCAGCCTGCTTTTCTGATCTGCAGTTACAGCTCCCTCGCGCCATTCGCAAAAACGCGTCGTTGATTTTCTTGACGGGTGTCTATTTGCGCCGTATACTGATGATATTATCATACCAGCCGGAGCGTTTCCGGCACAATCGACAATCCTGCCCCTTGTTACAATACTGGACGTTTCGGGCAAATTGTCCAGAAAGGAAGGAATTCTTTTGGATCAACGGGAAATCAAAACCAAACGCGCCATCAAGAATGCATTTCTGATGCTGCGTGCCCAAAAGCCGATCGAAAAAATCACGATCCGGGAACTTGCCGCCCTCGCAGAGATCAGCAAAGCCACCTTTTATCTCCATTATCAGGATATTTACGACCTTTCCGAGCAGATCGGGAAAGAGGTGCTCACCAATATTTTAAACAGTATTTCCAGACCGGAAAATGTACTGGAAAAGCCCGATGTGTTCACAAGGGAAATCACAACGGGCTTCTTTTCTCAGATCAATCTGATCCAGCTTCTGTTCTCCGGTTCGCAGGCGCATATTCTCCCAGACCTCGTCGATTCGTCGATCCGGGAATATATTTACCGCCTGAAACCGGAATATACAGACAATATGCAGTTCAACATTCGCCTCTCCATGCTCATCAAGGGAAGCTTCTATGCGTTTTATGATAACTACCACAAGTATGACAACGCTGCGCTGATCGATGAGATCTGCGCGTTTCTTGGACAGTGCACCCGATGAAGGAGCATTAACGCAAAGTGACCAGCAGGAAGAAATTCTCCCGCCGGTCGCTTTTTCCATTCTGATTTGCTCTGCTTAGAACTTTCCGCTTCGTCCCGAGCCTCCTCCACCGCTTTCGCTTTGGGTACTTGAGGAGGAAGAGCTTTCTCTCTCAATTTTGCGTCTTGTCTGGGTCGTGTGGGTGTAACGATCCTCTTTCCGGCTCAGCTTTAGCTTTTCGGAGACATAATCGTTCGCTTCTGTTTTCTGATGCACCGTGTGCATCTTCAACAGCAGCAGCAGACAGATAATGATAGAAATCACACAGGAAATTCCCAGTGCCATTAAAAAGCTCACCCCGAAATTTTCTCCGGGAGTCGCTTCATAATCCTCATAGTCACCGGAATCGTATCCCTCGGGCGCACTGACAGGTGTTCCCTGCTCTGCAAGCTGTAAGTAATTGCTGCAGGCATCGATATAGTCACCAAAGCCTCCATACCAGTCGTCATCCCGGAAATTATCCAGGAAATAGGTTTCCAGCTGTTCCTGACCATACGCGTTGAACACCTCAGAAGCCTTCGGACCGTATACAAACATCGCATAATCCCGATCCTCCATGCTCAGCAGGATCATAATGCCGTCCCGGTCCTCTCCCATGCCCATCTCATAGTCATGATAGATGGTATAATCTGCGGTATATACGCTCTCCGTGCTGTAATCCGTATAATCATCAACCGTTATCATATAGACGCCGCACTGATATTCTTCGGAAACCTGCTGTGCACGCTGCTCCAGATCTTCCCACTGACTGTCTGTCAGGATCCCGGCATCATCCGTTACATAATTTAACTGTGCATTGCTCTCTGCAAAAACTGTCATCGGAGCCAGAAGAAGACAAAGGGCCAGCAGCACAGAAACAAATCCGTTCGGTTTTTTCTTCATCTCTTTCTCCCCCTTACGACAGCATCAAAATGATCGTCAGCACAACCGTCATCGGTGCTGCAATGGCTGCAAACAATCCCCAGAACTTTCCTTTGCTCGTCGGAAGGTCGCCGACCATCTTGCCGGTCTGACCGTTCATCGCAAACAAAAAATCCTGTCCGTTCCATTTCGTATGCAGCATCCAGACCGGAAGCAGTGCATAATGTACCTTGCCGCGCTTTAAATCGATCTGCTTGTGCTCAAGAGTACAGGAGTCATATCCGGTTACCGTTCCCCGAAGGGCATCCTCCAGTGTGCTGGCACAGCGCGTATCCGCACGCTTCTGGCTGTCCTTGACACTCACATCATATTTGTCTGCAAGAAAGCCCGGCAGATATGCAGTGGAAAACTCCTTTAACCCGCTGTAATCATAGGGCTCGATGGAATCCATATGATCATCCGGCATTTTGGATGACGCATCCACCGGAATTTTCTCAAAGCCGATGGAGCCGGCACGGGATACCTCATAATGACGGGTTTCCGTAATCTCTTCGTCACCCTTTTCGTATACCTTCGATGTCGTAGCCTTATAGGATGCTTCTCCGGAGGCTTTGCCGTCGAACATCCAGAACGGAACATAAACGCCCTGGATCTCTTCGATATGGTTGTCGTCCTTAAAGGATTTCGGCAAATAAGGTCTTCCCTTATAGTGCATTTTCAGTTTTTCGATTGCTTCTTTTTTGCTGACCTTAAACGGGATCACATAATCCGGCTTCAATACACCGGAAAACTGTCCGGGCACAACAGTCGGATTCCCGCAGTAGGGACAGGAGGTTGCAGCAGTCGTCTCATCGCAGATCAGCTCCGCGCCGCAGGAGGGACAGTTGTAGCTCTTCATGCCGGCTGCATCCTTGCCCCAGTTATCACTGATATCCGAAGTATCCCAGCCCTCTTCGGCCGCCTTTGCCTGCTGTTGCTTTTTCTGTTCCGTCTCTTTTTCTGCCTTTTTCTGGGCTTCGACAGATTTTTCTTCCTTCTTGGCATACATCGCTTCGATTTCTGCGACTTCATACTCCGTACCGCAGTAATCACATTTCAGCTTGCCAAGGCTTTCCGAATAATGCAGCGGTCCGGTACAGGCCGGACACTGATAATTGGTAATTTGTTCCGCCATAACAGCTCATCCCCTCTCAGAATCGTAATCATCCCTGTATCTCTTTGGATCAGTTCTGTACATCTCCTGCATCAAAGGGGTCTCCGCACTCCGGGCAGAATTTCGGCGGATTGGTGGGATCCTCCGGAACCCAGCCGCACTTGTTGCATTTATACTGTTTTACTGCAGCCGGTTTGGGCTTTCCGCATTCGGAACAGAATCTGCCTTTGTTGACTGCACCGCAGCTGCAGGTCCAGGTATCGTCAACAGGCTTGGGCTGACCGCATTCTGCACAGAATTTTCCGGTGTTTACTGCGCCGCAGCTGCATTTCCAGCCCCCTGCAGGAGCTTCCATCTTCGGTGCTGCCGCTGCCTGCTGTGCCGCCATCTGTTGCTGCTGCCCCATCGCATACAGGCTCTGCGCATTGATGCCGCCTGCCTGCTGTGCCATGCCCATTCCCATAAATGCCATTGCAGGACCGGCTGACGTATTGGAAGCAGCTGCTGTCATCGCCTGAGCCTGGGCACGGGACAGGGCGCCGGCTGCACGGGTCGGATCCATATATGCAGCTTCACGCTGCATCTCTTTGATCATCTGCTCGTCTTCTTCACTTGCCTTGACGGAAGATACGCCAAAGGAAACGATCTCCAGACCGCGGACATCCTTCCATTCTGCAGAAAGCTCATCGTTTAATGCTTTCGAGATCTCCTTTGTATGGGCAGTCAGACCGGAATAACGGACACCGGTTTCCCCAACCCTTGCAAAGGCGGGCTGCAGTGCTGTCAACAGCTCTGACTTTAACTGATCATCAATCTTATCACGGGTATAATCCTCTGATACATTACCGCAGACATTGGTGTAGAACAGCAGCGGATTCGTGATTCTGTAGCTGTAGGCTCCAAAGCAGCGGATACCGATATCCAGATCGATGCCTGCCCGTTCATCTACCACCCGGAACGGAACCGGAGACGGAGTCCCGTATTTATTGCCGGTAATTTCCTTTGTATTGAAATAATAAACCCTCTGCTCCTTTGGTGTCTCGCCGCCGAAGGTAAAACGCTTGCCGATATTTTTGAACACCGCACCGATACTGGAGCCTAAGCTTCCTGCAAAAACAGACGGTTCTGTAGACATATCATATGTATATTCACCGGGTTCTGCGCACACATCCACGATCTTACCCTGGTCTACGATCAACATACACTGACCGTCTGCAACTGCGATCAGGGAACCGTTGGAAATCACATTGTCACCGCCCTTGTTGCTTGATCTGCCGGATACCTTCTTGCGCCCTCTTACCGCCAGAACATCAACCGGAAGAGCTTCACAGTAAAAATACTCCTTCCACTGATCCGCCATTACACCGCCAGCTGCGCCCATTGCCGCTTTTATCAATCCCATACGTAAGTCCTCCTTTTTTTCTGCAGTCAGATTCCTTATCCCAAACATACACTGCTTACCGGCATTTGACTGCAATTTAACGATACTATCAATATTATTCTATCAGAATTTTCTACAAAAATCCATATATTTTAATTACAATTTTGTGCATCCCGTTCAGACAAGCCCCGGGCTTTGGCATATACCAACAGCCTCTTTTGAGCATCCTCCAGGGTTCCGAAGGACTCCCGACAGCAGATCACCTTCCGACAGCTGTCCATGCAGCGCATCGCCTGCTCCAAAAGCTCCTCCGGAATCGGTTCAAAGGCCGGTGCGGAGAAAAGCTGGGAGGAAAGTGCCTTTGCTGCCGGATAATCCAGGTCGTTTTCCCAAAGCAGTCCTGCTGCAAAGGGGATGCCTTCCCGCTGCAGCCTCCGAAACGTATTTCTTCCGCTGCCATTCCCGGCAATGACAAATACCTCCGGAGTTCCTTTTACTGCCGCCAGCTCCATTTCCTGGCTTTCTTCCTCAAAGCTCCCCTGAGTGATCTGAAACAGCTTCGAAAGATGTCCCGGCCTGAAAATCTCCTCCGGCGTTCCGACCTGCTCCACAAAGGCTCCATCCACACACAGGATCCGGTCAGATACCCGCGCGGCAAGCTCCAGCTCATGCAGCGACAGGATCACTGTCAGTCCCTTTTTTTTCTGAAGCTCCTGCAGCACGGAAAGAAATTCCAGCTTATATTTTATATCCAGATAAGAGGTCGGCTCATCCAACAGCAGGATTTCCGGCTGCTGACAAATCGCCCGGGCAAGCAGGATACGCTGTCTCTGTCCGTCGCTGATCCTCGCAAAATCCCGGTCCTTGAATTCCAGCACATGCACGGCTTCCATTGCCTCCTGCACGGCTTCATGATCCTTTGCGGACAAAACTCCGAACCGCCCGGTATAGGGGTAACGCCCGGTTGCCACCACATCCTCACAGGTCATCAGCTCTGTATGCGGCCGCTTTGTAAAGACAACCGCCATCTTTTTTGCCAGCTCACGTCCCGAAAGGCTCTGCAAATTTTTATTCTCCAAAAGGACACTGCCTCCCAAAAGCTCCAGCTGACGCGCAATGCTTTTTAAAATAGTGGATTTTCCGGCACCGTTTGGACCGATCAGCGTCAGGATTTCCCCTTTTTTCAATTCGATCTCAATATTCTGTATCAGCGGCTGGTTCTGATATCCGACACAAAGCTGTTTCGCCTGAAAATAATATGCCATCAGTCCACTCTCTCCTTTTTCCCGTAAGCCATCACCCAGAGAACCACCGGTGCACCAAACACTGCCGTCACCGTGCTGATACTCAGCTCTGTCGGTGCAAACAGCGTCCGCGCCAGCAGATCACAGAACAGGCAAAAAACACTGCCCCCCAGAAAGCTGGCCGGGATCATCCAGATCGGTTCTGCGGTTCCCAGCATTTTTTTGACCAGCTGCGGGACTGCGATCCCGACAAAGGAGATCGGCCCGGCGAAGGCCACAACGCACGCGGACAGAATACTTGAAAATACGACCATTCCAATTCGTAAAAGTCTCACATTCACACCGAGATTTAACGCATACGATTCGCCAAGCTGATAGGCGGACAGTGGCTTCGACATCAGAAACACCAGCACAAAAATGACCGTCACACAGATGCAAGCCGCCCTGACGCTGCTCCAGGTCGTTCCGGAAAAGCTGCCCAGGGACCAATTATGAAGATTTACAATGTCCGCATCCTGCGCAAACGTCACGACCAGCTCCGTCACCGCCGAGCAGATATATCCGATCATCACGCCGCTGACCACCAGCATGGACATCCGCCTGATCCGCCTCGACATCAACAGGACAAAGCCCATGGAAAGCATCGCCCCTGCAAATGCCGCAGCGATCATCCCTGCCGAATTCACCATCCTGCCCCTGCCCAGGAAAAAAACCATGACGAGTGCCACCACCATCTTTGCCCCGGAGGAGATTCCAAGCACAAAGGGTCCGGCGATGGGATTATGGAAAAAGGTCTGCAAAAGGTAACCGGACAGCGCCAGTGCACCTCCTAATACTGCTGCAAGGATCGTGCGGGGCAGGCGCAGCTGCAATATGATCGTCTGCTGCTTTTCCCCCATTGGCTGACCGGACAGGATCTTTAGGATTTCGGACAGGGAAACCGAGACGCTTCCCATACAGATATTGAGCAATATGCCTGCAGCCATTGTTGCTGCCAGCAGCAAAAACGCTGCCAGAATCCTTCTTTTTTTCCGTACTGCACTGTCTGCGGAGTTTTTTTCCATGCTGTGTTATCCCTTCTGTTGTCTTTCCTTACTACTTTAACCGGTACAAATACCTGGTCTCTTTGTCATCGCCCGTCAGCATCCTGTGAAAATCCTCGATCAGATTTCCGGCCGACATGGACTGCTGATACATATCCTCTGTCGTACACCAGACCTGATGATTTTTTACTGCCTTAAAATCCTTTAACAGACTGCACTTTTTCAACAAATCCTCCAGGGTCTGTACCTGCCTGTCGATCGTCGTGTTATACACTAAAAAGTCTGCATCCTGCGCCCCATCATAAAAATCCTCCAGCTGCAGATTGACCGTTGAACGGCGGGAGTCCGGATCTCCCAAATTTTCAAAGACATACTTTCCACCGGCAAGCTCGATCATTTTGGGGATATAATCCGTGCTCTGGCGTACCTGCACCAGTCCGTTTGAAGTGATATAGAAAAAGGCGACAGTTTTTCCTGTGCTTTCTTCTGTTTCTACGCGCTTTAATGCTTCTTTTTGTTTTTCAAACAGTTGATCTGCTTTTTCTTCCTGATCCAGCAGCGCGCCGAAAAAACGTACCCATTCCACGCGTCCCAGTGGATGTTCCTCATAGCTGGAATACTCCACCAGCGTCGGAATACCGAATTCGTCGAGCTTTTCCATCACCTCCGGGGTGTGGTAGATCATCGAATTTTCGATGGCCATGCTGCAGTTTTGGGATAGGAGCAATTCATAATCCGGCTGACTGTACTTTCCGGCATAAAGGAGAGTGCCATCCTTCATCGCCTGCTTTGCCGCCGGAATATACCAGTCCTCTTCCTTTAAGCCGCACATGGAAATCGCGTCCATGCTGTCTAACTGTGCAAACATATCCATTACGCTGGAAGCCACCAGATACAGGTTTTTCACAGGCTCCTGCAACACGATCAGCTTTCCGGGCTTTCCCTCTGCAGAGGGGCTGACCAATGCTTCTGCGTCCTCCGGAGCTTGCTGATGTTTTGGAACGATCAAAATCCGGTCTCCATTTAGCCGTGTGGTCAGAAGCTTATAACCGCCCTCGTAATAATCCACTGCAAAATTTTCCGCATAGGAAAGCTCCATGCTGTGATCGTAGACAAGGGGATCAGCAATGCTATTGCTGCCCGTTGCCGCACTGGTGCCCTTCGCGCCCGCGTTTTTGCCAGCCGACATGCCGGTGTCATTCGCGCCAGCTGCCGCGCCGGTACCATCTGCACCAGCCTGCTGCCCGTTTTCTGCCCCGCCCGCACCTGCTGTCACCGCGTTCCCCGCATGGAAATTCAGCGTATACTCAACTTCGTGCGGCTTGCTCATCGCCACTGTATCTGCGATGACGGCAATATCCTGGTCGAATGCCTCCACCGGAATTTGAAACACAGAATTTCCCTCTGTATTGACCGGAAGATATTTTTCCCCGTCCACCACCATGTAGTCATAATTGGGGCTGCTCCATTCCAGCGTTGCCACTGCTTTTCCGTCCTTTATTTCCACCTTTGCCGGAGAAGCGACAGATGCCCTGCCGCTTCCCCCCAAAAGCTCCACCTCCATCTGATACGTACCGTCCTGAAATTCCCAGCCAGTCTCTTCTTTCGTAAGTACTGTCTCCGTCTGCTGCTCCGATACGAAGGCCTGACTGCTGCAGCCACACATTCCCAACAGCCCCAGCACAAGCAAGCCTCCTGCAATCCATTTTTTCTGCATATCCTCTTCCTTTTTATCCTGTAAATAATTGTTTTATGCCTGACCGATCGGCGTAATTATACCATGCATACCTAAGAAGAACAACCGGATACTGCAGTGCGTTAAAAAGTGAAAATCATTGACACCCTTATGGAAAAAGATTACAGTAAAACTATAAAACAAGTATTACTTTATGTAAAACAATCCACTACGAAAGGATATCTGATCTATGAAGGTTACTGTCCGTCTGCTGTCTGGCGCAGACCATCTCAGCCAGATCCTGACCGGCTTCCAGATGCTTTCCCGGGAAAATAAGCTTTCCCTCGACATCCTTGACTGCCGCAAAGACTCTCCTGTTTATCAGGAAGCGTTTCTGGAGGCCCAGGTCAATGGGATCCGGATTCTGTTTGACCTGATGGATGGCTACTGGTATAACCGCCCGGAAACAGTTTTCCCGTTGTATCATTCCGCAGATATCGTTTTTAAACGGTCTTTTTCATCTGTTAAAAACAGTGAGGTTTTCGGAGCATTTTCAGAAAAAATTCATCCGCTGGGCTTCAACTATCACGTGTTCTGTCCTGGCTCCCCTCTGATTGGTACCACTTCGAAAATCGGATTTTTGAAAAAACGCATCAAAGGGGTGACCTGCTACGTCTCCGACTATGAAGCAAAGATGACGCGCGTTTCTGCCCGCCCCCGGATTCTTTTTATCACTCGCCTCTGGGACCCGGCAGAACCAGTTGTTCAAACGGATTCGGAGCTCGTCCGCCAGTGGGGCGAAATCAACGAAATGCGGATGCTGCTCGTACGAAAGCTGCGCGCCGCATTTCCGGAGCAGTTTATCGGAGGCATTCAGGACAGCCCGTTTGCGCAAACGCAGTGTCCTGACCTGATTCTTTCCGAACACTCCACCTGGAAACGGATCTATCTGCATCGCATGAAGCATTCCGAAATCTGCATTGCCTCCACCGGTCTGCACCAGTCTTCCGGATGGAAAATTGCAGAATACCTCGCCGCAGGAAGAGCGATCGTGTCCGAGCCGCTTTGTTATGAGGTTCCGGGGCCGTTTCAAGCAGGCGAAAACTACCTGACCTACACCTCTGCAGACGGCTGCATCGAACAGATCAGGACGCTGCTTGCGCATCCCGAGCAGATTTTGCAGATGGGACAGCGAAACCGCGCTTATTACGATACATGGCTGCGCCCCGACCAGATTGTGACAAAGGCACTGGAGCAGGCGAAGATTTTGCTGTAACGCAACAATAGAATGCACGCTCTGCGAGCATTCTATTGTCATGAATTAAACCCAAAAGGAGGGTTTTACGATGACTCAGCAATCAGATCATTTCTCCCGCCATGCAGGCTTTGAACTGCTGCGGATTCTTTCCATGATGATGATCGTCCTCATGCACGGGATCGGTCACGGCGGTCTGGGAACAACCGCTGCCCCCGGAACGTTTCCCTATTTTATTTACTGGCTCCTGTTCATGCTCGGACGTGTCTCTACCAATTGCTTTGTCATGCTGACCGGCTATTTTATGTGGCAGTCCAAAACAAAAATATCCCGCCTGTTTCGAATCGAAATGCAGGTGCTGTTTTATTCTCTGCTGACCTTTGTGATCGGGCTGTTTGTCAATTCTGTCTCTCTATCTGCCGGCACTCTTCTGCGGGCTGTTTTTCCGACCACCTCCTGTGTATACTGGTTTTGCTCCTGCTATTTCATATTGTATCTTGTGATCCCGCTGTTAAATAAAATAATTGCTTCCCTCACAAGGGCGCAGTACCGTTTTATGCTGATCGTGCTCTTTCTCCTATTCAGCCTATGGTCGACCGTCTGCTTCTGGTCCGGCATGGCGCGGGTGGAAAACGGCTATAGTTATGTATGGTTTTTCGTTCTTTATTTTACGGCAGCATACCTTTCCATCTATCAGGTGCGGATGTCCTCTGCCCTCTGCCTGAGCCTCTATTTCGTCTTTTCCCTGCTTTCTGTTCTGGTGCGGATCTCTGCCTCCGGGATCGAAGCACGGATGGGACTGGAAGGAATGCTCGACACACTCGGCGGATACCAGTCTCCGACCGTGTTTTTCGCATCCGTTTGCTTCTTTTTGTTCTTCCAGAATATCAAAATTCAGGGCAATCGCCCGAAAAAAATCATCCTTGCGATCGCCCCGCTTTCTTTTGGCGTATATTTGCTGCATGACAGCGATTTTACCCGCGCATTTCTCTGGGAAAAAATCGCGCTTTCCCGTTTTGGAAGCCTGCCTGCGTCCCTTGGCTACCTGGCTATCGCAACCCTTTGCATCACCTGTGCAGGGTATCTTGTCGATACGCTGTATCAGAAAATTTACCGGGTGGTCTTTCAGAAAAAAGCGGAAGGGAAGGTGGATGAGATCACAGCACGGATTTATCGGAGCATCAGAAAAGGCGAGTGAAGCTTTTCACTCGCCTTGATCTTTATTTCTTCACCGGTTCACAATCCTCTAAACGCTTCTCAATAGTTTCCCATGCCGCTCAAGCGCCCGCTCTACTTCTCAATCAGGCTCACATAAATTTCCTGCAGACGCTTTGTTTCTTCCACAATATCGTAGCCCGCGCTGCGTACAACGCTGCGTCCCTCTGCTCTGTCCCTGTCAGCCGTTCCCAGCCTGATCAATTCCTTTGCCCAGACCTCATCTGGCTGCTCCAGGCTCAGCCGAACCGCCCTGTCTGAAAGGATGATTTCATCCGTAATCGTATCCGAGAACACACACGGCAATCCGGATGCCTGCGCTTCAATTCCGACAACCGGCAGTCCCTCAAATAAAGACGGCATCAGGAAAACATCCATCGCCTGATACCAGATCGAGGTATCCTTTTGCACGCCGAGAAACGAAACGCTGTCATAAATTCCAAGCCGTTTTGCCTTTTCTTCCATGGCAGCCTGCAGCTCACCTTCTCCTGCCAGCAGCAGATGGCTGTTCGGATATATTTTTTTCAGACAGGCAAACTGTTCCAGCATCCGGGTATGATTTTTCTGTACCATAAACCGCGCCACAGAACCGACCACCAGCTTATCCTCCAGATGATATTCCCGGCGAAGTCTGGTGCGTACCTCGCTGCGGTAGCCAAACCGCTCCAGATCGATGGCATTATGGATAAGCACACCTCTCTCGTTCCATCGTTTTTCACCGAAATAATAGATTCCGGCTTCTCTCCCGCATGCAAAATAGTCTGTCGCTGCTCCCGGAATCATCGCCTTACAAACCAACTTGACCGGCAGTTTCAGTCCATGCGGCAGATGCGTATTATGCGCATGGGCAATTCGAACCGGAAATCCCGCCTTTTTTGCTCCGTTTAACGCATAAAATTCCATCGCCTCGTTATGGGCATGCAGCACCTTAATTTCTTTTTCCCGGTCAAGGAGTGTCTTCATATAGCGCAGATATTCCGGATACTTTAAGGGGCTCAGTCCCGGTCCCATAAAAATACGACCGCCCAGAGAACGCACCTCATCATCAAAAAATCCCGGTTTTTCTTTATTTACCAAAAAATCAAACTGAAACTGATCCCGATCCAGATGCCGGTAATAATTCATCAGCATCGTCTCAATTCCGCCGCGATCCATATTGCTCACAGACTGCAAAATTCTGATCATCTTTTCCGCTCATTTCTGCGCACGCTTTTTTGCGCATGTCGAGTTTGTGTCAAGTGCGCGCAGACACAAATCTCGCGATTGAAAAATTTTATTTTTCAATCTTTTTCTGTCCTTTCCGTCCCTACTTATTATGCAATCAACGGAAACCACTTTCCCTGCAGCTTCCACAGTCCATACTCCGAGGTCATCAGCGCCCGGTGCGCTGTCCGGACTGCAAACGGCGCATGTTTTGCTTCATAATCTCCCGCATTTTTTTGGTAAAGCAGACAACAACACGCAAATACGCCCTGTTTTTCTTCTTCCGTAAGCCCTGCCACACACACATAACAGTAATTCGACAGCTGCAGCGTCAGATTTCGATAAAACAGTTCGTCGCAGGGCTGCTTGATTCTTCTGTGCTGCTCCAACAGCTCTTCCACGATCCAGTATGCCTGCACCGCCTTTTTCGTCCCCTGCGAGGTAAACGTAATTCCGTTTGCATTTCTCCGCCATGCATAGACCACCTGCGAAATGGAAGCAATCTTTTCAGCCGCCGGAAAAATCAGAAAATGGATGACCGCATCCTCAAAGCAGGTATATCCTGCCGGAAACCGGATCTCATCAAACAGGCTCCGACGATACAGCTTCGCCCACGGAGTCCCCGGCAAATCCAGACAGTCATATGCCGTGCGTTTTTCATAAATATGTTCTGCAAACCGCTGTGCTGCCCCAAATTTCCCGTCTCCATCCAGATACTGCCAGCCGCCCTGCACGATATCCGCACCGGTCTGCTGCGCTTTCCGCAAAAGCGCCGAAATCGCTCCCGGCAACAGTACATCGTCACAATCCACAAACAGAAGATATTCTCCTTTTGCCTGCAAAATCCCGGCATTGCGTGCCTTCGCTGCACTTCCACCGGTTTCTTTCGTCAGCTCAACCCTTCTGACTTCTCCCCAGTTTGCATATTCCTCCAGGATATCGCCGCTGCTGTCTGTAGAATTGTCGTTGACTGCAATAATTTCCACTGTATTGCCGCACTCCTGCGCCAGAATGCTGTTCAGACACTGCCTTAAATCCTTCTCCCCGTTATGTACCGGAACGATGACGGAAACAAGGACTTCTGTCTGCCCAAAGGGCTGCAGCGCCTGCCAGCCATCTGTATCCGCTGCCGGTCTGAGATAGCATTTTTTCGCCGCCTCTGCCGCCTGCAAAAGCGCATTCTCGCTCATCTGTTCTTTTTTTAAGCATCCAAGCAGACCGACGGCAGCCCGTCCGACCATTCTTCCGCCCCACGCGCCGACTGCAGCGGCGCAGCGGTTTTTCGTCCAGTCATAAATGAACTGATAAGCTCTCTGATTCCGCAGCATGTTTTTTATTCCTTTCCTTCAACCTTGCAATCGCTTCAAACGTCCGCCGGCAGTTATTTCCGTCATGCAGCGGGAAAAACCGCTCTGTACGCTGCACGTATTCTGTCTGCATCTCCATGCCATTTTCAAAGCTTTCCGTCAGAGCCCCCAGCAGTGCTTCCTGTGTCGTACATACCGGTCCAAACCCGTCCCGGCGGAAATCGAAATATCCCTTCTGATAATGATATTTACGAAACTCCTCTTCGTCAAACTGATAATACACAACAGGCTTGCGCAAAAACGCCACATCAAAAAAGACACTGGAATAATCCGTCACCAGGAGTGCACAGTCCATCAGAAGCTTCTGCACATCATGAGTCTCCTTCGACACGATTGTGATCCGGTCCGAGCTCGATTTAAATCTCCGGCTGTCCTTCTGCATTTCGACATGGGGATAAAAAACGAGCCGATAATCCTGCTGTTCCAAAAGCTGCTCCAGTTCCTTACAGTATAATAAAGACTGGAAGTGCTCATAATACGCTGTATTTCGAAACGCCTCCCCTGTCGGATAATAGGAGCCGCGCCAGGTCGGCATAACAAGAATCATCTTCTCTTTACGCTCTGCCCGGATCAAATTATCAAACCGCGCCAGCCCGACATACTGCGGCACGTGTTCCGGATATCCGAACGTATCGCGAATGTATTCATATTCCGGCTTCGCTCCGCAGACAAACAGATCCATATACATATTTTTACGGTGCAGCCATTCCATTTCATCCTTGATGATGCCATGCTGCAAAAAAACCTGTTTTCCCCTCGCCCGGATTCCTTTTCCTGCAAGATGATAAAATAAAATCAGATCCGGCGCACAGGGCTGTACATGCGTGCCAACCAGAAAATCCGCGCAATAATACGCCAGATAATGAGAAAAGCTCCCTCTCGGAACCATTCCTCCCAACGCCTCGATTTTCGCCCGGTCAGCACTGTCTGTCTCGATCACATAACGCGCATTGATTTCCGGATGCTTTTCTTTTAAATACCGGTAAAACCAGTAACCGTTATCCCGCGCATCGTTTCCGCGCTCACATACCAGCCACAGCTCCCGATATTTGGCACTGCAGCACCTGCAGACCGCACCGAACAGCTTAAAAAAGGCCATCAGGCATAGTTCCTTCAGATAACACAGCGCTCTTACAACTTTTCTCATGTTCCCTCTCATCCTTTTTCCGGTTTGCCTGTCAACGGTGTCTCTGACTGGAAAGCCAAATAACCGCCCTATACTGATGAAGCTTTAATAAAAGCAGCTTAATCCGGTCATTTCTGCTGTGAAAGCTCTTTACTGCAGTATTTTTTATTGCGTTTTCCACCCGCGGCAGCTTCACCGTTTTTTGCAGCCAAGCTGTCCGCTCTTTGGCAGATAAAGGACCGCTGCAGACATTTTTAATGCCGAGCTGCAAATCCCGCACCGTACAGTAACAGGCTTTCTTTCGGTGCATTTCGCTGTCCTGCAGCCCCCAGTCCTCTACCACGCTCCAGACCGCATCGCTTAAATAAAAATTGTCCTGCAGCCGCTCCGGATGCCAGGAGTTGGAAAGTGACGCGCTGCGCGCAAACGTGTAATGATACAGCGGCTTTTGGATCGCTACCAGGCAGGACGGATTCTGCCGCATAAACGCTACATAAAACAGACCATCCTCCCCGAGTGTCCGCTCCGGGAATCTCAGATGTTCTGCTTCAATACACGCCCTGCGCAGCATTTTCGTGGCGACCAGATAGTAGGATGCCAGCACATCAAAATGCTCCTGAAACGGTTTTCCCCGATATACGCCGCAAAGCGCAGGACCATCGATCAACGTCTTCACACAGTTGCCGTTCTTATCGTAATAATCATTGTAAATTCCAAACATCACGATATCTGCGTTTTCCTTTTTTGCAGCCTCATATAACACCTGCGCCATGTCAGGCTCCACCCAGTCGTCCGGGTCCAGAAAACAGACATATTCGCCCCGCGCTGCATCCAGCGCTGCATTCCGCGCCTTTGCCACACCTTTGTTGGGCTGATCGATGATCCGAAACCGCGGATCCTCTGACGCAGCGCTCTTACAGATCGCAAGGCTGTTGTCCCTGGAACCGTCATTGACGAAAATCGCCTCGAACCCGGGCATTGTCTGCGCTTTCAGACATTGGATGACCCGGGGCAGATAACGCTCCATATTGTAAACCGGAATCACAAAGGAAATCCCTGGTGTCTTCATTTGGTTTTCTCCTCCTCTTTATCCCTCCTGCATCATGCTTCGGATCTGTTCCTGCATTTCCGCCCTGCTTTTGGGCTTCCAGATCTCCTTCTTGGGCGGCTGATGCCGTTTTTCAGCATAAGAAAGCACAATAATCCGAAGCGCCATCGTGCTCCAGAAATAAAATGCCGTATTATCCGTCAGATAAGTGATCGTCATATATCCAAGATCCGCCATGTACAAAAGCGCCGTGTTGTTATCCGCATACTTCGTCCAGAAAATCGGACCTATCACATACTGGATGCCGGACCACAATATAAAGCCCGGGAAACCCATTTCCACAAATACTTTCAAAATATCATTGTGAAATGGATAGGGATGGTTGATCAGACCGGAGCTGTACCAGTTTGCAACGATCGAATCCACATATTCAAAACCGTGTCCCATATAGCCGATGGAAAAATCATAATGCTCTCCGACAAGCTGCCACAAATAATCACGCCCCATCATGTCGATTCCGACCATATTCATAATCTTTGACACTTCTCCCGTCCGAACCCCGTAAACATACAGGAAAAAGAACGCAACCCACAAAAGACCCTGTAGGATCAGAAAGGGCTTTAAAAACTTTTTATTTTTCAAAAAAAACGAATGCACAACGAAAAGAACGACTGCCGGAATGGCGATCCGCTTCATTCCGACCAGAAAGAAAAAGGTACACAGTAAGATCATCCGCCAGCGCTTTTTTCTTTCCCTGCGTGTATCTTTCGGTGCAAACACCACATAATAGAGCACAAGCTGTCCGAATACAAATGTCAGGTCATGAATTTCCAGATTTCTTGCATAGCCCTCCGCATCACCGAAGGTCACCAGACAGGTGATCAGGGACTGTATACTCGCTGCAATACCAAAGGATGGAATCTCCAATACCATGATCGCCCCGTTTGCCAGGCACATGGCGACCGCAAACAGATCCACTGCTTCTGCACCAAACAAATACACACCGGAAAGTGCCGTCAAAATCGCAATGCTCTGGAAGATCACCTTGGAACAGCCCCGGATCATGGAGGAGAGATTCATAAAATTCAAAATCCAGATCACCATGGACCACAAAAGCAGAGCTGTGATCAGGGACATGTAAAACAGCGTAGGTCCTTTCAGCTGTTTGAAGCGTTTCAGATCTGGAAAAATGATCGCATATGCTATAGTCATACAAATGATACCAACTGTGATCGCCTTCGGCAGACCGCCAAGCATATTGTTTAACGTTTTCCATTCTCCCAGACCTGCGGCTGTCAACAGAAAAATAAAGCAGAGCCGCAGCCCTTTCTGGATAACCGGATTGTTCTGATCCAAAAAGGGGCGTGGCTTTTGTTTCACTGTGTAGTCTTTTTTTACGATAATTTCAGATAAAGTACGCAACCGCAAACTCCTTATCAGTCTGTCATCTCATGGAACGCATTTTCAGCCATCTGCACAATTCTTTCCATAGACCTTTATATTCCTCTAAGTTTGTTAAAACATTCACCAGGAGATAGAGTGCCGCAATCCACAGGGAATTTAATACTGCAATTCCCGCAACATAAAAGTAATTGACCGCCCTGCAGCCGTCCAGCCCGAGTATCCATAACACGACTGCTGCAACTGCCGCATTGACTGCGACCTTTTTTATGCTCCGTTTTGCATTTCCCGGACGGACATTACCGAACATGTACCGGGAAAGTGCTATGGTCCGATAGGTAAGTGCAGCCAGGGTTCCTATCAGACAGCCTGCAATTCCGATCCGCCAAGTCAAGATCAATGAGACCAGGATATTGATAACCATTTCCCGGACAGCCTGTCCTTTCGTGTCATCAAATTTTCCGGCGATGGATTGCAGCTGGATCAGCGGCATTTCCACACAGGACAGGATCGACCATGCCGCAAACAAAAGCAGCATCTTCTTGCTGTCATAGATCGACGCATCCGCTATTCCGCTGGTATACAGACGGATGATGGGCATCAAAAATGCCGTGATCACCGTATAGACCCAGAACACAAACATATAATACAGGGATTCATACCATTCAAACGCCCGTTCAAACTGCTCTCGGCTGCTATGATACAACTGTCCGAAGCGGAACGTCACTCCATTGGAAAACGCTGTGATCAACTGTTGGAAATTTGCAAAAAACAGCGAAAATACCGCATATACGCTGGCATAATTCATTCCGCACATAAAAGAAATAATAACCGTATCCGTATTGGAAAATAAACAGGAAGAAATCTGATGGATCAGAACAGAGTTTTTCTGGGCCAGAGCACTGTGATCCGGCTCTGCCTTCCAGTCGATCCACTGATAATGCTTCCGCACATAAAAAATGATAAAAACAACCTGAACGATCGAAGGTACACAGTAGGTGGCCTGGATCAGAAGCAAATTATCAGAAATCATCAGAAAAATCAGCTTTAACAGATTGGAAATGACCATTGTGACCATCGCCAGGGATGTCACAACATATTTCTTTCCCTCTACCTCAAGAAATGCATTGTACTTTCCCCGTAGCGAAAACAGTACGATTCCAGGCACACCATACAGCAGGATGATGCAGCAGACCGTAAAATAATCCAGCTCCGTTTTTATAATCAGCGGATATAACAGCGCAAATCCAACTGTAATCGCAGTATATGCCACGCTCGTCTTCAGGTAAAACCTGCGTGTTGCAGACAAAATCCCATTGATGCCCCCGGTATCGCCCTTTGCTACAGGTCCATACAGGGAATACTGTGCCGAGAGTCCAACCCCCGCCTCCAGAAGGGACAGATATGCAAAAATATTTTTTATGGTGCTGTTGAGTCCATTTACCTCTGAGCCAAAATTAACCAGATACAGTCTGGGAAGTACCAGACCAAACACCGCAATGACAACCTGATATCCAATTGCCGTTATAATATTCAGGATTACCCGTTTATTTTTTTCACTGCTTGTCGTTGTTTCCGCTCCGCTCATCGCACCATCGTTTTCCTTTCCTCTTTCCTGTCTGTTACGCCGGAAGACCGATTTTCCTGAAAATGTCATCCAGTCGACAAAGCCTGATCAGCTTTCCGAACATCCAGGGCAGTGCAATCGCACTTACCATACAGGCTGCAACCGTTGCCACAGCAGAAAAATGCAGCTTCTCATACAGAAGCATCCCCAGCAGGGCACAGCAAAACGGCTGATGATACAGATAGTACCGCATCGTATTTCTGCCAAACTGCGCAAGGCGTCCCAGGTACCGGTTCCACAGAATACATACCGCCAAAATTCCCAGGCAGATGCCGACCGTAATCGCATTATCCACATAGGACATCCCTAGATCTATATAAGGATTGTCATAAATCTCTACCGGCAAAAAGCAAATTTCCAGCACCAGCGCTGCGAAACTGCACGCTCCCACTGCTGCCAGAATTCCAGCCTTCTTTTCCACCTTTTCCCGTACAAGCAGCGTCCCGAGCAGGAAAAAGAGATATTTCTGGAAAAATCCCTTGAAAACCCATACCCAATCCCTGCAAAACAACATATAAAATGCCGGCAGTGCCAGAATCAGAAGTATTGCTGCCCTTCTGGCATACTTCTCTGAAAGAAACTTATCCTTCAAAAAAGTGACTGCTGTAAATAAAAACAGGGTCTGCAGATACCAAAGATGAAAGCTGTAAGGATTTTCATTTTTCAGCATCGCAGCCAGGTATTTTGCCGGGGGAATTTTCTGATAGGCAGTATTTTCCAAAAGCGCCCTGCACGGTGCAAAAAGCTGCGCAGTGACAAATATCACATAAATCAGGACGGAATAGGAAAACCACGGCAACAAAAGAGCTTTTGCTTTTTTTCCCAAATAACGCCACTCCGTCAGGGTTTTATTTTTTTCAAGCGTCAGGGCGTACCCAAAACCGGAGAGCAGAAACAGCAGCGAAACGTGGAACCGATACACCAGCGCATAGGAAAAATCGCACCACGCATAGTCTGCCCGCATACTCTCCCGAAAGGTATGACCATAGATAACCAGGAGCACCGCAATACCCCTGGCTGCATCAACATAATGAAAACGTCTATCCTTCACGTTTCCTCCTCTGTCTTATCCTTTTTTTCTTTCTCCATCTGCTTCCATTTTTTCTGTGAAAGGCGCAGCAGCTCTCGGATTTCATAAGTATCTGTTTCTTCTGTCGTTGCCCACGCCGCCGTATAGCGGATCGGATATTCCGGATTTAAGCTGTTATATTCCTCTACCTGATTGTCCAGGATCCGGATCATGGCTGCTGCCTTTTTGCTGCTGCACTCTTCAAAAAATACAACAAAGCGGCCAATTCCATTATATCCTCTCATGCCTTCCGTATCTCCCATCAGCTGTACCAGTCCGGCGAAATCCTTTAACACGCCATCGCCTACGGTATATCCGAACCGCTTTGTCAGTTCGGACAGATTATCCAGATTCAAAGTAAAGCAGGTGAAAGCTTCCGGCAGAACCTTTCCCGCCATTTCTCCAATATAAATATTTAACTTTTCCCGGTTCGGCAGCCCTGTCTTCTTGTCGACATACAACAGATAGTCCACGATATCCGACATTCGTCCCAAAAGGACTGCTCCGCAGCAGCCGATCACGAAAAACAATACCAGCGCGAGCATAATATAGAGCTTGATATTGATCGAAGGCGCTACGCGGACAGAGCTGACCATTTTCAGATAATCCGCACTGATATACAGATTCAGTTCCTTACTGCTGGTATTGACGATTTCGTAATATTCCTGGAGCTCGTTCTCATAATCATTGATCATCTGCTCCATTTGGGTATGCTCTTCCTCTGTTCCGCCAAAGGACACGTTCTGAAAGGCCGTCAGGGTCTCTTCCAGAAACTGACGGTCGATCTTGTCTGCCGCGATGGTCTTATCAATTCCGACCAGCTCAAGGATCAGGTTATCGTAGGTTGTGATCGCCTTTTCACCGGCTCCTGCATCCTCGATGGTTCCCAGAATATAATTAGACGAAACATTGTCTCCGCCCTCTGTAAAATAGCTCTTCAGAATTCCGGCATTCTTTTCCACATAGGAAGCGATCAGCCTTTCGATCTCGCTGCGCTGCTGTGCTCCAACCGCTTCACTGTTCTGGGAATCTGCAATGCTGTTTGCAATAAATTCCTGCAGGATCTTACCATCCCGTATCTGCGGTCCATCCAGAACATATGCATACAGCTTCGGGATCTCATATTTTTTCAGTTCAGAATAAATCGCACAGAGATCTTTGTACGTATAGCCTGTCTGGGAGGATCTGAAGTTCGGGTAGCTTTCCCGCTTTGCCAGCAGGAAATCATGCATATCGTTGGTATCGTTTTCGAGGATACGGACACATTCATAATAATCATAACCGTTATCCAGAAGATTCCTGGACGGATTCAGGGACAGCTTCTGCTCCACATATTTTTCCGTATAATAGGTACAGTAGCTCTGCATGATCGCATCCAGCATATTGCGTGCATAGCTACCGCCCAGCTTTCCATCCACCACCAGACTCACCTTATAAGTATCCGGAAAATAGGTGACTTCTTCTCCCTTTTCGATCAGTGCATCGTTGATCTTCTCCTGTTCCTCTGAAATAATCGGTGTAACGCTGCAGTTCGATCGTACTGTCGTCAGTCTTCCGGATGCTCCAAGAGAATCCATCGCCTGTGCAATTACGGTAGAGGAATAGATTTCATTCACATCCAGATCAGAACCGTCCGGGGCATAGCCGTCCTTTATGCCGTCATTTGTGTACTTCAAAACAACAGATGCTGTATATTGCTGCTTTCCCTGCGCATACAGGTAAATCATTGCCGCCCCTGCCATCGTCAGCAAAAAAATCAGCATACTGAAACGTTTCAGATATCGCAAAATCTCAAACTTTTTCACTTTTCTTTATGCCCTTTCTGTTCTTCCTGACTTTCCTCAGAGAATTCAAGCCCACCATAAACGCCAGAACTGCTGCAGCTTTCATCCCTGTCTTTTTTACGTTAATTCGTTGAGCAAAGGACGCATTATTATAAGTAAAAGAGACATAGTTCTGTGACTTGTATCTGATATATGCCTTATCCAATATAAACAGCTGATCCGAAATCTCATTGATTCCGCTTTCCAGCTTGTTGATCATATCCTGTGCTTCCTTCAGACGCCCTGCATCATCGGTAACCGTCTGCATCTTCTCCACTACATAACTGGTATCCACGATTTCCGACTGATAATCCGTCGCTGCCTGCAGCGAGCTGTCCGCAGAACGCGCCATATTGTCCATTGCAGTCTTTGTCCGGGACATGTAATATTCTTCCATCTCATCTGTCGTCGGGATCATGACAACGGATGTCATGGACTTTTCATATACGGAAATTCCGTTTTTGTTGGCATCATAATATGCCATTTCCTTCTGTGCGGCAATATCGTCGATTTTGTTTTTGTACTCCAGAATGCTGATCAGCAGGGAAGCATCCTTTGCAATCCCTCCTTCGATCACGTAGGCCTTCACATTCGGAATATCATAATCCACAATATTGTTGATCTGCTTGCTCAGCGTCGTGAAGTTATTGGTAGACGAATCCGGATTTTCGGTATCGACATAGCTCTTGTTTTCGCTCAGACGCGCATTTAAATACTGCATGATACATTCTGCCCGCAGCTCCAGCTCATTCAGACGCAGGTAGGGCTCACAATCTGTTGTAATTTCGAGTTTTTCCTTTAACATGTCCTGATTATCGCAGTAGTTTTTCTGAAAAAACTCACGGTATGCTTCACAGATACTTTTCAGCAGACTGATGGTTGTCCGATTTTTCAGTTCCAATCCGTCTGCATTGAGATTGATATTATAGGATGTGCTGATGTAATCGTCACTTCCGCCCACATGTCCCGTTCCTTCCGGAGTGATGAAGACATGGCTGGCAAGCTCCGATGCGGAAATGCTTCCCTGCAAACCAACTTTTTCGATGGCACGCTGCATAACCTCCTCTGAAACGATTTCATAGGCGTTAAAACGGGTTTTATTCGGGCTTAAGCCCAGGGATGCCTCTGAATAATTAAATGAAATATTCGCGCTGGACCAAATGCCGCTTTCCGCATAATGAATGCATCCAAACAAAATGCACAAGATCAGCATATAATATGTCATCCGATATTTGTTTTCCCACAGTATCTGAACTGCTCTTTTCACTTTTCCTTTAATTTCTTTCATTGCACTATCCTACTTACGGCATTGGAAGGTTTAGTTAATATCGATCACTGAAAGCTCCGGAACATTATTGATCCTCGGCCATTTGTCGGAATCTCCCAGTCCACGGCTGACAATCAGCGTCGCCTTGTTGTCAAGGGTATAGACACCTCCTCCATACTCCGGGAACAGTCCCTCTTCCGCAGAATAAAGAGCGCCCAGCTTCGGCAAACGGACAATTCCGCCGTGGGTATGTCCTGCAAGTCCAAGGTCGAAGCTGTAATTTTCCAGCTTCTCCGGGAAATAAGTAGGCACATGCGCAATACAGATGCGCAGATCATATTGATCCTCTGCTTCCTGCGCCTCCATACACTCTTTCGCTCCATAGCTTGCAAAATCTTCCGGTTTTCCTTCTATACCGATCACACTGACCGTATTGTCATACAGGGAATAGGACGTTTCCTCGTTCCGCAGGATTTTCACGCCTGCATCTTCGAAGCGTTTTACCAGTTCCTCATCTCCCTGATGATAAATCTTCACATCCTCATGGTTGCCCAGCACACCGCATACCGGTGCGATCTCTGTCAGCTGGCTGCAGAGGGAGATCATATTGTCATAAGAATCCACAGTATCCTTTACAAGGTCTCCCCCAAGCAGGATCAGGTCCGGTGAAAGATTTTCTATATCCTCTACAAGATCGCTGTTATCCATTCCGTATTCCCGCAAATGCACATCTGTCAGAAAAACTACCCGAATACTGTGTGTCAGCTTTCGGGAGCTGACCTGATAAAATTCCGCCGTATAATTCGTCTGGTTATCGTAAATATTTTTGGCAAGTCCGCCTGCCAAAAGCAGGATCAAAAAAAGAAACTTCGCCAGAAACTTCATTCCTTTTTTTAATCTGCTTTTTCCAGCTTTCTTTTCCGTATGTTTTATGTTTTTTGCAGGTTCTCTCTCTATGGGCAAAGCTTTGCTGCTGCTTCTTCTCTGATGTACCTTGCGTACCAGCGCCTGTTCCCGCATCCGGTTTGCATAGTGATTCGGCGCAAGTGCAAAGACAAGAGCCTTTGCTCTGCGTCTGGCTTTATAGGCACATTTTAAAACGACAAGTCTCTTTACGCCAAGCTTTTTTCTGCTTTTTGGTTCACTGGCACAATAGCAATCAATATATTTCCAGGACAAATCATCTTCCAGAAGCCTGCGCAGCTTCCGGGGCTTTACCGTTTTATAAAGCTTCCTCAGTCCATCGTAGATCTTCACCCTGTCCGCAATTTTTTTTGCGTTTAAGGCCGTGGAATTCATAATAGAATCACTTCTGGAATTATCATAATGATAATAGACATAATCTGTCAACACAACCCGTTCCGCTTTTAACAATGCTCTCGGTGTAAATTCTTCATCTTCATGTAAAATACCGTACTCAAAATACAGGTCATTTCTGACAAGAAAATCTCGCCGAAACATGGTTCGGATAACCTCTACCCGAAGTGCACCACCCTCCAGACATCCCATCAGATATGCCGGTCCGCTATAGATACGATGATACTGAAAACGATCCTCCGCCACCTTTTCAAACCGTGCCATCCCTTCAGAGGGCTTCTCCAGTGCCATTTTGGAGATAATTATATCTGCAAAGCCTGCCCTTGCTTCCTTCCATAGGTTGGCACAGGCCTGGGGCTCCAGATAGTCATCGCTGTCTACAAATAAGACATATTCCCCATGCGCCCGCTCCAGTCCGTAGTTGCGCGCATCCGACAAGCCGCCGTTCGGTTTATGGTAAGCGGTAATCCGTGCATCTTTTTTTGCATAATTGTCACAAATTTCTCCGCACCGGTCAGGGCTGCCGTCATCTATAAGAATAATTTCCAACGACAAAAAATCCTGCGCAATCAGTGACTCTACACACCGGACAAGATACTTTTCCACCTTATAAATTGGTACAATTATTGAAATTTGCACATCCTGTTTCTTCATCAGCAATTTTGCTCCCAACGCTTCTCATTTTTTCTGTTCAGAGCACATTTGTAAACATCTTCATGCCATTCGATCACTGCATCATAATCAAAATTTTCTTTGACATATTCTATTTCCTGCTTTAGCAGTACTTCGTCCTTTGGAGTTGTCAATTCCTTCGAAAGCGCAGCCGCCAGCGAATCACTATTCTCTGCCTCAAACTCTGCCCCGTATTGTTTGGTAATCACCGTATTTGCCGGAATATCACTGACCAGACATCTTCCGCCACAGGACATTGCCTCCAGAAGGGCAAGGGAAAGTCCCTCGGTATGACTCGGAAGGACAAATAGCCTGCAGTTGGAAAACAGCTCAGCGAGCTCTTGTCCCTGCACCAGGCCGGTACGGATCACCCTCGGGTCTGCATCGATTTTGTGGAGCATTTCTTTTCCAAATTCCGTTTCCGGGATCGGGCCAGCCAATACCAGGCGTTCCTGCAGCCGGAGCTTCTGATACGCTTCCAGCAAATCCTGCGGTCCTTTTTCCGGAGAGATCCGTCCGACATACAGAATATAGCTGTCTTTTTCCAGGCCATATTTTTCCCGGATGACATTACAGGGAACCGGTGTGATCCGTTCCACTGCATTATGGATCAGAATAGAGTCCCGATTATACTTCTGCAGAAAATATTGTTTCTCCTCTTCGGAAAGAACGATTACTTCATCAGCAAAACGGGCGGCAACTTTTTCTCCCAGACGGAGATAGAAGGAAGCGAAACCACCCCACTTATCACTTCTCCAGTTCAGTCCATGCACCGTGCATACCGTATGCTTGCCAAACAGCTTTGCAAGAAACAATGGAACGGAGGGTCCGATTGCATGATAATGAATGACATCAAAATCATGAAATATTGTATCAAATGTCGCCAGAAAAGAATAGACCATTGCATTCAAAATCTGCTTTTTAAATGTAAAAATCCGCTTGACCCTGACGTTCTGTTCCCGATAAGTATTATGCCCCTTTTGCCTGCCTCTGTTGTACACGGTTACCTCATGTCCTCTGGCAGCAAGTCTGGTCGAAAGCTCATAAACTACCACCTCTACGCCTCCGGAACGAGAAGGGAAATCTTTATGTCCTATCATCGCTATTTTCATCTGTGTCTTCCCTTTCATTTGTATTTTTCTGAAGAAGAATGTCTCCTTTGTGATATCGTTCTCACTCTTTCTTAACAGAATCTTAACATGCATTGCCCAACTGCAGTGTATCGTCTGATTCTGCTGCGCCTTTTCCCCTGAGACGCATATTTCTTCCTCTGTTCCCCGCTCTTTTAGATTTTTCCCTATCAGTTTAGATCAATCTTCACTATCTGTAAAGATTTTCAGAAATTTTCCAGCTCCTTTAGCACGGTTACTGTGGCTTCGTACGCTTCTGCCACCTTCTGATATAACTCCTCGCTGCCCTCGGTCTGACGTCCGCGCAGCTTTTCGGTCAGCTCGCAGTCTACTTCGTATAATCTGTCCAGCCCAAGATTGGCGCAGATACCCTTTAAGGTGTGTGCGGCGCGGAATGCGTCCTCTCCGTCCTTTTCTTTCAGGGATTCCGTCAGCTCCTCAAAGCTCTTGTCTTCCAGAAATTTAACTGCAAACCGTTTTACCAGCGCTTCGCTGCCCATACGTCCCAGCACTTTGTCAAAATCAGATCCGATTTTTTCATAGCATTCTCTGACTGTCATCTTTTCCTCTCCTTTTTCCTTATCCTCTATCCTTCTGTCTTCAAACCCGCCACGAGGGTGTTACCCCCCCCCAGAAGTGTCCAGTTATTTCTGTTCCTGCATTCATCAGCTGAATCGGAATATCCTCCTTTATCTCCAGCAGACATTCTATCAACAGCGGATTGAACTGTCCGCATTCTCCTGTGACGATCATTTCGATGGCTTTTTCATGTGGAATTGCCTTTTTGTATACACGCTCGCTGGTCAGTGCATCATATACATCTGCAAGGGAAACCACCTGTGCTGAAATCGGGATCTCGTCCCCCTTTAAGCCGTCCGGATAACCTTTTCCGTCATAGCGCTCGTGATGCCAGCGACAGATCTGTTCTGCAATACGTACCAGCGGTTCCTCCTGATACTGTTTCAGATCTTGCAGCATCGACCACCCGATCACGGTATGCTTTTTCATTTTTTCATATTCTTCCTGCGTCAGCTTTTCGGGCTTATTTAAGATGGCTTCCTCAATGCCGCTTTTGCCGATATCATGAAGTGCCGACGCCAGTGCGATCCGGTTTAAGTCTCCCCATGTCATCTGGTATCGATCCGTTTTCTGCATCAGCTTTTTCAAAAGAATCTTCGTCAGTATTCCGATATTCCGGACATGCTGTCCGCTCTCTCCGTTTCGGCATTCTACGATATGACTCAGGATATTGACCATAATTTGGTTGTTTTTCTCTTTTTCCTGCATCTGGCCTGCAACCAGGTCGATCAGCTTGCGCTGCTTTGCATACAGCTTGATGGTATTATATACACGTTGGAGAACAACACTTGTATCAAAGGGTCTGCTGATATAGTCTGATACGCCCATTTCGTATGCCTGACGGATATGTAGTTCCGAGTCTTCGCTGGAAATCATGATGACCGGAATATCTTCGATGAGATGTTCTTTATTCATCACATTCAAAACACCGAGTCCGTCCATTCCCGACATGATGAAATCCAGTAAAACGATAGATATTTCTGTTCCGTATTGATGCAGCAGCTCCAGACACTCTTCGCCGCTGGATGCTTCTATAATGTCAAACCTATCCTTCAGCATTTCGAAGAGAATCTCCCGGTTGATCTTGGCATCATCCACAATGAGGACAAGCTCTCTGCCGGAGTCGCGTTCCAGCCTTTCTCCGACCTTCTGACGGATTCCCTCCGTACTGCTTTCTGTCACAACCTGATTTCTATGCTTCTTTGCCTGATACATCAGCCGATCCGCACGCTCCAAAGCGGTCCCCACAGTCTCTTCCACCGTCGTTACTCCTCCGATGCTCACAGAAAGGGAGATACCCGGATAGCCGTCCAAAGTGGTCTGATGAAGCTGTTTTTGGATCTGGTTGAGTTTTTTGTCAAAGGCGTCCTTCCGGATCCCGGGCAGTACCAGCAAAAATTCGTCCCCGCCGTAGCGGATCAGAAAATCTGATTTTCGGATATTGGATAAGATCACTTTTGCAGCACTATTGAGTGCAAGATCCCCCACATTGTGTCCGTAGGAATCGTTATAATATTTAAAATTATCCAGATCCATCATCGCAATGCCCACAGGTCCCCACATATTTTTGATCTTTTCTTCATAATAACGGCGGTTGAATACACCTGTCAGCACATCTTGATAGAGCTTCTCGTTATAGCCTGCCAGCTGTTCAATCAGATATTGTTTTTCCTCCAGATCCGTCAGCGCATCCTCATCCAGACGGTGTACCAGCTCCATCACGTAAGGCTTTCCATTCATTTCCAGATATCTTGCGATCACCTGATAGATGTCATTCCCCACAATCTCCAGCTTGCACTTTTCTTTTCTGCTTCTGACTGCCTCCAGTGCAATGCAATGCTTACAGGGAGCCGAGTATTTCCACAGATCATAACAATGGCAGATTTCTGGTGCATCGATCTCCACCGGTTCTGCTTCCATGCCATCGTTTCTTCGCAGCAGCCTTTCCCCGTCCAGGAGCCTCACAATCGGAAAAAGCCTGCGGAAATATTTCATTTCTTTCTGAACCTGTTCTTTTGTTATGCTGACTTCCTGATTCATTCTTTTTTCCTCGCTGCAATATATTACATTTCATTTATTATATTGCGTTTTTTTTGACTTGTCCATATATTACGTTTTTTTGCCTTGTCCATCCCCTCGTGCCTTGGCACATTCTTTTTTGTATAGAGACGCTGTTTCCTACACGAAAAAAGGCGGAAGCGCCAGATACCTGACAGCTTCCACCCGATTTTTTCTATATTCTGATTGACGTTTTCATTTATTTGCGTCCCTGCAGCGCCTGTGCGATATCTTCTCTCATATCGATAACCGCCTGTCTGGATGCGTCCGCATAGTTAGCCGCACCAAACTGTGCATATTTTTCCTGCTGATATGCTGCAATGATGCCGCGGGAAGAGTTGACAATCGCGCCAAGTCCGTCTTCATTGAAAAAGTGCACCAGATCAGCGCCCTTGCCGCCCTGTGCGCCGTAGCCGGGCACGAGAATGTAGGACTTCGGCATCACCTTGCGCAGCGCCTTGCCCATTTCAGGATAGGTTGCGCCAACAACCGCACCAACATTGCTATATTCGCTGCCCATGCACTCGCTGCCCCATTCGGCAACCTTTTCACCGACGATTTCATACAACGGTCTGCCGTCCACCAGACGATCCTGGAACTCACCACTGCTGGGGTTGGAAGTTTTTACCAGCACAAAAATGCCCTTATTTTCTTCTTTGCAGACCTTTATGAACGGATTGATGCCGTCGGAACCCAGATACGGATTCACCGTTGCAAAATCCTCGTCAAAGGGTGCATAGCTCTTTTCTCCAACTACTACTTTTCCGAGATGGGCAACCGCATAAGCCTCAGAAGTGGAACCGATATCGCCGCGTTTTACATCGCCGATGACAACCAGACCTTTCTCTTTGCAGTATGCGACGGTCTTCTGGAATGCGATCAGACCTGCTACGCCGAACTGCTCATACATGGCGATCTGCGGCTTTACTGCCGGAATCAGATCCGCTACTGCATCCACGATGCCCTTATTGTACTGCCAGATCGCTTCTGCAGCGCCCTTTAACGTCTCGCCGTATTCCGCAAAAGCAGCTTTCTGAATCTGCTCCGGAATAAATTTCATCATCGGGTCCAGTCCGACAACAATTGGAGCATTTGTCTTTTTGATATTTGCAATTAACTGGTCAATCATATTTTTTTCTCCTTTTTGTTTTCCTGGCTTGCGTCAGTTTTCCAAGCTTCTGCTATGGTATCACATTCTGCTTCGGGCAACAAGTCCGGCGATGGGGTCTTCGATCAGTTTTTTGGAAAGTACCGCACCTGCGCCGGTCAGAAGCAGCGCCAGAATCAGAAACGCTGCGTTCGGCAGTCCGATCTGTACCCGCACCATGCCGAGCCCTTCTAAAATTACGGCATGCACCAGATAAATCTCATACGAATACCGATCCGTCCACAGCACAACGTCCGAAATCCGACCGCCGATTCCTTTCCTGCAGAACCGAAAGCCGCTGCCTGCAAGCAGTAACATGCCAAAGCACCACGACCACCAAATAAACGAATCCGTCTGCGCCCTGCCAAGGGCCAAAACCGCACCTGCTGCCGCAATCATGCCGATATAGACAAGCAACTGCACGCCGATACGCCTTCCCGCCTGATGGATCTCCCAGACCAACATACCGAGCAGAAAATAATGCAGGTAGTAAAAAATCATCATGTAATCACCGTATCCGGTTTTTACCCACAAATACCGCAGAATCAATGCCAGTACATAGCAGAAAAACGCGCTCGTACAGCCGCGGATCAGGCGCACAAAGACCGGCACAAGCAGATAAAATGCCATAAACAGGCTGATTGTCCAGGTTGCGCTCAGGTTTCCCCAAAAATCATTCGGTGCAGGGATCACGCTGTTTGTCAGGAAAAAATACCGAAGCCAGTACAGGCCCTGCGGGTCTGCCGGAATATCCTTTAAAATCAGCCCGTGCAGCAGGATGTTATAAAGGATCACCCCATAATACAGCGGAAGAATCCGCACCAGACGTTTTTTATAATAGGTCAGCAGTTCTTTTTTTCCAGCCGTCTGGAGCTTTCTGTCACAGCAGGCGAGATAGCCGCTGAGGACAAAAAAGAGATACACACCCGCCGCTCCCTGATTGGCAAGCCACGCGGCTTTTCCCGTCGCTCCCAGCCTCGGTGCAAGGTGGGTGATAAACACTCCGATACAGGCAAGCGCCCTCAGAAGCTGAATGTGTTCGTATTTTTGTTTCATATTCTTCCAATGCTCTGCATCAAAAACCGGAACATCGCTGCGTAGGTTGCACCATCATAATGCAGTCCGTCTGCCTGCGTGGTATATCCGCTGCCCGTCAGAAACACATACAGATTCAGTCGTCCGATTCTGGCATCCAGCCGGTTGTTTAACTGGTTGTTAAAATATTCTACCGCCCAGTTGCGTTTTCCGTATTCGTTTTCCCCGACCGGACCGACCGAGGCGAAGTACACCGTCGCACCTTTCGAAATCCAATCCTGTGCATATCGGTTAATCGTCGCAATATAATCGTTGTGTCGTGATAAATCATTGACGCCGTAATTGAGAATAATCACTGAGCCGGGCGTCACATACTGGTCGACGTCCTTTTTCGCCTGGGCGGTGGAAAGCCAGTCCACGCCACCTCCAAAGCATGCCACAAATGCCGTACCAGGCCATGCTGCCGTTCCACCGACTGCATTCGCCATCTGTCCCGTGCGGGAGTCCCCGACGAAGATGACGTTGCCGCTGCCCGCCGGAAGGGGGGCTTTCTGCTCAGCCTGCGCCTGATCCAGTGCTGCCTGCTGCATTGCTGCCTGCTGCGCCAGTGCCGCCTGCTGCGCTGCCAGTGCCGCCGCTGCTGCTTGGGCCTGTGCCACCTGCTGTTTCACCGCTTCCGCCTGTGCAGCAAGCGCTGCCGTCATCGCTACATCCACGCAGACCGGCTGGCAGGCTGTCTGTGTGATATAGCCGATCGCATTTCCATAAACAATCTGGTACATGCCACTTTTCCCGCTGCCGGTCTGCCCGCATACGTTGACCGTCGTGCCGACCGGTAAAATACCAAGTGCTGCAGAGGTTTTATCCGCCTGCTGCGTCACCGTTTTTTCTTCCCCGACGACTGCTGCCATCGTAACCGGCGTCACTTTTTTCCCGGATGCTGCCTGTGCCGTCATCGATATCGACAATCCGAGACAAAGACACAACGCCAGACAGCAGATACGGGCGATCGCGCCGCCAAAAACCGTTTTTCTGATTTTTACACGTTTCTCCATAGTCATTCCCTACATTTCTTTCTAAACAGCCATGCGACTATACTGTCCTGTCCGTGTGTGTGGAGCTACCGCGTCTGCAGAAATACCGCTTCCCGCTGTGCCTTTTCATCATCCGGATACAAAGCAAGGTACTGATCCATCGCAAGCTTCGCTTTATCGTACTGCCCAAGGTATTCATACGCTACCAGTTCGTTGAACATCAGCGACTGCGTCGCCGTATTGCCCTCTACTTCCAGCCCCGCCTGGAACGCTGCAAGCGCCGCTTCATAATCGCCGCCCTTTAATTTGCAAAGCCCGAGCTGATTGTACAAAGACGCGTCCGGCGTTTTGTTCTGCAGGTAGGTGTTATAAACACTCGCCGCATAATTGTAGTCACCGAGTGCCTCATAGGTCTGACCGAGCAGGGACGCTGCTTCCGCACCGCCGTTTTCCTGCGCCTTTTCCAAAGAGGTACGGGCCTGCTCATAATCGCCCAGGTAGTAGCTGATTCTGCCGAGATCGAAATCCGAAATCCGCTTCCTGTCGCCGTCCAGAACATTTTCCAGATAGGATTTTCCAAGATCGTCCTGTCCGTATTTGCTGCAGCTGCAGAAAATATCAATCCGGATGTCGTAATCGTTCGGCGCAGCCTCAACCGCCTTATCAAAATCGGCTTTCGCAGCGTCCGTACTGCCCTGCTCCAGCTCCATGGTTCCTTTTAAGTACCAGGCGGTCTTTTCCCCGGGCTTCAGATCCGTGATTGCCTGATAAACATGGATCGCTTTGTCGACCTGTCCGTTCCGATAATAGGCGGTCGCCAGATAATAGTTGATGTCATAATCCATCGCATCCGGACGCGGGCTGCTCTGCCCCAGCGCCTTTTCAAAGCTCGCCGCTGCATTCTCATAATCCGTCATGCCCATGTAAGCCAGCCCCTGCCCTCTGTAAACCTGACGCATATCCTCTTTATTCAGGGCTGCCGCCTCGAAGCAGGTCAGCGCGCCCTCATAGTCCATCTGCTCCACCAGCGCAATTCCCTGCGAAAGATTGTCCTCCTTCGCAGCACCACAGCCGGTAAGGAGCGCGCACGCCAGAAGCGCCGTCGCGAACACAATGCAGATCTGTCTATCCTCTCTGTCTTTTTGTTTCTCTTTCTTCACGTTTCCTCCAGTCCGTACGCAAAGCCCCTGTATGCCGTTTTATTCCTGCACCAGAAGGATTTCATCCATGCGAACCCCGCTCTCGCCAAAGAACAGCGTCAGCTGGTTTTCCCCGCTTTCCGGGAAGCTTATCGTTACCGCACGCTCTATGATCTTGTTGTCGGTTCCGTTAAAGGTCGTCGTCTGCTGCAGGACGCCGTTGACAAAAATGGAAACCGGCAGCTGCGCAAACGGATTTTCTCCGGAATGCATTTTAAAAATCATCTGATAGCTGCCTGCTTTGGAGACGTCCAGCAGATACCCGGCGCGCACGCCCTTCTGGGTGCTCAGCTTTGTCAGATCGAGCTTTGTCTCTTTTTCTACTTTCTGACTTGCGATCACATTTCCTGCCATCGCATCCTTTGCCGGATTGTTAATTTCTTCACATACATCAAATTCCCGATCACAGAACCGGTTCATCACCGGAGAACGCATCAGAAAATGACAGATATTCTTTGCATTTCTAACCAGCTGTCCTCTTGTGAGCCGTCCATCTGCCAGGCCCTCCATCGTGTTGTCATTTGCAGAGTTCGAAGCAGAATCCGAAACAACCATGTAAACGTCGTTCTGGGCGCGCACCATCGGAATCGTATTGCTCTGGGAGCCTTCCTCGCCTTCCTCGTTCATCTTCGCCCACCAGTCGGTCATTACCACGCCCTGGTAGCCCCAGTCTTTCCGCAAAATCGTCGTCAGCAGGTCGTAGTTGCCTGCTGTCCAGATTCCGTTGATCGGTCCGTAGGTAGACATAATGCTGTAGGCATGTCCTTCTTTTACTGCGATTTCAAAGCCCTTTAAATAGATCTCGCGCAGCGCACGTTCGGAAACAACGCCGTTTGCATCGTGCCGCTTAAATTCCTGGTTATTTCCCGCAAAGTGTTTAATCGTTCCGGTCACACCATATTTTCCCATGCCCTTTAACTGAGCTGCAGCCATCGTACCTGCCACACAGGGGTCTTCCGAAAAATATTCAAAGTTTCTGCCGTTTAACGGATTGCGATGAATGTTCATGCCGGGCCCCAGCAGCGTGTCAATCTGATTCTTGCGCAGCTCCATTCCTTCCATCTCATAAAGCTGTTCCACCAGCTCCGGATTAAAGGTGCAGGCAAGCAGTGTGCCGTTTGGCAGGGAAAAGGCGATGGTTCCGCAGTCCATACGGATTCCGGAGGGTCCATCCGAGCAGCCCGCAACCGGGATGCCAAATGCCTTTAAGGAATCCGTCACACCGCCGAATGCAGATGCAATGCCAGGTGTTGCCTTCGGAGAGCACATGCCCTCTCCCCGGACCAGGCATGCCAGATCTTCGTCCGATAACTGGGATAAAAACTGTTCCAGCGTCACCTTTTTATCACAAACATCCGCTAACTTCCAGCCCTGATCGCCGATGCAGGCCTCTGCCTCCGGACGTTCTGTCCGGATTCTTTCTGCCAAATCGACGCTCCGCAGAGGCGCTGCCTGTTTTCCGATTTCCAGAACCGGCTCTCCGTCTGTGCCCTTTTTGCCCGTTTCGACCGGAAACAGACGCTCATATGGCTGTACCGGTGCAAGCGCCTCTTCCAGTCTGGAAATGACGCACAGCTCGTCTAACTGCACCTCGCAAACCTTTTTCGCGCTGCGGACATCCGTTCCGACATAGATGCCATAAGCGCCCGCTTCCAGCACCCAACAGGATTTCTCCCCGGTTACGCCGCTGTCATCATAGGATGCACTCTTTTCCAGGGAAACGACGAGATTTACCTCCTCCCCCTCTCCTGGCGTAAGCAGCTGCGTCTTGTAAAAGCTGTTTAGATTCCGGACAGGCTTGCCAAGCTTTCCCTGAGGCGGGCAGACATACACCTGCACGACTTCTTTTCCGGCAGTCTTTCCGATGTTTTTAACCAAAACGGTAAGTTCTGCTTTCGTACCGTCCGTTCTTGTATTCAAAACCTCCACGGAAAAATCCGTATAAGACAGACCAAAGCCGAAGGGATAACTTACTTTTTCCTTTGCAAAGGTTTCAAAATAACGGTAGCCAACGTAAATATCCTCTGCATACACATTGCATACAGCATCTCCAAAATTATCCGTAGACGGATAATCCGAAATATCTGCTGCGATCGTATCGCTCAGCTTACCACACGGATTCACTGCGCCGGTCAGGATATCTGCCGCCGCGTGTCCGCCCTCCTGACCGCCCTGCCATACATACAAAACTGCCTGGGGCTGGTAGCGGTCCACCCATTTCATATCAATGATATTGCCGACGTTTAACACAACGGCAGTCCGTTTGAATGCGCTGCAGACGGTTTTGATCAGCGCCTCCTCCTCTGCTGTCAGCAGATAGCTTCCCGGCTCTGCGCTGTTGTCCATGTCCTCGCCTGCTGTTCTGCCCAGCACAACAACAGCAAGGTCAGAGGATGCTGCCGCTTTCTGTGCAAGCGCCTCGCTGACCGGCATTTCCTTCTGGCTCCAGGGCTCCTGCGCCCAGCCTTCTCCCATATCAAAGGGATTTTCCCGGATCCAGTCCTGATAAACCGCTTCCAGCTCTTCGTTGACAGAAATATCCCTGCATTCCTTTAAGCTATCCAGGATATTTGTCACATAGGGAGCATTTACCATACCGCCCGATCCAGTTCCGCTCTTATAATAGGTAAAGGCAATCCGTCCAAATACGGAAACTGTCTCTCCTTTTCGGATCGGAAGTGCCTCCTTCTCATTTTTTAAAAGAACACATCCCTCTGCTGCCGTCTGTCTTGCCAGGGCAGCGTACTGATCGTAATTCAGTGTAAATCTCATAATGTTTTCCTCCTTTTTTTGGTTCCTGCATATGTAAAACAGAGTCCTGCTCCGCCTGCGGCGGTTTGCACAGACAGCACATCTGTCACATTGTTTTGCGCAGTCCTTTGGGATAATGATTTTTTAAAATCCCGCCTGCCAGCTTTCCCCAGCCGAGGCTGTATCCATCTACGCAGACCAGCTGCCAGCCCTTTTCCCCGTCTTTGGAAAGCGTCATGCCGTTGATCCACTGCCTTGCCTCCTGGCTGTCACCGGAAAGGTTGCAGCAATGCACTGCATCTTTGGGCGAAAGCGAAAGTGCCAGCGCATGTGCCGGTTCAAACCGCCCTTTTTTCATCGTGCCCAGATGCAGTCCCGGACGCAGCACCTTTAAGCCTTTTAAAGCCGGCATGTCCTTTGGTGCAAGATAAAGCTGGTCGCCGAACAATAAAAAGATTCCATCAAACTGCTTCTTCAGGCTTTCTCGTTCAAATTCTTTCCATGCAGCAAAATCCTTGGGCGCAATTCCTTTCTGGATTCCATACAGGCTGCGCGCCCGGTATCCCTCCGGCACTTCCCCTGTTTTTTCAAGCACCGCCAGAAAATGTCCTTCTCCATGCAGCTTATGGGGCCAGAGACGAATGGTCTTTTCCATTCCGTCCGGGACGGGCTCGGTTCCCGCCCAGTCCGGTCTGCCTGGCTCCATACCGTCATAACGGTGCGTCTCTTTTATGGAAAATTCCGGATGCCGCAAAAGGAATCGTGCAACACTGCCTTCATCCTCCTGCATCGCAAACGTACAGGTCGAATATACCAGCCTGCCGCCTTTTTTCAGCATTGCGGCAGCTTCGTCCAGCACGCTGTCCTGCCGCTTTGCACACAGCTCCACGTTTTCGGGACTCCATTCGCTGCAGGCTTCCTCGTGCTTTCGGAACATCCCCTCACCGGAGCAGGGGGCGTCCACCAAAATTTTATCGAAATATTCCGGGAAATAAGCGGACAGTCGCTCCGGGCTTTCGTTCGTCACAACTGCATTGGTCAGTCCCATCCGCTCCACATTTTCCGAAAGAATTTTTGCCCGCGCCGGATGGATCTCATTGCAGATTAAAATACCTTTTCCCTGCATCGCAGCACCGATCTGGGTGCTTTTCCCGCCGGGGGCAGCGCACAGATCCAGCACATAATCCCCCGGCTGTACGTCCAGATATCCGACAGGCGCCATCGCGCTCGCTTCCTGAATATAATAAACACCAGCCTCGTGATACGGGTGCTTGCCCGGTGTATCCTCTTCGCTGTAATAAAAACCGTTTTTCTCCCATGCAACCGGCGTCAGATGAAACGGCGATTTTTCTGTGAATTCCTCCCGGTCCGTTTTGCGCGGATTGAGCCGCAGCGACTGATAATGACCGGATTCATAGCTCTGCAGAAATGCTTCGTATTCCTCTCCCAGCATTTCCTGCATGCGCGTCAAAAACGCGGACGGCAGATTCATAATATTCCTCACTTTAATTCATGATTTATCCTTATCATAAACCAGACGCGTAAACTGCGCAAGATTATTGTTTCCGTTCACCCGCTTCCTCTGTCTCCAAACCCGGTTCGTCCTCCGGCACTTCTTTCACCATGAATCGAATCATGTTTTCCTGAATTTTGCCCATCAGCTTTTCCATCTGCTTCTGTTCCTCGTCCGAAATACCTTCCATGCAGACGCTGTAGAGGTCTTTTTCCACGCGCAGCAGCTCTCCGGAAAGCTTCCTGCCTTCCTCTGTCAGGAGCAAGCGGTTCTTTTCTTTCTTTTCGCTGCTTTTTTCCTTTTTGTCCGCCGTGCGCTCTTTTTTCTCCGCTGTGCTTTCTATCCTGTCGGCGGGCTTTTCCTTTGCACTCTTTTCCTTAACCGGCTTTTCCGGCGCGATCAGCTTTTTGCGTTCCAGCTTCTGCATCGCAAGAAACAGCCTCGGCTGTCCGACTCCGGCGATTTCCCCGAGCCTGCGTGCGCTGTAGCAGGCGCTGCACTGGGCGAGGGCACACAGCAAAAGCGCCTCATCCAACGTCAGCATATTTTTCTGCGCCGCCAGATCCAGCTCATATTCATACAGCCTGCGGAACCGGTACTGCCCGATCACTGCGCCGTTTCCTTCCACTTCTTCCCGGGTAATCCGCCTGCGCTCTTCCCCCAGCTTCTTGCTTCCCGGAAGCACGCCGCCGTCCTTTGCCGCAGCCCATAAAAAGCTGTAGACCTGCAGCCGGATATCGGCATAATCCTTATCCTCGTAAACGTCTTTATAAAACTCGTTATAATACTCGAAAATGTTGCTCTTCATCCGCACCGTATTCGTGATGCTCGCTCCCTGGCTGACCAGGCTGCCGCGGCGCTTCAGATAATAATAAATCGGCACCTGCAGGGCAAAAAAACTCTCCGCATGGCGGATATATTCCAGATTAAACAAAAAGTCCTCACACCAGCTGATGGAGGTATCCATCCGGATATGATATTCTTCGATGATGCTCCTGCGGTACATTTTGTTCCAGAGTACGCCGTAATAAAAATCCGCCGGATTTTCAATCATATAGGAAGCAAACTCCTGACGGCTCATCACCTTGTCCTCTTCGATGTCGCCCTTCTGCGCCAGCCTTTCCCCGGAAACCCGGTAAAAGTCGGAAATGACCATGTCGCAGTTATATTCCTCCATCGAACGCACCAGAAGCCTTGTCGCCTCCGGCACGATCCAGTCGTCGCTGTCCAAAAACTGAAGAAACGTTCCCCGCGCCAGCTCCAGTGCCTGATTTCTCGTATCCGACACGCCGGTATTTTCTTTATGGACCACACGTACCCGGCCATCCTGCTGTGCATAGGCGTCGCAGATTTCGCCGGATGCATCCTTACTGCCGTCATCCATCAAAAGCAGCTCAAAGTCGCGGTAATCCTGACTTAAAATGCTGTCCACACAGCGTTTCAAATATTCCTGTGCATTGTATACAGGAACAATAATGCTTACCTTCGGTTCCATACTTCCTCCTGTTTTGAATTGGTTTCCTCTGTTTTCAGATATTTCTGCTCCATATCTTTTATCCGTCTGCTGCACGGTTCATGCAGATTTTCCGGTATTCCCGCGGGGATATCTGCATCCGCCGCTTAAAAATCTGATTAAAAAATTTTATGTCTTCATAGCCGACTCTGCGGGCGATCTCCACCACCCTCAGATCACTGTCTTCCAACAGTTCGCAGCTTTTTTCGATGCGGACATTCTGGACATATTCGCGCAGCGTCACCCCGGTTTCCTGCTTAAACCGCCTGCTGATATAGGCAACGCTGTAATGCTTCTGCTCACAGAATGTTCCCAGCGTCAGGCTGTCCTGATAGTTCCCGTTTACATATTCCAGCACCTCCTGCACAGACGTACTGTAGGGGCGCTCGTTTTCCGGTTCGATCAGCCCGCGCAGCGTCAGAAGCAGGATTTCCAGAAGCTTGAACCGAAGCAGCGGATAACATCCGACTTTTTGCTCCTGATATTCCAGAAGCATTTCCTGCATCAGCTGCCCTACCTGTCCATCCCGGTCGTGAAACACTCTGGCAAACTTCGCCTGCCCAAGTGACATCCGGTAATATTTTAACAGACAGCCCTGCAACAGCTGGGAAAAACTCCGGCAGCCCTGCAGTGTTTCATCCACCGTCTCCGGCAGAAACAGACAGTTGATCAGCGTCAGATTTTTACAGTTCTGAAATCCATGGAGACAGCCGTAATCCACAAAAAAATAATCGCCTGCAGAAATGGTTTTCCCTTCGTTTTCCAGCGTATGCTCCGCTGTCCCACCCGTGATGTATGCCAGCTCAAAAAAATTATGGCCGTGCATTTCAAGATCCTCCTGACAAAACGGCATCATAATGAGTTTTTCCGCTTTCCTGTTCTGATAGAACTGGAATTCTGTAATCTCCCCTCGGAACATAAAGACAAGTTCACCCCCATTTTCAGTCAAAATCAGGTGCTTTTCTTTAGGCTACTATCTGTTATCATAAAAGTCAATACGAACCAAAACAAGGAGGGTATGTTTATGATTCCAAACGCAAAATGGATTCGTCCGGCACAGACAACAGGGGACGTCTGCCCGGTCTATTCCAAACAGTTTTCTCTTTTTTCTTCTCCCAATCAGTCGTTATCTTCTGTTGCGCACGCAACACTTTCTGTTACAGCAATGGGAGTTTATGAAGCATCTTTAAATGGAAAACGCATCGGCGATTTCGTCCTTGCTCCCGGCTGGACATCCTATCGCCACCGTCTGCAGGTGCAGACCTATGATGTTACCGAGCTCCTTTCTTCGGAAAACGAACTTTCCATCCTCGTCGGAAAAGGTTGGTACCGCAGTCCGCTTGCCTGGCCCGATGAAGCGCACCGTCAGCAAAAAGCACAGATTTCAGCCGGACTGATCGCACTTTTGACGATTACCTATACAGACGGCAACACGCAGCTTCTCCCGACCGGAGCAGACTGGTCGGCATATGAAAGCAATGTCCGTTTCAGTGAAATTTATGATGGCGAGACCTACGACGCGGCATTTGATCCGTCCTCTGCTCCAATTGCAATCGAGGAATTTGACGGTCCGTCCGATACGCTGATTGCCCAACTGGGCGAAAAAATTACCGAACAGGAGCGTATCGTGCCTGCGCGGATCTTCACTACGCCCGCCGGGGAAACTGTCATCGATTTCGGTCAGGAAATTACCGGTTATGTCGAAGTTTCTTTAGACGCCCACGCAGGCGACTGTGTTGAGCTTTCCCATGCGGAAGTTCTTGACAAACACGGAAACTTTTATACAGAAAACTATCGCGCTGCCAAAGCGAAATTTTTATATTTCTGTAAAGAAGGATTCCAGACCTGGCATCCGAAGCTGACCTTCTTTGGCTTCCGCTATATCCGTGTCGATCACTTTCCCGGCGGAGCGGATGCAGTACGTCCGGACATTTTTACCGCAGTTGTCGTCTGCTCCGACCTGCAACGCACCGGTTTTCTTTCCAGTTCAAATCCGCTGTTAAATAAGCTGTTCGACAATATCATCTGGGGACAGAAAGGCAACTTTGTCGATGTCCCGACCGACTGCCCGCAGCGCGATGAACGTCTCGGCTGGACAGGCGATGCGCAGGTATTTATCCGTACCGCCTGCTACAATTTCGATACGGAAGCATTTTACCGCAAATGGCTTTCGGATCTTGCCGCAGACCAGTATCCGGACGGTCATGTAGACCACGTCATTCCTGCCATACTCGAAAATCAAAAGAGCAGCGCAGCCTGGGGCGACGCAGCCTGTGTCTGCCCGTGGGAACTTTATCTGGCATTCGGCGATGCAAACATTCTGCGCAGCCAGTTTAACAGTATGAAAAAATGGGTGGGCTATATCACCTCCTCCACCACGACCAAAAACCTCTGGACCGGAGGAGAACACTACGGCGACTGGCTCGGTCTGGATGCACCGTCCGGCAGCTACAAAGGTTCTTCTGACGAAGACCTAATCGCTTCTGCTTTTTATGCGCATTCCACGGAGCTGGTCATGAAAGCCGGTAACGTGCTTGGCGAAGATGTTTCGGAATATGAGACGCTCTATAAAAATATCGTTGCCGCTTTCCAGGAAACCTGGCCGGTTTACCACACGCAGACCGAATGCATCCTCGCCGCCCATTTCCACCTGGCAAAAGACTGTCAGGCTGCAGCAGATCAGCTTGCAAAGCTCGTTACAGACGCCGGTGTGCAGTTAAAAACCGGCTTTGTCGGAACGCCTTACCTGCTCCATGTACTTTCGGACTACGGCTATGTCTCCCTCGCCTGGTCACTTTTGCTGCGGGAAAACTATCCTTCCTGGCTTTATCCGATCACAAAAGGCGCAACGACTATCTGGGAGCACTGGGACGGTATTATGGAAAACGGCGATTTCTGGACCCGCGACATGAATTCCTATAATCATTACGCTTACGGCGCAGTCGCTGACTGGGTATATGGAAACGCCGCCGGAATCCGTCCGCTTGACGGCTATCCCGCCTATGAAAAGATTTCTGTCTCTCCGCTTCCCGACAAACGCCTCGGCTGGCTTTCCTGCTCCTATCGCTCCCGCCATGGTCTGATCCGTTCTGACTGGAAACTGCAGGGCGATCAATGGAGATACGAAATTGAAACACCGGTTGATGCAGTCATCACGATTGCCGGGCAGAAGCATGAAGTTGCTCCCGGAACGTGGATCTTCTTCAGTGCGGTAGAATAAATAGTGAAACTCGCAGTCTGCAGCTGCGTGGAAAAAATGCCCCGGGCTGGCGATCGTGTCAACCGCTGCCCGGGGCAATCTTGTACTCTATTCTACGCCTTCCAACAGCTCCAGATAATTTCCCTTATCGATATGCATCATTGAGATCTGGTTTTTGTGGCGGCGGAAGCCATACACACAGTCCACGTTGCGGATCAGGGACTGTAAGCGTTCGTCAGGCACGCAGACAATCAGCTGAAGATCCATCTGCCGGGCATATTTTAAGCAGACCGCACTTCTCTCCTGGTCCATTTTGGAAAAGGCCTCGTCCAGAAGCACCAGCTTAATTCGACTGTCGCGGTTGGTCTGCTGCATGTAAAGCATCGCAAAACCGGCAAGCAGTGCGACGTATTTCGGATTCTGACCCTCACCGCCGGAATCGCGGCCTGCCATGTCGTCCACGAAATTTTCACGGATCACGTTTCCATCTGCATCCGTAACCTGCTCGTACATGGAAAAGGACAGATAATTGCGGTAATCCGCATACTGCTCCATTTCTCGGCGGTGCTGCTCCAGCACCCGCTCATCGTCGTCCTTTACCGGCATGAACTTGTCTGTCAGCAGCCTGATCTTTGCTTCGTATTTCTGATAAAAGCTGTCCTCTCCAAGGGACAGCTGCCCCTCGAAGCCGTCATTGTCCAGGTTCTTGCTGTCTAACTCCGGTGCCATGAGCATGTCGTAAAACTGACCGTTTTCATTGTAGGCAGGCTCGATTTTAATCTGGTAAATACTATCAGAGAAGTTCGTCTTTTTCAACAGGCGGTTGATCTCCGCAGCGTGCCGCTTTGCCGCCTTAATGTCGCCGTGAATCGTTGCGATCACATTCTCCCGCAGGCTGCGGTAAATGAAATCGCATTGTTTTTCAAACTCTGTCCGATACTGGGGCTCAAAATCTGTCTCATACTGGGAAAGCAGCTGCTCATAACCCTCATTGGATTTCTCCGAGCCGGAAAATCCGCTGGAGGGATACTGCAGGATATAGGCGTTTCTTGCCCGGGACAGCTCTTCTGTCTGCTCCTGCTCCTTTTCACAAAGTACTTCTATCTCCGCATTTTTCTGGGCCCTGACCGCGCCGGAGGATCGTTTGGACAGCGCCTCCTGCACCATTGCGGTGATCTCCGGCTGCTGTGTATAACCGACAGACGCCTCCTTTAATGCTGCGTTTTTGGACTGCAGCTCCGTGCGGATGCGCTCCTGATTACCGGTCTGCTGTGCAATTTCATTCTGCATACCGGATATTCTCTTTTTCAGCTCGCTGCGTTTTTTGCGAAGCTCTGCTTCTTTTTCTTCCAGCTCCTTATATGCACCCATCCGCAGACCTTCGATGGTTGCTTTCGTCTCCTGTGTTTCCAAAAGCACGGCTTCCAGCTCCTGTGCTGCCCGAGAAAGGCTTTCCAGATACGCCGGCTCTTCTTTCAGGCTCTCCATCTCCCGGACCGCCTTCAGACCGTCCGCCATGCGCTTTGCTTCTTCCAGCTCTTTTTTCAGACGCTGCGCATCTACTTCATAGTCCTGCTGCCGTGCGCGGGAAACCTTGCTTCCGATGCACGCGCCGACGGTATAATCCCGCTTTTTCAGATGCCGGAAAATAAAATTACTGTAGGAATAACAGTCCGGCGTCACACCGTCTTTGGCGCTTCGCAGCTCCTCCACCGTGCGGCATTTCATAATCCGTCCCAGATAGCGTTTTAAGCAGCTGTCTGCAAAGGGCTCGACCGCCCGCACAGCCTCGTATAACGAACCCTCCTCCGCCCTCGGATTGCTCTTTGTGACCGCCTCAGAATGAATCAGATCGATTTCCTCAAACTGTCCCATCTCCCGGAAGGCTTTTGCTGCATCCGCCGCAACCTTCGGCTCTGTAATCAGGCTCAGCTTCAGACGTCCCAGACGTCCTTCTACCGCATTTTTCCATTCCTCATCCTCAACATCGAACAGGTCTGCAAAAATCCACACCTTGATTGTTCTTCCATACAGTGCAGAAAGCTTCTGCTCCAGGGCAGCCCGTGCCTTTGTCAGCACCTCCGGATAGGATTTGCGGTTGTTTTTCATATCGTCCAGAAGCTTTTGCTTTTCCTTCAGGTCTTTGGACAGCTGCCGCTCCTGCTCGTGATAGGTTTCGTACTCTTCCTCGATATTCTGGCGTTCCTCTTCCAGACGGCTGCGCAGCTCCAGACACTGCGCCTGTGTCACCGGTCCGGTGCAAAATGCGCCAATTAAATTCAGCAGCCGGTTACTGATATAGTCCGCAACGATCTCGTCGCTCTCCCATCGCCGCAGTCCCTGCAGGATTTTGCGCCACTGTGCCGCGTTATCCGCCAGCATCCGGCTTCTTTTTTCCAGCTCTTCCAGACGCTCCTGACGGCTGCCAAGGTCGCTGCTCTTTAAATCCGCACTGACAAGGATCAGCTCGTTTTCCAGCTGGGCAGACAGGGCTTCCAGCTCTTCTTCCTGCTGCCGAAGCTCCCTCAAACGCTCCTGTGTCCGATCCTGATCCTGTAAAAGGGCGTCGATCCGGTTCTTCAAATCCTCGATGTCGATACAGCGGATCACCGCCTGCTGCTTTACGATATCTGCGCGTGTCATCGTCAGCTTTTGTCCGGTTTCCCGCACCTTTTTAAGCATTCCGATCTTGTTTTCCAGCACGTCGATCTTTTCTTTGATGTCCCGGTAAGCGCCCAGCTGTTCGCTGATCGTTTCAATGGTGTCTCCCTCGCTTTTGGGGAACATGTAATCCCGGATAAACTGTCCCGTCCCGTTGGACATTTTCAGCGCGATCGCACTTTTTTCCATGGTCATAAAACGATTCCCGTCAATGTAGCCGAGGATCTGGTCATACAGCGTGCTGATATACGCCTCCCGGGACGGATAAATGCGGTTTAACTCTGCCCTGCCGCCTTTTGCCGTCTCCTTCATCCGTGTCTCCGTCAGTGCCCGGATCTCCTGGTTCGAATAAGGATAGCCCTCTGCCGTCAGATACCCACCCTCCGGCATTTTTCCGAGATGGCTGAAATAAACGAACTTTCGTATTTCAGAATCGTTTTTCCGTACTTCAAAAGCAATTCCCATGCAGACATACTGCTTTGTCCCGGTATCCTGCAGCTCCAGGACGATCTGGGAGCAGAAATCCTGTCCTTCGCGGTTTGCCGTGCCGTCCTTTTGTTCACCGCGCAGATAGCTCAACACGCTTCGTCTGTTTTTGGCGTCGTCCGCCGCTTTATTTAAAAAACTCGGAGAAAAGCTGCCGTATAAAATCACCTGGATCGCATCCATGACCGTGGATTTTCCCGAGCCGCTCTTGCCGGAAAACAGGTTCACATATTCGTGAAATTCCAGAATTTTATGGTTGATTCCGCCCCAGTTATTCAGACACATCCGGGTAAAGATCTTCTTCGCCTGTTTCACGTTCCTCTTCTCCTTCCGTCGTTTTTTCTTCTGCGTCATCCCGATAACGCTGTACCAGCTCGTTGATCGCCAAGGACGAGCAGAAAATATTCACCGTACCGTAAATATAGATCGGCGTCTGATCCTCTACGTTCAAAATCGCCCCCGGCAGCTCGATCATCTGGTGGGTTTTCATCAGATTTAGCGCAGCCTGCCAGTCCTGTGCGTTCAATTTCCCCGGAAGCAGTCCGGTATTTCTGCCGTATTCCCGGATTTCCGCCAGGGTCGTCACCGTCGCATGCAGTCCCTCGCCCATGATTTTATCCCGGTAAATCAGCTTTAACAAAAGCAAAAGCTTTGTCGTCGTCAGGCTCATTTTTTCCATCGCTGCACCGTCGCCTGTGATCCGGAACAGATGATCCTGCGGGTCGTGCACCAACTCACAGCCCATCACAGAAAGATAGTCCGCAATAAATTCCCGGTGCTTTAAACAGACCTGATAGCGCCCATTATCCCGGGCCGTCAGCGTCACCGGATCGTATTTTACCTGTAAAATACAGGTCTGACGAAGCAGCTCCTGTATGGTTCTTCGAATCGCCTCCACCTCAGCGGGGGTGCGTTCCTCCAGATATGAAAACATGTATCAATTCTCCGTTTCGTCTATACTAAAACCGGTGTAGGAAAAGCCGTCCTTCTGATGGATTTCCTCCTGCAGCAAAATCCGGTCTTCCTCCTGTCTGCTCTGGGTCGCCTCCTGCCAGATAAACAGAAGCTTTTCCAGATCCTCTGCCGACTGCACCGTATCCTCCAAAACCTGAAAAACTCCGTTCTTCGTATGCCGCCGTCTGAACTCCTCCAACTGTCTGCCGGTATAGAGCGGCTTCGGGACGAAATCTGCGATTTCCGAGGACGCCTCCTCCTGCAGAGCCAGCGGTACGAACTGATTTTCCAGCCTTGGCCGACGGTTGTAAAGGCTCGCGTCCCCGACAATGGAAAACGGTGCCGTCACATACATGCTGTCCCGCAGCTCTTCCAAAAGCGCTTCTTTTTTGTCGCCGTGATTGAGCAGACCGATCAGCTCCAGTGTGCTGTCCTCTACGCCTGCACCCTCCTGCAAAAGGTAGTGGATTCTCGCCAGTGCCCGCCGCGCAAAGACGGTTTTCAATTCGATCAGGCGGTTATACTTTTTCTCGATTAAATCAAATTCGCGCTCCACCAAAAGAACCAGCTGCGCCGCCTCTTCGCAGAATTGAATGCCGCGCTCAAGCCTTAAAAGGGCGGGCGCAGACGCGCCGGATGCCAGTGCTTTCGCCTGCATGGACGCTGCATAGCTGCCTCCTGCGCTTTCTGACGGTTCGGGCGCGCTGCTGTCGCTGCCCTGTGCAGCCATTAGCATCCGCTTCTGCACCGTCAGCCCCTCGCGGCGGTTTTCATTTTCCTCCAGGATCTTCGCAATCAGCTCCTTGACCGCCTCCTTATAGCGGTAAAAACTGTCTGTCGTTGTTAAAATTGCATATTTTACGCTCTCGCGATTGTTGATCTCGTTGACCAGAACCTCCTGAATTCCGATAAAGTCCTTTCGTTTGGAAAGTTCATCGAACCACAGCCGCATGCTGTCCTGCATATTGGACAGCATCTGTCCGAGGCTTTTGGATGTGCGCAGGGCACTTTTTAAAATGCTGTTATTTTTTTCCGGATCCGAATCATAGGTGTAAAGGGCGCTGTATACAGACAGAATACTTTCCCGCTCCATGCTGTCGTCCTCTTTTTCAAGACGGTCAAACAGCTCCACATACAGCCTGCTGTACTCCGGAAAGCCAATGATATAGCAGTTTAATTTTTCATCAAAATCCTTCGAAAGCCAGCCCCACTTCACAAACCTGTCCAAAACAGCGGAGGGCGAAAGCCCGGGAAAGCCTTCGTCCTCCGTTTTTTCTGTTTCATCCTCCCACCAGACCAGGTTGACCCTGGCGATCGTTTCCGCCAGAATGCTCCTGCATTCCGAATCCGTCAGCTGCGTCAGGGCATAGGCTTCCTGATCCGCCTCGTACAAAGCGGTCAGAAGCTGCATGTAATACTCCATGTTCTGGGTGCGGAACAGCTTATAAAAATCTCTCGGTATCTTCTTTTTCAGAATCATCTGTCGTGTTAAACCTCATATTCCAGTTCTCCGTCAAAGACAAACTCCGCCGGACCTGTCATAAAGATATGGTTCGTCTTTTCGTCCCATTGAATCGTCAACGCACCGCCCAGCACCTCTACGGTCACTTTCCGCCCCGTTTTGCCGTTTAAAACGCAGGCAACTGCCGTCGCACAGCAGCCTGTTCCACAGGCAAGGGTTTCACCGGTTCCGCGCTCCCAGACCCGCATTTTTACATATTCCGGGGATACGATTTCCACAAACTCGGTATTGGTGCGTCTCGGAAATCTCTCGTGATGCTCAAAATGCGGTCCGATCTGCTCCAGTGGCAAATCTGCCGTGCTGTCCACGAAAACAACGGCATGGGGATTTCCCATAGACACGCAGGTCATGCGGTATGTTTGATTCTCCACCGTGATCTCTTCATCGACGGACTGTCGGTTTTTAGAAACAACCGGAACCTCTGCCGCCGTCAGGATCGGCTCGCCCATATCCACACGGATTGCTTTTGTCACGCCGTTTTCCACCGTCAGATCCATATATTTCACTTTTCCGCCGCTGATAATGGAAAACCTTGCCCGATCGGTCAATCCTTTGTCATGGGCATATTTTGCCACGCAGCGGATGCCGTTTCCGCACATTTCCGCTCTTGTTCCGTCTGCGTTATACATCTCCATCTCAAAATCTGCTTCGTCAGAAGGATTGATAAAAATAACGCCATCGCCGCCGACCCCGAAATGACGGTCGCTGGCAAAGCGGACAAATTCCGGCTTCTTTTCCTGCGGTATATGCTCCGTAAATCCATTGACATAAACGTAATCATTCCCACAGCCCTGCATTTTTGTAAATCTGATCTTCATAAATCCTCCATACAGACATAATCTCAAAAAAACCTGCGTACACTGGAATAACAAAGTATCCGGGGGTATCGCAATGCGTTCCAAAACAAAAATTATCGTACTTCATTTAAAAGAACTGATCTATACCGGAATCCTGCTCGTTTTAGGCGTTGGACTGCTTTTTTTGCTGCTGCAGACCTTTCTGCCCAAAAAGGCAGTTCCAAAACCGGACTATGACGCAGAAACCTCCCTGTACCTGCCCGGAAAATACACCTCCACGGTTCAGCTCGGAAACGACCACGCGGATGTAGAGGTCGTCGTGGACAGCTCCGATATTCTTTCCATCCGTCTCGTCAATTTAAGTCAGACTGTCACAGCCATGTATCCGCTGGTCGAACCCTGCATGGATACACTGGCGAAACAGATCTGTGAAAAACAATCCCTCGAAGGCATCACCTACCCGGACGAAAACCGCTACACGTCACAGCTTCTGCTGCAGGCGATCGACGCTGCGCTGCAAAAGGCGACATATCCCCAAACCTGACCAGCCCAGCGCATTCGCAAAGGAAGGCTTATCACGCAGATGACCAGCGCAGTTCGTTCGCAAAGGAAGGCTTATCCCGGCAGCTGATCCAGTTCCTTCTGCCATGCCATGCGGCTCGCATCCGAAGGCATCCGAAGGTCTCCCCTCGGCGATACCGCGACACTTCCGACTTTCGGTCCGTCCGGCAGGCACGAACGCTTAAACTGCTGTGCAAAGAAGCGGCGGCAAAAGGTCTTTAGCCACTTGCCGATCGTTTCTTTGCTGTAAATGCCTTCAAATGCCCTGCAGGCAAGCCGGTAGATCTTCGCCGGGCCAAAGCCACAGCGCAGCAGCTGATATAAAAAGAAATCATGGAGCTCGTAGGGACCGACCAGATCCTCTGTTTTCTGGCTGATCTTTCCGTCCTCCGGCGGCAAAAGCTCGGGGCTTACCGGCGTGTCGAGGACATCCAGCAGCACCTCCTGCAGCACTTTTTCGCTTTCGCTGCAGGTATTCGCACAATATGCCACCAGATGGCGCACCAGCGTCTTGGGCACGCCGACGTTTACGCCATACATCGACATATGATCGCCGTTATAGGTTGCCCAGCCCAGTGCAAGCTCCGACATATCCCCGGTTCCGATGACAAGTCCGTTGCTCTGGTTGGCGAGATCCATCAATACCTGAGTGCGTTCCCGCGCCTGCCCGTTTTCATAGGTTACATCGTGCTTGTCCATATCCTGACTGATATCCCGAAAATGCACCTGCACCGCCTCTCGGATGTTCACCTCGATTAACTTCGCGCCAAGGGTCTGCGCCAGCCTGCAGGCATTTTCATAGGTGCGGTTCGTCGTACCAAAGCACGGCATCGTCACCGCTAAAATATCGTTTCTGTCTTTCCCGAGCAAATCAAATGCCCGCGCCGTCACCAAAAGTGCAAGGGTCGAATCCAGACCGCCGGAAACGCCGATCACCGCCGTTTTCGCCCTCGTATGCTCGTAACGTTTTTTCAGTCCCTGCGCCTGAATCGATAGAATCTGCTCACAGCGCTCTTTTTTCAAGGTTTCATCCGACGGGACAAACGGCATCTGGGCAAACGTGCGCGTCAGCTTTGTTTCTTCTTTTTCCAGGGTAAAACCAATCCGTACACAGGTTTCTGTGTTTTCGGGCACAAATGTGCTCATTCTGCGCCGCTCGTGGCAGATTTTATGAATATCCAGCTCCGAAAAAATCGTCTCGTTTTCAAAGCGTGCAGCCTCCGCCAGAACGCTTCCGTTCTCTGCAATCATATGATGCCCGGAAAAAACGAGATCCTGGGTAGATTCTCCATCCCCCGCGCTCGCGTAGACATAGCCACACAGAAGCCGCGCGCTCGTGGCAGCAATCAGGCTCTTACGGTAGGTGTCCTTTCCGACCGTCTCGTTGGAGGCGGACAGGTTGACAATCACCGTCGCTCCCGCCTTTGCCAGCGCCGTCGAGGGCGGGTCCATCACCCAGACGTCCTCGCACAGCTCACAGCCCACGACAAGCCCTTTCAGATTCCTGCAGGAAAACAACAGATTTCCGCCAAAGGGTACGGTCTGTCCCAGCACATCCACCTCGGACACTTCCCTGCTGCCTGCCGCAAAATGCCGCACCTCATAAAATTCCCCATAGTTTGGAATATTCTGCTTCGGGACAAGCCCCAGGATCCTGCCGTCCTGCACTGCTGCTGCCACATTGTAAAGCTTTCCGTCTTTTTCAAAGGGAAGCCCCACAAAGGTCAGCGCATCGTGCCCTTTCGTATGCTCCAGCACCGTCTGCAGCCCTTCCAGGCTTTCTTCCAGCAGGCGTTCCTGCAAAAACAGATCCTGACAGGTATATCCGGTCAGACACAGCTCCGGCAAAACGATCAGCTTTGCACGCTGTGCATAACAGGAGTCCAGCGCCTTACAAATTTCCAGTGCGTTCCAGGCAGGGTCTGCAACACGAATTTTCGGTGCAGCCGCCGCAGCTTTTAAAAAACCGTCTTTCATCGGGATTTTTTCTCCATTTTTTTCAACTCATCCACGTCAAACTTATAGGTTTTGCCGCAGAAATGACAGTTTACCTCGATCGGCTTGTCCTCGTCGATTATCTCCTGCAATTCTTTTTTGCCGATGGAAATCAGCGCTTTTTCCACCCGTTCCTTGCTGCAGTTGCAGGTAAAGCTGCAGGGCATCCGGTCGGTAATCTCCACATCCAAGCCGTCCAGCACCCGCTCTAACAGCTGCTCCGGTGTCATTCCCTGGTCGAGCAGTGCCGTCACAGAATTGATCAGCGACAGGTTATGCTCCAGCTTCGAAATCGTCTCTTCCTCTGCAAAGGGCATCAGCTGAATGATAAAGCCGCCTGCACAGCGCACGGTATTCGTCTTTTCCATCAAAACGCCCAGACCCACCGAAGAAGGCGTCTGCTCGGAGGTTGCAAAATACGAGGTCAGGTCATCCCCGATCTCTCCGGTCACCAGGGCTGTCTGTCCCACATAGGGTTCCTTTAAGCCGAGGTCACGGATGACAGAGAGCGTTCCCCTGCCGACCGCCCCTCCGACGTCGAGCTTGCCCTTCGCATTCGCAGGCAGGATGACGTCCGGCACCGTCGCATAGCCCTTGACCTCGCCCTTGGCGTTTGCCGTCACAGTCAGACCGCGAACCGGACCATCGCCGCGAACCTGCAGGGTTAAAAGATCGTCGTCGCCCTTTAACATGCTGCCCATCATCACGCCGGCTGTCAGCAGACGTCCCAACGCCGCCGTTACTACCGGGCTGGTGTTGTGTGCCTGTCTCGCTGTCTCCACAAGCTCCTTTGTTGTCACTGCAAACGCGCGCACCTGTGCATTCGCCGCCGTCGCGCGTACCATATAATCTCCCATAGCTCCTCCATTCCTCAGGCTTACTTTACGGCAAGCCCCTGCCATTTCCACGCTGCGCTTTTCACCGCATAGCTTTTCTGCGCTGCGCAAATATTTTCATTTCTTATCCCAGATTCTTCCCGTGCTCGCGCGCGATCACATAGATCCGCTCGCTCGTCTCCGTTACGCTTCCATGCGTGTCTGCATCCAGTGCCTCGACAAAAATCAGCCCGGACTGTTCCACGAGCCGTTTCATCGTTTCCAGCGTATAGCCGCGCTGCAGATGGGTCTCCGTAAATTTGCGGAACAAGTCTTTTTGCTGTTTCACAAAAATCGTCAGATCGTATTCGTTGATCTGATCCTCCGCCGTATAATAATTTTCCCAGATAAAGCTGCAATCCTCCCGGTTTTCCGCAATCGTGCTGTCACCGATGACTGTTTCGTATTTATAGACCGTATTAAAATCGAAGATAAAAAGCCCATTCGGGTCAAGATAGTTGTTTACCAGTTTAAAAGTTGTCAGTAAGTCATCTTCTTCCAGTAGATAATTTAACGAGTCGCACAGACAGATCACCGCCCGGACCGTTCCGTAAAGCTCAAACTCCCGCATATCCTGCTGCAAATACAAAATATTATGACCGGACTGCGCACGCTTCTCCATTGCAATGTCCAGCATGCTGTCTGACAGATCAACACCGATCATGTCGTAGCCCTGCTTTGTCAGAAGCTCCGTCATAGAGCCCGTGCCACAGCCGAGATCCAGCAGGATTCCGTCCGTGATCTGATCCTGTTTCAGGCGTCCGACTACAAACTGACACCATTCTTCATAGGGCGTTTCATCCATGAACCGATCATAAACTAACGCAAAATCCTCATACATTTCCATTCGTTATCCAAGCTCCCTCTGCCGCGCAACGGCGTTTTTCTGCATCTGTCCGCGCGCGTTCCTGTGTCTGCATGCGAACGTATTTTCCGCTGCTGCCCGCGCGTTTTCGAACATGCCGCGCCCTATTTCACCAGCTCTACCAGCACTTCGACCAGCCGCTCCATCTCCGCCTGCGTGCCGACTGTAATCCGCAGATAGTTGTCGATTCTGGGCTTTTTGAAATATCGCACATAAATTCCGGCTGTTTTCAGGTTCTCGAATAACTCCTGCGCCGGGACGGTTTTGTGCGTTGCAAAAATAAAGTTCGCCTTCGAATCCGGGAACGTAAAGCCAAGCTCTGTCAGCTTCTGCTTCGTCCATTCCCGCGTCGCCACGATTTTCCCCGTAATCTCCTGAAAATACGCACGGTCCTCTACGCATGCCTTTCCGCAGGCAATCGTCAGGCGGTTCATTGTATAGGAGTTGAAGGAAAATTTGACATCATTTAAATAAGAAATCAGCTTCTTTTGGCCGATTGCAAAGCCGATTCTCATACCCGCAAGAGCGCGCGATTTCGAAAACGTCTGCACGACGAGCAGATTTTCATACTTATCCACAAGAGGCAGGGCGCTCACACCCCCGAAATCCACATAGGCCTCGTCTACAATCACAACGGAATCGGGATTTTTTGCCACGATCTCCTCGATCGTATCCAGATTCTCCATCAGACCGGTCGGTGCGTTGGGGTTCGGGAAAATGATGCCGCCGTTTTCGTTCAGATAGTCCTCTTTTTTCAGGCGGAACCTTTCATCCAGCCCAGGCGTCCGATAGGGAATGCCGTACAGATCCGCCCAGACGTCGTAGAAGGAATAGGTGATGTCCGGGAACAGAATCGGTTTTTTGCTGTTAAAAAAGGTCAGAAATGCCAGCGCCAGCACATCGTCGGAGCCAACGCCCACAAACACCTGGTCTGCCGCAACCGGATGCTCCGAAACAGAAACCGCCGCTGCAATCGCTTCCCGCAGCTCAAGCGCCGCCGGATCGGGATACAGCCGCAGCTTATCCGCTTCAAACTCCTGCAGCGCTTTTGTCACACCCGGTGCAGGCGGATACGGGCATTCGTTGGTGTTTAACTTGATGATGTCATTTCGTTTGGGCTGCTCTCCCGGTGTGTAGGGGACAACCCTGCGTACATTTGCTTCCCAGTCTGCCATGACAGTTCCTCTCTTTCTGATGTAGTATCGCTACTCCATCTCCGCTTCTTTTAACGCTTCCTGCTCCTGCTGCGCCTTTGCAAGCTCTACAAACTCTTCCAGGCACAGGTTATTTTCCTTCATAAACTTCGCCGCCTCTTCCCCAACGTAGCGGAAATGCCAGGATTCATAGGAAATCCCGGTGATCGCCACCTTGTCCTGCGGGAAACGGAGAATAAAACCATACTCCGCAGCGTGCTCGTTTAACCAGATCGCCTCTTTGGTCGAAGCCTGCGATTTATCCAGGCCCTGATGATTTTTTCCTACGATATCCACGGCGAGACCGGTGTGATGCTCGCTCGCACCGGTGAGGGCGATTTCTTCCTTCGTCTTGAAAAAAGCGTCCTTATAGCTCATGCCGCCCCTTACGAATTTTGCGATGGAGTTGTCCATCAGCTGATCCTGCTTTTGATAATCGCGGTAAGCGGAACAAACCATCAGGGGCAGCCCTTCTTTTTTGCCGTCCGCCAGCATCATCTCAAGGGCTTTCTGAATCCGCTTGTCCACATACTTCCCATTGTCCGTCTTGGCCAAATCTACCTCAAAATCCTGCTGCAGCGGATTTTTTTCATTGACCAGCACATAGTTCCAGTCCTCCAGGTCCACAGAAAATGGAATTTCCGGCAGATCCTCTTTCTCGCCGTCCTGCAGCATGACGGTCACATAGCCTTCCCGCGTTTCTTCCACTGCATTGCTGCTTTCTTCCAGCTCCTTTGTCAGATCCTCCACCTGACTCTGTGCGTTTAACAGCTCGCCGCTGGTCTGCGCCAGTTCTCCTTTTACCTTTTCATAAGACACATAAAACGAACTGGTCAGCACTCCTGCAATGACTACAAAGCCGCCTGCCAGTCCAATGAACCATTTTTTATAATTATCGTTATTCAATTTATTCGCAGTCCTTTTATCGTTTTATCTTTTTTGTCAATTCAGTATATTAGTATATTCCCAATCCGAAACGGTTACAAGCCCTAATTTTATTCCCAGTTCACTCGTTCCTTACTGCCGCAGCTTCGAAAAAGGCTTGACACGCTCCCTCAACCTGACTATCATAAGCTGTGAACTGTAACCAAAATTTTATAACATTGCCAGGGGAGCGATTGCTGAGACTGAATATCCGCCCGGATTTCTGACCCTCATCACCTGAACCGGATAATACCGGCGTAGGGAGGCACATGTGACAGATTTTTATCTGTCCTGTTTTTCGTCCCCTCCTGTGCACACAAGGAGGTTTTTTTATGTCCAATTTTTTTGCAATCCCCATCACGGATGAATGGGGAACGACTTATCAGCTGACCACTGCCGGTTATACCGCACTGGTTGTCCTCATGCTGGCGCTTTTGCTGCTGGCCTGCTTTATCGGCAATTCTGTGAAGCAGCCTAAATTTTCCGCACGTCAGCTGGCATTTTCCGCAATGGCGATAGCTGCTGCCTTTGTCACTTCCGAAATCAAGCTGTTCCATCTGCCCTTCGGCGGCTCCATCACTTTATTTTCCATGCTGTTCTTAGTCCTGATCGGCTATTGGTACGGTCTGCGTGCCGGACTGATGACCGCCATCGCCTACGGCTTTTTACAGCTGGTCAGCGATCCGTATATCATCAGCATACCGCAGATGCTCGTTGATTACATCTTCGCATTCGGTGCGCTCGGCTTATCCGGCCTGTTTTCCAAATCGAAAAACGGTCTGGTGAAGGGCTATATCGTAGGTGTACTCGGTCGTTATTTCTTCGCATTTTTATCCGGTATGATCTTCTTCGGCGCTTACGCTGCAGACTACGGCATGTCCGCACCGGTCTATTCCCTGGTTTACAACGGCATCTATCTGTCCGTGGAAGCGGTGCTGACGCTGATCATCCTCTACCTGCCTCCGGTCAAAAAGGTCATGGGACAGTTAAAAACCATGGCGACACAGAGATAAAACGCACGCTCTGCGAGCATTTCAGATTTATAAAAAAAGAATCCGGCGCACAGTCCTATCGCTGTCTGACGCCGGATTCTTTTTTATCGTATGGAAAACTTCGTTTCCATACGATAAGAAACACTCCGCGAGGATGCGCACTCGGCGCAAGAATGTGCCAAGGCACATTCCTTTTCACAGTTCTGCAAAATTCAGAAAATCTCAATACTCCAGGTATTTTCATACCGCTTGCCTGCAGGCAGATGAACCAGGTTGGGCTGCTCGGAAAGGTCTTCGATCCTGCCCTTGCGGGAAGGAAGCGCAGACCAGGGCTCGATGCAGACATAGGGCGCATCGGTAAACGGCATATGCCAGATCCCCAGGAAATTCATCTGCGGATAGGATACGCGCACGCTTCTTGTTCCTTTTTCACTGCACAGGGTCACTGCCTTCGCCATATCAGTCAGCACGATCGCATCCTGATCGAACAGGTTGTGTGCAAGGGGCAGCTTACCGCCGTCAGATAAAATAAACTCGCTGTCCTCGCCATTTACGAAGCAGTCCTCAGAAAAGCCAACGCGGATCGGATTCCCGGGAGCTTCAAACTGTAAGCAGTAATCCTCAAATGCAAGACCTTTTTCCAGCGGAACGGCAAAGCCCGGATGACCGCCGACGCCGAAATACATCACCTTTTTGTCGTTATTTTCTACCGCAAAAGTAACATTTAATTTGTTGCCGACAAGCTCATAGGTCAACCAGTAAACAAACGCAAAGGGATACATTTCTCTCGTATTCTCGCTGTCTGTCAGCTTCAGCACCAGTCTCTGTGCCGTATGCTCTTCCGCTTCCAGATCGGAAGAATTGACAAAGCCGTGGATCGGCATTTCGTAGGTCTTGCCATCCAGCATATATTTGCCCTCAGTCAGACGTGCGATATACGGAAACAGATTCAATGCGCGGTCTTTCCAGTAAGTCTCATCGCCCTGCCAGAGATATTCTGCCCCGTCCTTTGTCTGAATCGACCACAGCTCGCCGCCGTGGGAGTTTACCTGAACTTTCAGGCTGTCATTTTCCAGTGTGTAAATCATACATTCCCCTTTCCGCAGCCGATGAAAAAATCCGCTGCATCCCCTGATTCCATTTTCCCGGAGCGCAGCATCCAATTTGCCCGCGCCCCGGATTTTTTCTAAAAACGCGATACCCGTGTCCCACAGCCCCGCGTTTTTTTACTGGAATGGATTCCAGAAACGGCTGCCGTCTGCAAACGTAATGGTCAGAGCGACCGCCATAAATACTACCGCAAATCCAATCGTCAGATAGTCGTTTCGTACCAGCTTCTTTCCCATGTACCAGGTACGTTTTTTATTTTTACCGAAGCCCCTAAGCTCCATGGCATTGCTGACCACATCGATACGATCCATGCTGGAAAACAGCAGCGGGAAAATAATCGTGCTCATCCGCTTGATTCTCGTCCAGAGGGATGTCTTGTTGCTCATCTCGATGCCCCGCGCCTCCTGCGCATGCTTGATCTTGGTAAAATCAGACTGTACGTCCGGGATGTAACGCAGCGCGATGGCAATGGCGTAGCCCACGTTGTAGCTGACACCCATGCGATTTAAGCTTGCCGCAAACTCGCTCGGGTTGGTCGTCACGATAAACATCAATACCACCGGCGTTACTGTCAGATACTTCAGCATAATATTAAACTGGTAAAACAGCTGTTCTTTTGTGATATTATGATTGCCAAACAGGTGTAAAAGCTCTGTTTTTGTGCCGTAGATCACAGTTCCCTGATTCGGGGAAAACAGCCACACCGCAAGCATGTTAATACATAAAAACAGCAAAATAAACTGAAATACCGTCCCGACCTGTTTCCATTCTGTATGGGAAACCTTAAAGATCACCAGGCTGCAGACCAGCATGACCAGCAGCACTCTCGTGTCATAGGTCAGCATACCGGTCAGTGACCAGAGCAGGAAAAAGATCATTTTCGAAACGCCGGAAAGCCGATGGATCCAGGTATCTTTTTCACTGTACGTCAGAATTCTGCCCGCCATCCGCTCTCACCTGCCTTTCATAATAAATAAACCGCTCTGCAAAGCCGGACGCATCCCCGATGCCGCAGCGCACCGCCAGATCGTACAGCGACGTCTTTTTCAGATAAGCACGGTCTGCAACCGCTTCATCCGTCAGCACCTTTGCCGGCTTGTCGTCCGCAATCAGCTCGCCGTCCGCGATAACGATCGCACGGTCGGTATATTCCAGCATCAGATGCATATCATGTGTGATCATGATGATCGTAATGCCAAGGGTCTCATTTAAGTGCTTTAAAAATTCCATAATTTCCGTATAATGACGGTAATCCTGTCCTGCCGTCGGCTCATCCAGAATCAGGATCTCCGGATTCATAACGAGGATCGAAGCGATAGTCACACGCTTTTTCTGACCAAAGCTCAGAGCAGAAACCGGCCAGTTCCGGAAGGGATACAGACCGCAGATCTTTAACTTATCGTAAACCCGTTCCTTTACCTCTTCCTCCGGCACGCCACGGACCCGCAGTCCCAGCGCCACTTCATCAAAAATCATCGGCTTGGAAATCATCTGATTCGGGTTCTGCATGACAAGCCCGATGGCCTCGCCACGCTCCTTGATGGATTTATCCGCAATATCACTGCCATTTAACAGGATCTTACCGTGATCCGGATGGATAAAGCCGCAGATCAGATTTGACAACGTACTCTTTCCCGCGCCGTTTTTGCCGACAATTGCGAGCATTTCCCCTTTGTTAATACGGAAATGAATATCCGACAGGATCGGTTTGCCTGTAATATAGGAAAAGTCCAGATCCAACACTTCGAGGGCCGGCTTTTCCTCTCCTTGAATCTCCGGCAGGGAAACCTTCTCGAACCAGTCCCTTACCTTTTCCTGATAAGGCTCCAGATTCATCGTCTCGATATGTTGAGGATGATCCTTTGCCGCAACCTGACATCCCGCATGTTTGAGCGCCGTCACATACAGCGGCTCACGGATGCCCTCCTGAATCAGAATATCGGAGGCAAGCAGCTCGTCCGGCGTCATATCCGCTACAACCCTTCCGTCCCCGATCACCACAATTCTGTCTACATCCCGGTAAAGGGCATCCTCTAACCGGTGTTCGATAATGATAACCGTCTTGTCGCGCTCCCGGCAGATCCGGTCGATCAGGTCGATAGCCCGCTTGCCGGTCGCCGGGTCAAGGTTTGCCAGCGGCTCATCAAACAGCAGGATATCCACATCATCTACCAGCACGCCCGCCATGGAAACTCTCTGCTTCTGTCCGCCGGAAAGCTCCGTCGGTGCATTGCCGAGAAGGGCTTTGATATCCACAACCTCTGCCACTTCGTCTACTGCGCGGAACATCTCTTCTTGCTCTACGCAGTCGTTTTCCAGTGCAAAAGCAACATCCTCTGCAACCGTCAGGCCGATAAACTGGCCGTCTGTATCCTGCAGCACCGTACCGACGATTTTGGACATTCCAAAAATACCGGTTTTCGCAGGATCTTTACCGCCCACAGTCAAAGTTCCGCTGCTTTCGCCAGGGTATGAAAAAGGAACCATCCCGTTGATGCAGTGCACCAGAGTCGATTTTCCCGACCCGGACGGTCCCACGATTAAAACCTTCTCTCCGGCATTGACCCTAAGGTCAATGTCCCGGAGTGTAGGCTCTGACTGTGATCGATATTTAAAAGTATAGTTTTTAAACTCGATGATCGGAGTCATGTATCAGTCCTCTTTGGAAAGGCTTCCGGACTTTGCGCCGACCTTGGAGTAGGCAACTAACAGCAGAGTTCCCAGAATGCCGATGATAATTACATTTGCAACAAAAGCGGTCACGCCCTGTGTGAATACCTTCTTTACAGGCTCTGCATAAATTACGATGTCCAAAACCGGAGCAACCAGAATCCATGCCAGTGCGTTTGCAACAACCTGTACGATATTGAACAGGCCGATTTCCTTGCCGCCGAAGCTGCCTTCTTTTACTTTATACTTCGCAGCAAACAGGCCAACGATGATGCCGAATACAGCGTCCGGGAATACCCAGCTCCACCATACGCTTCCGTAGAATACTGCATCACCCAGTGCATGACCGATCAGACCGATGGCGCCGCCAACAACGGGACCAAAAATAGCGGAGAAAAATGCAAGTACCGCTGCGCGGGTCTGCAGAGCTGTGTTCGGGATGAAACCAACCGGGATCTGCACATTGGTTAAAACAACGAACAGTGCGGTTCCGATACCCATCGCTACGACATGCTTGATGCCAAACTTCTTATCCATGAGTAAATCCTCCTCATAAGTATTTATTTGTGGAAAACCACGTTCTTACTATAGCGAATCACTCCGGATTTTTCAATCCCTTTTCTGTCTTTTCTCCCTCGTTTGCGTCTTCCAGTACAATTTCCGACGCAAGAGTGTCGATATCGGAATACCACACCCGAAATACCGCCTGCGCTGCATTCGCGTAAATATGGGGCAGTTTCGACTTCTCTTTTCCGGCGTCTTCCAGCACATCCAGAATTTCCCGCAGCACGTCCCTCGTCAAATACGAACCGCGCCAGTGAAACGTCAGGACTTTTCCTTTTTTTACCGCCTGCTGCGCGCGCTTTTTGACCTCCTCCATTTTCGTAAAGGAAAGCTTCTTTTCCTTATAATAGAAATGTCCATTGTCCGTGCACGCCGGCGCCGGCGCGATCAGCGGCTCATGGTCGCGGAACATCGCCTTATCGTCGAGGTTAAAATAATCGTAACGGCACTCGGCATCCTCCCGCGCCCCTTTGGTCAGACTATTGTCAAACGTCGCGTCCAGATGATAATACTGCCCGCCGATGCGCACGATATTCCAGGTATGGCGGTATTTGATGCCCTTTTCCGGATTGTTGCCGCAAATCGCAATCATGCACCATAGCCCGAGCGCGTCGCAGAGCACCTTGACCGCCTTTGCAATTCCCTCGCAGACGCCTACGCCCTGCCCCAGCGGTCCGATGATTTCATGGGAATACGGCTTCTTTAGCTTGTCATACCGTACATTTTCGCATATAAAATCGTGTACATATTTTTCTTTTTCCCACTCCGAAAGTCCCTGCGCCTGCCGTGCAAGCTTTTCCACCCGCGATGTCAGCGCTATCTGATGCTCTTTGATTTTTCCTTTTTCAAACAGATATTCCGGCACGAAAATCAGGTTCGGGGAGTCGGGGTAATATTTCCATGAAAACCCGACCACCCAGAATATTTCCGGGTGATCCAGCCGCATCTGGAAAAAAATGTCATACAGCTCTTTTCCATCCACACGCGGCAGCTGAATCTGATCCGCCAGCTGCCGGACGCCCTGCAGCATGCCGTGATACACTGCCTGCTTCTGCCTGTCCATTTTCTGATAATAAAATTCTTCCATCTTACAGTGTAATCTCCTGTTCCAGCCCGAACGAATAGATCAGCTTTTCCTTCACGCATTTTCCGGTCAGTCGCACAAGTGCTTCCTCATAATAGTCCAGCTGAACCCGGTAGCGCAAAATCAGCTCCTTCGGGTCTTTTACCAGATCGGTCTTATAATCTGCCAGCACGATGCCGTCCTCTTCCTCCAGATAAACATCGATAATTCCCTGGATCAGTACGGTTTCATCCTCCGGAAAGTCTGTATTTAAACGGTTTGCCGAAAGTCCCAGCACAAAGGGCTGCTCCCGGTGCAGTCTGTTGCTTTTGGCAGCCTTTGCCATGCGCGCTGCAAGAGGCGTCTGTAAAAATGCCCGGATCTTGTATACATTGATCGCAGCAGCATATTCCTCCGACAGCCTTCGGTCTGCTTTGCATTCTTCGATGACCGTACGGATTTTTGCCGCCGTCCAGGTTTCCTGCCGTTCAAAGGGGAAAATCTCCAGCAGTCTGTGGTACGCACTTCCCCGTGTCGTCCCGCTCACGGTTTCTTCCTGTTCCCTGACAAACTGCGGCAGATACGGCACGACCTCTTCCTCCGGGAACAGCGTAAGCCCTTCCGCAGCTTCCTCCTGCATGCCTTCTTTTTTCAGTTCGGAAACGGTTGTTTTGACAAAAAGTCCCGCCAGGTTTTCATGTGCATAGGGCTTCTGCAGGCGCTCGCACAGCGCAAGCTCTGCCGCCTCCGGCTCTTTTCCGGCTTCCTCAAAAAGCTTCTGCCTGCTGTTGTATCCCAAGGACGCACGCACAAGCTCTGCCTGCAGCAGTTCTTCCTGCGTACAGATCTGAAGCCGACGTCCGACGGACTGCCATGCCGGAAGCACCAGATCATAATAGGAAGACGCTTCCTGCAGCCGCAGCGCCGAATAACCATACGCACCCGGCGCTGCATCTTCCTGGGGCAGCTTGTCTTCTTTGCAGGTTCCGGTCAGAATCAGCTTTTCCTCCGCACGCGTCAGCGCAACATATAGAACTCTCAGTTCTTCTCCCATACTGTCAGCATTTAATTTGCGCGCCAGCACATTTTTTTTCAGCGTCGTATGCCGGATTCGTGCCGTCGGATCCACCCAGTCGATCGCCAGTCCCAAATCCATATCCATCAGCACCGGAGCCGCGCTGTCCTGCCGGTTAAAGCGTTTCGACAGTCCCGACACAAAGCATACCGGAAATTCCAACCCCTTGCTCTTGTGAATGCTCATGATCCGCACGACATCCGCGTTTTCGTCCGACGCGCCCGTTTCGCCGTAATCAATGTCATATTTTTCCAGCTGTTCCATATACCGGATAAAATGAAACAAACCGGAATAACTCGTCTTTTCAAAGCTTTCTGCCCGCGTCAGCAGCATTTCCACGTTGATTCTGCGCTGCACACCTCCCGGCAGCGTGCTGACCGTATACAGATAGCCCGTTTCCTCCAAAAACTGCTCCATCAGCTTGTGAATCGGCAGATAGACCGCGTACTCGCGGTAGCGGTTTAAAAAGGAAAGAAAGCTGCAGCATTTTTCGCGAAGGGAGGCATCGGCACCATTGCTTCCGCTGCCATATCCTACGCTGCCTTCACCACTTTCTCCTTCTCCCGCCGCCAGCTTCACGCAATCGTACAGGCAGCGTTTTCCCGTCTCATCCAGTGCGCGCAGCGTCGCCAGCTGCGCATCGCTGAATCCAAACAGCACCGATTTGAGTACGCCGAACAGTGGGATTTCCTGCAGCGGATTGTTCAGCACACGCAGGAAATTCAAAACCGTCTGCACCTCCGTCGCCGCAAAATACCCCGTCTTGGACGTCACAAAGACCGGAATGGCGTTTTCTTCCAGTATCTTTTTAAACGTCTCGTCCCAGCCGGATGTCGTCCGCAGTAAAATCACGATATCCTGATACCGCGCCGGGCGCAGCTGTCCGCTTTCGCTGTCCCGCACCGGGAGCTTTCCAACGATTTCGCGGATTTTTCCGGCAATCATTTTCGCTTCCAGCTCCTTCGGGTCTTCGCCCTTTTCGCCGGATATTGCAGCAATGCAAAGCTCCGGCTCGTAAGGGGAGCGGGCAGTCGAAGCTTCGCAATCTTCCCCCTCCGGTACAGCACTGCCCTGCTTTTCTTCGCCGCCGGGCGCTGCGCCTTTCTCTCGTGCTTCTGCTGCTGCGTCGATTCTGCGCTTCTGCTGATGCCGCCTGATTTCCGCACTTTTATCCCGCGCGTCCGCTGCTTCGCCATCTGCCTCCGGGAACTGCGCCGCCGGGTACAGCGCTACATCCGCGTCGTATTCCACTCCGCCAAGCTCTCGGTGCATCAGCTGTAAAAACAGGTCGTTGACGCAGTCCGTCACCTCATGGCGGCTTCGAAAGTTCTGCTTTAAGTCCACACGGACGCAGTTTCCGTCTTCTTTTTGATAGGTCGCAAATTTTTCCAAAAACAACTCCGGCCGTGCAAGACGGAATTTGTAAATGCTCTGCTTGACGTCACCTACCATAAACCGGTTAAATCGCCCGTCGTCCTCGCCGGAAATACTCTGTAAGAGAAATTCCTGCACGAGGTTGCTGTCCTGATACTCGTCGATCAGAATCTCTACGAACTGTTCCCGGTATTCCAGCGCCGTATCCGACGGCACCATCTGTCCGTTTTCCTCTTCCTTTAACAGAATCTGCAGTGCCAGATGCTCCATGTCCTCAAAGTCCAGCAGGTTCTTTTCCCGCTTTTTCTCCGTCAGTCTTTCTCCGAACAAAAGCGCCAGATCCACCAGCTCGCACAGCGCTGCGTCCGCCTGTCTGCATTCTGCAAGCCACTGCTTCGGACCGGATGCGAAATATTTTTCGGAAAGCGTCCCCAAAAGGCTTTTCACACGCTCCCTCATCGCCTTGACCAGCTCCCGCTTTTCTGCCGACACGCTGTCATCCTTTTTTGCTGCCATGCGGGCGTAGGAAATGCCCTGCACCCGCGCTGCAAGGGCTTCGAAAGCATCTTTCGCAACGGACGATTCCACTTCTGCAGGTGCCACAGACTGCTCTGGTTCTGATGCTGTCTGCACCACGCTCGCCAGCTCCTGTTCCAGCCCTGCGATCAGCTCCTGATCCTGTTCCAGCGCTACAGCGTAAAAATACGGCCCATCCGGCTCCTCGCACACCTTCAGCGCAGCTTTTTCCTGCTCTTTGCATTCCTGCAGCAGGGCTGAAATTTCCTGCATCATGCCTGCAAACCACTCTGTTTTTACAAGCTCCTCAAACGTCTCCACATGATAATCCATGCGGTGCTGCCGCAGCCATTTTTCCGGAAAAGGATAGCTTCCGGAAAAGGTATATAACCGTTCGATCAACTCTTCCAGCCGTTTTTCCCGACCATCGTAGGCAAAATATTCCACGCAGTCGGTAAATTCCTGCCGTCCCAGCGCGAACTGCTCTTCCAGAAGCTCTGACAAAACCTCCTGCTTCAACAGGCGTATTTCGCCCTCGTCCGCCGTCCGAAAATCCGGGTCGAGACCGATATCATTGAAATGATTTTTGATCAGATATAAACAAAAGCTGTGGATGGTCATGATCTTCGCATTGTGGATCAGCATCAGCTGCTTTTTTATATGCTCGTTGTCCGGCTCTGCCTCTACGCGGTCGGACAGTGCCTTCGTAATTCGCTCCCGCATCTGTGCTGCCGCCGCATTCGTAAACGTTACGATCAGTAACCGGTCAATATCCACTGCCCGCGCCGAATCGCATCCTGAACCGGAGACCAGCTCTACAATCCGCTCAACCAGCACCGCCGTTTTGCCGGAGCCTGCCGCCGCCGACACCAAAATATTACAGTTTCTCAGATCAATGACCCGCTGCTGATCCTCCGTGAACTTCATTCCCATCGGCGACCTCCTTTCTGATAAGCTCCATCGCTTCGTCTTCTTTCAGGTTTTCCAGCTCGCGCATTACAAACCCGTCGATCTTTTTGTCAAATCCGCACACTTTCTGGTACGCGCAGTATTCGCAGGCGTTTCTGTTGCCCTGCTCATACGGGTCCAATGCGATTTTTCCATCCAAAATCTGTCGTCCCGCCTGCCGGATTTTCTGCTCCACAAATGCCGATACCGCCTGAAAATCCGTCTCTTCCAAAACACTCGAACGCGCCGAAAAGCTGCCGTCCTTTTTCCGTTCCAGCGGCACCACATCCGAACGCCCTAAAAAGCCCTGATCCAGCCCCTCGACAACGTCCTCCCTGACATTCACAATGCCGGTTGTCCGCAGGGCGCGCAGCACCTGCGCATTGACCTCCTCCGCCGAAGGCTCGCCCTCCGGCATCTCAATCATCGGATCCTGCACCCGGTAATACAGCATCGCCGCCGGGACAATTTCTTTCTCCGGATGCTTTTTTCCGGCAATTTCCATCGCAGCATTCATGTATACAACAAGCTGCAGCTGCAGCCCGTAATACAGCGCTGCCAGCGAAAACTCCCTGCTGCCGGACTTATAATCCACGACCTTGACATAAACATGCTCCCGGTCTTCTTTCATATCCACACGGTCGATCCTGCCGCGCAGCCGCATTTTTTCCTGCTCAGAAAGCGCGATATTGACCGCATCCAACTCCTCCAGCACCGAAAACGAAACCTCGAACTTCTCCGGCACAAAGCTGCCTTTTTTGAGCTGATACTGCATGGCGCTTACCGTCCGTTTTAAAATCCGCTTAATCCGCTGCACGATATAGGCGTTTCTCGCGCTGTCAAACAGCACCGTGTGATGATACGTCACCGCATACGCGTCCACCGCCTCATCTACCAGCCGCTCGCCCTCTTCTTCTGTAAAATCAAACCAGTTTTTACCGATCTCCTTTAGTTTTTCCGCAAAAATTTCCAGCACGCCGTGGTAGAGATTTCCCATGTCCACCGCTTCAAATGTGAACTCTTCCTGCTCCTTTAACTTCATGCCATAGCGCAGAAAATGGGCATAAGCGCACGCTGCAAACTGCTCCAGACGGCTGACGCTTCCGGAAATCGTCTGCCCGTAAAGCGCTGCTGCCACCGCCTTTCCAAGGGACGGCTCCTGATAGGAAAAAAATGCCGTATCCGTCAGCTGTCCGCTCCACAGCCGGTACACATCCTGCCGCTGGTAAACCCGGTACAGCGTCAGAAACTCACGCTCCGCTGTCTCATCCAACAGCCCATCCGCATAGCTTCTAAGTCCATTCGCAAGATATTCCCGTCCATCCGAAAAAGACTGCACCTGTAAAAGCATGGGTTCCAGCTCCGGCTTTTCTGTCGGAATCGTCGGAAACAGCCGCTGCACCTGACCCACCAGAAAGCTCTTTCGCAGTGCCCTTCCTTCCAGATTCATTCGCGCCCAGGAAAGCACCAAAAGCTCGGACGGCTTTGTCATATTCAAATACAAATAAAACCGCTGAATGTACATCTGCTGCCGCGGCGACGGCGCAAGCTCCTGCCCGGAGCCGGTTAAAAATTCCCGATCGAGGTCGGAAATAATCCCTCCGTTTCCCGCGTTGCCCGGAATATTGCCGTCATTTACGCCTGCAAAAAACAGCGCCTTCACCTGTTTTAAACGCGTCCGCTCCATATCCCCCGCCACCACGCGATCCACATTCTGGGGAATCGTGCCAACCTGCAGCTCTTCGAATCCGGCTTCCAGAAGCTTTGCAAATTCCTCTGCCGTCGTCTCCTCTTCCCCGACCAGACTCACGATCTGATCGAGCAAATCCATCACCAGTCGGTAAATCTGCGCATACTCCCGCTCCCGCACCGGATCGCCCGCCTCTGCAAAGCGCTGCTCGAAGCTTTTTAGCTTCTGCTGGATTTTACTCTGCGCGATAAACTCATACAACCCCTGTGCGTACTCCTTCGTCGTTTTGTATTTTCCATACAACGGCGCAAGCCCCAAAACCAGCCGCTCCCGCAGCGCATTCAGCTGCGCCAGCTCAGCCTTTGCGTCCAGCATATTTTCCGTCGGATACACAAACAGCGTCTCCCATTTTTTCCGTCCACGGATACCCAACGCCCGTACATAAACCTCCAGCCGATCCGTTTCCTCCGGCGCGAAATCCGCCAGACCGCTGCGCAGATAGTGGAAAACAGATTCATAGCTATAGTTCTTTACCCGTACCTGCAGTGCGCTTTTTATATACTCAATAAACGGATTCAGGGTGACGCCCCGTCTCTGATCCAGATAGACCGGAATGCCGAATGCCGCAAACTCCTGCTCGATGCAGCTTGCATATGAGGTGTAATCCCCGCAGATGACCGCGATATCCCGATAACAGTAATTCTGCTGCGTCACGAGCCGCCGGATTGCGATACAGATCTGACGCACCTCCTCCCGCAGTGTGGAGGCTTCCAGAAGACGAAGCTGCACGGGCGGCAGGCCAATCGCAGCGCTCTGCGCCGCGGACCGTTCCTGCCCGCCAGTCTCTGCACATTCCTGCGCCGCCATTCCAGCCGAAGCGCTTTGCGTGCTCACTTCTGCAGGCGCAGGCTTCCACACGCACACCGGATAGCGGAACAGGTATTTTTCCAGATGCTGCAGCATTCCTTTTTCCGAAAATCGCGGCGAACATTTCGGTGCAATTTCAACGACGTCCGCGATGGGAATTTCTACATCCCGTGCAAGCTTTGCAAGCGTCTGTATCGTCTTTTTGCTCATGGAAAAAAGCTCCTGCTCCCGGATTTCCTCCCATGGATTTTCCCCACTTCCGAGGGTAACTGTGACGATCACTTCTTTTGCCTGCTTCATCAGCTCTGCGATGACCCGGTTCTGTACCGGAGTAAAGCCCGTAAACCCGTCGAATACAATCACGCTGTCCTTCAACAGCTTCGACTGCGGCACATACGACGCCAGCACCTCCAGCGATTCCTCCGTCGTCAGATATTTTTCCCGGATGAACTGCTGAAAGCCCTCGTAAATTGTCCGCAGATCTTTTAATTTATAGTATAATTGTCCTCGTTTTTTTGAAAATTCTGTCAGCTGATCCAGCTCCTGCAGACCGATTCCGTACTGCATAAACTCCGAAATCGCAGACTTCACCTCATGGATATATCCCGTCTGTCCAAGCCTGCCGCCCAACACCGGAAGCTCCATCCTCTGTCCCGCCGCCACACGCCGGATAATCAGGCTTTTTCCCGTATCGTCCAGCATCGGAAGCCGATTTGCGCCCATCTCCTCAAAAATGCGGTGCGTCAGACGGCCGAAGCTCAGGACGTCGATATTCATAATCCCTTTCCGGTCATGCAGACTGACCAGATCCTTCTGTGTCTGCATCGTAAACTGGTCGGGCACAAGGATAAAAAAACGCCCCTCCGGTTCTCTTTCGGAACGGGCGATAATCTGCTGATCGATATAGGTGCTTTTTCCGGAGCCGGACGCACCGGTGATAAACTGCAGAGACATCGTTTTTTCCTCTCATCGTTAGACTGGGATTGTTGTAGTCAAGTAGTTACAGTTCACACGCGCCATTCGCAAAAGCGCATCTTCGATACTTTCCGCTGCTCACAAAGCCACGAGTGAACTGTAGTCAAGTATATCATACTTTCCGGCGGTTTGCGAATGCCTTGCAGAACTTCCCAGAAAAGACTATGATAACAGGGAAGATCGACTGCGGTTTGCTGATTTTTCGAAGCTGCAGTCAGCTACAGATTACAGCGTTCCAAAAACGTAGCTATACAAAACTGCATAAAAAAGGGGAGACAATTTATCATGGAATTAAAAGGTAAAAAGATTTATTTTTTAGGGGACAGCATCACAGAGGGGGTCGGCGCTTCTGATGCAGAGCACTGTTATGTTTCCGTATTCGGGAAGCTTTCCGGCGCTATTGTAAAAAATTATGGCATCAGCGCAACCAGAATCGCCTGCCAGACCGAAAACCTGACGACAAAGGAGCCTGATCTTTCCTTTGTCAACCGCGTTGATTCGATGGATTCCGATGCGGACGTTGTCGTTGTTTTCGGCGGAACCAACGATTTCGGACACGGGGACGCAAAGCTCGGCACGTTTGAATCCCGCGATCCTTACACCTTTTACGGCGCAATGCACGTTTTGTGTGAAAAGCTCATCAACCGCTTTCCAAATGCAGACATCCTGTTCATGACGCCACTGCACCGCTGCAGCGAAGATGAGGTGTCAAAAGAAAACGGTCTGCCGGAGGAAACAAACCTCGCCGGATATGTTTCCATCATCCGCGAAGTTGCTGAATTTTACGGACTTCCGGTTCTCGATCTTTTCTCCACAAGCGGTTTACAGCCCAAGGTCGATATCATCAAGGAAACCTATATGCCCGACGGACTGCATCCCTCCGATGCAGGTGCACTGCGGATCGCACTGCGGCTCATGGGATTTTTGCAGACGCTGTAATAAAAAAGATGATGCAATTGCGCTCACTTTATGTTATGATAATAAGGATTGAATGATTGGCTTATCCTGCCAATTCAGCGGAGGAATGTATATATGTTATTAGATGGTAAAACAATTCTGATCACAGGTGGTACCGGTTCTTTCGGCAAATGCTTTACCCGTTATGTCATGGAGCACTCCAACCCCAAAAAGGTGATCATTTATTCCAGAGACGAATTTAAACAGTGGATGATGGAAAATGAATTCAAGGAATATGCAGACAAGCTTCGCTTCTTCATCGGCGATGTCAGAGATCAGGAGCGTCTGCGCCGCGCATTTGAAGGTGTTGATTATGTCATCCATGCAGCAGCCTTAAAACAGGTTCCCGCCTGTGAATATAACCCGAACGAAGCGATCAAGACCAACATCCACGGCGCGATGAACATCATCGAGGCAGCCCTGGACACCAATGTAAAAAAGGTCGTTGCACTTTCCACCGACAAAGCGGTAAACCCTGTCAACCTTTACGGCGGCACAAAGCTCGTCAGCGACAAGCTGTTTATCGCAGCGAACGCCTATGTCGGCAATAAGGATATCAACTTCTCGATCGTTCGCTACGGCAACGTTGCAGGAAGCCGCGGTTCGATTATTCCGTTTTTCCGCAAGCTCATCGCAGACGGACAGACAGAGCTTCCGATCACCGACCTGCGCATGACCCGTTTCTGGATCAGCCTGGAGCAGGGCGTGCAGCTGGTGATCAAAGCCCTCGAAGAAGCAAAAGGCGGCGAAACCTTTATCAGCAAAATCCCTTCCTTTAAAATTACCGACCTCGCAGAAGCGATGCTTCCCGGCTGCGGAATCAAGGAAATCGGTATCCGCCCCGGCGAAAAGCTGCATGAAATCATGGTAACAACTGAGGATTCCTTTACGACCTACGAATACGAAAAGCACTTCATCGTATATCCCCAGATGACCTGGAACAACAAACAGCAGCCTGACATGAGCGGTCACAAGGTAGCCGAAGGCTTCTCCTACAGCTCTGACAATAATACGGAATGGCTGTCCGTAGAACAGATCCGCGAGCTGTTAAAGACTGTTAAAACTGTATAAAACAATAGAATGCACGCTCTGCGAGCATTCTATTGTCATGAATAAAAAACCGCTCCCGCACCCGGAATTTATCGTCCGGAGCTGCAGGAGCGGTTTTTTTATTCTCTATTTAAATACCCTGCCGATCAGGCAATCGCATTTTGATTCATCTTTGCAAGCTTTGCTGCCTGGATCGCATGCTGATCAGGCAATCACGTTCTGATTCATCTTTGCAAGTTTTGCTGCCTGATCAGCAGCAGTCAGGTTATCGATCAGCTCCTGGATGTCGCCGTCCATGATCGCATCGATTTTGTACAATGTCAGCTTGATTCTGTGATCCGTCACACGTCCCTGAGGGAAGTTGTAGGTACGGATTTTCTCAGAACGGTCGCCGGTTCCTACCTGACTGCGGCGCAGCTCAGCTTCCTCGTCGTGGCGCTTCTGCTGTTCCAAATCATACAGCTTTGCACGCAGCACCTTCAACGCCTTGTCTTTATTTTTCAGCTGGCTCTTTTCATCCTGGCAGGAAATCACGATTCCGGTCGGGATGTGGGTCAGACGTACCGCAGAGTCCGTCGTGTTGACGCACTGACCGCCGTTTCCGGATGCACGGAATACATCGAATTTACAGTCGTTCATATCGATCTGCACGTCGAAATCCTCTACCTCCGGCATAATCGCAACCGTGATCGTCGAGGTGTGGATTCTGCCGCCGCTCTCCGTCTCCGGCACACGCTGCACGCGATGCACACCGCTCTCATATTTGAGCCTCGAATACGCACCCTGACCGGAAATCATGAAGCTGACATATTTCATGCCGCCGATGCCGATTTCTTCCACGTCCATCGTCTCCACCCGCCAACGCTGACGCTCTGCATAGCGCACATACATCCGATAAATTTCCGCTGCAAACAGCGCCGCCTCGTCGCCGCCCGCACCCGCACGGATTTCCACGATAACGTTTTTCTCATCGTTGGGGTCCTTGGGAAGCAGCAGGATTTTCAGCTCCTCCTCCAGCTCCGAAACTCGGGTCTTTGCGCTGTTTAACTCCTCTTTTAACATTTCGCGCATATCCGGATCATTTTCCTCGTCCAGCATCATCAGGCTGTCTTCGATATCCTGATTGCACTTCTTATATTCCCGATACGCCTCGACGATCGGAGTCAGATCACTCTGCTCCTTCATCAGGGCACGGAAGCGTTCCTGATTGGCTGTGACATCAGGCTCATTTAATTCGCCCATAATCTCTTCAAACCGAATCAGCAAATCCTCCAGTTTATCAAACATCTGATTTTCTCCATTCTATCTGTCAAAACGGTTACAGTTCCCCGTGTCATTCATAGCTTCGTGTTCACAGATTCTCATGCAAGCATGGAAGCTGTGAACGCGAAGCCACGAGTGAACTGTAACTTACCACAACGTTCCAAATACGACTCTGTCCAGTCCGGCAAAATCCTGCACGCACTCCACTTCCCGGTAGCCTGCCTGCTCCATCAGTCGCTGCACAGCTTCTCCCTGATCGTAACCGATCTCAAAAAACAGCTGCCCGCCGCCGCAGAGATGCTCCTTTGCGCCCTGTATGATTTTCCGGTAAAAATCCAGTCCGTCTGCACCGCCATCCAGCGCCTGCATCGGCTCATGCTCCCGCACCTCTTCCATCAGCGTCGGAATCACATCGGAGCAGATATAAGGCGGATTGGATACAATAATCTCAAACTTTCCCTCGACCGGCGCAAACAGATCGCCCTGCACAAACAACGCACTGCTTTCCCCCAGCTGCTCTGCATTTTTTCGCGCCACTTCCAACGCTTCCTCCGACAGGTCGGCGCCAACGCCGCTGCAATCGTTGGAATAGTGTAAAAGGCTCAGTAAAATACAGCCGGAACCCGTACAAAGATCCAGAATCCGAAATCCGTCATGAAGGTTTTTCATCACTTCTTCCACCAGAACTTCCGTATCCTGACGAGGAATCAATACATGTTCATTGACCAAAAAAGTCAGTCCCATAAACTCCTGCTCTCCGGTCAGCTGCTGCAGCGGGATATGCTCTGCGCGCTTTGCAAGCAGCTGCTCATACGCCTGCTGCTCTGTCTCTGCAACCTCGCGATCGCCGTGCACCAGCAAATCGTTACGGCTCGTATGGCAGACATATTCCAGCAACAGCCGCGCATCGAGATCGGCTTCCGAGATGCCTGCTGCCGCCAGCTTTTCTTTTCCAAGAGCATAAAGGCTACGGTACTCCATCACTGCTCCCTACTTTCTTCCGCAGCTGCTTTACCTGCCTCCATACCGTCAGCCGCTTCTGCGTCCTCTGCTTCCTGCGCTTTTGCCGCCGCATCCTGCTTTTCCCAGTCCTCCACGTCGTATCCGAACGTCTCTTTCAGATACGCCTTCCAGTCAAATACCGCTTCCACAGAGGCGATCGCAACCTCGATCATCGAATCGTCCGGCTCTTTGGTTGTCAGCCTCTGCAGCCACATGCCAGGCGCAGAAATGATCCGAACGAGGAAATTGTCGCTGCGTCCAGCCAGACGAATCAGCTCATAGGAAATTCCGGCGATCACAGGAATCAAAAGAATCCGCAATCCAAGTCTCAACAGCGGGTTCTGTACCCGGATAAACAAAAACAGCACGATGCTCACCAGCATGACAAACAACAAAAAGCTCGTTCCGCAGCGCTTGTGCAGTCTGGAGCTTTTGCGGACATTTTTCACCGTCAGCTCTCTGCCGCGCTCGATGCAGTTGATACATTTATGCTCCGCGCCGTGATACATATATACGCGCCGGATATCCTTCATCGCAGAAATTCCTGCTACATATGCAACGAAAATCACGATACGCAGCACGCCTTCCACAATCGCCAGCAGCGACTCATTCAGCACATAGTGGGAAAACAGCATGCTCAGAAAATACGGCAGCACGATAAAAATTGCAACTGCCATCAGAATCGACAGCGCAACCGTTCCGCCGACTGCAATGCTTTCTGCCGCGCCGGATTTTTTCTCTTTCGTATCCGTCGCATCCGCTTTCCCATCCACGTTTTCTGTGACTGCATCCGAAACCATTTCCTTCTGCTCCGGCTTTTTGGCCTTTTTCTTCTGGTCGGCTATATTCTTCTCCGGCTCGTCTTCTTCAAAAAACTGCGCCGACCAGGTCAGTGTGCTCATGCCAAGCACCAGCGAGTCTATAAAATTAAATACACCGCGTAAAAAAGGAATCTTCGTGATCTTCTTATCGCCCCAGATTCCTTTATAATCTTCTTTTTTCAGCTCAATTTCGCCATCCGGTCTGCGCACTGCAACCGCATAGCTGTCCTGATTTTTCATCATGACACCCTCCAGAACCGCCTGCCCGCCGATTCCGCAATAGCATCTTTTTTTTCTCTTTTTTCCCATAATTGTAGTCCTTATCAAAAAGAATTCTGCACGTTAAACAATAGAATGCACGCTCTGCGAGCATTCTATTGTCATGAATAAGAATGTGCCTTGGCACATTCTCGCGCCGAGGCGCGGTTGCTTTAGCAACCATCTACCCTTGCGCCGAGTGCGCATCCTCGCGGAGCGTTTTTATCGTATGGAAACGAAGTTTCCTATACGATAAGAATCCTGCTCTACAGGATTCTCCGCCTGCGGCGGGTCGCGTAAGCGACATTCTACCATTCCGCCGCAGTGCGATCCTTGCGGAGCGTTTTTATCGTATAGAAACGAAGTTTCCTATACGATAAAAAGGAATAGAATGCTCGCAAAGCGCGCATTCTATTGTCACAATTAAATTAAGGTTGAGATTTATAAAAACCTCAACCTTACCCAATTTCTTATTTGCTTGCCACACCATACTTGCGGTTGAACTTATCGATACGTCCGCGAGCCTGTGCTGCCTTCTGCTGGCCAGTGTAGAAAGAATGGCACTTAGAGCAAACTTCAACGTGAAGTTCGGGCTTGGTAGAGCCGGTTACGAATGTGTTGCCACAGTTACAGGTTACAGTTGCCTGGTAGTAGTTAGGATGGATTCCTGCTTTCATTTCCTTTCACCTCGTCTTATATTGATTGGTTATCTGTACTTGTTCTCATCCGCGAGGCCTTTCGGCCACTGCCTGTAATATTCTACGGACAGCTTATTCATAATACCATAGGAGTGTGCGCAATGCAAGACTTTTTGCGGATTTTAAAAAATTTCCATTGCAGTTCACTCGTACCGTTTGCGAATGGCGCGAGTGAACAGTAATCGACTTTCAGGTCTCTTCTTTTTTCGTATCTTTCTGTGCTGCCTCGATCAGCCCAAATTTCAGAAAAATCCCGTAAATATAAGATATGCCGCGGATATCTCCCAGTGCTTTCGGCCGTGTCACAATCGGCTTTCCTTCCGTCTTTTCAAATGCCATCCTCACTGAGCTCCACGCCAGGCTCTTGCTCTTTTCCCGCCGGTCAATCCAGAGCTCCTTTGTCAGCTCGCCGTTTCGTCCGGTTTTCAGTTGATAGGAAAACGGCAGTCCGGAAATCGTCTGAAACGGATATCCCTCAAATGCAACAATGCAGTCCCAGAGATGCTGCTCGTCGTGGTTTTCGTGGAGGACAGTCAATAGCTCCGCGTGCGGAAGTTCCTCAATATCCCTATGCAGACCGGCGATTGGTTGAGTCTCTTCCCCCATTTTATTCCTCCGCCCCGTCGCAAAGCTTTAACTCGATATGTTTTCCCAATGCGGAGGCATATTTCTGCAAAACAACCAGTGTCGGAACTCTTTTTCCACTCTCCAGCCGCGCCAGATTCGAAGGCAAAATTCCTGTGATGTCCGCCACATCCTGCTGGGTCATCCCCTGCCGCCGTCTCTCTTCCACCAGCTGCCGGATCAGCTCACAGGACTGCTCCAACGTCCTTTTCTGAATGTCTTCCGAATAAGCGGACAGACGCTTTTCCCGCACTTCTTTTTCTTTTTCGTAATTCGTTCGATTATCCCGAAAATCGTAGGGCATTGACATTCTCCTTCTCCTGTAAAGTCCGGTGCAGCCTGGCGCAGATTTGCAGTCCTACAGTATATTCACAAGCCATGGATCGACATCTGTAAGGGCACAATACAGCCAGGGATCCTCTTTGATTTCTTCTGCAAAGTCTCTTGCCAGCAAATATGCCTCCATCTCTGCTCCAAAAATGACTCCCATCATCTCTGCATTCCGCAGAGCGTCTTCCTTCTTTTGCTGCGCGTACAAAGCAGCTTCCCTTGCGTGCTCTTCTTCTGCCTTTTCTATTTCCGCGTCAATCCGCTTTTTCTTTTCCGCGTAATGTTTCAGATCCTCCAGGGAATCCAGATATACATAGAGCTCCTTCTGCACTTCATACATCTGATTTACTTCTTTATCATTTTTCTCCGGCTGTCTGGAAATACATTTTTGCCAGAAAATTGCCTTTCCCGTTTCCAAAATAGCCTCTCTGCATGCCTCGATGCGGGATTTATACGTTTCCGGCTGCTGTTCCGATTGAAGATCACTGATCGCTTCTTTTTTCAGCTTTTCTGCATACAGCATATGGATCCGAGGCAAATCCTTCAGCGGACTGTGTTCTCCATTCCATACCAGCCGATCCATCCAGAACAGCTGCTCAAACAGCGTATCCTCTTTATCATACAATAATGCCAGTTTTAGCATTGCAGGAATATATTGCCGATTTGCCGCAATTTCATAATATTTGCAGGCAACCTCCGGATGGTTCTTTTCCATCAGCGCTCCCATACAATAGCAGGCTTCCGGATGCTCCTGCTGAGCTGCCTGTTTCAGCCAGCTCAATACCTGTTTGAATTCTTCCTCGGACAGGTTGCCGTTTGCCTGCTGCGCTGTCCATATTGCAAGCCGATAGCAGGCTTCCGCATTTCCTACATCCGCTGCTTTTTGATATGCAGCAATCGCTTCTTCTGTATTTCCTTTCTGCATGGCGTCCGCTCCCTGACGATACAATGCAAATGCACTGCCACGCTGCTTGCCCAGTTCTAAAATGCGGGCTGCCAGCGCCTCATCCTGTGCCAGGATCCAGTCGTACTCCACCAGATTGTCTTCGATATAATCCTGATTGACTGCACGCCGGATCCATTCCGCTGCAATGAATGGATTTTGTGTCTTTGTCATACCCTTTATCCAGAAATACCCACACAAAAATTCTGCAGGTGCATAGCTTCCAAACGCTGCCTTTTCCAGCTTGTCCGTCACTGTTTTATACTCCAGCGTCTGTTTCATCTCCTCTATGGCATCCTGATATAACTCCTTTGCCTCTTCCAGAGAAATTGCATCCTTGCTACCATTTTCAAAATATGCCTTTGCTTCTTTCTGCTGCTCCTCTGCAATATAACCCTTCAAAGTCTGAATTGCTTCTTCACACGCTTCTTCCCGGCTTGCATCCGCCAGCTTCACTGCTTCAAACAGCTCCAGCGCCTCCCGATACGCATCCAGATTTCCTTCTTTTCCCATACAAATCTGCGCCACTTCATAGATGGACATAACGCTGCCCTGCCCGGCTGCAGTTCTGTACATTCTTTCCGCATCCGATTTCTGTCCATGCCGTTTATACACATTTCCTGCGACGACAGTTGCCCCACTGCTGCCATGTTTTGCCGCCCATTCCAGCCTGGTTACCGCCTCGGAATCATTCCGTTCGGTACCTGCGCCCTGGCTGTAACACAAGCCCAATGCATAATGGACGTCTCTTTCCAGCTCCAGGTCATATTTTTCGTTTCTCCGCATCTCATCCGCTTTCGTCAGGTTCTCAAATGCCTGCTGCGGATCTTTTTCACCACCGATGCCTCTCAGGCAATACCAGCCATATTGGTACTGCGCCTTCCGGTGCCCCAGCTCTGCTGCCTCGCGGTAAAGCTCGCGCGCCTGCACCAGATCTGTCTTTTTGATATCCTCTGCTTTCTGATAGCACTCTGTGGCCCTTCTCTCTTTTTCTTCGTTTGCCTGGCGCTCTTTCCATGCCAGATCGTCTTCTTTTTTTCTTCTGAAAAAAGCCCAGACTCCATATATATCGATAGCAATTATCACTACGTTACAGGTAGAATTAAATCCTATGAGAAACAACAGCAAAACAACTCCTGCGATCAGTCCGTATCGAAGGAGTTTATATTTTCCCAGTTTTTCCCCGATAAATTCCATATCGATCACAACTGTAGTGACCGCTGCCGCAAACAGCACCAGCGATACAATTCCTCTTAAAAATGAAACCAATATTCCCATGACGCCCTCCGGTTTGGTAAATTTTACATTAAATAAAGTATATATTTTCCCAGTTTATTCGTCAATATAATGGGCATCACGGCAAACGATTGTTAATTAATCATTCTTTTCACATTTGACTCGTCAGAAACAACATCCGCACAAGACAAATAGTCCATAACGCACCTCCAAACGATGATCTAACGCAATTACATCCTATATAGCGAAATAAATCCAACATTTTTCGTCTTAATTTCGTTTGAAGCGAATTTTTCCCAGGGTCAGGTACCAACACTCCGATTTCGTCCTCTCGTGTCAAAGGAAACTCACACAAATAAATGCTCTGCCAGCTGTGCCAGTGCTTCGGTATCCTTCACCCCCGCTGTCTCGAATGCAGAATGCATGGCCAGCTGTGCCAGTCCCACATCCGCAGAGGGAATGGAGACATGGGCAGTAGAAATATTTCCGAGCGTGGAGCCGCCTGCGATATCCGAACGGTTTGCAAAGGTCTGCAGCGGGATCTCCCAGGTATTACAGATCTGGCGGACAATTGCTGCAGAATAACCGTCTGTCGTATATTTCTGACTGCCGTTATATTTGAGCACAACGCCACCGTTTAAGTACGGACGGTTAGTCGGATCGGTCTTCTCCGGATGGTTCGGATGCACCGCATGTCCATTGTCCGCGGACAAAAGAAAGCTGTTCTGATAAAAGCTGCGCTTCCAGAGCCTGTTTTTATCCGGATAGACATTTTCCAGAACAATTTCCAGAAACTCCTCCAAAAACGTGGAATCTGCGCCCTGCTTCGTTCCGCTTCCAACTTCTTCATTGTCAAACAGCGCATACACACTGATAAATTCTTCCGGCTTCGATGCCAGAAATCCGCGCAGCGTCGCATAAGCACATTGCAGATCGTCCAGACGCGGAGAGCCGATCAGGGAATCGTCCGCTCCCATGATGCGCCCTTTATCCCTGTTATACACATACAGATCACTGCCAAGAATCTCCTCTTCCGCCACGTCTGCCGCTTCTGCGCACAGCTTTTTGATCGAAAGCTCCTGATCCAGCCCCATCAGCGGTGCCATGTCTGTCTGCGGATTGTATGCAAAGCCATTGTTGATTTCCCGGTTAAAATGAATCGCTACATTGGGAATTATCAACAGGTCTTTTTTCAGATTGACGAGCTTTGCTTCCGGCTTTCCATCTTTTCCGGCCACAAACACACGACCGGCAACGGAAAGCGGGCGATCCAGCCACGGGCTTAAAATCATGCCGCCGTATTTTTCCACATTCAGCTTCACATAGGTGTTTTCCACCTTCATCTCCGGCACTTCCTTGATTTTAAAGCACGGAGAATCGCTGTGGCTTGCTGCAATCCGGAAACCCTTGGCAGGATTTTCGGGGATTTTCACCGCCAGCACCGCAGAACCGTTCTGCATCGTATAATAGCTTCCGCCCGGCACGAGAGCTCCCTCCGCCAGATTTTCCAGCTTTTCAAAGCCGTTTTCCAAAAGCAGCGCTTCTACGTTTGCCGCCGCATGGAATGCCGTCGGGCTCTCCTCGATAAATTGAAGCATCGCTTCGGTTATGCTTTGGTTTTTCATAATGTACCTCTCCTGATTTCCTATTTTAGTCGCCGCAGCCCCGGCGCTATGTTAGTTGCCGTAAATTCAGAGTTATGTTAGTTGCCGCAGACCCCGGTCTTATTTTGGTTGCCGCAGCCCTGGCGCTATGTTATCAAATAAACAAATGGCCAACCTGATAGACCACAAACGCCGCTATCCAGGCGATCACGCACTGTCCGACCACGACAAATACCGCCCATTTTCCGCCAAGCTCCCGACGAATCGAAGCAATCGCCGCCACACAGGGCGTATACAGCAGGCAGAACACCAGAAGGCTCGCAGCAGAAAGCGGCGTCAGAACCGTCTGCAACGCCCCGGTGGAACCAAACAACACGGAAAGCGTCGAAACCACGCTTTCCTTTGCCATAAATCCGGTGATCAGCGCCGTGGAGATCCGCCAGTCTCCAAAGCCCATGGGTGCAAACAAAAATGCAAGGCTTCCGGCAGCCAGCGCAAGTATACTGTCTTTCGAATCCGCTGCAATGTTCAGATGCAGGTCAAAGGTCTGCAAAAACCAGATCACCAGCGTTGCCATGAAAATAACGGTAAAGGCCCGCTGCAGAAAATCCTTTGCCTTGTCCCAGAGCAGATGTCCAACATTTTTGGCTCCCGGCATCCGATAGTTTGGCAGCTCCATGACAAAGGGAACCGCTTCTCCCTGAAACAGCGTCCCACGCATGAAAAGTGCCATCAAAATCCCGATCACAATTCCGCCAAAATACAGTGCAATCATCACAAGTGCCCCGTGTTTCGGGAAAAACGCCGCTGTGAAAAACGCATAAATCGGCAGCTTTGCAGAACAGCTCATAAAAGGCGTCAGCAAAATCGTCATTTTCCGGTCCCGGGCAGAGGGCAGTGTCCGACTCGCCATAACGCCCGGCACGGTACATCCAAACCCAACCAGCATCGGCACAATGCTTCTGCCAGAAAGACCGATTTTGCGCAGCAGCTTGTCCATCACAAACGCAACCCGCGCCATATATCCACTGTCCTCCAACAGCGACAAAAAGAAAAACAGCGTCACAATGATGGGCAGAAAGCTCAGCACGCTTCCGACGCCATTAAAAATACCGTCCATCACAAGGGAATGAATCACATCGTTTACGTTCCACGCTGTCATGTGCGCATCTACCCAGCTTCCAAGCGCCGTAATCCCTGCATCGAGCAGATCTGACAGGCCTGATCCGATTACGCTGAAGGTCAGGAAAAACACCAGTGCCATAATGCCTGCAAAGCATGGAAGCGCCGTATATTTTCCCGTTAAAATCCGGTCGATTTTCTGGCTGCGGATATGTTCTTTACTCTCTTTGGGGCGAATCACCGTTTCGTCGCACACCTTTTCGATAAAATCAAACCGCATGTGCGCAATCGCAGCGGCACGGTCCAGCCCCCGCTCTGCTTCCATCTGGCAGATGATATGTTCCAGGGTTTCCTTTTCATTTTCATCCAGCTTCAGGCTGTCCCGGATCAGGACATCTCCCTCTGCAAGCTTGGAAGCTGCAAACCGCACCGGAATCTCCGCTTCTTTTGCATGATCTTCAATAAAATGCATGATCGCATGCAGACACCGATGCACGGCACCGCCGTCTTCCTCACTGTCGCAGAAATCCACCCGTCCGGGGCGCTCCTGATACTTTGCCACATGAACCGCATGGGAAATCAGCTCTTCAATGCCTTCGTTTTTGGCTGCGGAAATCGGAACAACCGGAATGCCCAGAAGCGCCTCCATCTGATTAACCAGAATGGAACCGCCGTTTTCCCGCACCTCATCCATCATATTAAGCGCCAGCACCATCGGGATATCCAGCTCCATCAGCTGCATCGTCAAATAAAGATTCCGTTCGATATTTGTCGCATCCACGATATTGATAATTCCTTTTGGGTGCTCCTCCAGCAGAAAGTTTCTCGTCACAACCTCTTCGCTGGAATAGGGGGACATCGAATAAATGCCCGGCAGATCCGTTACCAGCGTATTTTCCTGTCCACGGATCTGACCGTCCTTTCGGTCTACCGTAACACCCGGAAAGTTTCCGACATGCTGATTTGAGCCGGTCAGCTGATTAAAAAGTGTCGTTTTTCCGCAGTTCTGGTTGCCGGCAAGGGCAAACGTCAGCACCTCCTGATCCGGCAGCGGATCTTCCTTTTCCTTATCGTGATATTTTCCCTCTTCTCCCAGACCCGGATGCGGAATCGGCTTCCCCATCTGCCGGGAAGTCTCAGGACAGACATCCCGCACATTCTCTATTTCAATTTTCTCCGCATCTGCCAGACGCAGCGTCAGTTCATAGCTGTGAATCCGCAGTTCCATCGGATCGCCCATGGGCGCATATTTCACCATCGTCACGTCGCCCTGCGGAATCAGTCCCATATCCAGAAAGTGCTGCCGAAGCGCACCCTCTCCTCCGATCGATTTAATTGTAGCTGTTTTTCCAATTGGTAATTCTCGTAATGTCATGTTTTCTCTCATTTCCGCGCACGCTTTTTACAATCTTTCTCCCGTGTGCCTTACTTTCGACTGTCAGTCATGCAAGAACGCTGACTCACTTGTGCTCATTATATCATACTTCCATTCACTGATTCTACAAATAAACGGTTCTTTTATATACTCTCGGAAGGATTCCGCCTTCCATCAGGAGCTTGCAGAAGTCAGCAAAGTTAATAAGCGCCAAATTCCACTCTGTTTTGCAGAATTTGACGCTTCTCTTTTTCGATTTTCTTCGAATTTATTTCTTCTTCCGTTCTACCAGTTCGCCAACGAGGTAGCATACCGCTGCAATAACCATACCGTTGACAGAAGCGATGCCCCACGGAACCAGATTTGCAACAGCCGCGCCGATGAGGACGCCTGCGATTGCGAACCAGTTGACCTGTCTGGGAATCACATCCCATTTTTCGTATTCTTCTTTATGGCAGAAATAGCCGAGTACAACAATCATGCCAACCGGAGGCAGTGTGCAGTTTAAGATATTCAGCCAGCCAACAAAATTGTTGTACAGCCATACCGCGGTTACGGTTCCCAGAATACCGGAAATTACAACCATCGGACGTTTACGCACTTTTGTGATATTGGACAGTCCAAGACCTGCGGTATAAAGCGCGTTATCATTGGTTGTCCAGATATTTAAGCCCAGGACGATAATCGCAAATACCGTCAGGTTCAGCGCAACCATAACTTCAAAAATATCGTTTCCGCCTACATAAACGCCGCTGAACGCGCCGAAGCAGAACATCAGACTATTGCCGATAAAGAATGCGACTACTGTGACGATAACGGACTGCAGTGCCGTTTTGGAAAATCTTGCAAAGTTCGGAGTTGCCGTACCGCCGCTGACAAATGAACCGATGACCAGTCCGGCGCCTGCAATGACGCTCATACCCTGGCTTTCTGCAAATTTTTCAGCCAGCGGAACGTCACCGGTTTTGACCGCCATTACCATCGCCGTAATGCCGAGAATTGCGATCAGCGGAACGGAAATATAGCTGACGATAGTCATCGCCTTAATTCCGAAAAATGCGGAACCGGTCATGCAAATACCGGCAATCGCAACGAGCAAATAAGGCAGCCAGGGATTTTCCGGAGCGATCAGTTTTGCAACCGGAATTGCAAACATCGCAACGCCTACGCCAAACCATCCGATCTGGGTAAAGCTGGTCAGCACAGACGGCAAATAGGAGCCCTTTGCACCGAAGGAATGCTGTGCCAGCAGATCCAGGGAAAGTCCGGTTTTGGCACCGACATAAGCCAGAGAGCCAGTATAAATTGCAAGAATGATACCTCCCAGAATCAGGGAACCGATAAAGCCGGACAGGTCAAGGCTGTCACCCAGCGTCTGTCCCGTCCACATGCTGGCTGAAAAAAACGTAAAGCCAAGCATGATCATAAACATTGTCAGCAGCCTGCGCCGTGCAAACTGAGGCACCGGCTGCAGGGAATAATCGTGGTCTTCTACTTTGGTTTCTTTTGCATTACTCATGTCTTTTCTCTCATTTCTCCTGTCTATTTATTCATTTTATAAACCGGATCGGCCGGGTAACCGCCCCGGATATTCTGCATTCCGCGCTGTATGGCATCTTTGGAATTTTTCCAGTCCGCGTCCTTGTTCTGGTAATCGAATTTTTCAATCAGCCAGTCCACATCTGCGCTCATACGCTCCATATTTTTCTGCATGATCTCGAAAATTTCCGGGAAAAAGGTCTCTTTTTCCTTCTCCGACAGTCTGGTATCCGCGCTGCTGCAAAGCTCCCCAAAATGATGCAGGCAAAAGCCCTTGCTCTTTGCAATCCGTGCTTTGAAATCCGGGTCTTTTTCATATAAATAGAAAAAAGTGTCCAGATAGCGCTCGTATTCTTTTTGGAAACGGTCGCAGATATAGCAGGTGCTTTCCTTTTTCTGCACCCAGTCTGCCACGGAGTTTTTCGGCGCAATTTTGCGCAGCTTGTCCCCCATCGACTGCTTCTGCGGCCTGAAATGCCTGAATTCGCCATCCATTTCGGACAGCAGTTTTTTATAGTAGGTTTTTAAAATCCAGCCATTGCCAAGGGTGTTGCCGTAATCGAACATTTTTTTCATGTGCGTGCGGCAAAATCCTTCCCGGTCTGTATCCTCACGGACATCGCTCTCCATGTACGAAGCGCAGGAGCCAAGCACAAAATCCATCAGATCCTGCTCTACATTCCGCTCGATATAACAAAAAGGGCACTCATCGCCCGCATTTACCGCATCATTCAGCGGTATCGTATAAAGCTTTTCTTTCACTCTTCTTCCTCCATTCCGCAGTTACTTGCGCCTTTAAGTCTCTTTTATGGTCATCCGCCGCAGCGTGTCCAGATAAGCGCAGATCTCTGCAAAAAGCTTCTCCGGGGAAAAATCGTAGCGCTCCGACATCTCATCGGTCAGCCCGTCGATCGTATAGCGCACCATTTTTGTCACACGCACAGAATCCCCGTATGGTGCAAAAATGCTGTAATCTGCCTGCATGCTGTATGCCCGCAGCCGATCCTCGTAATCCAGCTTCTTTTCCGCGATCCGCTCCACCGCTTCCGTATGCTCTTCTTTTACCGCAACATCCAGAAACCGCTGCATATACGGATAAAGCTTCATCACCTGCATCCGCGCCTGTTCCATCTGCTTTGTCAGGGCAAAATAATCCGTTTCGGAACGTTTTACCTCTCTGGAAAGCTCCAACAACATAAAGCGCGCGCTGTAGTCAAACAGAAATCCGTACAGCCCCAGTTTACTTCCAAAATAATGAAAAAGCAGTCCCTTACTGATCCCCGCCTCCTTTACGATCTCATCCGTGCTGGCGTGTCGATAGCCGCCCCTGGAAAAAATCTTCAGAGATGCGTTGATCATCCGGTCCTGCTTTTCCTGTTTCAAATCAAAAAATTTATCATTCATGTGTCTGTCCCCGCGTCATTGACTTTCTGAGTCGTTTCATTCTATCATACCTGCAGGGTCACTTCAATGTTAAGTTTATAGATTTTTCATACATACTGACCTTTTCATTTTCATAAAATAGTATTAAAATGAGAGAAATAAGTAACCATATTCTGGTATATGTATGGAGGGCATTATTATGGCTAAAAAATTAGGAAAACTTTTCACTCTCGCAGTTACCGCCGGCACCGCTGCTGCCGCTGCTTATTATTATCTCCAGAATAAAAAAGCCGCAGTGCAGGAAGCTCCGGAAGAAGAGGATGATTTCGAAAAAGACCCAGAGGATGACTTTGACGACACCGATTTCACGGACGATGATTTCGTTGATGAAAGCGAGCATCCGGAGGAAGCCAAAGAAGAAGCAAAAGAAGACACTCCCGTCTTTTCTTCCGAAACGAAAGAGGACGGGCATACCTATGTGACCCTGGACTTAAAGGCTGCTCAGGATAAGGCTGTCCAGCTGCGCGACACTGTTTTCAATAAAGTCGGCGACACCGTTTCCAGAATCAAAAACAGCAGCGAATACGAAACCGTAACCGGCAAGATCAACGAAACGGTCGACAAGGTTCGCAGCAACGAAGATGTACAGGCTGTCGAGGAAGCCGCTCACACTGCTGCCGGCGCTGCAAAGCAGGCCGGAAGTGCTGCCGCTGATCTGGCCAAAGACGCTGCCCGCTACGTAGCAGACAAGGTTCACACCACTGTAGCCGAAGCTGCTGCAGAGGCAAAGGAGGCTGCAGAGGCAATTGCAGAGGAAGAGGCTGCAAAGGAAGCTTCCGCTGCTCCGGCGACCGATGCTCCAAAAGCTGAGGAAACCTCCGGCGATGTAAAGACTGAGGAAACCGCTTCCGAATCCGATACTCCGGCGGCAGAATAAACAGCTGCAACTGAAAACTGAGACCTGAAACGAACGCGCCTCCGGCTGAAGAAGTTCTCGTTACGACGGAGGCTGACAACTAAAAAACGAGGCTATCCTGCAGTCATAAACTGATGGGATAGCCTCGTTCTCATTTCTAATAAGCCATGTCTTTCCTATCTGCCTTGCCCCTGTGACCAAAAGTGCCTTTCTTCCTGCAAGCAGCTTGCCTGCAGCCAACAAACAGTGGCAGCGCTCCCTGGACCCCTATTACAGCACAAAATTCTTACGCAATCCTATTCAACAGTCCCGTTGAGGTCAAAAACAGGATCAGCATCACAACCGGCACGACGTATTTAATCATAAAACGATATAGCTTCGCCCTTGTAAAGCGCTCACCGTTTTTCTCCACCTCACCAACGATCCAGTCCGGGCCAATCACCCAGCCGATCAGAATGCTCGTCAGCAATGAAATAAACGGCATCAAAAAGCTGTTGCTGATATAGTCCATCACATCGAGCAGCTGTCCGGTGGAACCGTTTGGCAGCGGCAGTTCAAAGTAAAGCACGTTGTAGCCAAGGCAGATCAGCACCGCCGTTACCAGCGAATAAACACCGATCAGTCCACACATCTTTTTGCGTGTCCGATGAAATACTTCCATACAGTTTGCAACCAGCGTTTCCATAACGGATACACACGATGTCAGCGCCGCAAAGCCCATCATCAGGAAAAAGGCGATTGCCACGATTCTTCCTGCGCCTCTCATCGCCGTAAAAACCTTCGGCAGCGAAATGAAAATCAGGCTGGGACCGGACGCCATGCCCTCTTTTCCAAGGAACACATAAACCGCAGGCAGAATCATCATTCCAGCGAGGAATGCAACTCCTGTATCAAAAATTTCGATCTGGTTCGTCGTTTTATTTAAGTCCACATCATCTTTTACATAGGAACCATAAGTCACCATGATGCCCATCGAAACACTCAGGGAGAAAAACAGCTGGCTCATCGCATCCAGCAAAATCTCCAGAAACCGTTTCACCGTCAGTCCATGAAAATCCGGCAGCAGATAAATCGCCAGTCCCTGCATTCCCGTCCGAACCGCACCATCCTCCCCTTCTGCCGACAGCGTCAGGGAAAAAACCGCAATCGCCACAATCAGAACAACCAGCACAGGCATAATAAAGCTCGAAACCTTTTCGATTCCCTTTTCCACACCGCCGTAAACGACCGCTGCTGTCAGCACCAGAAACAGAAGCATAAACACGATCGGGGCTGCCTTTGACGTGATAAATGAAGTGAAATATCCGTCCTGCGCAGGCACATTGTCTCCAGATACCAGATATTCCACAAAATATTTCGTAATCCAGCCGCCGATGACCGAATAATAAGTCATAATCAGCACCGGAACCAGAAACGTCAGATATCCCAGAAATTTCCACTTCGGACAAATCGCAGCAAATGCATTCAGTGCATTTTTCTTTGTTTTCCTCCCGATCGCCACATCCGTTGTCAAAAGAACAAAACCAAATGTCAGCACCAGCACCAGATAAATAATCAGAAACAGTCCGCCGCCGTCCTTTGCACATAAATAAGGAAAACGCCAAATATTTCCGACGCCTACCGCACTCCCCGCCGCAGCGAGCACAAATCCGATTGAGCCGCTGAAGCTCCCTTTTTTCTCTTTCATTCTCTCCTCCATTCCGTATTTCTTCCAAAACGCTTTGACATTCAAAACCGCAGGAATCCCCCGTTTTCCCTGCGATTATCACTGTCGTTGCAGCATGTTGGGCAGCTACACCTTTTTCGCGCAAAAACCCCGACAGAAACTTTTCATCAGGCTTCTGCCGGGGGGTTATGTTTTCAGATGAGTCTTAGTGTGAAAAATAAGCGTGATCGCTTATTTTTCACACAGCTATTTGTGCCGCAGGCGTCACAAAGTAGCTAGGATCGCAGAGCCGAACTGGACGTTCGCCTCGCGATTCCTTCGGCGCAAAGCGCCTGCGGAATGGAGGATTTTATGCCAGTTTCAGGCGCAGGGTCTTGATTTCGAATGCCCTGAAATCAAGGGATACGGTATTATCTTCCACAGCAACCTCTGCTTCTTTCTTTTCCAGCATATTGCAGGTCCATGCCTGTGCAACGTTGAGCGCAGCGAATACTTTCGTATTGACTGCTGCCTTCTTCGCTTCATACAGACGCAGGATCAGGTCGCCGCTGCCGTCCTCAGCCAGCTTCACGGATTCGAGAATAACGTTGTCTTTCTCTACACCGAAGGCGCTGAAGGTATCCACAACACCAGCTGTAATAACAGGCTTTACGTTCATCTCATAGCCCTGACGAACTACGTCGCTGTCTGCAAAGCTGCCTTCCCATGCAGTAAAGCCGTAGGTAAAGTGATGTTCTCTGTTGTCTGCGTGCATCTCAGGAGCAGCTGCTGCACGCAACAGGGTCAGCTCAAGTGCATTGCCGTTCATGCTGATACCATACTTGCAGTCATTGAGCACTGCGGCACCGTGAGCCTGATCGCACAGAGCGCTGTAACGATGGTTGCAAACCTCAAAACGGTCTTTTTCATATGCTCTGGAGCGTCTGGTAGGCCGCTCTACATAACCGAACTGCATTTCGTTGATCCCGTTCTCTGCAAATACGTTGACAGGGAAGCCAACCTTTAACAGGCGATGCAGCTCTTTCCAGTCGATGGCAGTTTCGAATTCCAGTCTTGTGCTGTCTGCATCCAGGCGGATGTACTGAACGAAGGGCGAATTGCTGATGCGGCCAGTTACCTTCAGGACACTGCGCAGGCTGCCTGTGCTTTCAACGGTTACCGTTACATCCTCTGCAGCGGTGATTTCCTGATCGATGTAGTTGGAATCGATATCCCATGCATCGAACAGACGCGGAACATCTTTATATAAGTGGAAACGGTTCATCGGCTCAGCTGCGAACTCTCTGCCGCTTGTCTTCAGAACAAAGGATACCACCTCACCCTTGCCGTCTACGACAGCCTTCACCTGATTGTTTTCCAGAATGAAGGTATCGCCGTCCTGAGTCAGGGAAACGCTGTCTGCTGCCTTGGTCTGGGTTTCTGCAGGAACCAGGGAAACCATACCATAAGCAGGAACTTCTGTAAGACCATATACCTTGTCACCGATCTTTTCGGTCGGAACAGCCTTGCCTTCTCTGGTCTGTGCACCTGCCGCAAAGCTTTCCGGCAGCTCAACCAGTGTGTCATATGCAAATCCCAGGGAGTTGCCGACAGTCACGCCATTTCCGGCTTCTACCAGACCTGCAACTGCCTTTGCAGTCAGCTCATGGCTTTCTTCCAGAATTGCATGGAATGCTTTTTCCGCGTCCTCATAAACTCTTGCGATGGAAGAGCCGGGCAGGATGTCGTGGAACTGATGCAGCAGGACTTCTTTCCACAGACGCTCAATTGCCTCTGCAGGATATGTCTGTCCCTTCTGGGCTGCCAACGTGCCCCACAATTCCAGATCACGCATGGAAAGCTCACATCTTCTGTTGTTGTTCTTCACCATTGCCTGAGAAGTATAGGTTCCGCGGTGAGCGCTGAAATACAGCTCTCCGGTATAGGTATGCTTCGGTCCGCCTTCTGCTTCCATATCCTGGAAGAACTCGATGGGGCCTTCCAGTTTTACCTTCGGGCAGCCTTCCAGGTCAGCCTCACGCTTCGCATATTCCAGATAGTCTCTTGCCGGGCCGCCGCCGCCATCGCCGTAACCAAAGGGCAGGAGGAATGCATCCAGATCTCTCTTCTGGCTTCTGTTCTCCCACACGTTCATCAGCTCGGTGGGGTCGGTGCGGTAGGTGTAGCTAGTAGGCAGGAAGGAGCTGATCTTCGTGCCGTCCATGCCTTCCCAGTAGAAATAATGGTAAGGGAACTGTTCGCCTTCATTGTAAGACCAGAAAATCTTCTGAGTTACCAGATATTCAACGCCGCAGCTCTTCAAAATCTGAGGCAGTGCAGCGGTATAACCAAAGGTATCGGGCAGCCACAGCATCTTGCTGTCTACGCCGAACTCTTCCTGATAATAGCGTTTGCCGTAGAGCAGCTGACGGATCAGTGCTTCACCGGAAGCCATATTCGTGTCCGGTTCTACCCACATCGCGCCCTCTGCGATCCACTGGCCATCCTTAACCGCCTGTTTGATTCTTTCAAACAGCTCGGGGTAGTATTTACGGCACATCTCATAGCCGGCAGGCTGACTCTGGATATATTTGTATTCCGGATATTCTTCCAGCAGGCGCAGCTGTGCTGCAAAGGTACGCTCTGTCTTTCTGTGTGTCTCTGCCATCGGCCACAGCCATGCCAGATCGATATGGGCATTGCCGATTGCGTAGAATACAGGCATAGTGGAACCGTTCTTCGCTTCCAGTGCAGGGCGGAGTGCTTCTCTGCCTGCCTTGTAGGATGCGATTCTGCCAGCCTCATCCTGCTCAAAATCAACCACAAGGGTAAAGGCCTCCAGCGCCTCTGCGATCTTTGCAGCCCGCAGGGAATTCGGATCGAGCTTGTCCAACAGCTGTCTTAAGGTGTCTGCATCCATCCACAGCTGATATGCGTCTTCATTCCAGATACCGAAGGTGCAGATACCGAGGGTACGTCTCTTGCCCTCTTCCAGCGGGTCCTGATATGCGCCGGGAAGTACCGGGCCGGTTGCGCAGCCGCCGTCCGGAGATTCCGGATAATAATGGCCTGCGTAGGTTTCCATCAGGATTTCATATTCTGTTCCTGCCACTGCGTCAGTGGTCAGAACGTTATCTTCTACGAAATGATGCTTCTGGGTTACCCAGGAAGCACGGTAGGTACCGAATTCCTGCCCGTTTACAAACAGCGTGGATTCGCCGTCCGGTTTTAAATCCATGACAATTCTCTTGCCCTGTGCTTCTGCAGGCAGAACCACTTTGCCTCTAAACCAGCAATATTCCCAGGTCTTGCCCCAGGTAAAGCCGGGCTCTACAGGCTCGAACGGGCCATTCATCGCTTCCTCCTGAGATAAATGTTCCATTGTGCGGAACGCTTCCCAGGAAATCTCCCCCAAAGGTCTGTAAAAATCATCCTTCAGCGTGCGCATCCAATGCTGCAGTCTGCCACGCCATTCTGAACTCATGATCCCCATCTGAATTCCTCCGTGTTGTGTTATATTCTCGGGTATTAAAAATCAATACCACCTCATTTATAACGTTTTCCATCTGGTTCGTCAACCCCAATAATCCTATATTTATCCCTAAAAAATCACAATCTTTTTTCGATCAGCCACGCCGCTGCAAGCCGCTCCAGACCATCCCGGATTTCGTCCTCCGTCAGGCCGCCAAAGCCGATCAAAACGGTTGCGCGACACACAGCCTCCGGGACAGCTGCCCCCACAAGCGCTGACGACAGACCATAGACTTTCACACCTTGTCGGCGTGCCGCGTCGACAAGCTCTTTTTCGCTGCGTCCGACGCGATCCGTGAGCAAAAGATGCAGTCCCGCATTTTCCCCCGAAAGGTCAAATTGCCCCAAAAAGGGTTTCAGCCCGTCCAGCAGCGCTTCATGTTTTCTGCTGTAGCTTTTCCGCATCCGGTTCAAATGCCGTTCAAACGCACCGCTGTCCAGAAATTGCTCCAGCACCGCCTGGTCGACTCTCGAAACCGTACACGAAAAGCAGGCGCATTTTTGCCGGTAGCGCTCCAGCAAAGCCTCCGGCAGCACCATATACCCGACACGGATTGCAGGTGCAATCGACTTGGAAAAAGTTCCCATATAGATCACCTTTCCCGCCGCATCACTCGCCTGCAGGGACGGCACGGGCTTTCCACGGTAACGGAATTCGCTGTCATAATCATCTTCTATAATATAGCGTTCCTTTTCCCGTGCTGCCCAGTTTAAAAGCTCTGTCCTGCGCCCGATCGGCATCATACGCCCGGTGGGATACTGGTGCGACGGCATCACGTAGACCACCTGCGCTCCCGATTTTTCCAGCTCTTCTATGCAGATTCCGCTGGCATCCGACGATACCGTAAACACTTCCCCCGCAAAGAGCTGAAAAATCTTCCATGCACGCGGATAGGTCGGATTTTCAAACGCCGCTGTGATTGTTTCCTCGAAAACATAACGGAGCAGCATCAGCAGATAATCGTTTCCCGCTCCAACCACGATCTGCTCCGGTCTGCAGGTCACGCCACGGGATGCATGCAGATATCGGGAAATCGTGCGGCGCAGCGAAAGATCGCCCATCGGATCTCCCGGCAAAAACAGGTCTTGGTTGTTTAGATTCAGAACGTTTCTGTTGACTTTTCGCCATAAATCAAACGGGAAATTACGCATGTCAATCGCATTCGGAGAAAAATCAACCAAAACGGGCGGCACCGCAGACGAGTCGTCCAATGCAGCTTTGGATGCGCAAGCGGCATCTGAAAGGAAAAGGCAATCGCCGCCTGCATCTGCACGTGAAAAGCTGCCAGCCTGTTCGCGAGACGTTATTCCTGCGTCCGGCGCGGTCTCCATCTGGTACAGTTCCTCCACCCGTGCGACAAAATATCCTTTATAGGGTACCGCCTCCAGATATCCCTCCGCCACGAGCTGGTCATACGCCAGCTCTACCGTACTACGGGATACCTGCAAATATTCCGCCAGAGAACGCGTCGAGGGAAGCTTCTCCTGACAGAGAAGCTTCCCCCTTCTGATTTCGTCTCTGATATATTGATAAATCTGTTCGTAAAGATGGGTCCCATCCTCTTTCCACTCAATTACCAGATCCTGCATAGGCTCAGTCCTTTTTCGGAAGCTTAAAGGAGCTCTTTAAGGATACAATCCGGTTAAATACCGGCTCGCCCGGCTTGGAATCCTTGTAATCTACGCAGAAGTATCCCTGTCTGACGAACTGGAAGCTTTCGTAGGGCTTTGCTTCCTTTAAGGAAGGCTCAATCCATGCTTCCTTTACGGTCAGGGAGTTGGGATTTAAGTTCAGGGAGCCGTCTTCATTGTAAACGCCCTTTTCTTCATCAATGATGTTCTCATACAGACGAACGGTTGCTTTGACTGCAGTCTGGCACGCTACCCAGTGAATGGTGCCCTTTACCTTACGTCCTTCAAAGCCGCTTCCGGACTTGGTTGCAGGATCGTAGGTTCCATGGATTACGGTTACATTGCCGTTTTCATCCTTTTCACAGCCTGTGCAGGTTACAAAGTACGCGTTCATCAGGCGCACCTCGTTGCCGGGGAACATACGGAAGTATTTCTTCGGAGGCTCCTCCATAAAGTCTTCGCGTTCGATATAAAGCTCTCTGCCAAACGGAACCTTACGGCTGCCCAGTGCTTCGTTTTCCAGGTTGTTCGGAGCGTCCAGATACTCGATCTGGTCTTCCGGATAGTTGTCGATCACAAGCTTCACCGGATCAACCACTGCCATCACTCTGGCGCGTTTTAATTTCAGGTCTTCCCGGATGCAATATTCCAGCATCGCATAATCTACGGAAGAATTGCTCTTGGAAATACCGCACAGGTCTACGAACATTTTGATGGATTCCGGTGTAAAGCCTCTGCGGCGAAGCGCTGCGATGGAAACCAGACGGGGATCGTCCCAGCCGTCTACGATGCCCTGCTCTACCAGCTTCTTAATATAACGTTTGCCGGTAACAACATTGGTCAGATACAGCTTTGCAAACTCGATCTGACGGGGCGGATAGGGTTTGTATTCCAGTTCCCGTACAACCCAGTCGTACAGCGGACGGTGATCCTCAAATTCCAACGTACAGATGGAATGGGTAATGCCCTCGATGGCATCCTCGATGGGATGCGCAAAATCGTACATCGGGTAGATGCACCATTTATCTCCGGTATTGTGATGTGTCATATGCGCCACACGATAAATAACCGGATCTCTCATGTTCATATTCGGGCTTGCCATATCGATTCTGGCGCGCAGAACCTTTTCGCCATCGGCATATTTTCCCGCTTTCATCTCTTCAAACAGAGCGAGGTTTTCTTCTACACTTCTCTCTGCACCGGGATCCATCTTACCTGGCTCGGTCAGCGTACCGCGGTATTCACGGATCTGATCCGCGGAAAGATCAGAAACGTAAGCTTTGCCTTTTTTGATCAGCTTTACAGCGCCCTCATACATCTGGTCGAAATAGTTGGATGCAAAGAACAGTCTGTCCTCCCAGTCTGCGCCCAGCCATTTTACGTCCGCCTTGATCGATTCTACAAATTCGATCTTTTCCTTCGTCGGGTTGGTATCGTCAAAACGGAGATTGAATTTACCGCCGTACTGCTTTGCAAGTCCATAATTTAACAGAATGCTCTTGGCATGTCCGATATGCAGATATCCGTTGGGTTCCGGCGGAAATCTGGTATGTACTGTTTCGTAAACGCCTTCCTCCAGATCTTTATCAATCATCTGCTCGATGAAGTTTCTGGAAACAGGCTCCTTTGCTTCTTCTGCTGCAGGATTTTCTTTCGAGAATTCAGCCATTTTCCTTATCTCCCATCCTTTCATTTCCTTATTATTGTTTTATCTTATCAAAACAAACATTAAAATACAACATCGTTCTTAAGAAAATAATAATGTTCTTTCCCCCTGTTGTATGATAAAATACCTTTTGCAGGGATATTTTTATCAGTTTCGGAATACCCTGCTGTACAAATGTTATAACTACACTTTTTTATGCAGGAGGACTCCCTTATGAATCGTGCCTTACTCAAACAGGATGCCAAGGACGCTATGAAAGCGGCAAATCCGCATCCGGTACTCACCACCCTTGTTTTCTGGGCGATCCAGCTCGCCGCGCAGATCATTCTTGGTATTGTTTCCAGTATCTGCGGCTTTACTACCTACTTTTCTGCAGCCATCAGCTCCGGCATGTATGAAGACAGTGCATTTTTAAACTATGCCCCCAGCATCGGCGCTTTCCTGATCTACCTGGTTGTTGCGATCGTTATCGGCCTACTGATCGGTACCGTTCAGTTTGGTTATTATGCATACAGCCTGAAGGTTTTCAAGCATGAAGAAGCCGGCATTTCCGAGCTGCTTGCATACTTTCCCATGCTGCTCAAGATTTTTGGTCTTTCCCTCTGGATGGGCCTGTTCATCATGCTGTGGAGCTGCCTGTGCTACATCCCCGGCATCATCGCTGCACTGCGTTATTCCCAGGCCTTCTACATTCTGGCAGAAGATCCCAATAAGGGAATCCGTCAGTGTGTCAATGAAAGTAAAGAGCTGATGAGCGGTCATCTGTGGGAATACTTCGTGCTGCAGCTTTCCTTTATCCTCTGGTATCTACTTACAGGTGTTACCTGCGGTATTGCAAGCCTGTATGTAACTCCTTATACCGAGATTACCAACGCCGGTTATTATTTAAGCTTAAAGCCGGAACAATCTTATGACGGCGGATATGGATGCGATCCTCAGCCGGATGATGTGATCTGAGGATTTTCCGGAAAATAGCTATTGTAGCCATATGATTTTTATAAAATATCCATTCGTACAGGTGTACTTCCTAAAGACCTGGGCGGATGGATATTTTTTATTTTTATAAAAAAGAATGTGCATCCTCGTAAAGCATTTATTATCGTATGGAAACGAAGTTTCCTATACGATAATAAAACCAGATGCCAGAAAGGCTTCGCCTCTCGGGTATCTGGTTTTTATTATTCAATCTTTACCGCCTTCCGGCACGAAACGATATCCTGCATTTTTTGCGATGTCACCGCTTTGCCCCTGGAGTTTCAGCCATTGCTCATCCGAGCCGGTGCGCCGTTTTGTGTAGCTTAGTGATGGAACAGTCTGATTCCGGTAAATACCATCGCCATGTCATACTTATCACAGCATTCGATGACCGCATCATCGCGGACGGAGCCGCCGGGCTGTGCAATGTATTTTACGCCGCTCTTATGTGCGCGTTCGATGTTATCGGAAAACGGGAAGAATGCGTCAGAACCAAGGGTTACATCGGTCAGCTGGTTTAACCATGCACGCTTTTCTTCTCTCGTAAAGACAGCAGGCTTTACCTTGAAACGGGTCTGCCATACGCCCTCGGCCAGCACATCTTCGTATTCATCACCCATGTAAACATCGATGGCATTGTCTCTGTCTGCGCGTCCAAGGCCGTCTACAAACTGCAGTCCAAGCACCTGGGGAGACTGACGCAGCCACCAGTTATCCGCTTTCTGTCCTGCCAGTCTCGTGCAGTGGATACGGGACTGCTGACCTGCACCAATACCGATCGCCTGTCCGCCTTTTACATAGCAAACAGAATTGGACTGGGTATATTTCAGGGTGATCAGCGCGATCTTCATATCGATCAGCGCCTCTTTGGGCACTTCTTTGTTCTTTGTTACAAAGTTTGACAGCAGCTCTTCATCAATGTTTAACTCGTTGCGTCCCTGTTCAAAGGTCACGCCGAACACCTGTTTTCTCTCAATTTCCGCAGGGCGATAAGAGGGATCGATCTGGATAACATTGTATCCGCCCTTTTTCTTCGCTCTTAAAATCTCCAGCGCTTCGTCGGTATAGCCGGGAGCGATCACTCCATCGGAAACCTCGCGCTTGATCAGCTTTGCCGTGTCTGCGTCACAGACATCAGACAGTGCAATAAAATCACCAAAGGAAGACATTCTGTCTGCACCTCTCGCTCTTGCGTAGGCACATGCCAGCGGAGAAAGCTCTCCAAGATCGTCTACCCAGTAAATTTTTGCCAGCGTATCCGTCAGCGGAAGTCCCACTGCCGCACCAGCCGGGGAAACGTGCTTAAAAGAGGTTGCTGCCGGAAGTCCGGTCGCTTTTTTTAACTCGGAAACAAGCTGCCAGCCGTTTAATGCATCCAGGAAATTGATATATCCTGGCTTGCCGTTTAATACGGTAACAGGCAGGTCGCTGCCATCCTCCATGAAAATTCTGGAAGGCTTCTGATTCGGGTTGCATCCGTACTTTAACTGAATTTCGTTCATTTTTTCCTCCATTCCATTTTCAGTGGTTTTTGTTCACAATTCTTGTCTCGTATTTGCCGGTTTCGATGTCGATGTAGCGCACAAACAGGGAAACCTTATTTTCTTCATTCAGACTTTCCCAAACCAGCTGAGTAAAGCTGTCGATATCTCCGGAAATCGCAACCTTCTTCGGCTCGCCGGAAAAGCTCGGCAGCGGATTGCCGTCATGCATATAGGTGTGGATAAATCTGCCCTCGCCCGCTTTCGGATTTTCGTAAGCAAAGGTGTAACGCAGGCAGGAGGACGGATCGCCGTCGTCGCTCTTTAAAATGGACATTGCAAAGTTGTAGCCGCCGTTTTCGATATGCAGGATACCGGAAATACGGGGAGTGTAGTTCGGACCGTCCGGTTCAAATTCCCGGCTGCGCAGGCTCTGCTCAAAGGTCAGCTGCTTGTCCATGCCCTCATAGATCGTATCTGTCTGGTCGCCGTTTGTCACGATCGTCTTGTTGCCCAGCACGCGAACCGGTGCATAGATGATCAGGCTCGGATCCTCCAGCTTGGACGGATCAAACGCCTGTGTGCGGATACCCTCGCCCTCCTCTACGAACACGCGGTTGCGGGAATTGCTGCTTCTGCCCATAATAAAATACGCTGTTACCGCCTGTTTTCCGTCAGGGGTTTTGCCGATGACGATACCGCGTCCCGGATAGGCGTTGTTTTTCAGTTCTTCCGAAAGATTTAAAAGCTCCATGTTGTCCTCCATTTTGAAATGAATACGATAAAAAACCGCCTGAATACTCACATCATCTTCTGCTGTCAGTACCCAGGCGGTCGGTTTCTTCAAACGTGCTCCCCGTGGTGATCTCCACTAATCCGCCAGTCACACGTTTTGTGTTTGATTATGTTAAAACAGGATACCCGCCAACGGGACATCCTATTCTATGCTATGCGGCCAATCGGTTAAAATCAGTCCGCAGAGCTGTAGTTGGGAGCTTCCTTCGTGATATGAATATCATGAGGATGGCTCTCACGCAGAGCTGCTGCAGAAATCTTGACGAATTTGCCGTTTTCCTTCAGCTCTTCGATGCTTTTTGTTCCGCAGTAACCCATACCGGAGCGAAGACCGCCCATCAGCTGGAATACCGTATCTTCTACCAGGCCCTTGTATGCAACACGGCCTTCTACGCCTTCCGGAACGAGCTTCTTGGCGTCGGTCTGGAAGTAGCGATCCTTGCTGCCGTTTTCCATCGCAGCAATGGAACCCATGCCGCGGTAAACCTTGTATTTACGTCCCTGATACAGCTCGAACTGTCCGGGGCTCTCATCACAGCCTGCAAACATGGAACCCATCATGCAGACGCTTCCGCCTGCCGCGATTGCTTTGGTGATTTCACCGGAATACTTGATACCGCCGTCTGCGATGATCGGGATACCATATTCTCTTGCAACTGCGTAGCAGTCCATGATAGCTGTGATCTGAGGAACACCGATACCTGCAACCACACGGGTTGTACAGATAGAACCGGGTCCGATACCAACCTTAACGGCATCTGCACCTGCTTCGATCAGTGCTCTGGTCGCTTCTCCGGTTGCAACGTTGCCCGCAATTACCTGCAGATCCGGATATGCTTCCTTGATCATGCGCAGGCAGCGCAGTACGTTTTCAGAATGACCATGTGCGGAATCCAGAACAATAACGTCAACCTTGGCTTCTGCCAGAGCTGCCACACGATCCAGAACATTGGCAGTAATACCAACACCTGCACCGCAGAGCAGACGTCCCTGTGCATCCTTTGCTGCAAGAGGATATTTGATCGTCTTCTCAATATCCTTGATCGTGATCAGGCCCTTCAGATTGAAGTCCTTATCAACGATCGGCAGCTTCTCTTTTCTTGCCTTTGCCAGAATCTTCTTTGCTTCTTCCAGCGTGATACCTTCGGGAGCCGTAACCAGACCTTCACTGGTCATGGATTCTTTAATCTTCTTGGTAAAATCTGTCTCGAATTTCAGGTCGCGGTTGGTAATGATGCCGACCAGCTTTTTGCCCTCTGTGATCGGGACGCCGGAAATACGGAATTTTGCCATCAGCTCATTGGCATCTGCAAGGGTATGCTCCGGGGATAACGAAAAAGGATCTGTAATGACGCCGTTCTCAGAACGTTTTACCTTGTCCACCTCATCGGCCTGCGCCTCAATGGACATATTCTTATGGATAATACCGATACCGCCCTGTCTGGCCATTGCGATCGCCATTCTATGTTCTGTAACGGTATCCATTCCCGCACTCATCAGCGGAATGTTCAGCTTGATCTTTTTTGTCAACCAGGTAGTCACGTCGACCTGATTGGGAATTACCTGAGAGTATGCCGGCACCAACAGCACATCGTCAAAGGTAATGCCTTCGCCAATAATCTGACCCATCTTCTCTCCTCCTGCGTATTTTAACTGTCAATTCAATGAAAACTGCCAGTAAATACACTACTGACAGTTCGTTTGAGGCAAGTGTAACAGAATTAAAACTCTGTGTCAATCGAAAAATACTTTTCTGGGCGCAACAGACTGAAGTGCTTTTACCATAGCCTCGCTGGGCTCAAAAATGATCTTGCGGTCTCCGCTGTAGATCATCACATAGCGTCTGTCCGGCTGTCCGGCAACGCCGCTGGAATAGTCCGTCACCTTAAGCTGACGATTCTTCATGTTGTCCAGATGCCAGGAGTTGATCGGTGCAAAAATCTCCATACTCTCTGTTTCAAACTTCTCGACTTTTTTCCGTTTGGTTTTGTTTAAAATCTTGTCGACGGAAATCTCCTTATCCACGTACAGATATTCAAACTCCACGCTGGCATTGAGCGAAGTAAAATACGCTCCGATTCCGGCTGCTGCCACTCCGAGCCACATCAGGGCATTCAGCATGCTAAGCAGGAAAAAAATCACCGCCAGGACAATCAGAAAAACCTGCAGTGCTTTCATCGCACTGGACGGTTTTTTCGCCACCAGACATTCTACATAGCTTTCATTCATATTGCTTTACCACCTTCGTATTTATTCCCCATCCCGGGAAGCTCAGGGTTTTGAAAGGTCTGTCCTTTTGACAGTGCTCCCTTTTTCAAACCGATAAAGCTATCATAGTACAGAATTCGCTTTTTTTCAAGGTATCCCAGGGACTTATCCGGTAGTTTAGAAAATTTTCACTTTTCTATCACAATGCTTTCATTGACTTCCCAAAATCAAACGACTATGATAAATATCAGCGCATGAATCTTTCCATACTATCGAAACGATCGAACACAGGATACCGGCACCAGATTTTGCCGCATGCCGCAAAATACAGGATTCAACACCGAACTACAGGGAGGCACTCAATGGCAACAGGCAATTCCGTCCATGACGAAGTTAAGGAACAGCAGCAAAAATTAAAAGGGAAACCCTTCAAGGAAAAATGGGCTTATTTCTGGGAATATTATAAAATCCAAACGATCGTCGTGATCGCGGTTCTCGCCTTTGCAGGGAACCTGATTTACACCTTTGCAACGCGCAAGGATACCGTCATGGAAGCAGCCTTTGTCAACTGCTACATGAATACTGAGGTCGACTCCGACACGATGATCGCCGATTTTGAGCAATATGCTGACATCGATACCTCCAGCGACTGTGCAGCAATCAACCGGGATATGTATGTGGATTATGAAAACTCCGATCAATACTCCTATGCAAATATACAGAAAATTATCGCGATGATATCCGGCAAGACCTTAGACGCCCTCATCACAGATGATACCTATATGGACCACAATCTCGAAGCCGGTCTGTTCTGCGACCTGCACCAGTATTTTACCGACGAGGAGCTGGCGCAGTACGGCGATCAGGTTATATACAAGGATCTTCCTGATGACAATACCGACGGGGAAATCCCCATCGGCATCAGCGTCAGCAGATCCAAATATCTGCTGACAGATCGGGCAAATGCATGGTTTACCATCCCTGCCAACTGCCAGCACCCGGAAAATGCGAAGAAATTTTTAGAGTTTATGCTTGAGCCGTAACACTCGCTGCTGCATACGACATGTAAAAATTCCGTGTAAGCTGCCAGAACGTTGCTCACGGCAAAAATCCCCGCCGCCACAGCCTGAATCGCTGTGACAGCGGGGATTTTGTTACTCAAAGCGCACCATGCGCACTTCTCACTCATTTTTCAGAATCAATTCCATCAACGTGTTCCCTTTTCCCTCCGGGTCATAGCTCTGCCACGCGATCACGCGGCCATGAGGCGACAGATACAGCATCTGTCCGTTCATACCGCCCTTGCAGTGCCCTCCGTTTTCCATCTTTGCAAGCTCATATTCCCGCTCAAAAACAAGCTCGACCCACTCTTTCGAAAGCAGACGCTTTCCTTCAAATGTGCCACCGTTTTGATAGACCTCGCCAAGCTTTGCCATGTCCTCTGTGCGCACATACATGCCGGTCGCTCCAATCGGATACCCCATCGGACACTTTGAAAAAGCCGCCTCCCTTACATGCAGCGGCATCAGCAGGCGCGGGCGCAGAAAGTCGTCCAGCTTTTCTCCGGAAAGCTCCGTCACAACGCGGGACAGCAGATAATATGCACCGTCGCTGTACTGATAGTCCACGCCCGGCCGCGCCGGAACCGGACGTTCAAACGCGAGCTTTAAAAAATCCTCCGAACCAAACTGCGTCATATCATAATTATCGATATCCAGAAAATCCTCCATCACGCCGATTCGGTGCCGGATCACATGATCCAGCGTCACTTCTTCCCATTGCGGATCATAGCGCTCCGGCAGCTTTTTCCGAAACAGATCGCAGATCTTATCGTCTGGCTTCCAAAGTCCCTGATCGTATAAAAAGCCAAGCGCCGTCACGGTAAACACCTTCGTAACGGAATAGATGTCATTGCACGGATTGTCCGGCACAAAACTCCATGTCGTGCGCTTTCCATGCTCCGACTCCGTCAGCCAGAACAGCGGAAGATTCAGCACACGGATTTCCTCCAGAATTGTTTCTATCATGTTATTTTTCCTTTTCTTTAATGTAGTGCGACACGCCGAGCTGCCATATCACATTGTAGGCACCTTGTCCTCGCCTGCGGGCGCAAGGCTCCACTCCACCTGCTTTTCCCCGTTTTCCAGAAGCTCCCAGCTCACCGAAAGGATTCCATCCGGCGTCTGGATACTGCCCTTTGCCCAGGTCAGCTGCCGCTGGCTGCTAAGACGGATTTCGTAAGAAAAATGCTGCGCGGACGCGGGCACGGCTGGCGGCTGCAGTTCGCCGTCGAGCGGCTTCAATGCCTGTGCTGGCGGTGCAGTAACGTCCGGCTGCGCAGGGTTGACAACGGGCGGCTGCGCCGATGGCGTCATCCGAATCCCAAGGATCTGTGTAAACAGCAGCCGCACACAGGCGCCAAACATCGGATGGTTATGGGATTCTCTGCCATCCCAGCGCTCCCAGAGCGTCGTCGCACCATTTCGTTTCATATGTGCAAAGGACGCTGCTTCGCTGTCATTGGTCAGAAGCCTTACAGCCAGATCCCCTGCACCGATGGAAAACAGTTGTTCCAAAAGCATCGACGTGCCGAAAATTCCGGTATCAAAACGTCCGAGCGCTTCATATTTTTCGACCAGATGCTTTTTCGTCCGCTCATCCCCAAGCCCAAGTGCCAGTCCATAGGCGTTGCCTGCTGCCCTTCCTTCGCAGAAATCTCCGGTTTCCGGATCGAAATAAGCGTCAAGAAAAGCATTTTTGACATTCTTTTCCCGCTCCACAAATCGAATTGACAGTTTATTATTCATTTTTTTCTGAAATTTGCATCATTTCCTGCAATCCATGCAAGTAGTAGAACGTATTGATAAATGCCTCCGGCAGCTGCTCCTTTTCCTCTGATGCCGGGAAGCACCAGTCGCCCAGACACCAGCCGCCCTCCTCTTCGCGGACCACAAGTCCCTTTTCACTGTGGGCATCCATATAATCGAACCAGCGCAGGATCGCGTCATAGCCCTGCACAAGCAGGCTGTCGTCCCCATAAATTTTTGCCCATGCGAGCGGAACCTGATACACTGCGCAGCCCCAGCCGCCGGGTCCTCCTCCCCCGCCCAGAAATGGCGCGGTATGTGGGATATGTCCGGTTTCTGCGCCCTGGCTGTCCAAAATATCCTGATACCATTTCCGATACAGCTCTTTGGCATCCAGAAGCAGCATCGCTGTTTCCGCCGTCAGCTGACCGTCTCCGGTATAGCCAAGCCGTTCTCGGTGCGGGCAGTCTGACGGAATGCAGCCGTGATAATTGTCCAGCTGCGTACGAATATAGGCTTCATAAAGCCAGTTCAACACCGGATCTGAGCAGGAAAAGCTGCTGGTCACCGCCACATCCGTATGGATCACCTCTACACACAGCACCTCACAGGATCCCTCCGTCTCAAAATAACGAAAGCCATGCCAGCAAAACAACGGATGCAGTGTCTGTATCCTTCCGTCGCAGATATAATGATCCTGCTGCAGCTGATCGCTGCCGCCCGCCGATTCAAAATCCAGCGTACCATCTGCTGCCAGCTCCTCTGCATGGCGTACCGTAATGCATTCTCCTTTTTTTCCAAGGCAGGAAAGCACAACGCGCCCGGCGATATTTTCCCGACAGTCATAAATTTTTCTGCCATCGTACTCCCCAATCAGGATCGGATAAAGCTTTCGGATCACACGATCCGGCGGACAGGTCTGCTCTTCTAAAATGGTTTCCGGTGCATGGACCGGCTGTGCTGGCTTCCAACCGGATAAATCAGCGCCCGGATACTGCCAGCCTTCCGGCTCTTTCCGCAAATCCCGCACCTCTCCCAAAAAGAGGTTGTTTTTCAGCAATCCGCCCGGATGCCACAATGTCTGCCGGTCGCTTTCAATCCATTCCTGTCTTCCGTCTGCATCCGTCAACGTCAGCTCAAACCAAAGCTTCGGCAGACCGAAAACAAATTTTCCTTCGGCAATCCGTTCTGTCTGATGATACCAGCCATTGCCCAGTCGTACTGCAAGTACGTTTTCTCCTGCCTTTAAATATGGAAGTAAGTCAAAGCTTAAATACCGGCAGCGATGTGCGCTGCGCTCCTCCCATACCGGATACGTTGTTTCACAGCCGAGCACCGACGCGTAGTCTGTCATCGCCGGCATCAGCTCCTGATCGCTGATCCTTTTTCCATTGATATAGAATAGAAAATATCCCAGTCCGCAGATTTCCAGACGGGCGCTTTGAAAGCGCTCTGTCCTATCCAGCCAGAAGCTTCTTCGAAACAGCGGCGCTTCACAGCCTGCGCCGCCGCAAATCCAGTGTTCTTTTTTCAATCTTGATTCCCTCCCGCAGCCCTTGCCGCCCCAATATCAGAAAATATACCGCCCTGACATCTGCTTAGATGATAGAATGGCATACACACTCTTCTAAATATTGGAAGCCTGTTTATTACTGACTTACTGTCATTTTCCCCAGGATTTCTTCTACTTCCTCTACACTCATCAGGAGGTCTTCCGCTATTTTGGATACAGAATCGCCTTTTTGATACTTTTTAGTTACCAACTCGACCGTTTTTTGATTAGATCCTTCCAGGCGTCCCTCTAAGCGTCCCTCTAAGCGTCCCTCTAAGCGTCCTTCTAAGCGTCCTTCTAAGCGTCCTTCTTTACGTCCCTCTTCCAGTCCTTCCTCGCGTCCTTCTTCTTGACCTTTCCTACGTCCTTCTTCCAGCCCCTTCTCCATGGCTTCCCGAAAAATCTCCTTCGACCGATAATTCAACACTTTTCCTCCCATAACTTCCGTAACCTCCTTCTCCACATTGTCATATTTCGACGCCAGTTTTTCCACTACATTATTCGCCAGTTCACACAACGCGCCGCCGGTAATTGGCTTCATACGCCCGCTTTGGCACTCCTGATCCAGCCGTGCAGCTACGTTCTCATATTCCATCCGCAGACTGCGAAGCCGTTTTTCATCTCCATTAATTTTTCGAAATTCTTTTTCATACCGAAAAATATAAAACGGGATCAGCATCCACAGCTGTTTTTCAAAAATTTCGTTCAAAGTATAATTTTTTACTTTCAAAATCGGAATTTCGTAAAATATTTCCTTTTTCCCAACGCAAATACAAATTTTCAACTCATCCGGTGTATTCGAATTGCTCCTCAGATAGATCACTGCAGAATCCGGAAATTTCACATACAGCACGCCGTCCCGGTATTCCTTATTCCTCAAAGCAATCTGCGCATCATATTCCCACATCCGAATTTCCATTGTCCCATCCGGTGTGCTCTGGCATTCCAGATGATACCGTTTGGAAATTCCCTTTAAAGAAATCAATGTCAGGTTGGAATCCGTAACCCGCTTCTCCTTTTCCCCCTCCGGATTCCTCAAAAAAATCTCGTTCTCATTCGATACCACTACTTCCCGCCCGGTATAATTCGTGCCGAACAGCTCGTTAATCAGTGGAACCACCAGCTCTGGGCAGTCCAGCAGCAGCGTGCGGAAAGTGTCATCATAAGGTGTATTGATTGTCTCCATCTTTTGCCTTTCTGATACATTCATCATATACCAGGAAGGCTCTTTCCTGCAAGGTCTTCCCGGTATCTCCATCTGTTCCTTATTCAATTTTTGTCTGATAGAAATCTCTGGTCGATCCGACCTTGAAAAAAAGATTTTAGATTCTACGGCAGGGGCGGCTCTCCCTCTGCAAAAGCCGCCTGCCATAATAGAATATATTTGATGCCAGGGTCAAAAGGTCTAAGCCCACATGAGCTTGCTCATAGGTGGGTGAAAGACCTTTTGACCCGCCCCGATAGGAGCATAAAAGTGGGATGATAATCCCACGATATGCGACTATCGGGCAGGATTGTGGGAGTGCACAGCACGGAACAATCCGCAGGCATCAAGGTCGGGGGTTTTTGCCCCCGACATCATAGATTTAATGTAAACGATACTTCGAAAAAAATCAACAGCAACCGCTATCCAATATGCTGCGTTTTGATCGGGGGTCTGACCCCGTTTCACGCATATCCCCGCCTCTGCTTCTCCCACATTTTCCAGTAGCGCCCCTTTCGTGCCAAAAGCTCCTGATGGCTGCCGCACTCCGTAATCCGTCCATGCTCCATGACATAGATTCGATCCGTCAGTGCCGTCACGGAAAGCCGGTGCGAAATCACGAGCACGCCCTGATCGGGATGTCCCTGCAGCAGCGTTTTGTTAAACGCATCCTCTGCAAACGGATCAAGTGAAGCCGCCGCTTCATCCGCAATCAGAAACTCCGTGTTATAATAGCAGGCGCGCGCCAGCGCAATCTTCTGTTTCTGTCCCTCTGAAAACAGGAAACCGTCCTCGCAAAATTCCCGCAACACCTGTTTTTCAACCGGAACAAAAGTCCCTTTTCGGTACAAACCGCTCTCGCACAACGCGTCCGCAGCCCGGCTCTTATCTGCGTTTTCGGAAAGCGCCACATTCTCCGCCAAAGACGCCGCATACAGCAGATTTCCAGCAAACAGCACCGTGAAATGCTTCCGACATTCCTCCCATTCTGCCTTCGTCGAAACGGCTGCTCCATCCGCCAAAACCGCTCCGCTGTCCTTTTTTCCAAGTCCAAGCAAAACCTTGATGAACGTCGTTTTTCCAGCGCCGCTGTCTCCGACCAATGCGATTTTTTCCCCCTTTTTCATCTGAAAACAGATATCCTGTAAGACTTTCTTCTCCCCGTATCCGAAATCGACATGCTCCATCGAAATCTCTGAAATCGTCCTGCTGTCCGCTGCCATGGATTCCTGGTTTTTGTCATTCGACACTTCTCCGTTTTGTTCGCAAAAATCAAAAAATCCGTCGATGTATCCGGCATACTCCCCGGCTCTTCCCGCCATCTGCTCAAACAGCACGGACAGCGCATACAGGATGATGTGCGTCCCGTTCAAAAGCGCCGCAAAATCGTCCAGTCCGATCGTCTTTTTCCAGAAAAAACAATACCCCAGATACGCGATCATCAAACAGTCGATAAACAGAAAATCGCTCCCGATCTCCCGCCCGAACGCAATTGGAAAAATACGTCGATTCCACTGTTTCGTCTGCTCCGCCTTTTGCGAAAAGCTGTCCTGATCCCGTTTTACGAAAAATGGCAGGCAGCCCAGAATCCGCCCCTCTGCTGCATATTCCTTTCGCAGAAAAATCCGTAAATAGTTCTGGTGCAATGCATCTTTTTTGTTCTGTTCATCCCGCTTTGCGTTCGTTTTTTCCACCAGGCTTTTGACACAGAAACGGCTTGCTACAAACGCCAGCAAAACGAACACAACGATCATCTGATCCATGCGGATATAAATGACGACCGCTACCGCACCAGCCAGAAAACTGCCGAACAGCTGCCGGTAAAATTCCAGCGTTTCTTCCATCTTCGTCTGCGTAAACTGCAACGCCCTGCGGTATCCATGAAAATACGCTTCGTCGTTATATTTCCTACAGTCGGCGTCCAGCATAATCCGGTACAACCTACGGTTTAATTTGTATTCCAGCCGTTCCTTCCACTGCGGATAAACCCGTTCAAAATACCAGTGCCACAAAAAGCTCACTGACAGCTGGTACACCAGAAATCCTCCCAGCACCCACGCTGCCCGTATCAGATCACGCCCCATCAGCGCGCCGATCATCCATTTCAAAACAAGGACATTCGCCAGCACATCCGCCAGGTCATATGCGCCCGTCAGCACAATTTCCAGTAAAAACAGCCCCGGTGCATCCAGAAAGCGGAGCTTCTGCAGCCGCAGATGACTTTTCAACCCGTTAAACCGCATCGTTTTCCCCCTCCTGTGCAAAATACTGCCGTCGCTGCGTCGTAAACATCCTGCAGTAGTCGCCGCCCTTTTCCATCAGCTCTTCGTGCGTTCCATGCTCTGCAATCATTCCGTTTTTCAGATATAAAATCTGATCTGCCTGCCGTGCAAAGGATAACCGATGCGTCACGAAAATCAACAGCTTTCCCTTTGTCGCTTCCAGCACTTCCTGCAAAATATCCGCTTCTGTCAGCGGGTCTAAAAATGCTGTCGGTTCATCCAGAATTACCGCATCGAAATCGCCTGCAAACACCCTGCACAGAGCAAGCCGCTGTCCTTCCCCGGCGGAAAACATGGCTTTTTCCCCTTCTTCAAACAGCTCCACTGCAGTATGAATGCCCTGCGGAAGACTTTCGATTTTTTCTTCCAGACCGACTTTCCGCAGCGCTTCCCACACAGTCATTTCGTCCTCTTTTTTACATTCCCGCAGCAAAACGTTCTCCGCCACAGTCGCCGGATACAGCCGGTAATCCTGCAGCAACGCAAACACGTTTTTCCCGATTCCGGTTCGGCTGACTGCCCCATTTCTGTACAGCTTCCCGGTAAAATCCGGATAAAGCCCCAGCAGCACTTTCAGGAAGGTGGACTTTCCTGCGCCATTCTCCCCGACCAGCACAACGCGTTCCCCTTTTTTCGCTAAAAAGCTGATATCATGCAGTCCAGCCGTCCCGTTCGGATAAATAAACGAAAGCTGCTTCGCCTCAACAGACTGCAATGCTTCCTCCTGCGCTTCGTCCCTTTGTGCCGGTTTTTCTTCGGCAAAAAAGTTCAGAAAATCCTCCACATAGAGCAGATTTTCCGCAAAGCGCGCATACTCCGTTCCCAGCCGGACAAGCTTCGCATTCAGGTTTGCAATCGACAATACCAGTACGGAATATTCCGAAACCGGAAGACCTTCCTGTGTCCAGAATTTCCACAGCGCATAAATATTTCCTGCAGTAAATGCGAACGTCGCGCCGAGATTATCCGCCAGAAAACCGAGCACCGCCAGCGTTCCGCCCTTTTCCCGAGCAAGCGTACAATTTCCCGTTTCCGCCTCCCGGTTTAAATGATCCAGAATGCTGTAGGCATCCGAAGTGCGCAGCTCCTCCATATTTTCATGGAAGAAAAATTTGCGCCACACATACGCCTTTTTCCGGTCGTGGACACTTTTTTCCACTTCATAATCATGTCGCACTGCTCCCTGTCTGCGCAGCACCATCGTCAGCAAAAACGGTGCAATCGCCACGACAAACAGAACCGGATCAAGCGTCGCCAGATAGGTCAAAACCGCCACAAGCGCCGACGCCAGCCGAACCGTATTTCCGATATTTCCCATGATTTTTTCATAAGTCGCAGATGCATGATTGGCAAGATATTCCAACCGGTTCAAAAACGCCGTTTTCTCATAAGAGGCATACGGCACTGCAGTTGCACGTTCCTCGATCCGGTGCACAATCCGCCCTTCCTGCAAAATATCCGCCTGTTCGCTGTAGCATTCCCGATACCATCTGCTCACGCCCCGAAGCGCCAGATTGATCCCACAAAAAAAACAGAAGCCCTGCGAAAAAGCGTTTCCCGTCCCCCTCCTGCAGACAGGAAATGTAAAAGCTCACTGCGAAAATATTGACCACAAATTCCCGCACGCCATCCAGTACATGAATCAGGATATGCAGAAAAATCCGTCCTTTCCCCAATCCGATGAGCCAGAGATATTGTATGTATTTCTGAATCATTGTCTCCCCCAGTTATATCAGACAATAGAATGCACGCTCTGCGAGCATTCTATTGTCATGAATCAAAAATAATTTGAAGACTTTTTTGAAGTTCCTATCGTTTTTCCCAAGGGCAGGTAGCAATATTGTTTTTATAATCTGAACCATATATTCCAGCACATGCCGCAATTGGTTGATCAATACACGATAGTTCATCTGCATTAAATAAATCATCAAAAAACCAATATTAAGATCAAATTGCCCTCTTTCTTTTAAAATTTGTTCCATTCTCTTTTCCTCTACACTTTATAATACTGCGCCTGAGCCTGCCATAGCTGCGCATAGAGCCCGTTTTGGGAAAGCAGCGCTTCATGCGTTCCGCTCTCCGCTATTTTTCCGTTATCCAGAACAAAAATCCGGTCACTGAACTTGCAGCTGGAAAGCCTATGGGAAATGTAAACCGCAGTTTTACCCTTGACGATCTCATCAAAGCTCTCATAAACCCTGCTTTCTGAAACAGGATCAAGCGCCGCAGTCGGCTCATCCAGAATGCAAATCTGACCGCCCTTATAAATCGCCCTTGCGATCGCAATCTTCTGCTCTTCTCCTCCGGAAAACGAAACGCCATCCTGCTCGTATTCCGGATATACCACGGTTTCCAGACCTTTCTTTAGTTTATTCAGACGTTCCCCAAAGCCTGCCAGCTGCAGCACCTCTTTTGCACGCTCTACTTCATACTGCTCAGAAGCGGCTACATTTTGCCCAAGCGTCAGGGACAACAGGGAATAATCCTGAAAAACGATCGCAAAAATCTTCTGCCACTCCCTCAAATCATATTCCCGGATATTTTTGCCGTTCCAGAGGATTTCTCCCTCCTCCGGCTCATACAGCCTGCAAAGAAGCTTTACGAGCGTCGTTTTCCCGCTTCCATTCTTCCCGACCACTGCGATTTTCTCAGACGGCTCGATTTTCAGACTGACATGATCCAGAACCAGCTCTTTTGTCCCCGGATACCGGAAAGAAACATTCCGAAACTCAATCACCCCTTTTGTCATCTCTGTGAAAGAATCTCCCTTTGTTTTCTCTGCTTCCAGGTTCAGATATTCCAGGGTACTTGCGATCCTGCCAACATCCGTCCGAAATTCCCCTGCCAACCGGATGGATGCTGAAACCGACATACATGCCTGAAAAATTGCCTGCGCATACCGCAGCACCATGCCGACCGTGATCGTCCCGGCAATTGCCAGCGCCAGCACGCAATAATAGGAAACACACAGCAAAATTCCCTGAATCATGCCAGTTCCAAGTCCGCCTGCACTATTGATTCTGGCAATGGTAAATACATTTTTCCTGACACCTTCCCGTTCTGTATCGATCGTTTTCTGGATCATTTTCTTCGCACGATACATAAAAATATCTTTCAAAGACTGTGCCCCGATCGCACCGCTTCCGCCTTCATCCATATACCAGAAGCGGCTGTCCTTTTCTGCCTGAGTCATTTGATTCATCGCAGCAGATTCTTTCTTCTGATACCATTTGGCATAAACCGACGCGCCGACCACAGCCAGACCAATATTGAACAGAAGCGCTGCCGCAACCTTCCCCGCCGCGCTCCCGGAAACCTGCATTGCAAGCGGAATCAGCATAATAACCGAACCAAGCAGTTCGAACCCGGAATTGCAGAGGTTGCAAAACTTATCTGCAACTCCAAAAAATCCGCTTCCCCAGCTTCGGTCTGCCAAAATCCTCGCCCGCATTTCCTTTGCATAATCCGATTCCAGATCAGAAAAAGAAATATTCAGGGTATTTACCGGAACAAGCGTCTCAAAACGCATGGCAATCTGATAGCTTCTGGTTTTCATCTCCTTTTCCAGAAGCGCTTTTACACCTTTCAAAAGCCAGATTCCGACCAGTCCAACAACTGCTATAGAAATCGGATCTGCAGAATTTTCCCTGTAAACCAGCAAATCCAGAATTCTGGCAACCAAAAGTACCGGCAGATAAAAAAGCAGGGCATTCAATCCTCCCTGAAGAATCACAATTACAGGGAACTTCCGATCCATCGCCCAAAGCAATTTTATTGTATCCCGAACAGGAACTTTTCGTTTTTCTTTCATTGCTGTTCCTCCTCCCTGTAATACCGGCTCTGAATTTCATAGAGACGCGCATACATTCTGTTTTGCGCCATCAGTTCTTTATGGGTTCCGCTTTCCTGTATTTTCCCGTCTTTTAGCAGAATGATACGATCCATAAATTGTGTGCTCGCAAGCCTGTGGGAAATATAGATACAGGTTTTCTCTTTTCCAAGTTCCCGGAATTTTTCATAAACTTCACTCTCCGCAATTGCATCCAGCGCTGCTGTCGGCTCGTCCAGAATCCAGATCTGTGCCGATTTATGATACAGCATCCTCGCCATCAGAAGTTTCTGCGCTTCTCCACCGGACAGGGAAATTCCATCCCCGGATACTGCCTTTGTCATCTGGGTCAGAATTCCGTTTGGCTCCTGCTTTATCCGCTCCGAAAGTCCCGCCTGTTCCAGAGCTGCCCAGACCTGATTCTGATCCGTCTCTTCCAACGGTTTCAACGAAACATTCTCCGCTACGGTATATGGAAGAACCAGAGCATCCTGAAACAATACAGCAACCTGATCCCGGATAAAATCTGCCTGTCCTCTGGAAACCTCCGTCCCCTGTATGGTAATTTTCCCGGACGAAACCGGATACAGGCCGCATAGAAGCTTGACCAGCGTTGTTTTGCCAGCCCCATTTTCCCCGATCAGCGCAAGCTTTTCCCCTTTCCGGATGTTCAGATTCAGTCCGTCAATTACGAGCCTGCCTGCATTATATCCAAACGACACATCCTGAAAGGAGATCTCCTCCGCTGCCCGCGCGCATTCCACTTTTTGCGTACATTCCGTTTTCTGCTGTCCGGCAGGCGCTTCGCCCTCCTGCATGTATGTCCGGATTTTTTCGATTCCCTTGCTTCCGGTCTGCAGCTGACTATAGCTATGTACAAATACCGTAACAAAATTGGAAAACTGCATCGCAATACCATAATACAGGACAAATTCAGCCGCCGAAATTTCCTGCGCAGCGCACTTTTGAATCAGATACAGAAATACCACAATATCCCGTACACAGGCGATCACGCCCTCCAGCATTCCGGAACGCGCAAGTACAGAAAAGTATTTTTTCTGCAGCTGTACCAGGCTTTTCAGACACCCGTCTATTTTCCCGGAAACAACCTCTGACAACTGATACAGGCGCATATCTTTACCGTATTTTTCATTCTGCGCAGCCCCGATAAAATAGAAAAAGCGTCGGTTTTCCCCAGCCTGCTCCTCCAGAAGTCTCTGGTACGCTTTTTCATTTTTATGACAGACAACATATCCTGCTGCGGATAACAAAAGCAACACGAAAAACAGTCCCGGCTGCAGACCAAAGATTGCCCCTCCGAACAACACGAAGGAGCCAATACACACGCACAGATCCAGAATGCCTTCCAGAAATATGCGAAAATCACTTCCCCACAAGGCAGTCTGCCGCGCCATCCCGTATGCTTTCTGTCCCTCTGTGCTCTCTGCATAAGCGCAGGCTTTATCAAAACGTTTTAAAAAGATTTCATACAGAAAATCCCGACACAAAAACAGCTGCCGCATTCCCCTCCCGGAAGACGCCATCTGCTGCAGTCCATAAACACAGACTGCAACAAGCCCTGCCGCCGCCAGCTGCGCTGCATCTGCCTTTCCGGTGGAAATTCTGGAAACCACAAACGCCGGAAACCAGACAGCGACCACAGAAATTCCCAAAGACGACAGAACACATAAAATCAGGTAGCAAAGCAACCCCCGATGCTTTTGCCAGATTTTCTGAAATACAAAAGAAATATTTTTTATCATTCTATACGCCCCCTTTATATCGGTAAATTCTTTCCACTTTAACGATACCACTCCGCCTGGCTTTCGTACAGCTTCTGATACACCGGGCACGTTTGGGACAGTTCTTCATGACTTCCTGTTCCGGCAATTTTATGATTTTTGTCCATAACGATGACCTGATCCATCAGGCGGCAGATTCCGATTCGGTGCGTAATAATCAGCACAGTTTTATCCTTCAATTGTTCCAGGATTTCAGCCACTGCCTCTGCCTCGTGGGATGGGTCAAGATACGCGGTCGGTTCATCCAGCACATAGAATTCCGCGTCCTTATGCAAACAACGATATAATGCTACGCGCTGCCATTGTCCGCCAGACAGCTCCTGCCCGCCATATTCTTTTCCGAGGAACCAGTTTTCCAGCGAAAAATCCTCCGGGTGCACACTGTCTGCATCGTCAAAGCCGATGTTCTCCGCAACCGTCAGGCAGTATCGCCCAAACTCGTGCGGCATCACGGAAATATTGCTGTAGTCGCAGTCTCGCTCCGCGCTCACCAAAACTTTGTCGTAGCTAATGCTGCCGCTCTTTAAAGGATACAGACCCAGCAGGCATTTTATGAGAGTGGTCTTGCCAGCGCCATTTTCACCAACCAGAGCGACTTTTTGCCCACGGCGAATTTCGAAGGATACGCCATCTAAAACGTTGCGTCCCTGCTCCCCATCGTAAGTAAACACCACATCCGTTCCCACAATCCGGTCATTGAGTGTCAGCACCGCACTCTTTTTCTTCCTGCTGCCCTCTGTGATGTTGAAGTAGCACTCCGTATATGGCAGACTTTTCTGCAGATTCCAGCTGCGTTCCCCAAGCTCCGACAGCGCCTCCTGAATCGCCGGGAGCAGCGACAGCGCACCTGCCAGTGCGCCCGCCAGGATTTTCTGCTCCAGACATGCCGCCGCGAGCAGTCCAAAGCATGCAAGCAGCCCTACGACACGCAAAAGCTGCGCCCACATCATACGATCGATCGCCGTCTTTTTGATGCGCCATTCCCGAAAAAGCAGGTGCACGCTCTTTTCCCGCCAGAGCTCAATGAGCCAATTGCCGGTCTGGAACACCTTGATTTCCTTTGCCGCCTCTTTTCGGAAAAATGATGCCCACAAATCCTCTTTTTCCCGCTCCAGCGTCACGGTTTTCTCTTTTTCCGTCTGTTCCGCTTTCAGCGCCTTTTTCCGAATCAACATTTCCGGAAGGAAAAACAGCACCAGAATCACCGGAATCATCACGTTCCAGCTGCCAGCAACAAAAAACGAGCTGACCAGCGCGACGATCGTGCCTGCAAGCATCACTGTCTGCATAAAACAGCCAGGAATCCGCTCATCCTCGATACACTCCCGTGCCCGATAAATTGCGTCCAGCTTTTCCTTCTTTTCCAGATCAAAATATTCGATCCGAACCATCGCATCCGCCAGCCTGCGGTTTAGCTCGTCCGAAACCTTTTCAAATACAAAAGTGTTCATCGCAATCGCATACGCGAAGCCTGCTAGCTGCAGCAACACAAAAAAACTGACATACACTACAATGTATACAATATAAACCTGTTCTTTTAACAAAACCGCATTGGTCAGTTTTTCCAGCAAAAGTCCCGTAACAGCTCCCGATAACGAAGACAAAAACAGGTACGCCATCACATAAACCGCCGCAACCGGCACAGCGCTTACGACCGCTTTGACAGACAGACCGACCATGCGGTAGTCCCTGAATTTATTTTTCTTTTCCATATCTATAACCCTTTTTCAGGCATGCACTTTTCGACATATCTTAGCTTTCCCGGTATGCGCCCAACGTAGATTTACCGATACCACTCACTCTGCGCATCGTACAACTGCCTGTAATATGCATTATTTTCCATCAGCTCTTCGTGGCTTCCAAGCCCGACGATTCCCCCGTCCCGCATGACCGCAATCAGATCGACGGTCTTTGCCAGCGCCAGCCGGTGCGTTACGATAATGACGCCACGATCCTTCATGACATTCATCATATCCTCGTACAGCTTCGATTCCCCGATCGGGTCCATCGACGCCGTCGGCTCGTCCAGAAGAAACATTTTTGCATCGGACAGAAGCACTCTCGCCAACGCGATTTTCTGCCATTGTCCATCCGATAAATCCGTGGAATTTTCCCCGTATTTTCCAATTTTATAATCCAGTTTATCTTTCAGAGTTTCCAGACCGACCATTTCCAGCGCAGCGATATAATCTGCCGTCGTCTTTTCGCCGTTCTGGCACATGGAAAGATTCTCTTTTACCGATAACGGATAACGGTAAAAATCCTGAAATGCCGCCGCAAACAGCCGTTTTCTTTCCTTCGGCGTTCTGTCTTTTACGGGCCTTCCATCGACAAGAATGCTTCCCTGTTTCGGCTCATAAAGTCCCAAAAGCAGCTTGATAAACGTTGACTTTCCCGCGCCGTTTTCGCCCACCAGCGCCACATGCCGGTCGGACGGAATCCGCACATTCAGATTGCGAAACACCTCTTTTCCATCATATGAAAAAGAGACATTTTCAAACAAAATTTCATTCTCCATGCTGCAGTCCCTCCAGCTTTTTCAGATAGCCCAGCTTCTGAACCTCTTCTCCGCATTCGACGTATTCCTCCGAAAAATCGCCGGACAGTCCGCTCACCATATCAATCATCTTCACACATGCCAAAAATACGCCTGCCGACAGCGCGCCCTGATACACCTGTAAGCCTGTAAAGGCAAAAATCCAGATCGTCCAGAGGCTCAGAAACAGGCAGGAAATCCCATAATACTTCTGCGTGTGCAGACTGATTTCGAGTCTTTTTTTATACACCTTATCCATGTGCTGTTCGATCCGTTTCATAAAGAAATTCTTTGTCTGCATGATTTTGATTTCATACAGATACTTTTTATCATAAAAGAGATTCAGGTAATATTTCATTCGTCTCTCTTCCGGAATCCGCTCATTTTCCAGCGCGTCGCTCGTTACCATGATTTTGTAGTCAAAATAGAAAATCAACACGATCAAAACGACGCTAACGCCTACACCGCCACCGGACAGATACAACAAATATCCGAATACGGCAATCAGCTGCAGCAAAATTCCAATAACTTTCGAAAACGAATAAAACGCCTTCCAGAAATGCTCATAAGGCTTGTCCGAGATTTTCTCCACGAGATCGTACATCGTCTCACTCTCAAAGTGCGGATAATCCAATGAATGAACAGTCTCAGCGATATGCGTTCCCAGCGCAAGCGTCACTTTTTTCTCAAGACCAAACTGCAGCCGTTCTTTTCCGTTCTGAATCAACACCTGAAAAAGAAAATAAATTCCCAAGAACAAAACGCCTTGCCAGATTCCACTGCCAAGGCTGTTCTGTAAAAAGCTGTCCACCACGCTCTGCAGCAAAATCAGCTGCAGAAACGAGATCAGACAGGACATAATTTCCGCCGCAAGATACGCCGCCGACTCCCCCGGCGCGTAGTGAAATATCGTATGGAGCATGTAAGAAAACTGCTTCATGATACCTTCCCCCTCTGTTAAACAACGTAATTCTCCGCCTGTGCTTTCCACATCCGGCTGTAAAGTCCGCCTGCCGCAAGCAGTTCCTCATGCGTCCCTGTCTCCGCAATCCGTCCTTTTTCCATCACCAAAATCCGGTCAGCCAGGCGTGCAGAAGCGAGCCGGTGTGTTACGATCACCGCTGTTTTTCCCTTTACCATCTGTAAAAATTTCTCATACACAGCGCTTTCTTCCACCGGGTCGATCGCCGCAGTCGGTTCGTCCAGCACAATCAGGTCATGCTCCCGGTACTGTCCCCTCGCAATCGCCACCTGCTGCCAGAGCCCTCCGGACAAGTCGATTCCCTCAAACTCCCGCGACAGCATCAGTTCGCTGCACTGCGCAACTGCTTCCGGCTTTAAGCCCGTTCGCTCCAGCAGCGGTTTTACCGGCGCATTCTTTTTCGGGTCGCTGATCGTCACATTGTCCTGCAGCGTCATCTGGTATCTCATGTAATTCTGGAACACGGCAGAGCGCCCGATACAGCCGTCCTGCGTGGTTCCCTGTTCCGCGCCGCACGGCTGCGTCACTGCTCCATCCTCCACTGTCACAGCCCCTTGTGTCGGTGGGTACAGCCCCAGAATCAGTTTTGCCAACGTCGATTTTCCCGCTCCGTTCTCCCCGACAATCGCCAGGTGCTCTTTTTCCGGAATCGTCAGGTTCAAATGCTCAATCGAAGGCTCCTTTGCGCTGGGATAGGTAAAGGAAACATCCGAAAACTGCATCGCCTTCCCCATCCGCGGCACGTCCTTCCAACTCCTGTCCGGATCTTTTTCCAGGAATGCCACATAGTTCTCCACAGCAGGCAGACTGCCTACTGCACTTCCAAGAAATCCACAGACCAGTGCAAATACCATGTCAAATAACGAATTTAACGCATAGTATACTGCCGCAAATGCACCGACCGAAATGCTTCCCTTTAAAACGCTCACCACTAAAATCAGCACAGCGCCCAGATATCCGATCATCCCGACCGTCTGGTTGATGGCGTCCAGTCCATTCGCCTTTGTACGGACTGCCGCCTCTTTTCCACACAGCTGCTTCTGTTCGGTTTTCATCTTCCCAAAGAAAAACGGCACAGCGCGCAACACCCTCGTCTCTTTGATAAACGCGAGGTCTGTCAGGCACTTCCGGTAGCCCTGATATTTCCGTCTGACCGGCGCTGCCGTATCCTCATAGCTGTAGAAAATATTCCGCTGCATGTACAGTGTCACGATGGACGGCACAAACGAAATCACGATACATAACAGCAACACCGGGTTCAGGGATGCCGCATAAATCGCAAAAAATACCAGATACGGCGGAACCATGTCGATGATGCCGATCATATGGAACATGAAAACATTCGCATCGTCCCGCCCAGCCTGCGCCTTCTGGATTTCATCCAGCGACTCGTTCTGCTCGAATGCCAGCGGGAAAAGCTTCGAAATCTTGTCGTTAAATTCATAACGATACGTTTCGTCACAGATTTCCAGAAATTCCGTCAGCGCATAGTTAAACAGCGTATTCAACAGCTGGTAGCCGATAATCCCGCATACATAAAAAGCGGTCGCAGCGATCAGCGCTGCCTCAAACCGTCCCTTTCCGACAGAGGCGATCAGCTCGTTCACAAAATTCGAAAGCAGCAAGGTATTTGCGCCCATCACGACCGACTGCGAAATGCCCAGCACATTGATCAGGATAAACCGCAGCGGCGCTGCATGGAACGCCATCGGGAACATGACGCGCACGGTATGGAAAAAGCTTCTTTTTTTCACAGATACCACCTCCTCTGCGTTTCGTACATTTCGTAATAGATGCCGTTTTTCGCCATCAGGTCTTCATGCGGGCCCTGCTCCATCGCCTTTCCGTCCTCAATCGCAATAATCCAGTCGCAAAGGGACGTTGCACCCAGCCGGTGCGTAATCATAATCGTTGTCGTATCCTGGTACAGCTTCAAAAACTTCTGGTAAATCTGCTGCTCCCGTACCGGGTCGATCGCCGCAGTCGGCTCATCCAGGATTTTCAGCTCCGCATCCTGATAATACAGGCGCGCCATCGCGATCCGCTGCCACTCACCGCCGGACACGTCCACGCCGTCCTCTGCGATTTTTCCAAGTACCGTGTCCATGCCCTGCGGCAGCTTTTCCAGCACATTGTCCAGTTCGGAGGTTTCCGCCGCTTTGGCAATTTTTGCCCGCTGCCCTGCATCCGCGCCAGGCGCGATATTGTCCGCTACCGAGACCGGATACTTCGCATAATCCTGGAACAGCACGCCGAACAGCTTCCAGATCTGCTCCCTCGAAAACGTCTCGATCTTTTCCCCATTTAACAAAATCTCACCGGAATCCGGCTCATACAAGCGTAAAATCAACTTTACAATCGTCGATTTGCCGCAGCCGTTGCGCCCGACAAACGCGTAGTGGTGCCCTTTTTCAATTTTAAAGCACATATCCTTTAACACCATCGCTTCCGTGTTCGGATAATGGAACGAAACGTGGGAAAATTCCAGCGACTCAAACGAAAACGCTGCGCCGCTGTCCGGTTTTTCCTCATATTCCGGCAGTTCCAAAATACGTTTCATGTCGCCCAACAGCTGTCTGCCCTGCTCCATCTCTTTGAGCATTCCCGGCAACTGCCAGGTCAGGTTCTGCGCCATTGCCATAAAGGACGTCACCAGCGAAACGAAAACACCGACGGAAGTATTGCCCTGTACAACCGGGAAAATCAGCGCAAAGATCACCAGAATCGACAGCGCGATCGCCAGGAAGCCGCCCATGTTCATACCGATGAACCACCAGCGTCTCGCTTTCCGCTCCCGCAGCCTTGCGATCTGTCTTTCTTTTAAGAAAATCCCGTTGACCCAATCGCCAAACCCGAACAGAACTCGTTCATTTGCCGCGTCGCGGTTCCCCAGAATTTCTTCTGCATAAGCAGCTTTCCGTTTTCCGAGTGTGACCTCTTTTTTCGCCTCATACTGCTTCTGCCCGCCTTTTACCGCAAAGAACCCGAAGCCGACCAGCAGCACCATGATAACCGGAGAAATCCAGACCGGAGCCTGCGTAATCAGCCACACGACCAGACAGCTGTTGGAAATCAGGAAGCAGACCATCGAAAAACCGCTTTCCAGGACGCCGTTTAACACTTCCTCCGGGTCTTTCGACACCCGCTCCAGCGCGTCCTGAATCTCCGTGTTTTCCAGAAACCCATACGGAATCCGCGAAATTTTCCCAATCATCCGCTCGTCCAGATACGGAAAGAGCACCTTCCGCTGGTGAATCCGCATCCAGGTATCCAGATTTCCGCCCAGCCGCTGGCACAGGATCAAAGCTCCCAGCAGGCAGGCGTCGTGGATCGCCTCCTCCATCCGCTGATTTAACACCAGGTCTATAAACCGCGCGCTGACCAGCATTGTCAGAAACGGCAGCAATGCGGATACGATTTTTTCAAGGAATCTTCCAATTACCAGAAGCTTCCCCGGAGCATGCCGAAACGACATGCCAGTTTCCCCTTGTTTCATTTGTGCAGTCCCCCTTACTAAAACAGGCAATTTAGCCCCTCCTGTTTTGTTATCTTATTCTACCAGCTTCATAGACATTTTAGAGTTCTTTTATTGCTTTTTCCCGGGGCATTTTTCCAAAGGTCAGATACCAACACCAATCTGAAATGCCTCTTAAAAAAAGTTTTAATAAACTGTCAATTTAACTGCGCCAGGAACAGCTTCGCATATTTTCCTTGCTTTTCCATCAGCTCCTGATGCGTGCCTTGTTCTGTGATCGAACCGTTTTCCATATAAAAAATTCTATCACAGGCAGTGATCGACGCCAGTCGGTGCGAAATCATCAGGATTGTCTTGTCTTTCAGATAAGAAAAGACAAGATCATAAAATTCTTTTTCGAAACGAATATCCATTGCAGCAGTCGGCTCGTCCATAATCAGGATATCATGGTTTTCATAAAAAACGCGTGCAAGCGCAATCCGCTGCCGCTCTCCGCCGGAAAAATCGATTCCGTCCGCATAGAATTCTTTCGAAATAATTCCATCCAGCTGATCTGCTGCTTTGGGAATCCGCGCACAAATCAGAGCGTCCCGGACTTTTTCCAGATCGGGATTCTGGTTCATCGAAACATTTTCTGCAACCGACGCGGCATACAGGTTGAAATCCTGGAACAGCGTCGAATAAGCGCTTCTGTAAGTGCGGGTATTCATCTTTTCTACAGGCATTCCATTATATAAAATCTCCCCGCTGCTGCAGTCATAGAGCCGGAGCAGCAGCTTTACCAGCGTCGTCTTGCCAGATCCGTTTTCGCCTACAAACGCGACCTTTTCTCCTTTTTTAATTTCAAACCGGACGTTCTTTAATCCAAACTTGTTATTTTCATACTGAAAGCAAATATCCTGCACCCGAAGCGTTTCAAATGGCGCTGCAGATTGTCCCGGTTCTTTCTTTTCAATTTCAGGTTCCATGTTTTCAACTGTCCGGAACCGTTCGATCAGCGTTCCGTTTTCTGCAAATACAGCGATCTGCGCAGAAAGGCTTTCCAGGCTGAACTGAATCTGATTGCAGGCATTGAGCACCGCGACAAAACCGGAAGCTGTCATAGTATTCCAAACGAGTGTTTTGACTGCCAGATACAACGATGCGAAAAAGTCAATCAAAAGGCAGGAACCGCCAATCGTTTCCAGCGCCGTCAGCCGTCCGATTTTTCCGCCCTGTTTTCGGATCAGGACAGCTTTTTCCTCTGTATTTTTACGATATCGTTCCAAAACCGTCTGTTTCATCCCGGATGACCGAATGTCCTTTGCATACTCCGGCAGATAGAGCACACGTTTGAGCATCGAGGCTTCTTTTTCCTTTAATTTTACCGACGTATCATACGATACCCGTCTGGATACCATTTTTTGATTCATCCAGAAGCTGAACCCGAACGACACAGCAGCCACAACCGGTACAATCCAGTCCGCCCCGATCACGGAAACACAGGTCAGGGCAAGCGTCAGGACAGATTCCAGCAGGTCCAGAAAATTTCCGACCACCTGAATCGCCCTTTTTGAGCACTCTTCTCCCGCCAGCGTAATCGCGCTGTAATAGCTTTCCGTATCATAGCTTTGCAAATCAACCGTCCGCATTTTTTCGAACAATTCCCGCTGCAGAGACTGTACCAGCTTTTCCTGACACACCGGCTGATAGAGATTCTCGAAAAAACTCTGAACCGCATAAGTGACTCCTACGATCAAAAACGAGATTCCGATAAACGTCAGAATAAATGCCAACGTTTTTTTCTGTTCCATACAGGAAATGATATATGCCAGAAAAATAACCCGTAAAAAGGAAGTCCGCACACTGACGACAACTCTCATCAGCGCCGACAGCACGACAAATCCCGGCTCTGCTGACATGGCTTTCCCGAACAAATAAAAATTATTCTGGACGATCGTTTTCCGTTTTTGCCGACTCGATTTCCTCCTGTCCATACAGCTTTTGCTGTAGCTGATACATTTCATAATAATGCCCCTTCTTCTCCATCAGCTCACAATGATTCCCCTCTTCTACAATCGTTCCTTTATCAAATACCAGAATACGATCCGCGAGCTGCGTCGTAAACAGTCTGTGCGAAATAAACAAAATCGTCCGCTCCGGCGATGCCAGCGTCTGCATGACATACCGGTTGATTTTCCGTTCCGTCAAAGGGTCCAGCGCGCTCGTCGGTTCATCCAGAATTACGAACGGATACCGGTTCGCAATAATCCTCGCCAGCATCAGCTGTTGGCTTTCCCCACCGGACAGCACCAGTCCGTCATCCGCAAATTCCCGGGAAATCGACTGATCCAGGTTTCTGATTTTTTTGCGTACTTCCAGCTGGTTTACCGCATTCTGAATTTCTTCCTCCGACAGTTCTTCCCCAGCCCGGATATTATCCCGAACAGACATCGGAAACAAATGAAAATCCTGATGGATTACCCCGAAAAACTTTGTCAAATCTGCTTTTGTATACTGACTGATCTCGGTTCCGTTTAATAAAATCTCCCCCTCTTTTCCAACAAATAACCCGGATAAAAGGTTGGTAAACGTCGTCTTTCCTGCACCATTTTCTCCGACAACCGCGATGACTTCTCCGTTTCGGATCGTTACGTTTACATCGTGCAGGGCACGCTTTGCATCCGTTCCTTTCTGATAAGAATATCCGACATCCACAAAAGAAAGCTCAAATCCATTGGAGCAGTCCAGATGCCTGTCTCCTGTTTCCGTTTTCTGATAGGTTTCGCAGTATTCCTGATATTCCCGGATATAAAGCGACGCTTCCTTGATCGCAATCAGCTCGTCAAAGAACCATTCCAGATCCCAGCCAAACGTCGTAATCGACTGCGCAATTCCGATAAAATCACCGATCAAAAGCATATGTCCGGTCAGAATCCGCACGACAACATAAGCGATCGGCAGCATAATTACCAGTCCATCGCTGATCAGCAATTCGACAAAGTTCAAAAATCCGATCTTTTTTCCAAACTTTCTGCAGATCGCTATCGTCTCTGATACGCCCGCTTCATAAATACTCTGGACAATCTGGAAAACCGAGGTCGTCCGCAGTTCTTTTGCATACTGAGGCAGATAAAATACCCGCTTCGCATATTCTTTTTTTCGCGTCGGAAAGGTCAGCGCCTGGTTGAATTCGTGCCGGTACTTCGCGCCCTTTGCCCCGACCACATAGGAATAAAACAGCGGCAGAACCGACAACACGATCGCAAACCAGTCCACCTTCCCGATATAGAACAAAATCAGTACGAACGCTTCTACCAATCCGAACAGCGTTCCGATCGAATTCCAAACCTGTAGAATATTTTTTGCCGTATTGTCCAAAAGACGCTGATATAAATTCAGAAATTCCGGCTGACAATACTGATCATATGGCACATCCGCCGCCCTGTCCGAAATCGTCTCATACAGATACTGTTCGAGCTTTGTCTGAAACACAGGGGTATAAACATTTTTGAAATACTGGTCGCCAAAATGAAACCCAACATTGATCGCCAGCATGCCAAGCAATACCCACAAAACAGCAGTCAGATCCCGGTCAGTCTCAACGTGTACCAGAATCAGACGTAGGAAATAAACGCCGTAAAAGACGTTTAATAACTGTTTGAGCAGGTTATAGATGATGCAGATAAATGTGCTCTTTTTATCTATTTTGAAAATGGTGCGAAAATAGGTTTGAAACATCTGTATTATTATTCACTCCTAAACATTATTCAAAATGTACTAAGACTGCATCAGTTAATGTTTGAATTGAATACATTGTTTCTTTTACCAACTGATCATCTTCAAAATCAAAGTCAAACTGCGATTCTAACTCCACCAATATCTGAATTTCAATAATTGAATCTATCTCAGTATCTAAATCACTTAATGCTTCTTCGTTTCCTATTGTCATAATGTTTTCCCCCAAAAACATTGATAACACTCTACGTACTGAATATTCTATTTCTTCTCGTGCTATTTCTTTCATTATCTATATTTCTCCTTTAAAATATTTTATAATCTGAAAAAATAATTGCTTTGCATCTTTTGGATCTAATATATCATATAAAGGCAATGAAAATAATTCTTTCATTTCTTCTTTTATTATATCATATTCATTTTCAGAAAGAATTGTTTTTCTTATAGTTGCCATATTCTTTTCAACTATTTTTGATATTTTACTCGAAACTAAAGCAATTACTTTTCCTTTCCCTAAACTCTCCAAAACATGAATGGTATCCTTAATATACTCTCGATCATCCCAACTATTAATACACAAAATATAAATATGTGGAATTGTAGCCATTAAAAATGTCAATGTAGGAATAGTATATTCATCATCTTTTAATCCGTATGTATAAGGAACTACTCCAGATTGTCCACCTACAATAATTAAATCTGGATTATTTTTTATCTCTATCTCTCTCATCTTGCCTTGAATAAAACGTAAAATTTGCTCTCTTGGAAATCTTATTGAGGCATCCATTTCCAATGGACACATCCCTTCAAATCCAAATAATTCACAATGTGTTTCCGTTCCAAAATTACACACATTATAACCATTTTCTTTAAAAATTTTTCTTAACATAAGTTGCGTTGTAAATTTCCCTTGCGCTTTTCCAGTTCCAAATACTCCAACAACCGGAATTTTCGTTCCTATATGTCCGTATATTTCTCTAAATAACTGTGACTCTGCATAATCATCTTCTCCTAAAATAGGATGTCTAATTTTTAGTCCTTTTGTCTTAGCTTTTTCAAATAAATCCGAATACATATTTTTATCAATGTATTCTAAAGAAAATATATTCACCCCCATATTCAAAGCGCTTTCAAGAATCTCTTTTAACATATCACGTTGTGTTATACTTTCATAAATACTCGTTCTCGATATAATTAAAGTATCTACATCTTTTAAAGACTCTTTATTGATCGTTTTAAAAGTTTTGATATCTTTAACCATTATATTGGTTACTTTTTTAGGAAGATCAATTATACTTTTAACATTAAAATTTAACAACTCACGAAAATTCAATAATGTTTCAATTTCTTTTGTATATGAATAAATTGCTGCATTTTTTATATCAATTTTTTTCGCATTTGCTTCTACTACAGAATCTTTTATCATAGGAGAAACTTCTATTTCTGATTTAGACGCCAATTCATATAATATTCCAATATATTCATTATACGTTTTATTTGGATAAAATCCTATTATTTTTGCAGCCATCCCACTCATACGCGCTGTTGCAAAACTAGATCCATCAGCATAAACATATTTTCCATTATTCCAGCATACTATTTGCCGTCCTCCTTGTGTTATAAATCTTTCATTTTGATAATAATATGTATATTTTTCTTTAACGCTCTTCCCCCACACAGCCAAAAAACCATCATATTTGGCGGGAATCGCCATATATCCGGTATCATGACAAGCTGCAAAAATTAAAATATTATTATTCCTACACTTCTCTCCTATTTTTCTAAATTCTTCGCCATGTTGATCCATCAATGCGCCAAAGCTCATGTTAATAATATTTATGTTATTATGAATACACCACTCCATTGCCTTTAAAATATATTCACCTGTAGACATTCCGTTTTCATTAAAACATTGCAACACATAAATTTGAGCATTTTTTACATATTTATGAATAATTCCTACACATGCCGTTCCATGACCATATGGATCACTTGGGCTTACTTCTTCAAACTGATCATCCTTAATTGCAAATTGTTTTATAGATGTATCTCTAAAAAAAGAATGTGAAGCCAAAACACCTGAATCAATAACTGCAATTTTAACACCATATCCTTGATTTTTTAAAATGTCTTCTTTCATCATTTAATAAATCCTTCATTCGATAACTTTTGTACAATCTGCAAAATATTTTTTTCAGTTTCCTCTTCGGATACTTCGTTAGCATTAGAGATTAATTTTATCAATTTATCTATATCGCTTTCTTCTTGAATAGTTTTAGCGACAATATAGAAATAATAGTCACCTTCTAATATATTTCCATTCTCTTTATTAAAAATAAAAGCTGTTCCATTATTAATACCTGGCTCAAAACGCAAAAAACATCTTTTTAATTTCACATTCTCTAATTTCATATTTTTCCCCTCCAAATATTATTGACATGCGCAGCGCGGATCGATAGCCTCTAAATTTCCATATACATTATAAGACATCGCCATACATCCTCCGCCACATAAAGATAATAGTTTGCAACTACCACATTTTTTGCTCCTAATATCTACTCCTTTTCGAAATATTTCCAATTTTGAATTATTCCAAATATTATTTAAGGTATCTTCATATACATTTCCTAATACAAATTCTTTATGCTCTGCAAATAGACTGCATGGATAAGCATCCCCCTTCGCATCAATAAATAATTTTCTATTTCCCGCATCGCATATTTTTTTCCATTGTTTTCCTCTATTTATATCATAAATATCATATTCAAACCATTCTTGCATTTTTACGTAATTCTGTACAGCGCCCCCAATTCCTCCTATATATTTAGTTCTAGTTCCTTCTAAACGCTTTACAACCCTTTCCTCAATAGTGAATAATTCTTGCGGATCTGGTATTAAATTTCTATCTATTGCTCGCCCTGCAATCATCAAAGGTGACGCTCCAAATTCTTTAACGCCCAAATCTATAGCAAGTTCACATAATTCCGGAATTGATCCAATATTGAATATCGTCGGT
>ENA-UONQ01000040-UONQ01000040.1-human-gut-metagenome-genome-assembly--contig:-CS26-NODE-40-length-166185-cov-11.721471_pt1 | contig 166185 bp, 157 predicted proteins | sample MGYA00242460_ERZ724007 | MGnify/ENA metagenome assembly ERZ724007
TGTTGGAAATCATCGTACTTGCAAGAACAGAATCTAACAGATATTCCACGTTCTGTGTGATTGCTGTCGGGAATGCATTACGCTTACGAAATCTTCGCCATGCAGAGTTAAAAAATGCTCCGGAATACTCATTTTCAAATACTACATGAAACTCGTCTAAAAAAATATGGGTTCGCTTTCCCTGTTTCCAGTTCTCCGTTACCCGGTTCAACATTGCATCAGTGATTACCAGAAGTCCCATGGTCTTTAACTGTTTTCCTAAATCCAGAATGTCGTATACCATGATACGGTTATTCACATCAACATTACTTTCATGTGCAAATGCGTCCAGACTTCCATTGGTAAATAATTCTGATACCAGTGCCAAATCCTGTGCTTCCGGTTCTTCCTGTTCTAAAAATTTTTCACGCAACACCCGCAAAGTCGGCACTGCTCCGCCATGCTGATATTCCTCATAAACTTCTCCCACACATCGGTCAATAATGGAACGTTCCTTTGCATTGATTCCTTTTTTATCCAACTGTTCAAACAGAGATAAAATAAACTGTGACTTCTCAATCACTGGATCACCGCCATCTCCATATCCGTCTACCATATCCATTGCATTGATATGGTCCCGGCTTCCTGCAGCAATGCGAACCACTTCTCCGCCCATTGCTTCAACTAATGATGCATACTCTCGCTCTGGATCACAAATCAGGATATCGTCCTGCGTTGCCAGTGCCAGGAATACAATCTGCATTTTTGCATTAAAGGATTTTCCACTTCCCGGTACTCCTAAAAGGAATGAGTTTGGATTTAACAGTTTTTCTTTATTACACATGATTAAGTTATGGGAGATTGCATTTTCACCGCAATAGATTCCACCTGCGTCCATAATCTCCTGCACCCGGAATGGCATCAACACTGCTACACTCTCCGAAGTCAGTGTGCGGACTGCCGGAATCTTCCGGTGTCCGATGGGTAGTGCTGTATTCAGTCCGTCCATCTGCTGAAATTTCAGAACAGAAAACTGGCATAACTTTTTCCGTCCGATTGTCAGAAGTGTTTCCGTATCTGCATCAAGCTGTTTTTTCGATTCTGCCGTATGCACCATAGTCAGTATACCGAACATCATACGCTGGTCACGTGTGGTTAAATCGTCCATGAACTCTTTACTTTCTTTTCTCTGCTGTTCCAAATCATAAGGAATCACTGCGGAAAAGTTATTGTTGGCATTTTGGCGTCGTTGCCAGTTTGTTATATTAGTCTCCACACCTAACAAACGTTTTTCCACTTCCTGTACTGCTTCATCAGTCGGAACCGGAATCACATCAATGCTCAACATCAGATTTCGATTCATGTCGGTCAGTTCTGCTATCATATCGTCTTTGATGTAAGAAGCATACTCACGAAGAAAAAGTACTCTTCCATAACGATCTCCCATGCGGAAATAATCTTTTTCAAATTCAAAGGTATCCGGACAGATATAATCTTTAAAGCTGTGTCCTTTTCTCATATTCTCCTGAATATCAAAATGGAAACCAGATTCTTCTCCTGTACGGTAAAAATCGTGCAGAATCCGTAACTTATCTTCTCCATTTATCTCTACACATTTGGAACCCAATCTTGCAAAATGACTGTTCAGCTCTGTTGTCACTCGTGCAAAATACGTTCTGGCTTCTTCGATTGTTTTCTTATAGCAGGATACTGTCACATATTTTTCCTGCACCATGCTGTTGGAACTGGTTGCCTTATCTAAAAGCATATTGTTGTACTCTTTCCGATATAAATCCAGTCCGTCCTCCTGCATCGGAATCAGGATTGCTTTTTCAAAATCCACCTTATTCAAGCGGCGATTATTGATCGTTATTTTTGTTGTTCCACCGCAATCGAAAGAATTTAATAAATCCATATATTCCAGGAACATGGTTTCCTTATCTACTTTGCTTGCCACCGCGTAGTTGATATCTGTAAATTTATAAGTACGTGCAAATTTATTTCTCCCGATTTTAAAAATCCCGTCTGACCAGATAGTCTCGATGGGAATTACCTGCTGTACGCTTCTTGGAATTACAAATTTTTCTTTATCCTGCTTGAAAATATTACTCAGCGTTTTTATCATTCTTCTTGCGTCCCTCCTTCTTCAGACTTTCTTTCTCATATTTTTTAATGACTGGTTCTACCGCATCAAAATAAAGATTTTCTGACCGGAACACCAGTTTTTTCGGCATCAGGATTTCTGATTTTATCCATGCCCAGATAAACTGCTCCGCTATCATTCCATGATATTTTACAAACCCGAACACTACACATGGGGCAGCTCCCAGTACACAAATCCAGCTCACTGTTTCCATGCTCATGTATGGGTGAAGCAAAAAATAAAGCCCAACGGCAATCCCGCAGGCTAATCCTGAAAAGATAAACTGTCTCAGGGACAATCCGAAAAAGATTGCTTCCGTGTAATCCCTGATTTCCTTGTTAATTTTTACTTCCAAAACGATACACCTCCAAATCGCACATTTGTTATATTTTTTCTGTTCTGTTACACTTTGGGTAAATGAAAGGGGGGACTGACCTATGCCAATCACTGTTATGATTTCACTTGTTGTTACCGTTGCTCTATTCCTGATTTCTCTGCTGTTTCGGATTGCTGCCAGATTAAATCTGACCTTACCGCTGTTATACTTTCTTGCTGTTTCCACAATTCTGAATCCATGGGCAGCAACTCATGAGAAACTTGCATTTGCAATCCTCTATCTGCTGACTGCCTTTTCTGTTCTCAGCTGGATTTTTGCTCTGCGACGCAAATGGCAGGAACATCAATACTACAAAGTTATGAAAGACGATATGTCCTTCCAGATTTCTCGTGCCAGACAAAGAGGGATTCCATTAGATTCTGTTCATTTCGATTCTCAGGGAAATATGAGATATAATGACAGCAAAGACATTGTAGAATAGGCTCATAACATACAACAGGGTATGTACGGTTTCTTACCATACATACTCTGTTTTTTATAATCCCATCATTTCCCTCACTACCCTGTCTGACATCTTCACCGCACCGACCAGTACAAGCATATTGAAAATCAACTCTCCAATATAGCTCCACACCATAGTGACTACTGCTGCATCTGGATTGACAACTGGCGGTGATGATGCAAACAATGAAAATATAATGCAGGCAAGTACCACGATTGCTCCCTCCAGACACACTGCTGCGTATGACTTCAAAAAACTTCTTCCGATATTCTGACTCGGCTCTCCTGCAAATGAAGATAATGGAATCGGTGCAATCGCTGTGTAAAGATACAATCGAAAAAATCTTCCATATACACTCATAATCATAATGAAGCTCAGAACTGTAATAAAAAGTCCACCGATCAACGTCACCGCCCATAGAGGAATACTTTCAAAAAATCCACAATCTTCTACCGCTTCTATGATTTCGTCCGGTAAAACGGTATCTTCCGTACTTCCAAATCCTGCGGTCTGCATAATCGTACTGGTCACTCCTTGTATGATATTGAATAATGCCATCATCAGCTCCAGTCCATACGTGACTACGCCTTTTGTAATCGCAAAACGGATAAAAATTTTCAATGCATGTTCCGGTCTTTTTACCTCTGTAAAACTTCCACAAGTCTTGACCACTCCGACTACAAAGAAAAGCACTAACAAAGCATAGCCGATTGCCTGCAATGCTCCATGGATCTGCACAATCACCTGCCAGATACCGCCACCCTTAAAGGTTTCCGGTGACTGTGTGAGTATCTGCCAGATTTCTGCAAGTTTGCTGTTCCAGGTATCCAAGGCATTTTGCAAGTTCTGTACTACCCAGTTATCTGACACCTTCTAAACACCTCCTGTCTTAGCCTGGGCGGTGCGATTCCTTTCGGACCTGCACCGTCCCGTTTCCTTATTTCCTATTCTTCTTAACCTGTAATCAGATTCAGGATTTCTTTTGCAAATGTAATAATAACACCGCCTGCAAGTGTCAGGAATCCATTCGCTCTCTGGCTTGGATCATGAGATTTCAGTGATAAACCGACCTGCACAATTCCAAATCCCAACAAAATCATTCCGATGGCACGAATCAGTCCAAAGATAAACGTGGACAGATTATTGATAACGGTCAGTGGATCGTCTGCCGCAAATACGGTACTTGCTCCTGCTGTCATAATCAGTACCATTGCAATATACACTGCCATGGCACGTTTCATTTTTGCTGTCATTGGCAGCTTCTTCGTTGATTTTGTTGTTTCTTTCTTCTCCTGCTTCTTTCGCATATCTAACTTCATTTTTTTGATAGCCTCCTATATATTTTTCTTGGATTTACTGATATTTCTGAATGATTTCTTCCAGATCTTCATCGGATAATAATTCATAATCTTCCACTTCCAGAGAATCATCTGTGAACTCGCCTTCCAAGCTGTCTCCCAGTGAAATACTTGCCACTGCCCGGTCAACTGCTCCATGCAGATATGGTTTTCCGTTTCCGTCAGTTGTAAGTCCCACATTGGGGTGCTTTAAAATATCAAATTTCTCGTCTAAAATTGGTCTTTCTCCACGAATAAAAAGAATCGCATATCGGTTATCCAACATGCGAACTTCATCGGGTGTCATCAGCTCCCGCCCTGTATTCTGATAATTGGTGGAATAGTTCCCGGAATGTCCCGTTGACTTTCCATAGGTGTTCGTGTCAATCGTTGCCTTGCCAAGAAGTTCGCTGACATATTTATGTGTTCCCTGCTCATTGCCGCCTAAATATAAAAATTCATCACAATTTCCCATAATGCTTTCCCACTGCTTCTCAAACAATGCTTTTAACTGCGCCAGATTCTGCAAAATAATACTGACTGACACTTCCCTGGAACGCATCACAGACAGAATCTTATCGAAGTCATCAGGCAGTGAAACATTTGCAAATTCGTCCATGAGGAAATGCACATGAACCGGAAGTCTCCCGCCGTATTTATGGTCTGCCAGATAGAACAACTGCTGAAATAACTGGGTATACAAAATTGACACCAGAAAGTTGTAACTGGTGTCGTTGTCCGGGATTAACGCAAATAAAGCCACTTTTCGCTCTCCCAGTGATGGCAGGTCTAAATCGTCCGTTGCGGTCAGTGCTGCCAGACTGGATAAGTTAAATTTTTCAAGTCTTGCTGCTAATGTGATTTGAATGGATTTTAATGTCTTGGCACTACCAGAGTGATAATCTTTGTAATACTTTACTGCGATATGTTCCGGGTTCTTCATTTCCAACCGCTCAAACAATTCATCAAGCGGTGACTGGTACTGGTCATCGTCCTCTCTGACTTCTCCGGCACGTAACATTTCCATTACCATCGGGAAATTCTGTTCTTCTTCCGGTGCTTCATATCTCAGATAGAAAATCAGTGCCAACAACAGCATAGAAGCTGCGGTATCCCAGAATGGATCGTTAGACTGACTGCCTTTTGGTGTAGTCGCTTTGAACAGGTTCGTTACCAGTCTCTGCACATCGTTATCGTCCTTCAGATATACAAACGGGTTATAGCAATGGCTCTTTTCCATATTTATCAGGTCAAGCACTCTTACTTCATAACCTTTTTCTTCCAGAAGATACCCGGTATCTCTCAGATTTTCCCCTTTGGGATCTAAAACCACAAAAGAAGTATTCGCCTGCATCAGATTCGGTTTTGCAAAAAATCTGGTCTTTCCTGAACCGGAACCACCAATCACAACTGTCAATACATTTCGCAAATGTTTCCGCATATTGTAGCTGATTCGTACATGCATGGTCAGCAACTTATTTTTTGTAAATCGCTTCTCCCTGTATCTGCGATTGATTTTCTTCACATTCCCCCATTTTGCAGACCCATGTTCTTCACCTCGTCGGTAATGTTTCTTGGTAGAAATATAAATCCCGATTCCCATGCCGTAAGACAGCAAAAAAATAAGGACAGTTTTTACACTGTCCCCACATAACCGAATGGAAAACGGATGGTTCATTGCTTCCGGGACTCCATCCAGAATCCCCATAAGACCAGACGAAAGATAAGGTGCGACAAGTAACGCAAACCAGATAACCGGGATAATTCCAATTACCGCCACCATCAGACTGCTCTGCTCATCATCGTTCTTCATGGCTTCTGCGTCCTCGCTTTTCCTTCTCCGACGGTACTTCGATTTTCTCAATGACTTTCATTAAAACATCATCGACAAGCTCCGTATCTTTTCCCTCTTTCAGCATCTGATTCCGCTTGTCCTTTAGGGAATGGAACACTACGCCACTCTCATATTTATCCAGTTCTAACGTAATCGTATCACTGCTCATTTTGCATTCTCCTTTCCCAAATTTTTCTAGCGTGCTTCTTTCCTATGCTGTCCTCTGGATTTCGGTTCCTTTTTTTCTGGCTCTGGATTTTCTTTCTTGGCTTTCTCATTTTCAGGACTGTCTTGTTCTGGTCTTTCAGTCTCTGACTGTCGGTAAGTTGCATTTCGATTCTGATCCAGTACCTTTGCCATTCTTGCAGAAATTGCATTCGCTGCATCTCTGGCTCTGGAAAGTTCCGCCCGCACTTCCTGAGTCTCCATTTTTTCAAAGAACTCTGGTGCATGTGAAAAATCATATCGACTGGTATCTATTCCATATTTTTTACACAACATATAAGACGCACACGATACATGAAATGCATCTTCATTTTTATCATAGTGCGGATTCCCATCCGCATATCCGGCAAATACCAATTCCGGCACAAGACTCTTAAAAATCTCCTGTGCACTCATCCCTTTTCTTACATAAATGCAGCCTTCTTCTGGTTTGAAAAATGCTCCTTTTTCATCCGGCATCTGTTCTGGTTCTGCTGCAACAATATTTACCGGAGGGGTACTGACTAACGCCCGGATTAAATCATGTTCTTCATATTCTGACTTTTGAATTGTAGTATCGGACATTGTTGTCTGAGAAATATCATATAGCTTTTTCGCATTATAATAATTTCCAACTGTACCATCTTCACGCTTATATGTTTTTCCCGGTTCTAAAATCAGAACTGGATTCTGTCGTTCCATACGTTTTAAATAAAATCCATGATCTCTCCAGTATCCATAGTCACCTAATTTCTGTGCATCTGGTCTTTGTGCCAGAATCAGAAGTGCATTATTGGTAGTATAACGATCAAAGGTACTCTGTACATCCAGATACTTCTGCAGCATTTTCCCATCCGTTGCCACTTGTGCGGTTACCTGCTCTGACAACTCATAGCAGCGATTCCTGTTATTTTTGCTTTCCGCAATAAATGCCTGTACCTTTTCATCCTGTGGTACAGCCGATGCATTTAATAAAGAATCAAAACTATTATCCATAAAATTTACCTCTCTTTCCCTTTCCTTGGTTTTCGTTTCTGTTGTGGCTGCTGGTGGCGAATCTGATTCCGGTCTTTATTTCCCTGATTTCTCACCGGATCATTTCTATTCTCACGCCGCTCCGCTTCTTTCTTCCTTGCATTCTGTATTTCCCGAAGTTCCTTTCTGACCGATGGTTTCTCTGGTTTTTCCGGGGTAAATAACTTAGAAGTACCCTCTGCGGTTTTCTCTTGCTTCTTTGAGGTAGGCTCGGACAGACGGGATTTGGTCGTCTTTGCCAAAGAGGGGTTTTGCTCCTTACCCTCTTTCTTCACCGACTCTCTAAACAACTCGTCCATAAGCTGATCCTCCTTGGATTTCTGCGGATAATCTTTTTCCGGCTCTGCCTGTCCCTGTTTTTCTTGCTGAACCTGTACTTTTTCCGGCTTCTTTTCCTGCTTCTCTGATTTTCCGGCTTTTGCTTTTTCTGCACGTGTCCGCTCAATTTCTGTCTTAATCTTCGCTGCTTCTGTTACAGATGCAAACTGGAATCTATCTACGATACGGTTGATTCTTGGTGCATCTTCTTCCTTTACAATCACATCTACCAATCCGTCACTGCTTCCTCTTGGATTTCGGACTGCACAGTACAACACGCCATATCGTTTTGCTTCCTGAACAAATTGTTTCAGATCACTTTCTTTCACCGAAAATACCGTCAGTGGTCTACCTGATTTAACCAATGTTTCAAGTCTTACTCTGCCTTTTGTCTTTTTCTTCTCTTTTAAGACTGTATACAGCATCACTGCCAGATGCTTCGCACCTGTACCACTGATCTTCAATGCTGCTTCACCGACTTCCAACGACATTCGTACTACCTGATCAGCGGCTTCGCCTGATGTGTTCATGGCTTTGTTCCTCCTTCTTCTCTTTTTCTTCCCGCATCATCTTAAATTTTTCTTCGATCACCTTGGAACGTGCGGCAATTCCATCACAAAGTGCTGCCTCCTTTCTGAGCGTTCCAATTTTCTCTGTCAGAACTTTTATCTGCTCTTTCATTTCCTGTATTTCTTCTTCCGGTCTGTCTGCCCGGATCTTATAACGCAGATGCTTCCGTTCCTCCACACACTGCTCCGTTTTCTTCTGCAAACTTTCTTTCAACGAAAAAAGCTGCTCTGCAGTATCTATGTGATAATGGCAGAGCAGCTTTGTCTCTTTGGAAATGGTATTCAGTTTTAATAAATCCTCCCGGAACAATACATGCACCTGTTTAGCAGATATTGACGGGCGATTCTTCGGTAGGATTCCTAAAAGATAACAGTAATGCAGATACAATCCCCGAAGTCCTCCGATTTTTCTTGTCTGCTTGAAGTTGCCGGATACCCGAATCCGGTAATGCCTCTGAACCGGAAATTTCTTCTCGGCAGGTAATTCATTTTCTTCCAGAATCCGAACCCGGATTGCTTCCAGTGAATAATTCTCTCCAAAATTCCGCTTTAACTTCAGACCACGCTCCCGCCCTTCCGGACGAACGGTAATGTCTTTCCCGAACTTAAAAGAATATCCTTTTTCCCGCAAATAAAAAAAGAACTGTTTTTCAGTCCTCGCCTTTCGGATTGCCTCGTCAACATCTGCTTTTACCATGCTGTGATAACTCGGCTTCCCATCCTGTTCTGCATGCCACTCGGCATAATGTTTTCCTTTTCCCTGTTCTGGCTGCCTCACAACCGATAACTGGTATTCTTTACATAAACGGTCTGACACCATCCGCATATCCCGGTAATCCTGATTTGTCCTGTGGTATCTTTTCCCATCAATGAATGAAACTGAGTTCACCACAAAATGGTTGTGCAGATGATTCGCCTTATCCAAATGAGTCGCAATCAATACCTGATACTGACTGCCCCACAATTCTTCTGCCAGCTTCTTTCCAATCTCATGTGCCATTGCCGGATTACATTCTCCCGGTGCAAAAGACTGGTAGCCATGAAACGCAACAATTCCGTCCTCCTTTCCAAAACGCTTTTTGACCGCAATCATTTCTTCTCTGGCGGTTGTCGGTGCACAATTCACTCCAGATACATACTGTTCCATTAGTTCTTCCGCTTCTCCGACAAGTTCCATTTCCATAGATTCAAATTGCCTCCGTCTGATCTTTTCTGCATTCACCGCATAGGTAATTACATCATTAAGTCCTTGTGTGGATCGTGATTGATTCTCAGATATTCGCCCTTCATTGTTCTCTTTCGTCTTATCCGGATTCTCCGCATAATTGATTACCTTTCCAATCCACCCCTTGATGCTCCAGATTGATGTCACTGCCATGATTCATTTTTCTCTGGAAGTATCACTGCTTCTGTAATCTTACGGACTGCTTCATTGAACTTCCGCACTTCCTTATCGTAACGCTGCACATCTACCACATTTAACACATGTGCTTTCTGTGCGATCTGATTTAAGTTATTTCCAATCTTATGCAGCTCCCGCATCATAGAATAATAATCTGGCGGCGGTGCGTCTCTTGGAACAACACCAGAAATCAACTGTCTCAGGTAAGCTTCCCGGTTCAGTCCGCTTCTCTTTACTTTCTTATCCAATGCCTCTGCTTCTTTTTTGTTCAATCGGAAAAGGATTGCTACATTACGTTTTCTCAACGCTCCATCTCCTTTACTTTCTGTATAGAATCTGGTTCCTGGCGAATCTGGTGTTTTTCTTTATCGTAACTGTAAACTCTGTCTGAGAGAACCTCCTGCCGTTCCACTTCATTTTTATTTACTTCCCGTACCATTTCACCAAGCATTTTCGGTTCCATCTCTCCATTATCCGGAACAATCAGAACTTCATGCACAGATGACGGTAACACATAAAATCCTTCTGGAAAAAGCTGTTCCAATTTATTTAAAACTTCTGGCTGCGTGATCATAGATGCTCCATATTGCTTTTCTACATTCGTAAGTGCATACAGCATATCATGTGAACGAAGTCCAAAATCAACATTTTCATCTAACAGGTTTGTTGCATGTCCTTCTTCATTAAAAATACTCAACAACATTTCGTCCATTGACTGAAGAATCGGTGTATTTACAGGCTGTGTATTTGCTCTGGCCTGCTGGAACATTTCCTTTGCATCCACATTCCACATCTTAAGATGTTCATTTTTCACCTTCATAGTCGCTTTTCCATCGTTAGACTCTACCGGAAAATCCACATAACAGATAGCCGACAGATCTTCCATATTTTCATGAGGCATTTCCTGTAACATTCGTTTGTTTGCCTGGGTGTTCACAAGCATCACTGCCAGATGCTCCTTCACTGAATCATAATCCATTGGGTTGATACCACTGTGCAAAAACGGAACATTGCCTGCTTCTTCCATGCATCTTGCAATTTCATTCATCACTTTCTCAACGGGTTCACCCAAACGTATTTCATTGAAGAACGGTTCTACATAGACAACTGGGCACACATTTTCTTCCTGCAGTCTTACCTGGACTCCTACCATCTGGACTCCATTATTTTTATTCATCTGCATTACCTGAAATTCTGCATTCTCATATTTAGCTGGAAGAAAATTCCGGATGTCTTTTGCTACACCTTCCGCAAATACCTTTTCTGCTATCATTTCTTTTGCAATCATTTCTTCTGTTCTCCCTTCTTCTTGTTCATTTTCTTTAAATATTCCTGATATCGTCTTTCTGCTTTCTTCTTGTCTTTCATTGATACTTCAACCAGCATCTTGTATCTCCTTTCTTTTTGTCTACTGAATCTTGTTAATCTGTAACAGGCACATCAACACTACTCCTATAATGCCACCTACTAATACTCCACAAATAAACTTCAACATTGTTACTTTCTCCTTTTTCATTTTCTGAGGGTTTCAGGGATTCTCCCTGACAAAGCTGCCGCCGGACTGCCAGACAGGAAAACTGTGTGGTAATCCAAAGGCGTTGCTTGCTGGTATTGTGTATTCTTCTGCACCCGTCTCACTGTTCCGGGTATCAGAAGATTTACTTGCCGAAAAAGCACTTGCTTTTTTATTTTTTCAGTTCACAAATCCCGCAAGCTTCACACAAGTATTCACACTTTGTGCATCGTACATTTTCATCAGTTGCCATACATTCTTCACTTGCCGGACAATACTTTTGACAACTTTCACACTGCTCTGTACAGCTTTCTTCTGACACTTTCTCAGCAATAATTCCAAGTAATTCACTCTGTTCTTTTTCTTCTTTCAACTGTGTTTTCAGAAAAATCTTCAACAGTTCTTCACTGTCCACATCGTCTTCCATCGTCAAAATCAGCTTTTTCTTATGCACGACCTTCAGCTCATATTTTGCAATTTTCATGTTCTTTTTCACCTTCTATCTCTCATATTTTCATGACCAGACATACTCTTTTTCGCGCTTTTTTCTCGCTTTGTAATTGCCAGATTTAACTTGATGCAGAGCAGATCGTTGTAATCTTTTCCTTGTTTTGGCGGTACATCTTTTACCTGATATTGCTTTGGAAGCACTGCAGAAATTGCTTTTGTGGCAAGTCTCCCAATACGGTCATTGTCCAAATGCAGAACGATTGTCTTCACCTCTGGATGCATTTTTAATGTCCTGACCAACGCTGCAGGGACTTTACTTTTTTCAATTTCTTTTGCTGGTTGATAGACACCTGCCAATGACAATAAATGTTCTCTTCTCCACTCCTTCCCCTCCAATTTCTGCAATGTTGCATAAGATAGCAGATCAATGGCTGACTCAAACAGATGCACCGTATCTTGGGGTTTCTCTGTAAAAATGGAAAAAGAGTAATTCTTATCGCTTCCATTTGCTTCTCCGATAAAACTGGTTCCGATTCCCCTAATAGCTGCATATTTCGGATTTTCTTTCTCATCCATCCCTACAAACACCGCATTGTGATGAAATGAACTTTCATAAACTCTTCCGGACTCTAAGCAAAACTGAATGATTTCCTTATCAATCCCACGTCCTGAAAGATACGCAATCACTTTCTGATCATCTTGATTTTTCTTTGGCAACAATAACTGTTTCTCCATCGGAACATTCTCAGATACAGAAATAGGCGGTTGAATATTTGCCTTTTCTGCAAGCAATTCAACCGCCTCTAAAAAACTGTATCCTTTTACTTTGATCAGATAATCCAGTGCTGATCTGCCACCGGTTCTCTGGCTCCACCACATCCATTTCCCATTTGATATTTTCAAACTGTCGTGTGTTCTGGTAGTGTAGGTGTTACCAGAAAAGTGAACCAATTCGTATGGTTCATAATTTTTCAAGTACGTGAGCAAATCCATCCGCTTGACCTCCCGCACGACCGATGGTGGTATATATGGCATAATTTTCATCTCCTTTCTTGCCTTAGATTGATATTATTCGGGATAATACCCAGGCATGAAAATAGCCAGGTGATTCCTTGAGTTGGAACCAACTGGCTATGTATGCTTTTCCTATTCGTTTCAACTTTTAAATCTATTCGCAAAAAATCAATCCGTTAATCGCGGGATTTTTTTTCGAATATTAATCAAACTCTGTTTCAACTGTCTAATAGAATCATTAATTACATTGTAATTTTTAACATTGGAATCTCTGTTCTCACTTATGTTTTTTACAATTTTTAATTTATTAATTATACCCTCTCTAATTGGCAATAATTGAACTTTCTCATCTACAATTAGAATATTTAACATTTCATATAAATAAATTATTCTTTGTGCATTTAACGGATGATCTCTTTTCTCAATTCTTTCTGGATCATAATAGTTTTGAATTAATTTATCATTATAGAATTCTCGATATTCATTTGCTTGGGAATTTTCCATCATAAAATAAATTGCTAAAAATAATTTTTCAATCTCCGAACTCCATTCAATTGATTCTTTTGTATGAAGCAAAAAATTAATAAGATAATCCATGGAAAACATGTCTGCTTCACACTCTTCTGCTTTCTTATCCTCATGATCTTCCAAATTAGCTTCGACATGTCCACATAAAATATGAGCGTATTCATGAAAGATAACAAAATATAGTCCATATTCTATAAGTGAATCTATATATTCTTCTTTTATTCCCGAATCAAATAAAAATTTCCAATTTAATTTTTCTAAATACTCTTTTTGTTCTTCTATAATGGCTTTATTTATGAACATATAGTACGTTTCATTTTCTTTAGTTGCAAATGCATCAATCACTTCACCATCTGTAAACCAAATTTCGCATCCTGGAATTAAGATCTGCTTTTCATCCAATACTACACATCGTTCTCTTGTGATCATTTCTTGGGCTTGGTTCACAAGATTATAACCTTTTTCTGTCCTGTAATATATTTTTCTTTTATTGTTTCTTCTTTCTAAACACTTCTCCGCTTTATCCATATTTATTTTCCATCATCTTTCCGAATCTCATCAATAATCCGACCTATATTACACGTAATCTGTCCTTTACACTGATGAATATCTTCATTGATTTTCTTTTCCTGTTCAATAGCAATCTCTATATTCTTCGCCAGTTCTCCAATTGAGGAATTCTTCTTTGGATTGATTCCTGTTCTGGCAAGTAACAACTTATAGATAAATGTCTGATGTCCATCTTTTTCATTCTGGATAATCTGTTCAGCATTTGGCTCAATGTCATCTTCGTATGAGTTTTCATAATGCAACAGCAGGAACAATTCAAATGCCGGATTGCTGACCGCTAATATATTATTCTTTTCACCTTCTGCTACCAATTCATCATAATCAAGTACCTTCTCTTCAAAAATGTCTCCATCAAATACAACAATCATCTTATCCCGTTCTTTATCAAACGCTATTTCTGGATTTTCTTTCTGATTTTCTGCAAACTCAATCAAACGTCTTGGAAATGAAATGTCCCTGTCTCCCTCTGTTTTTTCAAGTAACCGGATATCGATCAATGGATGAATATTTAACTCTTTTCGGATATCAATTAACTTTTTGAAATACCATGTTTCAGTATTTGCACCCTCACATATGAAAAAGTACTTACGATAAGGCTCAATCTGTTCTTCTTCATCTGTAGTTCTACTATTCCAATTCGTATAACTTCTTACTGGAGCCAAGGCTACTCCTCCTCTCTAAAGTCAAATGTTGAAAATACTGGTATCGCACCATACCTGCCTTCCAGATATGCCTTGCTCAACACTTTATCATACCTCTCCTTGAAACGATCTAAGGAATAAATAGAGCTTGCATTTTCTGCGTTACGTTCTACAAACCAGATTTCATCCCTCCTAAAAATAGCCTGATCCATAATGGATGATTCATGTGTAGTGAACAATAGCTGCATACGCTGCTCATCATGTAGCTGCATAAACAATTGCAAAAATCGTTCTGTCAGCTTCGGATGTAAGCTTCTCTCCAATTCATCCACAACATAAAGAACATCTTCTCGTTTATTCAACAGCATATCCATCAAATCGAATAATCTTCTTGTTCCATCAGACTCTTCGTCAAAACCGAACTCATAAAATGACTTATTATGATGCAACCGGATTGTTGTGACCTTCGGTTCAGAATGTCCTTCAACTTCGATATTAAAGAAAGTTTCCTTCGACCTCATCGTCATTCTGAATGATGGTTCTTCCTGCTCTTCCATTCTATTTTTTACATGCTGCATCATCTTATCAAATACTGATTTCGGCAATGCATTTGATAACTCATCCAATGTAATTTCTTCGATTTTTACCTGACTAATACCCGTATCAAATGTTTTGATCAATTTATTAATCAGCTTCAACGAATTGTCATCATAGTAGTACTCCAGATCAATCAACGGGGTATCCGGTGTGATAATCGAAATATGATTCTGAATCCAGTCATATACATCCCGGAAGAACAGTAATTTTGATCGTGTGCTATATTTTTTCCCACGATTCATTTCCGTCAGGAACAAAGATGTTTCATTTCCTTCAAAGTCATCTGCATAAGTTTCAAATTTGTTTTTTTCTGTATTTGTCAAAGTAATGCTCTCATTTAACACCGGACGTTTACTTCCTTCTCGTTCAAAGAGACATTTTGCTGAACCGTTCTGATATAATTCATATAACCATTCTCCGGTTACTTTTCGTCTGCTTAAAACTGCAGAAAAACCATAGGCATAAAATTTGTCACCTACAGTAATCTGAATTTCAAAACTACTTTCTCGTTCCTTATTCTCCTGCCGATTCTTACAAAACATCTGTGTAGCTTCTATCGGAATACCATTGCAGACACTGTCTTTAAAAAATTTAAAGAACAATGCCAGATTGGTCTTTCCAGATGCATTTGCTCCATAAACGACTGCATATTTTAATAACTGGGTACTTTTTATCTTTAACCTGTGATTTGCATTTGTTCGTATTTTATTTGAGGAAATCATTGTCAGCTCTGCTGCTTTATCAAAAGATTTAAAATTTTCAACACTTACTTTTACTAACATTCTTATACACCTCCACCTTTATTATATGTTTTGCTCTTCTCTCAGTCAATGTGATTTTTTCTTATTTAGAGATTTTTTCGTTATATATTGTTTCTTTTTCTATTTTTAACAATTTTATTTTGAGTTATGCATATAATATCAATGTATAAGTCAGCTTTTTGTAGCGACACTATTTTACTAATGCCGCTACATGAAATATTACAATAAATAAAAACTTCTAATTCTTTTTTCTTCTATCTCTCCCAATCCATCCTTCCTGTCACATTCAACATCTTTTCTTCTCGGAAGCTGAGCATCTTTCCATTAGTTCCACCGACAATGATATGATCCAGCAATTCTATCCCCAGTAGCTGTCCGCACTTCTGCAGCTTTCTCGTAACAATCATATCCTCTTTTGACGGTTTCACATTGCCACTGGGATGATTATGAAGTCCAATGATTGCAGAAGCATTTGCCAGAATACTGCTCTTAAAAACTTCTCTGGGAATTACCAAAGATGCATTGATTGTTCCAACACTGACCAGATTCATATTGATTACCTGTCCGTTATTTTTCATATTCAGGATACAAAATACTTCTCTATCATATTGAGATAACTCCTTCGCCATCAATTCTACAACAGCCTGTGGACTGTCCAACGTCTGCTCACTATAAAGAGACGGCTCTTTTACCAGACGGATATTCACAACTTCCAATTCATTCTCCATCCTTCTGATCTCCTTTTGGAAATTCTACAACAAAAAAAACATTACTCTCTGAAGATTCCACATATGATTTCAATTGTGATAATGTCATTTCCAAATATTTAGGTTGTTCCACCATAATCTGCTCCTTTCGTTTCTTCCCTTGCTTCTGTTTTCTCTGACAAATAGCTTATCACTTTGTTTGCCTTAATGCTTTTCTGCAACTCACTGATAATGAACAGATCTGCTACATTCACTCCAGGCAAAGCAAGCATCTCATCCATCGTCATATTGACAATCTCTTTTTCCGTTACGTATCCGGCATCAAATAAACGCTGTAATACTTTTATTGCTTTCTGATTCTTTCCCATTTCAGCATCAAAGGGCAGCATATCGCCGCCCTCTGTTTTACTCCTCCTCTTCTTTCTTTTCTTCAATTCCTAATCTCTTAACCTGTTTCTTTTTATTCCAGATACGAACTCCTGTGATTCCGGCTGCTGATAATACCAGAATGGCTATCCATAAAGCTGCATTTGCTGTATCTCCTGTTTTCGGAGGGTTACTGGTCTTTGTAGTAGTACCCGGTGTCTCTGGAGTTGCTGTTTCCGGTACTTCTTTGATGGTTACAGTCTGACCTTCATCGTTGATGTCCTTATGCTCTGTTACCTTTTTCGGTTCTTCCGGATTTGTCATATCATACAGTTCTTCAAAGGTTACAAGCTGCTTTCTTCCAAGCGTGCTGCCGTCGAAAGTAAACTCAATCTGCACTTCCATGTTTTCCTTGTCCGCTGTAAATTCATAATCATTGGTAACTTCTTTGCCATCAATGAGCAGCTTTTCATTTTCTGCCTTAACCATCTGCCAACCAGACAACTTGTAGTTCGTACCGATTTCCAGTCCTTCTAAAGTAACCGTATCCACAATCGTCAGATCTTTTCCGGCTTCGATTTCTTTCTTACCATTCTTATCAGTTGCTGTGGTATGAATCAAAATCTTTCGCTCGGTAATCAGGACTGTCTGACCTTCATCATCAATGTCCTTATGCTCTGCAACTTTTACAGGTTCTTCCGGATTCTTCAGATCGTATAATTCTTCAAATGTAACCAGATTCTGTCCGCCAAGTTCTGATGCATCAAACATATAAGAAATTTCTACTTTCATTTTTTCATTGTCAGCAACAAAGGTATAATCACTCTCCACACGCTTTCCATCAATGAGCAGTTCTGCATTTTCCTCTTTCAGCATCTGCCAGCCTTTTAACTGGTACTTTCTGCCTTCTTCCAGACCGTCCAGCGTAACCGTATCTACAATCGTTACTTTCTTTCCTGCAACAATTATTTTTTCGCCCGTTTCTTTATCCGTTGCTGTTGTATGAATAGTAATCTCTTTTTCATACTCATCGGTCAGTGTTCCAAGGTCGATTGTTACTTTATTTCTGCTGACAACAACTTCAAATGCTGGAATCAATTTCATACCTTTGTTGGATTCACAAGCTAACTCCTCAATCTCATAAGTGTCATAAAGTAATGCACCTTTACTGTCATCCGGCTCAGAAGTTCCGAACCAGATTCCGTCCTCACTGGATTTCCCGGCATTTGTATTTCTCTTATGAGATGCCCAATTGGAAGCAGTTGAAAACTGACCGTTCTTATCTGTCACTACGATATGGCTCTCTCCGGTTGTTTTACTTGTAATCTTAAAAGGAACATTTGCAAGCCTCTTATGTGTACCTGCTCCAATCTTTACTCCTTCTAAATCTCCACGTTTAATCTGGTTGTAAATGGAATGGCTTTCGTCTGTTAAATCTACGATTTTTCCATTTTCCGTAATCGAAAATTCAATCGCTTTTGCCCCGTCAGTCAGATAACCTTCCGGTGCTTTGGTTTCTTCCAGTTTGTATTTACCATACGGAAGTAAATCTGCCGTCGTTGTTGCAATTCCGTCAATCCCTGTCTGAATCGTCTTAACTGTCTCGTTCTTTTTGTATAGCTTTCCTTCTACCAGAACCGAATTTTCGTTCAAAGAAATAATTGCAAATGCAGTATCTTTTAATGTGGCACTTCCCTGTGCTTTGGTATCTTTTGTCTCTAAATCACGTTTCTGAATCTTCACACCACCTCGGATTACCTGGTCAGATACGGAATACTGGTTTCTTCCGGAAAGAACTGCAAGTTCTCCGTCCTCTGTGATCTGTGTCAGATACATTCCTTTTATCTGTTCTGTACTGTCTCCTGCCTGCATATAAGCTCCGTCCAGTAAATATCCGTCTGGTGCTTTTGTCTCCTCAACAGTCAGTGTTCCAAGTGGTAATACACTTTTTTCATTCTGAATGTAAAATGCATCTCCCGATACTTTGTAAGCATCTGACAGTTTTGTCACATAATGAATACTTCCGTCACTGCTCTTTTCTGCCACCGTTTTTGTAACCCAGGTACGTGTTGCTTTCTCTGGTAAGTTATCTTTTGTATAAAATCCGTCATAATAATGCCAGGTAAACTCTGCTCCTGACAGTGCTGCATTTCCCTGTGCGGTTGCTTTTCCTGTCTCCATATCAATCTTGAACAGATCTACCAATGTCTCTGTTACTTTCGGAACATCGGAAACATTTAATACGGCTGTTTTTCCGGCTTCAACTTTCAGACTGCGTACTGTCGTATCCAGCTTATATCCTTTCGGTGCAGAAAGCTCTTTGATGTAAACAGTCCCTGCAGTTACTTCAACTTCATTCGTATCGCCATTTTCATTTGTTGTAAGTGTTCCAATCTGATTACTACAATTCTGGTCTAAAAATATGCCAAAGGTTGCTCCAACAATGGAATACATCGCATTTCCATTTGTGACAATCTCATTTGCAGTTGTCTTTTTTACCTTCGCATTTCCGACATTCAGTTCTGCCCAAAACTGTCCAAGATCCTGTCCTTCACCAGTATAGATATATCCGCCACATTTATAGCGACCTTTGTTTGCCTGTACAAATGCTCTCACTCCTGCATACACTTCATTCTGAATATCCTGTGAAATCTCAGAATATGCAGCTCGGACATTATCACACTGCCAGCCTAAATACTCACTCAGTCTCTGCCATACCACACACTGTTCCAACAGATATCCCTGATTCGCATTCAGGTTACTGTGACTGCTCCTATACTGCTTTACATATTCCAATGACAATGCCACATCTTCGATCTGTGCAGCACTCATACTGGCACTTGCATCGTGTCTGGTTTTATATCCATTTTTAAATCCGGTGTTAATATCTACGCAATAGGCTGTTTCGCCCTCTACTCGCATGTGACCTTCATTGAATGTAGAATGAATGGTTCCATCATTCATCACATGTTCAATATATCCGACTCTCTCTGAGGATTCCGTCCAATACTGTGTTTCCGCTGCCTGAACCGATGTAGTCGGTAATGCGGTTAAAATCGTGGTCAGGGCAAGAATCCCTGTACACACTCGTTTCCATATCTTCTTCATTTTCTACAATTCCTTTCTTTTCAATCAAAAAAGACGTCCGTCTGGAACGCCTGTTGTTGCTTTGTGCTGTTTATTCCCTGCTGTCATGCAGGGTGTGGGAATCTCTGACCTGCCGAAAGAGAAAATGTTCCCGGCTCCTTATTGTCTTTTCGGCTGGTAATCTGCTGGTAAACCAAAGGGGTAGGGTGTGGGGAGGGGAAAGCGGGAATAGACTGATTTCTCGTTATACCCAAAAGGATAGACTTTTCCCTTGGTGTCAAAATACCTAGCGTTCCCTGCTTTTTTCCCTTTTCCGGTATAATTCCAGTGCTTTGATAATGGTTTCTTCCATTTTCTGCTGTGTAGTTCCCGACGGGAAATATTTCTTCAGTCGGTTCTTTGGGATTTTCCACTGCTCTACCTGATTTGGCTTCTCTTCTGACATAATCGACAGCAAAACATCTTCATTCAACCTGCCCTCTGCTGAAAATTTGCGGATTTTAATTGCCTGTGCATGACTTGGGGTACAAGCCTCCGACTCCATGGTGTCGTACAATATCTCCTGTTCCTCTTTCGGCAAATAAGACAGCTCCACCGCCGGACGCATAGAAATCTTTTTGTCATCGACCATTTCTAGGATTTCCGGGATAAGCTCCGTAAGGCGGATATATCTTTGAATCTGACTTTTACTTTCTCCTACCTGTTCTCCTAGAACTTCTACGGAATATTTTCCTAACTTCTGCCCCAGTGGGGTAGAAGTTAAATCCGTTCTCTGTCCCTGTCTCTTCATAGCATCTAGCTTCATTTTATAAGCAAATGCCTTTTCGGATGGTAAGATTTCTTCTCGCTGAAGATTGCTGTCAACCATGACAATGACTGCTTGGTCATCACTAAGATTTCTTACAATACATGGCATTGTCTCTTTTCCAGCCAGTTCACTTGCCATTTTTCTGCGATGTCCGGAAATCATTTCATACCCACCCGTCGGTTTCTCCCTGACAAGTGCAGGCACTAATACACCATGAGCACGGACACTCTCAATTGTTTCCAACATCTTATCGTCCATTTTTACCTTAAACGGATGATTCGGGAAGTCTGTAATTTCATAAATAGAAATATTTTTTACATATTCCTGATTCTTCTGGTCTCTTTCTTCTTGCGTTGTAAAAAGATCATCGGCTGAGGGAAGATTCATGTTTATTTCTCTGCTTTTCGCCACATTGAATCACCTCCCTCGTAAATTCTGCATACGCCTTTGCAACAGTTCCATTCTTGTCATACTCATAAATACTCTGTCCTGCTGCACTGCTTTCTGCTGCTGCGATAGCCACTGGAATAACAGTTTTGAAAATCCTAATATGCTTTCCATAATTCTCTCTAAGGCTAGTCTCTGTTGTCCTTGCAAGTTTTGTTCTCATATCTGCAAGTGTCAGCAATACTCCATCAATCTTCAGATTAGGATTTAGCTGTCTCTGTACCTTACCGATTGTTTTCATTAACTGTGTCATGCCCTTTAGTGGAAGATAATGAGCCTGCACTGGAACAATTACACTATCTGCGGCAACTAACGCATTGATGGTCAACATTCCCAAACTAGGCATACAATCAATCAGGATATAATCATAATCCTTTTTCAAATCTGCCAGATACAGCTTTAAAGTCTGCTCTCTGCTCATAGCATTTACCAGTGAAATTTCCATGCCCGATAATTCAATGTTAGTCGGAATAATATCTACTCCCTCTTCATGATGCAAAATACCTTCATTATACACAAATGGTTCATCTTGTAATATCTTCTTCATTTGTGTTGCCAATGTAACCGGAAGATCATCTGCATCGGTCCATCCTAATGCGGTTGTTAAATCCCCCTGCGGATCAGCATCAACCAATAATACTTTTCGCCCCTGATGTGCAAGACCAATTCCCAGATTTAATGTAGTTGTGGTCTTGGCTGTTCCTCCCTTCTGATTTGCAAGGGCGATTACTTTACACTTGGTCATATAGGTTCCTCCTTCCTCGAAAAATTTAATAGCCAATCCTTTTTTACGGGACTGGCTATGTATAAAAATGGGCATGAAAAAACCGATTGATTCTCGATGAACCAATCGGCTATGTATAATTCAAAATGTATTTGGTGTACATATATCCGAACAATACTATAAAATGTATCTATTATAGTTGTTTATAAAGATATATAATACCTACTACAAATATAATATTTACAATTAACACATACGGAAATCTAAATAAAACCTTTTTTATACACATAAAGACAGCTTCTCTTATATTCCACCATCTTTGTTTCCATTTTATTTTCTTTTCCACTTTCTGTTGTGTATTACAATATTTTCCTGTGCTCTTCCCATTTTTTATTATTTCATAACAATTTTCATCTTTTTTTTCAATATCATACCAAACATACTCTCTTCCATTAACTGTCGTTCCTATATTTTTATCAACAATTTTTGAAATTGAATATAATAACAAAAATACGATATTAAAAATCACGAAACCAACTGCACAGACACAAATTAATGGTATAGTCAACTCTTTTTTATTTGTTAACTCACAAATACCTTTTACCAATGCTGACATTCCCGTAATGCCACCAAAAAAGACAAATATAATAGCAGAAAATAATCCAACTACAGTAATTATATTTGCATTCAAAGATCCTGAAACTTCATCCACTTTTCCCTGAAAGCTATCCATTATCGAATTAAAAGTATTCATTACATTATTTTGTATTTGATTGTTACTGACTCGCATATTTACTGCATTATTTTTCAGGCGTTCTTCCTCAAGTGCAATATGATCATATAATTTTTCCAAATTCAATATTATTTTATCTATCTCTAAATCCGATGACTCTCTTATAATTTGGTCACAATTTTCTCGTCTATATTCTAAAAAGGCCAACATAGCATCTATATTATTTAATATATAGCTTACAGCATCTTCACCTTCCTGCATTCTTTCATTAACAAATCTAGAAATAATATGATATTGATGTCTTGTATGCTTATCATAATATTTCACAACCTCTTTTAAACTTTTACTAAGTTCCTCCTCTTCAAAGCCATATTCATCAGAATAAAATATTTTTAATAATTTTTCTGTATCTTTAGTATTATTATACTGCACTTCCTATACCCCATATATCTTTTCCGGTTGTTTTTCATAATATTTACGTATTTCATCACATTCTATCTCTTGATTTAAATCTGTATTTTTCCAAGGATCTTCTTCGTGAGTTTTTCTTACTAATTCAAATGGGTTTCTTATTTGGGAATAAGAATCAACAACTTTACTAATTATTTTTTTTGTGACATTATCAATTTTTTTTGATGGTTCATAAATAATTTTCATTGTCTTTCCATCAAGTTTCATTCTTTTACAATCTTCTTGATTCGGAATAACATCTCTTCCATATTCCTTGTAATGTTGATACGCTTCAACTACAACCGGGCCAAATTCCCATGCCATAATTTTTGAATCAAAACATTTCTGTCCAAGTTCAACCAACATTGCAGCTTGTGAATAATATAGTAATTTTTGTAATTTCAAATTGCTTACTGGGCTACCGATTTCATTTGAATATTCAATAATATATGATGATATATCAATTACATTATACCCTAACATCGTTATCCCTCTCTTTCTTTTTCTTTATCTTACTATTATATTCTCGCAATTGCAAGATTTTACATGTTTTAAAAGGTATCTAGCGATATTCTTTTATAAACAATCTCTTCTCCATATACTATAGTTAAAAATAATATGATATAAAGTCACAAAACCTCTTCATCCACCCGCTTTTCACCTATACTCTCACCACTACCGCTTCCACAACATCTGGATGTTCAACCACCCACATACCACAAAATACCACCTGTTTTGTGACTTTCTCATGCTAGGAGACAAAATATTCCACTGCGTTATTTGGAAAGAACTCTTTAAATTCCCCATAAAGCTGCGCAGCCAGTGTCTTATTGTGTGCTATAATCAGCGTTGGTTTATTCAATTGTTGGATGACATTCGCCATGGTAAATGTCTTACCAGATCCGGTGACGCCAAGCAATGTCTGACACTGATTGCCTTCTTTAAAACCTTCGACTAGTTCTTTGATTGCCTGTGGCTGGTCTCCTGTTGGTTTATATTCTGATACTAATTCAAAATGATCCATATGATTTCTCCTGAATAATCTTCCTAAATTTACATAATTACTAACTTTGGTTAAAAAGTTTATCAAATAATATTCCATTTCTTTTTTTCGAATCTTGTATCAATTTATTATAGGGAATAATTTCTAAATACGCTTTATAAGAATCAATATACTTATAAAAACCCATATTATCTGGAGTTACTTTCAAGTCCTCTAGTTTAGCCAGCTTCTTTATACTTAAATCTACATCACATATAATATAACAAAAAAATCGAATATTTTCTGTTCCATTCAGAAATTCACCATCTTTCGTCTTCACTTTTCCCTCTACTATATCATCCATATATTCTTTAATTTGCCTAATTGGATTTTCAGCACCATTATAGTGTTCTCTGCCCGGTCGTTTAAACTCAATTATCGTTATATTTCTATATGGTTGCTCCTCTTCGTCAGTAAATGCAAACGGCGAATCAAAAATTATTAAATCTGGCTCTTTTCCACTATTATTTTCAACTTCTTCCATCTTTTTTATTTTCATATCAGATGCAAGGTAATGATGATATGCCAATTTTTCATCTATTATCCACAAATTATGTTGCAAATAATCTATATCATCTGAAGTTTTTGTCATTGGAAAAATAAGTTGGTGAATATTTTTTTCATACGCATATTTTTGTTGTTCTTGATCTTTATATCTTATATTCTGCGCAAGAATATCTAAAATCGTTTTTCTATGCATTACATATTCTGCCAAATTACTCTTCCCAATGTCAGACATTTTTTCTGCATAATTATTACGTTTTTCTAAATAACTTTCATAATCTACAATTCCATTCTTTAATTCTTGCTCTAGTTCTTTCCCTTCTCGCTTCAATTCCAGTTTAAATTTTTGTTCTTGTTTAAACAATTCCATTTCTAATTTTTCTTCATCTACTACCCAAGGTATTTCATTAAATATTTCCGGTTTATTCTTCAACAGCATTCTATATTTGGGATTTCTACCGAAAACATATGCTTGAATCATTTCTTTTTTCTTTTTATTACTATCTTCTATATCTTTCTTTAAATAGTCTAAAATAACCTTTTCTACACTTTCTGTAATATCATGTATACCAATATTTTCCACTAAGTTAGGCTGTTCAGGAAGTTCGATTTTTGTACGTTCTCTATTTACATGTTTATCTAACAGCTCGGACATTATATATCCATTATATATAAATTCCCCCTTTTCATCTTTCAATTTTACACTGATATTCCCCATTATTTTTGTCAAAGAGATAGGTTGTACAACCCAATGATTGGCACAAAAATTCATTGTATGATTATCTTTAGAATTCATATAATTCTTAGAATGTATTATTTTAAAAGTAGTTCCTTTGATATCTATATCATCAATTTTTATATTATCTCCAATATTTTCTTTATATAATTCATCAATATCTATTATATCTCGTTCATCACGTACTATTATTTTAGGCGCTTTTCCCAATACATAATATGTAAAACAATGATTTAATATATTTTTTGCTATAGTATCTAATTTTTTTGGACAATTCCCTTTGTATTGTTCTCTTAACCCATTTAATCGTACTTTAGTAGTTTGTAAAACATCCGAACTTAATTCCTTAACCTTCATATCATGAACTGCATGATTTGCATCAAATAAAAACGTTCTGCATTTTTTCTTATCCTCTTCGACAAATATACTTTCTATACTGACACTGCAAAACGCTTTTAACCACAACATTCTCCCAACACCTTTACAACCCTTTTGAATCTTATATTCACTAGCATAAGTATCAAAAGAATTATAATTTTCATCATCGAAGCCTATCCCATTGTCAACAATAATAATATTTTCTATATCCGTTTCCCACTGATTAAATAAATTCATTTGTTTATCACGTTCAACTATAATTTCTATTTTCCCATTCGATATTTGAGCATCTTCAATACTTTGTATAGAATTTATAATAGCCTCATATAAAGGTAATAACGGAGTCGTTTTGGGTAATGTGTGCAAGTCAACTAATCCTTTAAAATTCATTTTCATAAATTTTTCCTCCCACTACATATTCCTAATTTATAAATTGTTACAAATAACTTTCTTAATCATTTCCTTTAAGATATTTCTCTACTTCCCGATCAAATTCAGAAACATATTCTCTATCCTGTTTAACTCTAAATACTTCATATTCCTTCTCAGCTTTTTGCATAGCAACATCATGAGAAATTTTCCCTTTTCCATTCAGTACCTTTCGCCTATTATTCAATAAAAACTGATTCGTTTGATCAACCCAGTCTTGCATGCTCATTAATATCCCATCTTCAGCCATTAATTCTGCATAATCAATAAACATTGTCACAAGTCTATTCAATCGCGATGCGTTCAAGTAATTCATCAAAATAGTCTTTTCCAAAAGGTCTGCCGTTTTTAAGCATATCATCATTCAATACAAACCCTTTTGTAATATATTCTTTTAATGTTTTAGTAGCCCACTGCCGAAAGCGTGTAGCTTTCTTAGAATTCACTCGATATCCAACAGCTATAATTGCAGCTAAATTATAACATTTTACTTTTCTTTTAACGTTACGCTGTCCCTCATTTTGAACTACCGAGAAAAACTCGGTAGTTCGATTTTCATCTAACTCTTCTTCCTTATAAATATTTTTCAAATGCAAGGAAATATTGGCTTATATGGGGCTTTTAATTTAAAAGCATGTCCGCCCTGCGGGCTGCTTTTATGAGCAAGCAGCTGACTATTGTCAGCGGATTGCGAATGTCCTTTTTCTGCATTCATGGTAAATCCCTCCATTTGTAACTTTTACTATGACCATTATCAGCCAAAAATTCGTACTCAGATTCGTAACGAAACGCCTATTTTTGTCTCGAATAGAGGTCATTTTTGTCTCGTTACGAATAAAAGTCACATTACGTAGTATCTCTGTTGAAAAATTCATTTTTGCGGATAAAACAGCACCTAGAAATACCTGATGATACCAGGCTCCGGTTCTGTCATATTTTTACTGTTTGTTCTTGTAACAGTCCCTATTATATCAGACATTTTTTTGAAAGTATATAGATGAAGGCAAGAAAAAAGCACAAATGTTCGATTCTTATTTTGTACTTTTTTCTATCACTACTATTCTATTTTTCATCATGCTGCGTGGAAATATTCTTCTATAATCAAGTCAGGTCTGCGTACAAAACACCAGATCATATTGGCAGAGTCATCTTCATACGGTTCTTTCCATAACTGTTCAAAGATAATCTCATGGGTAACTACCTGTCTGGAGGATTCTGCCAGCAGATACAGGAATGCCTTTTCTCGCTCATTTAGGGTTGCAAGCTCATGCTCTCCCCAGTAAACCGTATGATAACACCAGTCAATCAGAAGTTTTCCCTTTTGTATAATCTTCTGCTTTTCTCTTATCAATACTGCGTCATAGACCGCTATGGTATGGAATTTTTCAAATGCATCCAGATTAACGGTCGTACATTCCCACTCAGTTTGTAACCCTTCACAAAGCCGACTCCACTTATCTACCTCATCCGCAGCAATCAATACTTTTTTCATTTGTATCCCTTTTCTTATGTTACTTCATTTTTTAAACAGAAAAAATCACTACTTTTTGCAATATTCATAAATATTAAATGGTTCTTCTCTTTTTTCAAATAAGATATCAGCTTCTTTCCTATGATGAAAATCTGATTTCTGACACTCTTGGTCTCCTTTTTCCTGCACTAAAAAAACGCCACAAATTGTGACGTTTTTTAGTACCCTTTATATTTCAGTGAGATTTCTTGATTCTAAAACTCGCTTTTTCCATATTTTATAGTTACCACTGCAACAACTTTTTCATTCTCAAACACTTCATAAACGATAATATAGTTTTCTACAGTCAACTGCCTATATCCTTTAAAAGCATAAAATCCATACTTTCTTTCTGCCCCTCGATATGGCTGTTCTTCCAAACTTAAAATTACTTTTTCAAGTTTTTCTGCCAGTGCAATTGCATCATCAGCATACTTACTAACAAGAAGTGCCTGCTCGTATATCTTATCAATATCTCTATATGCCTGTGGAAACATTTTTACGGTATATTTATCCCAAATGTTTCCTCCTGAGTTCTCCCAATGCCTCACGTGCATCTAATAATTCTGCACCTTCTGCGACTTCCCGTTCTGTTTCAAAAATTACCTTATCAATCTGATTTGTGCTGAGTAATTCTTCATAAGTTTCCATACTCATAACTACTAAATCTCCATAACCATTTTTTGTAATAAATACTGGTTGCTGTTGTTTGTGACATATTTCAGATATTTCATTTGTATTTCTTAAATCTGTAATTGGTTTTATTATTGGCATTGTAACTCCTCCTTTCTTTGTACATTATTATAACAGAATATTGTACATTCATCAATTTACAAACCTGATGGAGTAGATCACTAACTTCTTTCTTCATTTTCCAAAACCTTCTGCTGGTATCTCATGTCTGCCACCGTGTACACTGTGATGAAAGCCTTCGGATCAAGATTATTGATGTAATTCATGAGTTTCTGATACTCATTTTTATCTACGATCGTAATGATCTCGTGTCTTTTATCTAAATTGTACGCTCCGATGGCATCATAAATGGTTGCTCCACTATGAAGCTCATGCAGAATAAAATTCCGAAGTTCTTCTTCATACTTTGTAATAATACATACTCTTCGTTTCAGATTCTGCCCGAAGATAAAATGGTCTACCACCATCCCATTAAAATAAGTACCAAGAACGCTTAAAACCACCGTCTTCTTATCATATACAAGTGCTGCCGAAAGCGCCACACACATACCGGCTAAAGACATGGCTTTCCCCAATTCGATGTGCAGATATTTATTCATGATCTTAGCCACAATATCAAGTCCACCGGAAGAAGCATTCATATTAAAGAGAATACTGAGTCCTACACTGACTACCAGAACATAACAGAGGACATCCAGTTCCTGGGTTTTTGTCAGGGAACCGATATTCGGGAAAATCCGTTCAAAAATACCGATAAATACCGGCAGTAAGATACTGGTATACACGGTTTTCGTACCAAATTCCCGTCCACATGTTATGAATCCGATGATCAAAAGAACAACATTCAGGACCATCGTGATCACTGAAAGCGGTAAAGGTATAAAATTCGTAAGAATAATTCCAAGACCGGAAATACTGCTGACCGATGCATGGCTCGGCACCAGAAAGAAATAAACCGCTGCAGCGATAATTGCCACTGCAGCGGTAAGTGTAAATAGTTCCCATACAACTTCTTTGCAATTGATTTGTTTTTTCATTCCCAAACCTACCCTATCATGACATTTTTATAGAACTGCTATTTTACTTCTCTGCTCGGAAGGACTTGCAGTGCTATATATACAAGTATAGCGTATGCACAAAAAAATTGATAGTATTTTTTAATTTATGTAAATTTTGTTGAATCCTGTTGTTACTGTTCACTCCCGTGTCAATCACTACGCTGATTGGCACGGAGGATGCACGTTTTATCTTGAATGGCATCTCGCCCATCGCCAAAGGCGATTTAAAATGGCGAGATGCGTTGCTGGTCACAGGTACTGTGAACAGTAACATCCTGTCTTTTGAATCTTATTCAGCAATTGCATTCCCGGTGTACAACTGATAATATTTTCCCTTTTCTGAAATCAGTTGGTCATGAGTACCTCTTTCGATAATGCGTCCCTGTTCCAGGACCATGATACAGTCGGAATTCCGAACCGTAGACAGACGGTGTGCGATCACAAACGTAGTACGTCCATGCATCAGTCTGTCCATGCTTTCCTGAATAATACGTTCAGTACGCGTATCAATAGAGCTTGTAGCCTCATCCAGGATCAGTACCGGCGGATCTGCAACTGCTGCTCTGGCAATTGCAAGAAGCTGTCTCTGTCCCTGGCTTAAGTTTGCCCCATCCCCGGTGATGACCGTATCATATCCTTCCGGAAGTCTGCGGATAAATCCATCTGCATTTGCCAATTCTGCTGCTGCAAAGATTTCTTCATCTGTTGCATCCAGTTTTCCAAAACGGATATTGTCTTTTACCGTTCCTGTGAACAGATGTGTATCCTGCAGTACAATTCCAAGGGAACGTCGCAGATCCGCTTTCCGAATCTTGTTTATATTAATTCCATCGTAGCGGATTTTTCCATCCTGAATATCATAAAACCGGTTGATCAGATTTGTAATGGTTGTTTTTCCTGCTCCTGTCGAACCTACAAAGGCAATTTTCTGTCCTGGCTCTGCATACAATTTCACATCATGAAGCACGATCTTATCATTATTGTACCCGAAATCCACACCATCAAATACTACATTTCCCTTAAGCTCAATATAATCTACCGAACCATCTGCCTGATGTGTATGCTTCCATGCCCAGCATCGGGTATGTTCCTTACATTCTATAAGTTTTCCATTTTCTTTTTTCACATTGACCAGAGTCACATACCCGTCATCTACTTCCACTTTCTCATCCAGAAGGGTAAAGATACGCTCTGCTCCTGCAAGTGCCATTACAATAGCATTCATCTGCTGGCTGACCTGGTTGATCGGCATACTAAAGCTTTTATTGAATGTCAGAAAGCTTGCCAGTGCACCCAGTGTAAATCCTCCCACACCATTCAGCGCAAGGGCACCTCCGACAATCGCACAGACTACATAACTGATATTTCCGATCTGCGCATTCAAAGGTCCGAGGTAGTTTGCATAGGTATTCGCACGGTCTGCGCTTACAAAAAGTGCCTCATTCAGCTCTTTAAATTCTGCCTTACTTTCTTCCTCATGGCAGAAGACCTTGACAACCTTCTGTCCATTCATCATTTCTTCAATATAACCATTGACTTTTCCAAGATTTTTCTGCTGTTCCAAGAAATATTTCCCGCTCTGTCCGGCGGCTTTCTTGGTACCAAATATCATAATTGCAACCATGATCATCGTCACAACCGTAAGTGGAATATTTAAGATCAACATACTGACAAATACACTGATGATCGTAAATCCGCTGTTGATGATCTGCGGAATACTCTGGCTGACCATCTGCCGCAGGGTATCGATATCGTTCGTGTAAATTGACATGATATCACCATGTGCATGGGTATCAAAATATTTGATCGGCAGCTTTTCCATATGTTCAAACAGCTCATTACGCATATTCATCATCATTCCCTGTGTCACATTGATCATGATACGGTTATATGCGTAAGTCGCAACGATTCCGATTCCGTAAAATACCGCAACCCTTTCAATTGCATGTGCAAGCGGTGAAAAATTCGGTGTACCGTCAGACAGCAGGAACGGTGTAATATATTTGTCGATCAGATCTCTTGTAAACATCGTTCCCTGCACATTTGCGATAACCCCTACAAATATAAGAATAAATACTGCAATACAATGAACTTTATAATCACGGAAAATGTAATTTATCAGACGCATCAAAAGTTTCCCCGGATATTTCACTTTATTCTGTGGTCTTCCCATCGGTCTTGGCATTATGCTTCACCTCCTTTTTCATCAAAATCTCCTCCGCCCTGAGTCTGCGATTCGTATACTTCGCGGTAAATTTCATCGGTCTTCAGCAATTCTTCGTGTGTACCAAATCCATGAACCTGCCCTTCATCCATAACGATGATACGGTCTGCATCCTGCACACTGGATACACGCTGTGCAATGATCAGCTTTGTTGTATCCGGGATTTCTTCACGGAATGCACGGCGGATCTTTGCATCTGTAGCAGTATCTACCGCACTGGTACTGTCATCCAGGATCAGGATCTTCGGTTTCTTAAGCAGTGCTCTTGCAATACACAGTCTCTGCTTCTGACCACCGGATACGTTGTTTCCTCCCTGCTCAATGTGGGTATTATATTTATCCGGGAAACGCTCAATGAATTCATCTGCACATGCAAGCCGACATGCTTCCATACATTCTTCGTCGGTCGCCTCTTTGTTTCCCCAGCGCAGGTTATCCAGAATACTTCCGGTAAACAGTACATTTTTCTGCAATACAACAGATACCTGGTTTCTCAGTACTTCCAGATCATAATCTTTGACATTCTTTCCGCCAACCAGGATTTCTCCGCCTGTCACGTCATACAGACGACTGATCAGATTCACCAGACTCGTCTTCGCACTTCCGGTTCCTCCAATGATGCCAATCGTCTCACCGGAATGGATGTCCAGATTGATATTCTTCAGGACTTTCTCTGCACTGTCTTTTTTGTAAGCAAAATCTACATTCTTAAATGAAATACTTCCATCTGCCACTTCATAAAGCGGATGTTCCGGATTATGGATATCGCTGGTTTCATCCAGTACTTCTGCTATACGCCGCATACTTGCCATACTCATGGAAATCATGACAAATACCATAGACAGCATCATCAGACTCATCAGAATGTTCATACAGTATGCAAGAAGACTCATCAACTCTCCTGTTGTCAACGATTTCACTACGATCATCTTTGCACCAAACCAGCTGATCAGGATGATGCAGGTATAAACAGTGAACATCATGATCGGTGAGTTCCATATAACATTTTTCTCTGCTCTTACAAAAATATCGTAAATATTCTTACTTGCATACTGAAATTTACTTGTTTCCTGTTCTTCTCTTACATATGCTTTTACTACACGGATCGCAGATACATTTTCCTGAACGGATGCATTTAAAGCATCATATTTTGGAAATGCCTGCTGGAAATAAGCCGTTGCATGACGAATGATAAAGAAGAGGATCACTCCCAGGATCACAACTGCCACAAGGTAAATACTTGCCAGTCTGGCATTGATCGTAAATGCCATCACCATTGCACAGATCATACTTGCCGGTGCTCTCATCATCATACGCAGCATCATCTGGTACGCATTCTGCACATTGGTCACATCTGTTGTCAGACGTGTAACCAGACCTGCTGTACTGAAATGATCAATATTTGCAAACGAATAGGTCTGGATCTGATCGAACATCTTATTTCTCAAATTCTTCGCAAACCCGGTCGAAGCCTTTGCTCCGTATCGTCCTCCTGCCATTCCGGCAAGCAGGCCACAAAATGCAGCCACAATCATAATTCCACCAACTTTGTAAATATGGTGAATATCTCCGGTATTGACACCCTTATCGATAATAGATGCCATCAGAAATGGAATCAATGTCTCAAACAATACTTCCAGAATCATAAAAAACGGTGTTACGATCGATGCCGCTTTATATTCTTTTACTTCTTTTAATAAAGTCCGAATCATGAATTCTCTCCTTTCATTTTTCCCATATTGTAATAAACTTTATCGATCACATGCATAAATGCATGTAATTCTTCTTCTGTAATGCCTTCTTCCAACTGCGCATCCATTTTCTGAAAAATTTCTCCCAGTTTTTCATGGTTTTCCCGTCCTTTTTCTGTCAGCATTACTTTTTTCAGACGCGCATCATTTGCAACCGATGCACGGCAGATGTACCCTTTTTTCTCCAGAGTCTGGATAATATTTGTTACCGCTGAACGGCAGATACCAAAATACTTTTCTATATCTTTCTGATAAATTTCCTTATCCTGATGTTCATATAGATAACGTAAGATCCAGCCATGCATCAGGGCAATCTCATCCAGTCCTTCTTCTTTTACACGCATTTCCAGCAGTTTTGAAATCGAACGGTCTATCCGGTGCACCTGATGTCCTACGTGGATTCGCTCTTCACATCCTTCACACAAATGACTTTCCTCCTTCCACTTTTTGCTTCTTCAAAAAAAAGAAAACTGTTCACGAATAAATTGTTCATTCGTAAACAGTTTAATCCTAAACAAGTTTATCACAGATATTTCCCTGCTGTCAACCTGCTATTTACTATTTTCCATCCAATCAAAAAGCTCACAGTTTTTTGCGATCAAAACCGCTGAAACCGGCATTATCATTGTGCAGGAAATTGCTCCAAAAATCATGGAAATACAGTTCTGAAAAAGAATTTTGGAGTTAAGCAACAACTCAATGGAATAATTCTGCATTCTCAAATACGCGAATAACAACAGCGATTCTCCCAGATATGCAAACAATAACGTATTAACCGTTGTTCCGATCACATCTTTTCCAATCTTCATTCCACTTTGAACCAGTTTGTTCATTTTGATATCCGGCTTATGACATTTCACCTCATATACGGAAGTTGTTACTGTCAGTGCCATATCGATCACAGCTCCTAACGTGCTGAGTACAATTACGGCTGTTGCAACCTTGGGCATACTGATATCCAGGTTCATATTATAATAGAAAACATCTTCTCCGGCTGCCTGGATCTCATTCAAGCCTCCCGCCCCGCTTTTCCATACGACCAGATAAATAAATGCAAATAACACACACATTGTAATTGCAACCGCAAGAAATGCACTCCAGGTTTTAATATTCGTCCCATTTTGATAAAACAAAGTGATACAGGAAATTAAAATTCCTGCACCGGCAGTAACCAGAAACACGGGTGCTCCGACGGCATAAAGCCAGATTGCAAGACTCAGGCACAAAATATTTCCCGCCAGAGCGATCAGAGACATGGCGCCTCTGTCCCCTCCAACAAGCACTATTACTATCATTAGAATCAGTCCCAATATGATCAACATCTTTTTTCCCTCTTTTTCACAGATAGTTTCATCATAACTGCTGTTATGAAAATAGACACTGGGATCGCCAGTACAATTCCGATACTTTCTACAAAGAAACGGCATAATTCACATGGAATATGCAATTTTACAATGGTAACAAAACGCACCTCATTGTTCATCCGAATCAAACATGCAGGGATCAGACCGCAGCCAAACACAAACAACAGCACATTGATCATTGTTCCCATAATGTCATATCCGATCTCTCTGCCCGAACGGAAAAGTTCCACAAATTTTACTTCCGGTTTCTGCTCAACAATCTCGCTTAAAGCCACCGATATAGCAACCGCCACATCCATGATGGCACCGAGTCCTGACAACAGGATCTCTGCATGGAAAATTTCATCCGGATTATCAATACTGCCCAGATATTCCATCGTCGAATAATCCAGTTCTTCCATATGCTGCATAACAAGATCAAATATCCCCATGATCATAAGCAGGACACATAGTGTTGTCAATAATGCGGCAAAAGTTTTCCTGTGGATTCCATTTAATCCAACAAGCGTTACCACTGCAAAAAAAAGGATCAGTCTGCTACATACACTTAGAATTTCCGATGTGTCATCCGCCGTCCAGAAACCGATCACAAAAATCAGGATATTCATCATTGCTGTTATGATCGTCAAACCGCCCTGCCGTCCGGCAATCCCAAGGAGCAGAAGTGCAAGGAAGCCAAGCATAACAACCAGCATCGTATCCCGCTTTACTCCAATGATCGATGATCCCTTATAAAACACCCGGTCACCTTTATGGTATTTTTGGTCAGCCATTTCTGTTGTTGTGTATTCATTGGCAATACGGACTTCTTTTCCTTTGTCTTCTCCGTTTATGATTTTGCCATAAAGACTCTGCTTATATTTCGTTTCTTCTGTTCCACGTGTACTTTTGCTTTTCCCTTCTACAATTGTCACCACTTTTGTCACTTTCACGATCGGTGTCTGATACAGCCAGGCATCATTCATGACAAACAGAATTGCCAGCAGATACAACACACCTGCCACACAATAAAATCTTCCTTTTTTGTTTTTCATCAAATATCTGCTAATCTTTTTCCCGTATTCCTTCATGATCCATCTTTTCTCTTCTTATTTTTTATCTGCATATCCGCATCTGTGATCCTGCAATACAAAGTCTCATCATTTGGTTCTTTATATGTCTCGAACGTTCCCTGAACGATAATTTCTGTTTCCTGTTCCAGATAATCTTCATCCGACAAATGCAGCATAATAGCTTAATCCATAATCATCTACCAGATAACGGAATGGAAAACGATCACCAAACAGCAGTGTTTTCTGTGACGCGCCATCAACAACTTCCTGATACTTAGCATCCAGGTCTTTCAGCTTTTCACTGTATGCAGATGCATTCTCCTGATAAATATCCTTATGATCCGGGTCTGCTTTTTCCAGCGCGTCTGCAATTGCCTTACTCAGCACTTCTGCATTTTTTACAGACAGCCATACATGCTCATCATATCCAAAGGAAAGGTATGACTTTTCATGCCCTTTCTGCTTTATAAAAAGTTTTATTCAATCATTTAATCTTACCTTTTGATGAACTAACGAAATCGACAAAATGATCCAGAACCCCGGCAAAATAACAGTTTCTGCGATAAAGATCACCGGACTGACAAAAAATCCTACTGCAGGTGTTGTTCCCAGATTCCGAAGGACCTGCTTTGCCTGATGAACGCAGGCACAGATCGGGCAGTCCTTTCCCGTACAGTTATGATCTTCCTCTCTGGCAACATAAAAAAGAGAAGCAAAGGTTACAAATATAAGAAAAATACATATAACCGCTGCCATACTTTTTTTCTTTCCTGTATCCATCTCCTTCTCCTTTCCCAGATTTCATCTGTTAATAAATTTTATTTATTCTTTCTTACTGCATTCACCGCAGATTCCGTAAAACACAGTACGATGCGGATCCATCCGAAAATCATGATGCTGTTGCATATGCTGTTTTAAGCTTTCTACCTCATTGCACTGTAAATGAATCAGCTTTCCACATTTCTCACATTTACAATGATAGCAGTTTTCATGTTCTTCCCCATGATCTCCGATATATTCAAAACAGGCACTGCTCGAACCGTCTACTACATACTTCGCGGCCAGACCTTCTTTCACCATCTTCTCCAGATGACGGTAAATGGTTGTAGTTCCGACAGAAATCCCTTTTTCCCTGAAAAAATCGCAGATTTCATTCACAGTAACATGTCTTCCCTGTACCGATTTCAGGAAGGTAAGTATTTCGGTCATTTGTTTTGTTTTATATGGTGCTTTTGCCATACTGACCTCCTCCCTTCAATTTGGAAATCGTTTTCATTTTATCACATTATTTTTATATGTCAATGAAATTTGAAAATGTTTTTCATTGTTCAAAAAACAACAGAAGCACCACACACAGATTACTCTCTGCATTGCGGTACTCCTGCCTCTTCCTTTATTTAACCTTTTTCAATTTCTCTGGTTATTTTCTATTCGAATGACTGCTCTGTACGGTTGATGATCTCATCCTGAAGCGGTTTGCTTAAGTTACGGAAGAAATCACTGTATCCTGCAACACGCACGATCAGATCTCTGTAATCTTCCGGATGCTTCTGCGCTTCCTGCAGAGTCTTTCTGTCGATAACGTTGAACTGTACGTGATGTCCATCCATTGCAAAGTAGCTGCGGATCAGACTTGCCATATTGTCAAGACCTTTCTCTCCTGCTACAACGTCCGGTGTGAACTTCTGATTCAGAAGTGTTCCTGCTGTAGCAAGATGATCCATCTTAGCGCAGGATTTGATAACTGCTGTCGGTCCGTTCACATCTGCGGATTTCTCCGGTGAAATACCTTCTGAAACCGGGATGTGTGCTTTACGTCCGTTAGCTGTTGCTCCGATCACATCTCCGAAGTAAACATGGCAGGTTGTAGGAAGCATATCAACTCCGTACTTTCCACCTCTCATAGTCGGACGTCCTGTGATCAGGTCATGGTACAGATAGAATACATCCTGCATCAGATCATCTGCGTAGTCATCATCATTACCATATTTTGGTGTCTTATCGTGTACCATACGATAGATTGCATCGTATCCTTCAAAGTTATGATCCATTGCTTCGACCAGTTCTTCCATTGTGAAGTTCTTCTTATCATATACATTGTATTTAACAGCTGCGATACAGTCTGTAACAGTTCCGATACCAACACCCTGAATGTAGTTGGTGTTGTATCTTGCTCCACCTGCATTGTAGTCTTTTGCATTACTGATGCAGTCGTTTGTTACAACGGAAAGACACGGTGCCGGCATATTTTCTGCATATAATCTCTCGATTACGTTGTTTCCACGGATCTTGATATCGATGAAATGCTTCATCTGTTTCTTGAATGCATTCCACAGTTCATCAAATGTCTTAAAGTCTTTTGCATAACCAAGCTTCAGTCCGAGCTGTTTGCCTGACATTGCATCATAACCGTTGTAAAGAGTCAGCTGGAAAATCTTCGGAATATTCATATAACCGGTCAGGATATATGCTTCACTTCCCCATGCTCCTGTCTCTACACAACCTGAAGATCCACCACGACGGGCATCTTCCAGAGATTTACCTGCATTGACAAGTTCCATGATCTGGGCTTCTGTATTATAAAATGCTGGCTGTCCCCATCCTTTTCTTGAGATTTCGCATGCTCTCTTAAGAAAACGTGCCGGTGTTTTCTTGCTGATGGTTACATTAGAGTTCGGCTGTACAAGCTTCATCTCATCCATACAGTCAAGGATCAGGTAGCTGACTGCATTTACACCGTCTTTACCATCTGGTGTAACTCCACCTGTATTGATATTCGCAAAGTCTACATAAGTAGCACTTTCTTTTAAGGTAATACCAACCTTAACCGGTGCCGGCTGGTTGTAGAATTTGATCCATAAGCATTCAAGCAGTTCTTTTGCTTTCTCGTCATCAAGGATTCCTGCTTCTGTATCTGCTTCATAATAAGAAATCAGATGCTGATCCAGACGTCCCGGACTGAATGCATCCCATGGGTTCAGTTCTGTTGTAACTGCAAGATGTGTAAACCAGTATAACTGGATTGCCTGCCAGAAGGTCTGCGGTTTGTGAGCCGGTACAACTTCCAGGTTGGCTGCGATCTGCTCTAATTCTTTCTTACGAGTAGGATCTGCTTCTTTTTCTGCCATTTCAAGAGCCAGTTTGTGATATCTCTCACCAAGGATGATTACTGCATCACATGCAATATCCATCGCTTTGAGTTCTTCCATTTTATCGGTAGCTTCCGGATCATTCATGAAATCCAGCGCATCCATAGTCTTTTTGATCTTTTCTTTGTATTCCAGATATCCAACTTTAAAGTTCTGTTCACCACCGCATGTATGTCCAGGTCCTCTCTGCTCCATAAACTCTGTGAACATACCTGCTGAATAGCAGTCATTCCATTCCGGAGTCATAGCTGCAAGGATCTTCTCTCTCATGCTTCGTCCTGACCAGTAAGGAATGATTTCCTTCTCCTGGATCTCACGATCTTCTTCTGTTGTATGGAAAGATACGAGGTCACGTTCACTCATAACTACCATATCTTCTTTGCTGTGGCAGCAAAGTTCCGGGAATGTAGGAGACGCCTGTGGATCTTTTCCTTTTTCACCAACGATCAGCTCACCGTCTCCCAGATAAAGTGTCTTCTTTGAAAAATATTCTTTTAATACCATGGCTCTCATAACCGGAATCGAATATTTTCCATCATTTTTTCTGTAAAAATCTGTCTCGATTCTTGCTCTTTCGAGATCAATGTGAACCGGTGTTGTAACACTCAGTTCTCTCAGCTTCTGAATTCTTTCATTCATGCCTCTTGCCATTTTTTTATCCTCCTATTTTTGTGTTGGTATACCCTGCATCCTGAAAAAGCTTTACAAAACTTTCCATCTCTTCTTTTTCCGGTGCATGTAAATCAGTTCCCTTGTATTCCATACCCAGCTTCGGATATTTACTGCTTCCTGTGTTATGGTAAGGCAGCAGATTGACCTGTGCCGGGTGAATGCCGTGTTTCTTCAGAAAATGAATGGTATCTTCCATGTTCTGCACATTGCCGTTCACTTCTTTGATCGTCGGGATTCGGATGTAAATCCTTGCCCCTGCATCTGAAAGCTTCACCAGGTTATCCAGGATCAGCTTATTGTCAACTCCGATATACTTTTTATGTAATTCCGGATCCATCACTTTTACGTCATATAAAAACGTATCTACATACGGTAAAATTGCTTCAAATTTATCATACGAAACATATCCGCAGGTGTCAATGGTAAGCGAAATTTCTTCTTTTTTAAGTGCTTTCGCGATCTGTAAAATATAATCCGTTGACATCGCCATCACTTCCCCGCCGGAAAGTGTGACTCCACCGCCGGACTGTTCATAAAACATCCGGTCTTTCATCAGTTCTTTTACCAGTTCCTTTACAGGATACTCCTGCCCGACAATCTCCCGAATGCCCTGTGGGCAGAAATTATCGCATTTTCCGCAAAGCTGACATTTCTCTTTGTCAAGCTCCGGCTTTCCATCTACCATCGTGATGGCATCGTTCGGACAGACCTTCGCACAGGTTCCACATCCGACGCACTTTTCTTTATCACACTGAAGTTCTCTCTCAAAACGCTGTGTCTCAGGGTTGTGACACCACTCGCACTTTAATGGACATCCTTTAAAAAATACAGTAGTACGGATTCCATCTCCATCATGGATCGAATACTTCTGAATATTCGTTACTAAATTCATGGTAGCTCTCCTTCTTGTCATTTTTCTTTTTAGACTAACGTTTGTACCATAGTCTAAAGATACCAAAAAAACAAAAAATTGTCAATCCTTTGGCAAACTTCTTCTCAAATATTTTTACAATCCTGATCTTCTTTCCTTAAGCAGACGAAACTCTGCACTCAGCTCATCACATATATAAAGAAGAGATACTTCACAGACTGTTTTTATCTGCAAAGTACCTCCCACTTCTCTATTGTACATTCTTCAAAATCACACATTGATTACCTCTGGAACGAAAAGCCGATTCAAACTGTGCTCTGTCATAGCTCACAATCCCTTCGATCGGGTCTGCAACAGTCACACTGTCTGCACTGTATCCGATCAGTACAACACAATGATCGTTCATCGCCCAGCTGGCTTCTCTTCCATCTTCCGTATTCCAGCTTTCCATTATCTGACGTTCTTCCATACCAATTGTTCCCCATACAACCACGGGGGTTCCTTCACTTACAAAACGATACAGCTGTTCCGGCTCTGATCCTGTCTCGTCCTCTGCTTTCATTGCATTTCCATTATCTGCAAGATAGCCATCTGCTGCCGTCACGATTGCTCCCGCTCCGCAGCTTAATCCATCCGTCTCTGACTGTGGATTTCCTATAAAATAATTGTAAATATCATTTCCATATAAAGTTTCATTGTCTCCGTAATAAGTGTTGGTCCATCCAACTGTCGGTAAATATTCGATTGCCATTGCCATCTTATCTGCAGAATATCCATAATAATTCAAAGTCATTGTAAGAGATGTGATCTCACATCCGGTAGGAAGCTCCGGCATCTGTCCTGTAAATGCAAAATCAGAAATACAGCTACTCTCCGGAAGGGGTGTCTCTTTCACTATTTCCGCATTTTTTATCTTCTGCGTCTTTGCTGTCGTTTTCTCCACTGCTGTAACAGACTGTCTTGCTCCTTTGATCTGTTCTAATTTTGCTTCTATATATGTAGTATCTTTTAATGTAAATCCTACGATAACGGCGCCAACCAGTATCCCTGCTGCCGCTGCGATCCATTTTGCTGCACTGCGAATCTGCATCCGTACCTCCGTTTCTTAACACTTCTGTAACAATTCCGTCATATATACTACAACTTTTTTCGTGTTTCGTCAAATCTGCGGGGGAGTTTTCACAAATATTTCATAAATGAGAGTTGGCAGCACAAGTGATTCCAGATAGAAGGATTGCCTGCGCAATGGGTGCAGATCCGATAAAAATTAATCTGTCCTGCTGTTTTTTATCAATCGAATGAAATCCTGGCAAATACTATGCCATATATTTCTTCTTCAGTGCTTCCACCTTCGCGGTATAAGCCTCCTGCTGCTTTTTCTGCATGATCTCACTCTTAATCTGCTCTTTTACATCATCAAGCTTCGCATCTTCGGCTTCTTTCTTATCTTCCACTTTGATCAGATGGTATCCAAACTGTGTCTTGACCGGTCCAACCACATGTCCGATTTCTGCTGCAAATGCGGCATCTTCGAATTCTTTGACCATCTGTCCTTTTCCGAATTCGCCAAGGTCTCCACCGTTTGCTCCTGACGGGCAGGTAGAAGATTCTTTTGCAACATCCTCAAATGCTTTCCCTCCACTTACGATGGATTCAAGTAGTTTGTTACATTTGTCTTCGGAATCAACCAGAATATGTTTTGCATGAACAGATGCTCCTTTTGCAAATCTTGCTTTGTTTGCTTCAAAATATTCTCTGATCTCTTCATCTGAAATTGTGATTCCCTCAAAAATCTTGCCGATCGCCATCTGTGCAAGGATATCTTTTCTTGCATTTTCCAGAATTGCTTTAAACTTTTCTGTCTCGTCTAACTTTTCTTCTTCACCATATTTTGCAAGTGCATAAACTGCGATCAGCTGATCAACACACTGTTTGCGGAAATCCGGATGGGATGCGTATACCTGCTGTTCTCTCGGAAGGCTTGCGATAAATGCATCTACCTCTGCTGATGTAATTTCATGTCCGCAGATTACTGCTTCAACTGTTTTTTCCATAATTTCTTTGTACTCCTTTTTTCTCGTAGTGTTTCAATTGTACCATTTCATACGGTGTTAGTCAAAGTTGGTTTTATTTCTATGAAACTTCTCTTCATCTGATATCTTTTCTTCCGACTTCATGTTATACTTCGTTTAGGTATGTTTTTTTAGTTTTTTCATTGGAGGTTATTAACATGTCAAACGAAAGTACAAAAACCAATCAGATTACCGAAGGAGTTATCTGGAAGCAATTATTGATTTTTTTCTTTCCTATTGTAGTTGGAACTTTGTTTCAACAGCTTTATAACACCGTAGATGCTGTCATCGTCGGTCGTTTTGTCGGAAAGGGCGCACTTGCCGCAGTCGGGGGATCTTCTGCCGTTCTTTCCAATCTGATCATCGGATGTTTTACGGGACTTGCAAGCGGTGCATCTGTAATTGTTTCCCAGTTTTATGGTGCAAAGGATGAGCGGAATCTGCAAAAGAGTCTGCATACCGCCTATGCTTTTTCCGCTATTCTCAGTATTGTATTTACAATACTCGGATGGGCCTTAACACCATTTCTTTTGAAGCTCATCGATACACCTGCAGATACACTTGCGGATTCTATTCTTTATCTGCGGATTTACTTTTTAGGTATTTTCGGTACCTTGATCTTTAATATAGGCTCAGCCATCATGCGCTCCATCGGTGATTCCCGCAGACCACTATATTACCTGATCGTCTGTTGTTTTCTAAACATCATCCTCGATCTGGTACTGGTAATCGTATTTGATATGGGAATTGTCGGAGCCGCTATCGCGACCATTATTTCACAGGCAGTAAGTGCAATCCTTGTTACCAATGCACTGATGAAAAAATATGATGACTGCAAGCTTTATCTGAGCAAACTGCACATAGACCTTTTGAAGCTGCGTCTGGAATTCCGCATCGGTATTCCAAGTGCACTGCAGGCATTTATGTACAGTATTACCAATATCATTATTCAGGCAGCGATCAATGGTTTCGGAACCGATACTGCCGCTGCATGGGCTTCTTTTGGTAAACTGGATGCGCTTTTCTGGACAGTCAACGGAGCATTCGGAATTGCGATCACAACCTTTGCCGGACAAAATTATGGAGCAGGTAAAAAAGAACGTATTTTCAAAAGTGTACGTATCTGCCTTGCCATGGCAGTGGCTGTGTGCGGAGGGATCGTACTGTTTTTAGCCATCTTCTGCCACCCACTGTTCTCAATTTTTACGACAGATCAAAATGTAATCAATATCGGTATTGATATGCTGCGTTTTATGGCACCGTGCTACACTATTTATGTATTTATTGAAGTTCTCTCCGGTGCACTTCGCGGAACCGGCGATGTCCTGCTGCCGACACTGATCACACTTGGCGGCGTATGTCTGATCCGTATTCCGTGGATTATGTTTGTCTTACCGGCACACCATACCACAACCTGTGTAATGCTTAGTTATCCGATTTCCTGGATCACTACCACAGCTTTGATCATACCGTACTATTTATATAGAAAAAAACATGCTTACGATTAAGGAGAATTGAACATGGCCAAATCCGAATCTACCAAATACCGGCTCGCCGAAGCAATGAAAACCTGCATGAAGACCACTTCTGTCGATGATATCACCATCCGCCAGATTGTGGAAGTCTGCGGCGTCACACGCCAGACCTTTTACCGCAATTTTCTTGATAAATATGATCTGATCAACTGGTATTTTGACAAACTTCTTCTTAAATCATTTGAACATATGGGCGAAGGTACCACTGTTTATGACGGACTGGTCAAAAAATTTGAATATTTAAAGGAAGAGCACCTGTTTTTCGCTGCAGCATTCCGCTCTGACGATCAGAACTCTTTAAAAGAACATGATTTTGAACTGATTCTGGAATTCTATTCAAACCTTATTTTCCAGAAAACCGGAAGACGCCCGGATGCAGAAACTTCATTTCTTTTAGAGATGTACTGCCGTGGCTCGATTTACATGACTGTCAAATGGCTGCTTGGCGGAATGAAATTTCCGCCTGCGCAGCTTGCAAAACAACTGGTACTTGGCATGCCGGAAAAACTTGTGCAACTCTTCACTAATTTGCATATTTTGTCTTAAGCTTTTGTATAAATGTTACACTTTTCATATTCTGTAACTTTTTTTACCGCCTTCTTATTGTTAAAATAGTATCAGAAACAAGTGGTTTTACCATAAACGAAAAGGAGATATGTATCATGGCAAACAGAATTATGTTAAATCAGACATCTTATCACGGAGCAGGTGCAATCGCAGAGATTGCAACAGAAGCAAAAGCTCACGGTTTCAAAAAAGCTCTTGTATGTTCTGACCCGGATCTGATCAAATTCAATGTTACTTCCAAAGTAACAGATATCTTAGACAAAGAAGGACTTGCTTATGAAATCTACTCTGATATCAAAGCAAACCCGACTATCGAGAACGTACAGCACGGTGTACAGGCTTTCAAAAATTCAGGTGCTGATTACATCATCGCAATCGGCGGCGGATCTTCTATGGATACTTCCAAAGCAATCGGTATCATCATCGCAAACCCGGAATTTGAAGATGTAAGAAGCCTGGAAGGTGTAGCTCCGACAAAGAAACCTTGCGTTCCGATCATTGCCGTTCCAACAACAGCCGGTACTGCTGCAGAAGTTACGATCAACTATGTAGTAACAGATGTAGAAAAGAAACGTAAATTCGTCTGTGTAGACCCACATGATATGCCGATCATCGCTGTTGTAGACCCGGAAATGATGTCCTCTATGCCAAAAGGACTGACCGCTTCAACCGGTATGGATGCATTAACTCATGCGATCGAAGGCTACACCACAAAAGCCGCATGGGAAATGACAGATATGTTCCACTTAAAAGCAATCGAGATTATCTCCAAATCTCTCCGCGGTGCTGTTGAAAACACCAAAGAAGGAAGAGAAGGAATGGCTCTTGGACAGTACATCGCCGGAATGGGCTTCTCAAACGTAGGTCTTGGAATCGCTCACTCAATGGCTCATACCCTTGGAGCAGTCTATGACACACCACACGGTGTTGCATGTGCAATGATGCTTCCGATCGTAATGGAATACAACGCAGACTGCACCGGAGAAAAATACCGTGAAATCGCCCGCGCAATGGGAGTTGAAGGCGTAGATAATATGTCTCAGGAAGAATACAGAAAAGCAGCTGTAGATGCAGTCCGCAAACTCTCTGAAGACGTAGGAATCCCATCCAAACTCGAAGCCCTCAAAGAAGAAGATCTCCAGTTCCTCGCAGAATCTGCCCACGCCGATGCCTGCGCACCTGGAAATCCAAAAGACGCATCCGTAGAAGATCTGAAAGATCTGTTTAGAAAACTGATGTAATCAAAAATTTATATAATCTGGCAAGAAATCTAAAATGATATCCACATTCTAAAAATTGGTATCCCACTTGCTTTTCTTGCCAACCAACTAGAAAAAGCGACCCCCACAAATCCCGCCCAAAGCGGAATTTGCGGGGGTGAACTTTTCTCCCCGTATCTTAGTTGATGCAACCCACTTGAGGTATCAGCGCCCGAATCGACATACATCTTGTTTGGATGCATTGAGAAAGCTGCTCGCATTCTGCATGAACGTCGGTCCACAATCATAATCCGAAAACTGATAATGCAGTGGATTTTTCAAGGTTATTCCTCCGTTCCTTTTCCCAGGAATTCTGTGTCTACAAGATTCCAGATCTCATCCCGTCCCTGCTTTGTCTCTGCTGAGAAAGGAATCACAACAGTTCCCGGAAGCAGCTTCAGTCCGGTCTTAATTGCCTTTACCTGCTTCTGTACCTGACTTCTCTTCAGCTTATCAAGCTTTGTCGCGATAATGATCGGATTGAATCCCTGATCCACGATCCAGTCATACATCATCTTATCATTCGCAGATGGATCATGACGGATATCGATCAGAAGGAAGACAGCTCGCAGCTGTTTAGAGCCATGAAGATAACGCTCGATCAGCTTTCCCCACTGTGCCTTCTCCTGCTCGGAAACCTTTGCATAACCGTATCCCGGAAGGTCCACCAGATACATTTCTTCGTTGATATTGTAAAAGTTGATGGTCTGTGTTTTTCCAGGTTTTGCCGAAGTTCTGGCAAGCGCCTTCCGGTTCATCAGTGCATTGATCAGAGAGGATTTACCGACATTGGATTTTCCGGCAAATGCGATCTCCGGCAAAGTGTGATCCGGCAGTTTACTTGTAATTCCACAGACTGTTTCCAGATTTACATTCTTAATTACCATCTTTTTTCCTCCGTGTACGCATAAGTGCGATTTTCAGAACCTCTTCCATCTGCGATACCGGAATGATCTCCAGTCCCTTTGTGATCTCAGAAGAAAGTTCATCCACATCTTTTTTGTTCTCCCTCGGTACAAGTACCGTCCTGATTCCGGCATTCTTTGCCGCCAGGAGCTTCTCTTTCAGTCCTCCGATCGGAAGTACTCTTCCCCTCAGCGTAATCTCACCCGTCATGGCAAGATCAGCACGCACTTTCTTGTCTGTAATTGCAGAGAGCATCGCAGTCGCCATCGTAATACCGGCTGAAGGTCCATCTTTCGGAACTGCCCCTTCCGGAATATGGATATGGATATCATGTTTTTCAAAGAAATCTTCAGCAACCTTATATTTACTGCTGATTGACCGGATATAACTGATTCCTGCCTGCGCAGATTCTTTCATCACATCGCCAAGCTGTCCCGTCAGAATGATCTCACCCTTTCCTGGCATTACATTCACTTCAATCTGCAGGGTATCTCCTCCTACACTGGTCCATGCCAGACCACGGACGATTCCCACCTCATCCTCGGCATTTGCCATCTGATAGGTGTACTTTTCTTTTCCAAGATACTTTTCAATATTCCGCTCTGTTACCTGAACTCTCTTTTTATCATGTTCATAGATCTCTCTGGCAGCCTTCCTGCAGATATTACCAATTTCACGCTCCATCTGACGCACACCGGCTTCCTTGGTGTAGTTCTGCGCAATTTTCCAGATCACGCCCTTACTGATCGTAAGCTGTTCTTTTGTTAGTCCATGTCTTTCCAACTGCTTTGGAATCAGATGTTCTGTCGCAATATGCAGCTTTTCATTCTCCGTATAACTGCTGACCTCAATTACTTCCATACGGTCAAGAAGGGGCCGGGGGATTGTCTGCAGCGAGTTAGCCGTCGTTACAAATGTCACCTCAGACAGATCGACCGGGACTTCCAGATAATGATCACGGAAACGGTTGTTCTGTTCACTGTCCAACACCTCCAGAAGCGCAGAAAAAGTATCTCCCTTATAGTCTGTGCTGACTTTATCAATCTCATCCAGAAGGAGCAGCGGGTTCTTTACCCCGGCGCTCTTAATACCGTTTGCGATCCGTCCCGGCATTGCACCAACATAAGTTTTTCTGTGTCCACGGATTTCAGCCTCATCACGGACACCGCCAAGAGAAATTCTCACATACGGTTTTTTCAGTGCTTTTGCAAGTGATCTTGCAATGGATGTCTTTCCAGTTCCCGGAGGACCTACCAGACACAGGATCGGGCTGTCACCCTTTTTCGTAAGAGCACGTACTGCCAGAAACTCCAGCACACGTTCTTTCACCTCTTCCAGTCCGTAATGTTCTGCTTCCAGAAGCTCTTTCGCATATGCAATGTCTGTAAAATCCTCAGCCCGCTTATTCCATGGCATTTCCAGCATGGTTTCAATATATGTACGGATCACACCCGCTTCTGCCGGACTCTGCATGGAATTTTTAAATCTGCTGATCTCTTTTTTCAGCTTTTCTTTTACCTCATCCGGTGCATCCAGCGCTTCTGCCTTCTGTGCAAATTCCTCCGCATCGGAAATTGTAGTATCCTCACCAAGCTCTTCTCGGATCAGCTTCAACTGCTCGCGCAGGATATATTCTCTCTGATGCTTATCCACACGCTCTTTCACCTTCATCTGGATCTCATCGCGGATGTTCATGATCTGCATCTCATTGACCAACTTAAAGGAAATAAGCTCATAACGTCTGTCAAAATCAAGTTCTTCCAGGATTTCCTGCAATTCCCGGTAATCCAGAGGCATATTCGCTGCCACCTGATTCACCATCTTTTTCAATTCCGTGATCTCTTTGATCTGGTTTACCATATCTTTTGTGATCTTCGGAATTCTCGCCGCATAATCCAGATACAGATCCCGAAGTCCCCGCGTCATCGCTTCCCGGTTGATCTCGCCTGCAATATCCGGATCACTCTCTTCCGGGATCGTAATATTTGCCCGAAGATACGGATCTGCAAATTCTATTGTATTTAAAACCGCCCGTTCTTCTGCTGATACAAGCACCCGCAGAATCTGCTTTGGCAGTTTGATGATCTGTTTTACTGTCGCAACTGTTCCCACACGGTAGAGATCCGCTTCTCCCGGATTTTCCACTTCCACATCTTTCTGTGTCAGCAAAAAAATCTTCTGGTTGCTTGCCATCGCTTCCTGAACCGCTTCAATCGAGCGTTCCCGGCTGATGTCAAAATGTGCCACCATCTCCGGCAGAATTGTCATTCCCCGCAGGGCAACCATTGGCAGACTTTCTGTTCTGTTCATATAGTTTTTTCTCCTGTTAAATAAAAATGGATGCTTCTGGCCTTAACCGTCAGCACCCATTTCCATACGTCTGATTTTCTTATGCACTTTCCGGTCTTGCTTCGATCTTTTCTGTACTCGGTGCTTTCTCCCCAAGTACTGCCTCTTTTGTCACAAGACAGTATTTCAGATTCTCATCAGACGGTGCTTTATACATGATATCCATCATTACATTTTCCATGATCGCACGGAGTCCTCTGGCTCCTGTCTTACGCTTCAGGGAAGTCTCAGCAATCGCCTCCAGCGCCTCTTTGTCGAATTCCAGTTCCACATCATCCAGCTCCAGAAGCTTCTGGTACTGTTTTACAATCGCATTCTTTGGTTCCGTCAGAATGCGGATCAGATCTTCCTTATCCAGAAGTTCCAGGGATACAGTTACCGGCACACGTCCTACAAGTTCCGGGATCAGTCCGAACTTCACAAGATCCTGTGGAAGAATCTGCTGCAGAAGCCGGTCGATATCTTCCTCATGCCGCTGCGCGATCTGTGCCTCAAATCCAATGGATTTCTTATCTATTCTGTTCTCTATGATCTTATCTATTCCCTCAAACGCTCCACCACAGATAAATAAAATATTGGTGGTATCAATCTGGATCATCTCCTGCTGCGGATGCTTACGTCCACCCTGTGGCGGTACATTTGCGATTGTACCTTCCAGGATCTTCAGAAGTGCCTGCTGAACACCTTCTCCTGATACATCACGGGTAATCGACGGATTCTCAGATTTTCTTGTGATTTTGTCAATCTCATCGATATAAATGATTCCGTGCTCTGCACGTTCAATATCACCATCTGCTGCCTGAATGATCTTAAGAAGAATATTCTCTACATCTTCTCCGACATATCCCGCTTCTGTAAGCGCAGTTGCATCTGCAATTGCAAACGGTACATTCAGAATTTTTGCGAGAGACTGTGCCAGAAAAGTCTTACCGCATCCTGTCGGTCCTACCATCAGGATATTACTCTTCTGAAGCTCCACGCCCAGATCTTTTTCTGCCATAATACGCTTATAGTGATTATATACCGCAACAGAAAGTACTTTCTTTGCTTCGTCCTGTCCGATCACATAATCATCCAGAAATGCCTTGATTTCTTCCGGTTTCAGAAGATTGATATCATCATATGCATTTTCTTCTTCATAACCAAGTTCATCTTCAATGATCTCAGTACATACATCCACACACTGGTCACAGATAAACACCCCATTTGGTCCGGCGATCATCTTGCGTACCTGACTCTGTGGTTTATTGCAAAAAGAACATCTTACGATTTCTTCATATTTTCCTGCCATATTCTTACCTCGCACTTTTTTACACGTAAAGGGAATGTCCCAATAAGGACATTCCCTTTTCCCGTTAACGGCTTGTAATAACCTTATCAATCAATCCATATGCCAAAGCTTCTTCGGCAGTCTTCCAGTTATCTCTTTCCGTATCTGCACAAATTGTCTCATAACTCTGACCTGTATTTGCAGCCATCAATCTGTTCATTCTTTCTCTGATCTTCAGAATATGCTGTGCATTGATCTCAATCTCGGTTGCCTGACCCTGTGCACCGCCTGAAGGCTGGTGAATCATGATCTCTGCATTCGGAAGGGCATATCTCTTTCCCTTTGCTCCGCCTGCGAGAAGGAAGGCTCCCATACTTGCAGCCATTCCCATACACATCGTAGAGACGTCACATTTGATGTAATTCATAGTGTCGTAGATCGACATACCTGCTGAAATTGATCCGCCAGGACTGTTAATATAAAACTGGATATCCTTTTCCGGATCTTCTGCTTCCAGAAACAGCAGCTGCGCTACGATCAGGCTCGCTGATGCATCATTCACTTCGGTATCCAGGAAAATGATTCTATCTTTTAAAAGTCTTGAATAAATGTCGTAAGAGCGTTCTCCACGGCTTGTCTGTTCAACGACATAAGGTACTAAACTACTCATGTAACACTCCTCCTGCTATATTAAAATATGAAACAGATACTTATTTTTCTACGGCATTGTCAACTACAAATGTAATTGCTTCCTGAACTGCCATATCCTGCTTCATCTGTTCTTTTTCTTTGTCGCCCATAAAGCTCTTAAGCTTGTCAGCTTCCATCTGGTAAGCTTCTGCCATCTTAGCGATCTCTTCGTCTAATTTTTCATCTGTGATTTCGATGTTTTCTGCTTTTGCAATTGCTTCAAGAACAAGTCTTGTCTTGATTCTCTTCTCAGCCTGCGGACGAAGTTCATCCATCATCTTGTCAGCTGTCATGCCTGTGAACTGCATGTACTGGTCAAGAGTCAGTCCCTGCTGCTGCATTCTCTGAGCGAATTCATCAAGCATCTGTCTTGCCTGTGTATCAACCATAGCTTCCGGAAGATCCATCTTAGCTGATTCGATGATCGCATCTACAGCTGCATCTTCCTGTGCTCTCTTGCCATCGTTTACTTTCTGCTCTTTGATCTTAGCTTTGATATCAGTTTTTAATTCATCAAGAGTATCGAATTCTGATACTTCTGAAGCAAATTCATCATCAAGCTCCGGAAGTTCTTTTGCTTTGATCTCATGAACTGTGCATTTGAATACAGCTTCTTTTCCTTTGAGGTCTTCTGCATGGTAATCTTCCGGGAATGTAACCTTAACTTCAACTTCTTTTTCCGGTTCTGCACCGATCAGCTGTTCTTCAAATCCTGGAATGAAAGATCCTGAACCGATTGTCAGCGGATAGTTTTCTCCTTTTCCACCTTCAAAAGCTTCTCCGTCTACAAATCCTTCAAAATCAAGGACAACTTCGTCTTTATCCTGTACCGGACGTCCTTCTACTGTGATTGTTCTTGCGTTCTTAAGCTGTTCTTCCTCAAGCTTAGCGTCGATTTCTTTCTGTGTTACGCGGTTAGAATATTTCGGAACTTCGATTCCTTTGTATTCGCCAAGTTCTACTTCCGGCTTTGTAGCTACTTCAGCTGTGAAGATGAACGGTTTTCCTTTTTCGATCTGTGTTACATCGATCTTCGGCTGAGATACGATCTCAAGTCCGCTTTCATCGTATGCTTTTGAATATGCTTCCGGAATCAGAGCGTTTGCTGCATCATCATAGAAGATTTCCGGTCCGTACATCTTTTCGATGAGCTGGCGCGGAACTTTTCCTTTACGGAATCCAGGAACATTAATTCTGCTTTTCTGTTTCTGGTATGCTTTCTGAAGTGCTCCTTCTAATTCTTCTGCTGAAACTTCGATTGTGAGTTTCGCCATATTGTGTTCTAACTGTTCAACTTGTAAACTCATTACCATTTCCTCCTAAATTTACATATGCAAAAAGTCGACAGACTTATCTACATTACAATCATTTTACAAGTATAGCACAACTTCTACAGTTTATCAAGCTCTAAAATTCGTTCTATAAAGCCATTTAATTCCTCATCACCGATCGACCAGGTATTCCGCCCTTTTTGCGTCACGGTAAAGGTATATTCCTGCTTCTCTCCATACTGCATATCAAGATAAGAACTTCTTAAAAGGCTGTATGCACCGGTCATGTAATCCAGCACCATTGCCTCTTTGATTTCTTCATCTGTTCCGCTGTACTTTCCTGCATCTTTGTCTGCCTGAATCTTCTCGGACTCTTCCTTCAGCTTCGGCATGAAGCGGGTAAATACATCCACCGGCTGGTACTTTACCGTCACCTCACAGGTCTTACTCCCCGTCTTTTTTACACCACTTACCTGATAACGGACAGAACTAAAGATCTCTTTGATCAATACACCATATGTCTTAGAAAAGTCATTTTCCGTCTCCACACCATTTAGCAGACAGTCCTGGACAAAAGCATTGATCCCGTTCTCATAGACCTTTTTCAGATCACTGTCTGATGCTCCGAGGATTTCTTTTGCTTCCTGGGTTTGTCCCTGAAAAGTCAGATCCAGGTTCGCCTGCACATATTTTTCCGCCTTTCCTTCATTGATCCCACATCCGGCAAGCAGTGTGACCAAAAGCAGCATTGCCAGAAACACACTGCCTGCTTTTTTCTTTTTCCAGAAACTACCGTTCATAGACTACCTGCTTTGAAATGGTATCTGCGCTTTCTTTATCCCGCAGCTCGCTGATCAGCGCAAGTGCAAAATCGATCGCGGTTCCAAGTCCCCGGCTGGTTGTGATATGTCCATCTGTCACTGCCGGCTGACAGGTAACTTCCGCTCCGGTAAGTCCTTCTTCCATTCCCGGATAGCAGATTGCCTTCTTTCCTTTCAGGATTCCCATTCCGCCAAATACGGTCGGTGCCGCACAGATTGCAGCCAGATATTTTTTTTCTTCATTATGTTTTAGGATCAGCTCTTCAAGACCTTTGTGTTCTTTTAAATGGATTGTTCCCGGCATCCCCCCCGGAAGCACCAGCATCTTCACCTCTGAAAAATCTGTATTTTCAAACAAGCTGTCTGCTTTTACTATAATTCCGTGTGCCCCTTTGATTTCTTCCTGTCCCATGATGGAAACGGTTCTGGTCTCGATCCCGGCTCTTCTTAAAAGATCAACGACCGTAAGACCTTCAATTTCTTCAAATCCATCTGCAAGAAATACACATACTTCACTCATAATCTTGTCCATCCTTTCTTTTTCCTGATGTTCCCCATTGTAACAGAAGCCTGCAAAAATGGCAACTTTCTGCCTTGTCTCCCCTGAAAAACTCCGCTATACTGTTAATGAATGTATAAGGAGGGCTTTCCCATGGAAATTGAACGCAAATATCTGATTCATAAGCTTCCGGATCACCTTGAAGCTTATCCGCACCGCACACTTGAGCAGGCTTATCTATGCACCGAACCGGTTGTCCGTGTCCGCAGAGATGCTGATGACTACATCCTGACCTACAAATCCAAAGGTCTGATGATGCGTGAAGAACATAATCTTCCTCTTACCGAGGAAGCCTACTGCCATCTGCGCGAAAAGGCAGACGGGCGCATTATCACAAAAGAACGCTACTGCATCCCTTACGAAGATCATCTCACGATCGAGCTTGATGTCTTCGCCGGTGATCTCTCCCCTCTTCTCCTTGCCGAAGTCGAATTTTCTTCCGAAGAAGAGACAAATTCCTTTACCCCGCCGGACTGGTTTGGTGAGGATGTCACCTTTTCCAGCAAATATCATAACAGTACACTGAGTCAGAAAAAGGATTGAGAAATTTCCCAATCCTTTTTTCTTTCGCAAATGCGCCATCCGGTACATTTGCGACCACATTCTTTTTATTAGTCTTCCAGACCAAATCCGTCATGGATTGCAACCAGTGCACGGTCTGCATCTTTTTCATCGATCAGAACCGTGATACGGATCTCTGATGTAGAAATCATATTGATATTGATATTGGAATTGCTCAGTGACTCAAACATGGTCGCAGCAACGCCCGGATTGCTGAGCATTCCAGCTCCTACGATCGATACCTTTGCAACTTTTTCGTTATAATTCATCTCTTTGATCGTAAGGGCTTCTTTTCTGGCTTCCATAACTTCCATTGCCTCTTTAAGATCATCCTGTGATACAGTAAACGTAATGTCTTTTGTTCCGTCACGTCCAACTGACTGAAGAATAATATCTACGTTAATATTATGCTTTGCAAGTGTATTGAAAATCTTAAACGCAGTACCTGGTTTGTCTTCTACACCCATTACTGAAATTCTCGCTGTATTTTTATCTGCCGCAACGCCGGTAATTAACATTTTTTCCACCTTTGCTACCTCCTTGACCAGGGTTCCTTCTTCTGTGTTCAGGCTGGAACGTACAACCAGCTCAACCCCGTATTTTTTCGCCATCTCTACAGAACGATTATGTAAAACCTTTGCCCCTGATGTTGCAAGCTCCAGCATCTCATCGTAGGTGATCTCTTCGATTTTGCGTGCATTCGGTACCACTCTCGGGTCTGCAGTGTAAACACCGTCTACGTCTGTATAAATCTCGCATTTGTCTGCATGCATTGCAGCCGCAAGTGCCACAGCTGTCGTATCGGATCCACCTCTTCCAAGTGTGGTATAGTCTCCATAATGGTTGACTCCCTGGAATCCGGTTACGATCACGATCTTACGGTTCTCCAGTTCGTGGGTGATACGGTCTGTATCCACTCTTTTAAATCTTGCATTTCCGTTCCGCGCCGTAGAATGCATCTTTACCTGGAATGCATTCAGCGAGATTGCCGGAACATTCAAAAACTGAAGTGCCATTGCCATCAGTGCCACAGATGCCTGCTCTCCCGTGGTAAGGAGCATATCAAGTTCTCGTTTTGATGGATACGGATTGATCTCGGCTGCCTTCTCAAGCAGTTCATCTGTTGTATCTCCCATTGCAGAGAGAACAACGATCACATCATTCCCCATCTGATACTCTTCTGCGCAGCGTCTTGCCACATTAAAGATCCTCTCTTTATCTGCAACTGAACTGCCGCCAAATTTCTTAACTACCAGCATAATTTCCTCCTACAGTTCCTGCATTTTTAGACTTCTTCTTCTACTCTTATCATATGCAGGATTTCCGGATAAGCTTTTGCTTTTTCCTCGTATTCTCCCTCGGTCATCACCGGTGTGACAAAACCGAATTCTCCATTGACCCCTGCCTCTACAAATCTTACTTCACCAAAATCATTGCCGATTCGTTCTTTGAACGCATCCTCATTTCCAAGGATTCGCACCAGGAACTTCTTACTGGTCTTGCTTCTGTCTTCCAATGTAAGCTTTTCTTCGCTCCAGAAATTCATGATATCTCTGCCCTGATTCTGTACAACTGCCACAATGTCAGCCACAACCGCACTTGCAGTCGGAAGCTTTCCTGCCCCACTTCCGTAGAACATCGCATCTCCCAGCATATTCCCCTTTACAAATACGGCATTAAATACACCATTCACACTGTAAAGCGGATGTTCTGCATGAAGAAGCACCGGTGCAACTCCCGCATAAAGAGTTCCGTCCACATGCTTACATTCAGCAAGAAGTTTGATATTCATTCCCAGAGCCTTTGCATACTGCATATCTTCTGTTGTGATCTTTGTAATACCTTCGGTATAAATTTCTTCAAAATCCACATATTTTCCTGAGATGATCGATGCAAGGATCGCGATCTTCCGGCATGCATCCTGTCCTTCCACATCAGCAGTCGGATCTGCCTCTGCAAATCCATTCTTCTGTGCTTCACGGAGAACCTCTTCATAGTTCGCTCCCTCGTAGAACATCCTGGTCATCATGTAATTGGTTGTTCCGTTCAGGATTCCTGCGATTTCTTCGATCTCATCACCTGTCAGGGATGATCCAAGTGCCCGGAGGATTGGAATCCCCCCTCCCACACTTGCTTCAAAAAGGAAATTCACATTCTTTTCCCGTGCTGTTTTAAGGAGTGCGGATCCATGCTTGGCAACCAACGCCTTATTGGATGTCACAACACTTTTTCCTGCTTCCAGTGCTTTTCTGACAAAGGTATTCGCCGGTTCCACACCGCCCATCACTTCTACTACAATTCCAATCTCCGGATCATTCAGGATAATCTCATAATCATGAACAATCTTTTCCTGGATCTTATCTCCCGGGAAATTTCTCAGATCCAACACATATTTTACTTCAATTTCTTCTTTTGCCCGTGACGCGATCAGCTTCTGATTTACATCCAGAACCTCTACCACACCAGAACCTACGGTACCATAACCCAATACTGCAATCTTCATCTTTTTGTCTACTCCCTGCCTACGATTTTCAAATAATGCACACCTGAATGCTGTTCAATCTCTTCCACCATCTCCGACAGATTCTTCGTTGTCTGCAACACCTCCACACTGAGCGTCAGTGTTGCCACCCCGTTGATCGGAATACTCTGGTGAATCGTCAGGATATTCGCCTGATACCTTGCCACCGCGTTTAAAAGCTCTGCCATAACCCCCGGTGTATCATCAAGCTGAATAACCATCGTAACAGTCCTTCCTTTTTCATTTTCGTGAAATGGGAAAATATCATCCTTATATTTATAGAAAGAACTTCTGCTGATACCGATCTCTTCTGTCGCTTCCTGAATAGTCATTCCACGTCTGGTTGCGAGCAGTCTCTTTGTCTCGACAACCTTTATGAGCACCTCCGGCACTGCTTTTTTCTTTACCACATAGTACTTTGTATTATCCATTGTTACTCCTCTGTTTCAGATAAGCATTGATAAATGGATCCAGCTCCCCATCCAGAACTGCACTTACATTTCCGGTCTCTTCACCGGTACGGTGATCCTTGACCAGATTGTAAGGATGTAAAATATAGGATCGGATCTGGCTTCCAAAATTGATATCCTGAACTTCCCCCCGGATGCCGGATACCTTTTCTTCCTGCTCCTGCTTTTTCAAAAGATACAGCTTGGCTTTCAACATCTGCATCGCTTTGTCCTTATTAAAAAGCTGCGAACGTTCATTCTGGCACTGCACTACGATTCCTGTCGGAAGATGCGTGATCCGCACCGCAGACGAAGTCTTGTTGATATGCTGTCCTCCGGCTCCGCTCGAACGGTAGGTATCGATCCGCAGGTCATCGTCATTCAGCTCAATGTCAATATCATCTTCAATATCCGGTATCACATCACAGGATGCAAAAGATGTCTGCCTCTTGCCTGCTGAATTGAACGGAGAAATACGCACCAGACGGTGCACTCCCTTTTCTGACTGAAAATAGCCATATGCATTATCTCCCGTTACTTCAAACGTGATTCCTTTCAGTCCGGTAATATCTCCATCCTGATAGTCCAGCACGGTTATCTGAAATCCTTTTGACTGTGCATATCTTGTATACATACGATACAGCATATTTGCCCAGTCACAGCTGTCTGTTCCTCCGGCTCCTGCATGCAGTGTCACGATTGCATTGCAGGAATCATATTCTCCCGAAAGAAGCGTCCGGATCCTGAGATCTTCAAATTCTTTTTCAAATTTAGCGATCTCACGCTGGATCTCTTTGATCATCTCCCGGTCTTCTTCCTCTTCCGTAAGTTCGATCAGTGCATTGATATCTTCATATGAACTTTCCAGATCCCGGACCTCCTTCACACAGTCCTGCATTTTCCGGAGTTCCTTCATAATCCTCTGCGAAAGCTCTGTCTTGTCCCAGAACCCCGGTTCTTCTATCTTTCTTTCCAGCTCTTCAATCCGTTTTTCTTTGCCTGCCAGGTCAAAGTGAATCCCTCATTTCCTTCAGGGGTTCTTCATACGCATTTAATGTCTGCTTAAATCCGTCTAATTCAACCACTGTATCACCTCAAATCTCATAAAATTATATAAAAATCCAAACAGTCGTATTTATTTTCTTCCACAGCACTGTTTGTATTTCTTGCCGCTTCCACACGGGCATGGATCATTTGGATATATCTTTTTCTCGGCACGTACCTTTGGACCCTTTGCAACACTGTCATCTTTATTGGTACCGGTTACCTTTGCAACCTGTTCTCTTTCAACCTTCTGTTCTACATTGACATGGAAGAGAAGTCTGACTGTATCCACTTCGATTGCACGTGTCATTTCACCGAACATATCATATCCGATCATCTTGTATTCAACCAGAGGATCTCTCTGTCCGTAAGCCTGCAGACCGATTCCCTGACGTAACTGATCCATATCATCAATGTGATCCATCCATTTTGCATCGATCACACGCAGAAGGAACACACGCTCCACCTCACGCAGATGCTCTGCTTCCGGGAACTGTGCTTCTTTTTCTTCGTATGCTTTTGCAGCACGTTCTTTCAGGAGATGCTTGATCTCTTTTGGCTCTTTATCCTTTGCATCCTCCTCCGTAACCGGCGGAAGCGTTGGAATCACATCCAGAAGTTCACGGTTCATTGCTCCAAGATCCCATTCTTCAAAATCCTGTTCCTCAGAAAGATTGGCATCGACAGTATTTTCCACAAAGTCTGTGATCATATGGAAGATAGAATCTCTCATATTCTCACCGTCAAGGACTCTGCGTCTTTCATCGTAGATGATCTCTCTCTGTTCATTCATTACCTGGTCATATTCAAGCAGGTTCTTACGAATACCAAAGTTATTGCTCTCAATCTTCTTCTGAGCCTTCTCAATCGCACTTGAAAGCATCTTGTGCTCGATCTGTTCTCCTTCTTCTACTCCAAGCTTGGTAAATACATCCATCAGTCTCTCGGAACCGAACAGACGCATCAGGTCATCCTCCAGAGAAATATAGAATCTGGATTCTCCCGGATCGCCCTGACGTCCGGCACGTCCACGCAACTGGTTGTCAATACGACGGGATTCATGACGTTCTGTACCGATGATCTTCAGTCCGCCGGCTGCTCTTGATTCTTCATCAAGCTTGATATCCGTACCACGGCCTGCCATGTTGGTTGCGATCGTAACAGCCCCATGCTGTCCTGCCTGTGCAACGATCTCAGCCTCCAGTTCATGGAACTTGGCATTCAGTACATTATGTTTTACGCCGCGTTTACTGAGCATCTTACTGAGGAGCTCGGAAGTTTCGATCGTGATCGTACCAACCAGAACCGGCTGTTCTTTTTCATGCGCTTCACAGATAGCATCAATAACCGCGTTAAATTTCTCTTTCTTTGATTTGTAAACGGCATCCTCCAGGTCAATTCTCTGTACCGGAACATTCGTCGGAATCTCAATAACGTCCATTCCGTAAATATCACGGAACTCCTGTTCCTCTGTGAGGGCTGTACCTGTCATACCGGATTTCTTCTCATATTTATTAAACAAATTCTGGAATGTAATGGTAGCCAGAGTCTTACTTTCTCTCTTGACCTTTACATGCTCTTTTGCTTCGATTGCCTGATGAAGTCCGTCAGAATAACGGCGTCCCGGCATGATACGTCCGGTAAATTCATCAACGATCAGGACCTCATCATCTTTTACTACATAATCCTGGTCACGGAACATCAGATTATGTGCACGCAGTGCCAGAATGATGTTGTGCTGGATCTCCAGGTTCTCCGGGTCAGCAAGGTTCTCAATATGGAAGAACTTCTCAACCTTCTTCACACCCTCTTCGGTCAGGTTGATATTCTTTTCTTTTTCATTGACAATGAAGTCTCCGGTCTCTTCGATCTCTTCTCCCATAATGGCGTTCATCTTAGAGAATTCCCCGCTTGCTTCACCTCTCTCCAGCTGTCTTGCCAGAACATCACATGCTTCGTAAAGTCTGGTTGACTTTCCACTCTGTCCGGAAATGATAAGCGGTGTTCTCGCTTCATCGATCAGAACTGAGTCAACCTCATCGATAAGTGCATATTTCATACCGCGCTGTACCAGCTGTTCTTTGTAGATAACCATGTTATCACGGAGGTAATCGAAACCAAGTTCATTATTCGTCACATAAGTGATATCGCAATTATACGCTGCACGTCGTTCATCATTATCCATCTGGTTCAGAACAACTCCAACAGTCAGTCCCAGGAATTCATGAACCTTTCCCATCCACTCAGCATCACGCTTTGCCAGATAGTCGTTGACTGTTACAATATGCACCCCTTCTCCGGTCAGTGCATTTAAGTATGCCGGCAGTGTAGATACAAGTGTTTTACCTTCACCGGTCTTCATCTCGGCAATACGGCCCTGATGCAGGATGATACCCCCGATCATCTGTACACGGTAGTGGCGCATTCCAAGTACACGGACAGCTGCCTCTCTTACAACAGCAAACGCTTCCGGAAGAAGATCGTCCAGTGTCTCTCCTTTTGCAAGCCTCTCCTTGAATTCTTTCGTCTTTTCTTTCAATTCCTCATCGGAGAGCTTCTGCATCTCCGGCTCCAGCGCATCAATATGATCCACGATCGGGTAGATTCGCTTCAATTCATGTTCGCTGTGCGTTCCAAATATCTTTTCAATAATTCCCATTTTATTAAGCTCCTTATATTCCTTGCTTATCACTTCTGTCTGAAGTGTTTTGCTTTTTTCCGCTATAGATAGACAGTATCCATTGTAGCACCATTTCTTTTATTCTTCAATCAGTTTATTTCACCGGTTCTGTCAGCTCGGCATACGGAATCTTACCGCCAAAAAGATCCAGTGCACTGCCGATCGTATAGTCCAGCTTTTCCCCGCTGATCCGTGCAAACTCCCGCAGATCCTCCATGCTTCCAATTCCACCGGCATAGGTGATCGGAAGTCCGTTCCACGCCGCAAGCATCCTGACCAGTTCCTCCTCTGTACCAGATGCTTTTCCTTCTACATCAACCCCGTGAACCAGAAATTCATCACACCATCCGGACAGCTCTTCCAGGACCTCCGGTATCAGTCTGAGCTCAGTAAATGTCTGCCATCTGTTGGTTACAATATAATAACTGTTCTCGCGCCTCCGGCAGCTGAGATCCAGTACCAGATGCTCTTTCCCTACTGCCTTTTTCAGCCGGTCCAGCCGGTCATACCGCACCTGTCCATTCTGAAATACATAGGATGTAACGATCACATGACTTGCCCCTTCCTCCAGATACTCTGCAGCATTTTCTGCAGTAATTCCTCCGCCGATCTGCATTCCGCCCGGATAGGCATGTAGTGCTTTCAGTGCCTGTGCCTTTGTCGCATCATAGTATTCCGATGCCGGCGGATTCAGCAAAATAATGTGTCCTCCGGTAAGTCCATCTTTCTTATACATTGTCGCATAATAATCTGCATCCTGTCTGGATATGTAATTTTCTACCGCTGCATTTCCCGCATCTTTCAGGCTGCCACCCACAATCTGCTTGACTGCACCGTTATGAATATCTATACATGGTCGAAATTTCATGAAGTCCTCCGCTTTTTCTGTTGATCTCGTCTTTACATACCGTCATATTGTATCACACCCACGGACATTTTACTACCTTTTGTCTGTAAAAAAGGCAAGACTTTTCCGCAAAGTCTTGCCTTTTCCCTATTCCTGACCATCTATTGTATGATTATCATTTACATTCCGGTCCTCTGTCCTGTTTCTGGTCATATCATCGACTCCGTCTTCCACATCATCTACTGCATCCTCAATACCATCTCCGATATCGTTTGTGACATCATTTACCGTTCCATTCTGATTCGTCCCACCGGTATTCGTATCCGGATTTGCAGCGTTATCACCATTTCCACACGCCGTAATTCCTCCCATCAGCATCACACAGGTAAAAACCAGAACCATTCTTCTTAGATATTGCATGTTGTAATTCTCCTTTTTCTGTAAAATACTTGTACTATTACTATCCGCAGAAAAAGGATTTTTATACTTATTTTTAAATTTTTTCGATGATCTGACCACTTCTGTAAGCGTCCAGCAATGACTCCAGATCCGCGATCCGTTCCTTCAGTACTTTTCCAACATCAGTATCTCCTACCGTCTTGCGTTCGAGTGTCCGTTTTACGATCACACTGTCCGAATGGATATCTCTTTCTTTTTCAATAGCTGCCTCCGTCGATTCAAACGGATCATGCGCCGCAAGGATCAGTCCATAGGAATTATAGATCAGCGTGTATCCTGCAATTCCGGTTTCTTTCTGGTACGCTTTTGAAAATCCGCCATCAATAACAAGCACTTTTCCACCACATTTGACCGGATTCTCTCCATTTTTCGTTTTCACCGGAACATGTCCGTTGATGATATGGGAAATTTCTCTGTCCAGGCCAAATTCATCCAGAATTCCGTTCATCACATTTTCATCTTCAAGAAGAAGATAATACGCATTCTTTTTCTCTTTCCACAGCTCCTTTTCTGCAAGGAAATAACGCTCAAAGGTCGCCATTTTATCTTTGCCGAAAAGAGGAGAATTCGCACCCTGCCAGATATACCACATCAGGTCACGCCCTTTTTTCTTTTCATCCGGATCTACCGCAAAAAATCCTTTTCTCACATAGGACTCCATCACATCATAAAGTGTCCTTCCCTGATAGCTTTTACCGTATATCTTTACCTTTCTGAGTGATCCGTCATCATTCAGTGGAACACAGCCGTGATACAGCAGATTGGAATTGTAAATCTTGTAAAGACTTCCTTTGTTCAAAAGGAAACGCATATGCCGCTGCAATTTTTCACAGCTCTGGAACGCTTTTACCAGGCGGTTCATGATCTCTTCTTCTTCAGCTGAAAGCTGATATGGATTCTTCGGATCTATGGTCGGAAAATAATCATCCAGAAGCTGATAGATTTTTCCTCCTATCGTTATAGTCCCTTCCTCGTAGTTGATCTTATCCAGAAAGTTTCTTCTCTGGAAACCAAATTCCGGATAAAGCTCTGCTGCCTGTCCTTCTACTTTGAACTGGATAACAGAAATTGCCTTGTGCATTTTCATATTCAGTTCCAGCTCCTGTGGTTTGCAGTTATCCTGCCCTTTTAATAAAAAGCATTCACAGGGATCTTTTGCATACTGTTTCCATGCGAAAGTTGCAAGTGGAAGCAGATTGATCCCATATCCATCCTCCAGAATATCCAGATTCCCATAGCGGGCACAGATACGGATTACATTCGCAATACAGCATTTCTGCCCCGCTGCCGCTCCCATCCACAGGATATCATGATTCCCCCACTGGATGTCCACCGAATGATACTCCATCAGCTTGTCCATGATCAGATGCGGTCCCGGACCTCTGTCGTAAATATCACCGACAATATGCAGGTGATCCACAACCAGACGCTGGATCAGTTCACACAAGGCTACAATAAATTCCTCCGCTCTTCCGATCTGGATAATTGTACTGATGATCGAATTATAATATGATTCCTTATCTGTCATTCCTGACTTTTCTGTGATCAGTTCCTCGATCACATATGCAAAATCCTTCGGGAGTGCTTTTCTGACCTTCGATCTGGTATATTTGCTCGCCGAACGTTTTGCTACCTCGATCAGACGGTACAGCATGATCTTGTACCAGTCATCCATATTCTGTTCTTCTTCCCGGATCCGCTCCATCTTCTCCCGCGGATAGTAGATCAAGGTTGCCAGTGTCTGCTTGTCCCGACTGCTCATTGTGTTTGCAAATACATCATCGACCTTGCGCTTTACCGAACCCGATCCGTTCTTCAGCACATGTGCAAACGCTTCATATTCTCCGTGAATATCCGTCAGAAAATGTTCCGTTCCTTTTGGAAGATTCACGATTGCCTGTAAGTTAATAATTTCTGTGGACGCAGCTGCGATTGATGGAAATAATTCCGACAGCCCTTCCAGATATTTCTCCTCTAATGCTTTCATAACTTCCTCCCTCTTGTATAAAAGCTTTTTCTGCTTACAGTCCGATCACATCACTCATATCGTACATTCCTGCCGGTTTTCCAGCCAGGAATTTGGCAGCTTCAACTGCACCTTTTCCAAAAATTGCTTTTGAATATGCAGTGTGGTGGAATTCGATCACTTCATCTGCCCCCGCAAAGATGACGTCATGCTGTCCAACGATCGTACCTCCACGTACTGCAACGATCCCGATTTCGTTTTTCTCACGTTTTTTTCGTTCATGGCTGCGGTCATAATTGTATACATACTGGTCAGCCATCGCTTCATTAATCGAATCTGCAAGTGCGATCGCTGTTCCACTTGGAGCATCAACTTTCTGATTATGATGTTTTTCTACAATTTCAATATCAAAGCCTGCCGGAGCAAGAACCTTTGCTGCATCCTTTAAAAGCTTCATCAGAAGATTGACTCCCAGTGACATGTTTGCAGAACGGAGAACCGCAACTTTTTCTCCTGCTTCTTTCACCTTTGCAAGCTGTTCCTCAGAAAGTCCTGTTGTGCAAAGAACAACCGGAAGAGTTTTCTCCACACATACATCCAGGAGCTCATCAACTGCTGCTGCGTTTGAGAAATCAATCACAACATCTGCCTGCACATCACACTCTGCAAGGCTTGTAAATACCGGGTACGGATTCTCGATTCCGGTGAATTTATCAATACCTGCCACGATCTCGATCACATCATCCTCCTTTACAAGTCCCGAGATCACCTGTCCCATTTTTCCGTTACATCCATGCATAATTGCCTTAACCATTTTGTATTCCTCCTTGTTATCTCCATTTTCTTGTGTATCTTTTCACAAATTCCTGTATAGCACAAAAGGAACTGATGGATACTCCAGTCAGTCCCTTTTCTCTATAATCTGACCCTTTATTATGCCAGTTTAATTCCAAATGCTTCCAGTTCTTTTGCAAGCTGTGCTGTATGTGCTTCTGTCATCTCTGTCAGAGGCATACGCAGAGGACCTGCCTGCCATCCCATCAGATTTAAAGCCTTTTTAACCGGAATCGGATTCACTTCACAGAATAACTTCTCGATCAGCGGAATCGCATCCAGCTGCATCTTACAGCTTCCCTTGACATCTCCTTCAAAGAACTTTGCACAGATGTCATGTGTATACTGCGGAGCCACGTTCGCAAGAACTGAGATGACACCCTTTCCTCCAACAGAAAGGAGCGGTACAATCTGGTCATCATTGCCTGAATACAGATCGATCTTGCCATCTGTCAGCTGCATGATCTTTGAAATCTGGGAAATATTGCCTGATGCTTCTTTTACCGCAACAATATTCTCTATATTTTTATGTAAAGCTGCAACTGTCTCCGGAGCAATATTCACACCGGTACGGCTCGCCACACTGTAAAGGATAATTGGTGCTTTTGCTTCTTTTGCAACGGCGGTATAATGTGCGATCAGTCCGTCCTGTGTACATTTGTTATAATATGGTGTTACAAGCAGCAGTCCGTCTGCACCGTCTTCTACTGCCTCTTTTGACATCTGGATCGTTGTGTAGGTACTGTTGGAACCGGTACCTGCGATCACCGGGATTCTTCCCTTGACACGCTCGATCGCAAATTTGATGCATTCCATGTGCTCTTCTTCTGATAAAGTAGAGGATTCACCTGTTGTTCCGCAGATGATAATACTGTCGGTCCCATGTGTACAATGGTAGTCCAGCATTTCATCCAGTTTGTCATAATTTATACTCTCGTCCTCATGAAACGGCGTTACAAGTGCCACTCCTGATCCTGTAAATATAGCCATAATATTCCTCCTGACATGTTGCTTTATGATACTAAACGATCAAATCAAGTTTAGCATTAAATGCAGGCACTGTCAATCAGAGTCTTTTCCAGTTTACTGACCGAAACTTCATAAGCAACCCTCTTTTCTGTCTCGGTAACTGAAATCCGTTTTACATATTCCCTGCTCTGGATTCTTCCCAGAAGCTGTACATGCTCTCCCACTTCAAAGCCGGAGGCATATCTTGCATTTCTCCCCCAGCAGATACATGGAATGTAATCAGATTTTCCATATGGGCGGTTAACCGCAAGCAAAAGATCTGCGATCTCCCTTCCAAGCGGTGTCTTCCGGTAGATCGGTTCCTTGCAGATATAGCCATCCAGCCAGATACTGTTGGTCTTTGTCCCGTCAGGTTCTTCTTCCATAAAGGAAATCTCCCGTACAAATACGGATAATACCAGACGGTTTTTCTGCTCTTCATGCCGATTGTAAGAGCGGAACTGTCCGTGCACCATAATATACTCTCCGGTATAATCCTGTGTCACGTCGATCAGCCTCTCTGAGATCATCAGCGGAATACGGTCTTCTGAATTGCTCAGTCTTTTCACTTCTACCTCTACCATATAAAAGCCTTCTCCGAAGACCTCATGGCTGAATGAAAATTCAGTTGCTACCTTTCCCATGATCGTTACCTGGTTATTTTCAATAATCTTATCTGACATAATAATGTAAATCTCCTTCCTCTTCGCAGGCGTATTTTACCGCGTTCTTACTCTTGATCACTATCTAATCTATGAAGCTTTTCCAGTTTTTAGAACAAAAAGTAAACTCTTTTTTTGCAGAAAGTCAAATTTTTTTCTTTCTACTTGTAAATTTTTCAAAATGTGATAAACTATACGGGTTGTAACTTTAAATAGGTAATAAGAAGGGTTTTGAGAATATGAAGACAAAACGTGAAGACATTAGAAATATCGCTATCATCGCCCATGTTGACCATGGTAAAACAACATTAGTAGATGAACTTTTAAAACAGAGCGGTGTTTTCCGTGAAAATCAGGAAGTAGCCGAACGAGTAATGGATTCCAACGATATCGAACGTGAACGTGGAATTACCATTCTTTCCAAAAACACTGCAGTTGTTTATAAAAATACAAAGATCAATATCATTGACACTCCTGGACATGCCGATTTCGGCGGAGAAGTAGAACGTGTCCTTAAGATGGTCAATGGAGTGGTTCTTCTGGTTGACGCTTTTGAAGGTGCCATGCCACAGACCAAATTTGTTTTGAAAAAAGCTCTTGCACTGAAGCTCCCGGTTATCGTATGTATCAACAAGATCGACCGTCCGGAAGCACGTCCGGATGAAGTTATCGATGAAGTTCTTGAACTTCTCATCGATCTGGGCGCATCTGACGAACAGCTTGACTGCCCGTTCCTTTTTGCTTCTGCAAGAGACGGATATGCAACTTACAATATCGACGATGAACCGAAAGACATGGTTCCTCTGTTTGAGACCATCCTGGATTACATCCCGGCTCCGGAAGGAGATCCTGATGCAGGTACACAAATGCTGATCAGTACCATCGATTACAATGAATACGTTGGCCGTATCGGTGTTGGAAAAGTCGATAACGGAACGATTTCTGTCAACCAGGATGTAGTTGTTGTAAACCATCATGATCCGGACAAACAGAAAAAAGTAAAGATCAGCAAATTATATGAATTTGACGGTCTGAATAAAGTAGAAGTAAAAGAAGCAGGCATCGGTTCTATCGTTGCAATCTCCGGTATTGCAGATATTTCCATCGGTGATACGATCTGTTCGCCGGACAATCCGGTTCCGATCGAATTCCAGAAGATTTCCGAGCCTACGATCGCAATGCAGTTCGTTGTCAACGACAGTCCGTTTGCAGGACAGGAGGGTAAATTCGTCACTTCCCGTCACCTCCGTGACCGTCTGTTCCGTGAACTGAATACAGACGTCAGCCTTCGTGTTGAAGAGACAGACAACACAGACAGCTTCAAGGTATCCGGACGTGGAGAGCTTCATCTTTCCGTCCTCGTTGAAAACATGCGTCGTGAAGGTTATGAATTCGCAGTCAGCAAAGCCGAAGTTCTTTACAAAAAAGACGAAAACGGCAAGCAGCTCGAGCCAATGGAAACCGTATACATTGATGTACCGGATGAATTTACAGGTATAGTTATTGATAAATTAAGCCAGAGAAAAGGCGAACTCCGCAACATGGGAATGTCTAATGGCGGATACACCCGTCTTGAATTCTCCATCCCGTCAAGAGGTCTGATCGGTTATCGTGGAGAATTCCTGACCGATACAAAAGGTAACGGTATCATGAACACAGCCTTTGACTGCTACGCTCCGTATAAAGGAGATATCCAGTACAGAAGCCAGGGATCCCTGATCGCCTTCGAGACAGGTGAAGCTGTAGCTTACGGTCTGTTCAACGCACAGGATCGTGGAACACTCTTCATCGGACCTGGTGAAAAGGTTTACTCCGGTATGGTAATCGGTCAGAATGCGAAGACAGATGATATCGAACTGAATGTATGTAAGACCAAACACCTTACCAATACCCGTTCTTCAAGTGCTGATGAAGCCTTAAAGCTTACTCCGCCGAGAATCCTCAGTCTGGAAGAAGCACTTGATTTCATCGATACCGATGAACTTCTGGAAGTCACACCGAAGAGCCTGCGTATCCGTAAAAAGATTCTGGATCCGAAACTCCGTAAGAGAAGCAATTTCCAGTAAAAAACTATAGATTTTTCTTTACACTTCCCCCTTGTATCCGTTACAATCTTTGTATACAACGAACAAGGGGGATTTTTTATGAAAAAATACTTAAACGCAGCACTCCATAAGCTGACCGTACTTCTGGAATTTATCATTTCATTCGTTCTGGCTGCCGGAATCATCATTCTGCTTGTCCAGCTGATCCTGTCCATGCCAAATGTTCCGGATCTGAATATTTATCCAAATTACGAAGACCTGGTAGAAACCTGTTTCAATCTGATCATTGGTGTCGAGCTGATCCGTATGCTTTATCAGCACAAGCCTTCCACTGTGTTTGAGGTGCTGTTATTTGCCATCGCCAGACAGGTGATCATGGCACATAATAATCCGGTATCCAGCCTGATCGGTGTGATCTCCATCGCACTTTTATTTGCAACCAGAAAGTTCCTTTTTATTGAATTTGATGAATCTGAAAAAATCATTTTCCGTGCTACTACAAAAGCACGGATTGTAAACAGCATCCTGCACGTCCATATTCCGTATGAAGATGAACAAACCTTATATGACGTGATCACTAAAAGATTTGAACAGGAAAAAACAGAAATTGGTGTTGGTGCAAGTACATTCTTCGACAATTTTGGTCTGCGCGTTGCCAAAATGCATAACGGCAAGATCAGTCGTATCGAAGTAATCCGCTCCATACATTGACAGAATTTTCTGATAATTCAGTTTTCTTTACAGAATTTTAATAATTTTTTTGCATTTACCATTGCATCTCTCCCCTATGATAGAGTATAATGTAGCTATAGCCGGAAGGATATAAAAACTATCTATACATCCTGCCGGTCAAGCTCTTATAGATGCACTTATCTCCGTACATACTATGAGAAATATGAGAAAAAAGGAGTTGAGCTGTATGAATTTTATCATTAGCGGAAGAAACATTGACATCACACCTGGTCTCAGACAGGCTGTAGAACAGAAATTAGGAAAACTGGAAAAGTATTTTACTCCTGAAACTGACATTATCGTTACACTCAGTGTAGAAAAAGAACGTCAGAAAATCGAAGTTACGATCCCTGTAAAAGGAAACATTATCCGTTCCGAGCAGGAAAGCAGCGATATGTATGTATCCATTGATCTCGTAGAAGAAATTATCGAGCGTCAGCTCAGAAAGTATAAAACCAAACTGATTGCAAAACAGCAGGGCGGACATGATTTCCGTCAGGAATTTATTGAATCCGATACTTCGGCAGCAGAGTCAGACGAGATTGAGATCGTCCGTACCAAACGTTTCGGCATCAAACCAATGTTCCCGGAGGATGCCTGCATTCAGATGGAACTTCTCGGACATAACTTCTACGTATTCAGCAATGCTGAGACAGACGAAGTCAATGTCGTATATAAGAGAAAGAATGGAACCTACGGTCTGATCGAACCGGAATTCCAGTAAACCAATAAGCTCATACAGAGAACCTGCTGTCTGCAGTTCCTCCTGTATACTAAGACATTAAAACCCCTATACAGAACGGATTCTCCGTTCTGTATAGGGGTTCTTTTTCCTGTTCTATTCCTCAAAAACCAGGATTTCTTTTCCATCCTCCGCAAAATAGCAGCTGTCTCCTTTTTCGATCACAGCCTGTCCATTTGTTCCCTCTGTAATCTCGGAAACCACACATTGCTCCTGATCATAAGGCAGAATCACTTTCATCAGCACTTTATCCGTATACTGTGTATCCTGCACACTGATCTGCCGTTGTCCGAGGATATACTGGATCTTCCCAAGTCCGGTATAATCCGTTCCAATCTCATACCGGTAACCCAGGCGCTTTGTGATCACAGTACTTGCCTGAAGACCTTCCTTTACTGCTCCCTGATAAGCCCGCACCAGACCACCTGTTCCCAGAAGCGTCCCGCCAAAATACCTGGTCACAACAACCGCCGTATCGTGAAGACCTTCCCCTGTAAGCACATCCAGCATCGGTTTTCCTGCTGTACCTGCAGGCTCCCCGTCATCACTACATCTCAGAGTTGGATTTGTTACACCGATCACATAAGCAAAACAGTTATGTCTTGCGTCCCAGTATTTTTTCTTCACTTCTTCTATAAATGCCAGTACTTCTTCTTCTGAGTGTACCGGTCTTACCGTTGCGATAAAACGGGATTTCTTTTCAACAATTTCCCCTTCTCCTCCCCGGTATACTGTTTTGTATTCTTCCTGCATGTCTGCGTTTTTCCCTTCATTTTCCTTATATTTTCACTATTCCCAGTATACAAATCTATTTCTTCAGATGCAAGAAAATTACAAAAATGTTACAATTTCCCTATATTTCCGAAATTTTTCTTAATTTTGTAAAATGGAACATTGAAGTTTTCAATTTTTCCTTTATTTAGATTATCAAGTTTGATATAATATTGCAATATGAAGGAGGAAGCATTCATGAATTATGGAAAGCGAAAAGCTTCTAAAAAACAAAAACGCATAACATCGAAAAAGAATATGCACAAAAAGAAACTGGGCGTTCGCCTTTTTAAAGGTTTTCTATTATGTATCTTTGTCTGCTGTATCCTCGCAGCGATCGGAGGTGGCTTTATCATCAAGCATGTGATTGATAATGCACCTGAGATTACAGCTGACAGCATCAAACCACAGGGTTATACGTCCACCGCACTTGCAGATGACGGCACGACAACAATAGCCGAATTCACCGGTGCAGGTGCCAACCGTGTATATAAGACGATTGATCAGATCCCGGAGGATCTGCAGCATGCATTCGTCGCAATCGAAGACTCCCGTTTTTACAAGCATAACGGTATTGATATTCAAGGTATTATCCGTGCTTTTGTTGTTGGTATCACTCATGGTGGCAACTTCTCTGAAGGAGCCAGTACCATTACCCAGCAGCTGATCAAGAACAATGTCTTCCCTGACTTTGTAAATGAAAACACTTTTGAAGAAAAGCTGGAACGTAAGATCCAGGAACAGTATCTCGCAATTCAGGTTGAAAAGCAGCTTGATAAAGATTCAATCCTTGAAAGCTACCTGAACACGATCAACCTTGGTCAGGACTGTCTGGGAGTACAGTCAGCCGCACAGAGATATTTTAATAAGGATGTCAATGAACTTAACCTTTCCGAATCTGCAACCATCGCTGCAATCACACAGAATCCGGGAAGATACAATCCGATCACCAATCCGGAAGACAACGCAACCCGCCGCAAAAAAGTTCTGGATAATATGCTCGATCAGGGCTGGATCGACCAGGCTGCCCATGATGAAGCACTGGCAGATGACGTATATTCCAGAATTCAGAACGTAAATACACGGATCGAAGAGACCAACACCGTCAACTCTTATTTTGTTGATGCCCTGTCTGAGCAGCTGATCGAAGATCTCACCTCAGAAGACGGACTTGGATATTCCCAGACACAGGCAGAGAACGCACTGTACAGCGGTGGTCTCACCATTTATTCAACTCAGAATCTTACGATGCAGAACATCTGTGATGAAGAATTGAATGATGACAACAATTATCCGGCCAATATTGACTGGGGTGTTGATTATGCCCTCACAGTCTATCATACTGATGGCTCGGTAGATAACTACAGTGCCGGACACCTGAAACAATTCGGGGCAGATCAGTACGGTGATGATGAAGGACTTCTCTTCGGATCACAGGAAGCTGCGCAGGAAAGAATTGACGCATTCCGTAACAGTCTTCTCCAGGATGGCGAGACCTATGATGAGTACGTCAACCTCTCTCCACAGCCGCAGACTTCACTTACCATCATCGATCAGAAAACAGGGCAGATCAAAGCTCTTGTCGGTGGCCGTGGACAAAAAACAACCAACCGTGGACTGAACCGCGCATACAAGGGTTCTACCCGTAACGCAGGTTCTACATTCAAGATTCTTGCCGTATACGCTCCGGCATTGGACAGCGCAGATCTTACACTTGCTACCACCGAAGTTGATGAAGAATACTACTATCAGCACGACCTGGAACATCATCAGGTTCATAACTGGTGGGGCGATTACTATAAAGGTACCGTAACATACCGTCAGGCGATCGAACAGTCCATGAACATCATTGCGGTAAAGACATTGAACAAGATTGGTATCAATCTTGGTTTTGAATACTGCGAGAAATTTGGTCTTTCCACACTTACCGAAGACGATGCTGTAGAGTCTCTTGCTCTTGGTGGTATTTCCCATGGTGTTTACAACTATGAACTGACAGCAGCCTATGCATCCATTGCAAACGGCGGTGTATATAACAAACCATCCCTGTACACAAAGGTATTGGATCATGATGGTAATGTCCTGATCGACAACTCCAATCCGGAAAGCCACACTGTGATCAAAGATACAACTGCAGCACTTCTTACCAACGCCATGCAGGATGTTGTCACAAAGGGTACTGCAACCGATGCACAGCTCAATAATATGCCTGCATCCGGTAAATCCGGTACAACCTCCGACAACCGTGACTTCTGGTTCGAAGGATTTACACCGTATTATACCTGTGGTATCTGGATGGGTTACGATGGTAACCAGGAAATGTCTGAAGGAAGCTGGAACTATCATTTCAAGATCTGGGCTAAGATCATGAACCGGATCGATGAAGCTTTGGGACTAACCTACAAAGACTTCGCGATGCCAGGTTCTCTCGTTCAGAAGAGCGTATGTACAATTTCCGGTAAACTTGCCGGTTCCGGCTGTCCGTCACAGACCGAATGGTTTGATCCGGATACTGTCCCGACCGAGACATGTTCCGGACATGCAAGCAAGTCAACTACCACAAACAGTACAAAAAATTCGAATGACAAATCCGATTCTAATAGTACAACGGGTGGAAACTCCTCCGGTAACTCTACCGGCACTAATGGGGATACTACCGGTGGTACCGGCGGTGATTCCGGCAATACCGGCGGCGGCACTGATTCCGGTAATAATAGTGGCAATTCTGGTAATACCGGTGGCGATTCCGGTAATACTGGTGGCGATTCCGGTAATACCGGTGGCGATTCCGGTAATACCGGTGGCGGCACTGATTCCGGCAATACCGGCGGCTCAGATTCTGGCAATGGACAATAAGAATCTATCATCCAATTAGAAAAAGAGATCAGTGAATATTTGAAATTCACTGATCTCTCTTTTTTATCTATCAATCTGGTTTCTATTTCTGATATACGATCTTACCTTCAATCATCGTATAGTATACCATCGCATCGGTATCAAGTCCGAGTTTTCCTTTCATTACAATAATATCTGCATCTTTTCCTTCTTCCAGGCTTCCCAGACGGTCTTCTACGCCCAGCACTTTTGCAGCATTGATCGTAACCGTTCTTACTGCTCTCTCCTGTGCAAGTCCTTCACGCACTGCTTCTCCCACATGATGATACAGGGATTCTTCACTCAGAATCGGTGAATCAGTGATCATCGCCACATTCACCCCTCTGTCATCCAGCATTTTTACAGCTTCCACATCGATTTTTCTACGTTCTCCAGGGCTACGGTAAGTTGCAATCGGTCCGTAGCATATATCGCATCCGCTTTCCACGATTTCATCCAGATAATCGGTTGCTCCCCATGCATGTTCTAATGAGAAGTGTACGTTGTATTTTTTCGCAATCTCGATTGCTGTGAGCATATCATACTGTGTACAGTGGATCTTACATGGAATTTCTCCTTTTAAAGCCAGGCAAAGAGCTTCCATATCCGGATCATACTCCACTTCTTTATTCTGTTCTTTGTCTTCCATGTATTTCTTTGCTTTTGCAAAGGTATCATCCAGAACCTTAGCGATTCCCATTCTTGTCATCGGAAGTCTTCTCTGATCTCCGTATGTATTTTTCGGATTACCGCCAAGAGCAATCTTTACAGCACATGGAGATTTGATTGTCATATCAAACACATTGTTTCCATAAGTTTTAAGTGCAAACGGAAGTCCGCAAAATACATTTCCGCTTCCCGGAGTCAGAAGCATGGTTGTGATTCCGTGCTCATAAGCTACTTTAAATTCTCTTGCTTTTGGATTTGTTCCAAAACGTGCATCAACAGAAAGAGTAACCGGATTTGTCATCTCATTGGCATCGTCTACACCCGGATCCACATTGAAATCAAATAATCCGATGTGAGAATGTGCATCGATAAGTCCCGGAAGAACATAATATCCTTCTGCCTCAATGAGCTTATCTCCATCCTCTAAGCAGTCTTCACTGATATGTTCTGCTACTTCTTTGATCTTTGTTCCTTCGACGAGAATATCCCCCTGAAAGATGCCCTTATCCTCTGTCATTGTATACAAAATACCATTTTTGATTAATGTCTGCATTACGATAATACCACCTTTCCATTTATCATACAAAACTGTACGTGTGCCGCATAAGATTTTACAGGATGATCACTGTAAATTGTGATGTCCGCGTCTTTTCCAACTTCGATACTTCCGATCTGATCTGCAACACCAAGCATCTCGGCTGGCTGGATCGTCATCATTTTTACTACATCCTCGGCATCGATTCCTGCACGATATACTTCGATTGCACTCCAGATGAATACTTCTCTACCTTCAGAAGCACCTTTGCATGTGTTTGTAAATGCGATGCGGTTTCCGTTTTCTACCAGTTCTTTTAATCTGGAAAGGTCGATTTCATGTTTGGAAATCTGTGACAGATTGCTGAAATTACCAAAGATAATTCCAACTTTCTTTTCTTTCAGTTCTTCAATCGCATCGCCAAATTCAAATCCATCTACGATTGTAAGCTGGATATCTTCATCTTTCAGAAGCTCCATAAGACACTGAATCTCACCTGCAGTTTCTGCTGCGATGACAAATGGCATCTGATATTTCTTCAAAAGGTCATCTTTTCTGATTGCTTCTTTGAGCAAATGGAAAATTCCCATTCTTGTTTTCGGCATCTGGTTACTTGCACCATATACATCCTTAACGGTTGAGCATACGCTCCCCTTCATTGCTGCGTGCTCTTTTACAATACGGTTTGCCATATGATCCGGAGCTGTCTTACACACTGTAATCTGTCCTCCGATCACATTGCTGTGATCCGGTGAAAATCCAACAGATGTAATTCCTGATTTGTAGAATTCCTGTGCATTCACTTCATCTGGATCGATGGCATACTTCACGCTCAGATCCGGATTGATTACATTTGTAGTTTCTGCATTATCTCTGTAACGAGTCGGAATCCCCATAGCTCCGATAGAAGAATGTGGATCGATGAAACCAGGGAAAACTTGTTTTCCGGTTGCATCGATAATTTCTGCATCCGCTTCGCAAATATTCTTTTCGATTTTCTTAATCTTTTTCCCCTCGATTAAGATATCATAGTTTTCGAGCACTTCACCCGTTCCGGTATGAATGGTTCCATTTTTAATTACATACATAATCATTTCTCCATTTACTTTTATTTTTTACCTTAAAGTGCCATAGAGGTTTTGCAACCTCTATGACATTTTTGTTTAATTTATATCTCTAAAAGACATGCTATTTTTCAATATAAACCTTTGAGAAATCAACCTGACCAACTGTAGAAACGAAGTAGTTCTTCACATATTTCTTAACAAATGTAGGTGCTTCTTCAACATAAGTAGGTTCGATCAGTCCTGACTTAACAACCAGTTCTTCTGCCTGCAGATAAAGCTCTGCCTTCTTCTGGTCATCAACTTCAAATTTTGCTTCATTCAGAAGTTCCTGATATTTCTTAGGATCTTCTCCAGACCATCCTGTCTTTTCTGCGTTGAAATATCCATTATCCGGATCGAATAACTGAAGAAGAGCACTTGGTTCATTGTAGTATGGTCCCCAGCCGCCTGTTGCGATATCGTAATCACCGGCGTCAATCTTATCCCACATGATGTTCCATTCCATCATATCGATTTCGATATTGATTCCAAGAACGCTTTCCCACTGCTGTTTCATCCATTCAGCAATCTTTTTAGATACTTCAGATGTACCACGGCTTGCATAACGGATTGTCACTTTTGACGGGTCTGGATCTTTACCAAGTTCTTTTAACCCTTCAATAAGTAAAGCTTTCGGATCTTTGATTTCATCCTGAAGTTCCTGAACGAAATGGTTCTTTCCGCCAACTAATTCTGTGTATGTTTTTTCCCCAACCTGAATGGTATCTGGCATCATAGAATAAATCGGAACACCTTTTCCATTACGAAGAGTATCGATCATTTCCTGACGGTCATAAGCTACTGATAAAGCCTGTCTGATCTTTTCATTGCACAGATATTCGTTTGCTGCATTCAGCATGAAGAATTCCGGTGCACTATCCGGAACCTGATAAGATTCAGATTCTCCCTGTTCTTCGATAGTCTTTCCCCAGTTTGCATCCGTTGTACCGATCACATCCAGTTCACCGTTGATATAAGACTGAACTGCAGTACCTGATTCCTGAATGATCTTGCTATTGATCTTGTCAAGCTTCACATCGTCGGCTCCCCAGTACTGATCATTTCTTACCAATACCATCTCTGTATTCTGACTCCAGCTTTCAATCTTGAAAGGTCCGTTAAATACAGTCTTTGTTTCTGATGTTGCATAGTCGCTTCCGAGTTTTTCATACATTGCTTTGTTTACCGGATAAGCTGATGAGGAAACCAGTTCCAGGAAGTAAGATGCCGGGTGGATAATTTTGATTTCCAGTGTATCTTCATCAATGGCATGTACACCGATTTCTTCCGGTTTCTTTCCCTGATCGTAAAGAGCTTCTGAGAAGTTCTCGATAATTCCATCAAACAGCCATGCATTTGTTGCTGCAACGGATGGAGTTGCCATCTTCTGGAAAGTAAATTCAAAGTCATTTGCAGTTACTTTCGTTCCATCGCTCCACTTCGCATCTTTGTTCATGTGGAAAGTATAAGTAAGTCCATCTTCACTGATATCCCAGCTCTCTGCTGCAGCAGGCACGATTTTATAGGTATTTCCTTCCTGAGTTACTCTTTTAACGAGTGGATCCAATACCATGTTAAATGCTGAGTTATCCGGGCCAGTTGTGTTGATCAGCGGGTTCAGTCCGACAACCACACTGTTGTTGGAGATATTCAGAACCTGTTCTGTTTTTCCGTCAGAACTAGCTTTTTTGTCATCTCCGCCACATCCGGCAAGACAGCTGACTGCCATTGCTACTGCGAGTCCCATCGCTAATGTTTTTCTTTTTTTCATAGTCTTCCTCCTTTATATCCAGCAAGATTACTCTTGCGGGTGATCTTCCATCAACTCTTTTGCTCTATGACAAGCTACAAAGTGTTCCGGTTTGAGTTCTTCAAGCTGCGGTGTCTCCTGATGACATTTTTCTGTTGCATATCTGCATCTCGTCACAAATCTGCATCCAGGTTTTGGATTAACCGGGCTTGGGATCTCTCCCTCGAGTCGAATTCTCTTCTTCTGTTCTTCTGTGTCCGGATCCGGGATCGGAATCGCTGCCATCAACGCTTTTGTATATGGATGAAGTGGATTCTGATATAATTCATCACTCTCTGCAAATTCAACCATATTTCCCAGATACATTACACCGACACGGTCTGAAATATGTTTTACCATAGACAGGTCATGTGCGATAAAGAGATAGGTCAGGTTTTTCTTCTGCTGAAGTTCGATCAGCAGGTTGACAACCTGTGCCTGAATGGAAACGTCAAGAGCTGAAATCGGCTCATCGCAAACGATGAATTCTGGTTCGATAGCAAGTGCTCTTGCGATTCCAATACGCTGTCTTTGTCCGCCTGAGAATTCATGAGGGAAACGAAGCGCATGTTCTCGGTTAAGTCCGACCAGTTCCAGTAATTCATAAATCTTTTCCTGGCGTTCTTTTCCGGTATAAAGCTTGTGAATGTCAATTCCTTCCCCGATGATGTCACCGACTGTCATTCTCGGATTCAGTGAAGAATATGGATCCTGGAAAATAATCTGAGCTCTCTTTGTAAACTCTTTCTTTTCATTTTTATTCAGTTTATTAATATCAACTCCGTCAAAAAGAACTTCACCGCCTGTAGCCTTGTAAAGCCCCATAACTGTCTTTCCACAGGTTGTTTTACCACAGCCGGATTCTCCTACGATTCCAAGAGTCTCACCTTTATAGATCTTAAAGTTTACCCCATCCACTGCCTTCAGTGTCTGGTTTCTTCCAACCTGAAAATATTTCTTCAGGTCTTTCACTTCAATCAGTACTTCTTTTTTATCCATGGTTACTGTCTCCTCCTTATCATATTCTCAGGAAGATTGCTCACATCCGCTCTTGGATCATGAAGCCAGCAGTTGCATTCCTGTGTATCACTGAATTTTGTAAGCTCCGGATATTTCTTTCTGCAGATATTCATTCCATACTCACAACGCGGAGCAAAAGAACATCCAACCGGCGGATTGATAAGATCCGGCGGCGTTCCTTTTAAGGAATATAATGTTTCTTTGTTTGTAGAATGAATCTTCGGAACGGAATCCAGAAGAGCTCTCGTATAAGGATGTGTAGACTGATAGAAAATCTCTCGTACATCACCACGTTCTACAATTTTTCCTGCATACATAACCTGAATCTTATCTGCAACACTCGCTACAACACCTAAGTCATGGGTTACGAGGATCATCGCCATATCCAGTTCTTTTTGCAGTTCTCCGATCAGTTCCATAATCTGTGCCTGAATGGTTACGTCCAGAGCAGTTGTCGGCTCATCCGCAATCAGGATCTCCGGTTTACATGCAAGTGCGATTGCGATCATCGCTCTCTGTCTCATACCGCCTGAAAATTCAAACGGATACTGTTTCATTCGTTTTTCTGCATTTGGTATTTTAACCAGCTGCAGCATTTCTAAAGCTTCTTTATATGCTTCTTCTTTAGAAATCTGTCTATGGATCAGAATACTTTCTGCAATCTGATCTCCGATCTTCATGGTCGGATTCAGTGAAGTCATTGGATCCTGGAAAATCATTGAAATCTTGCTTCCTCGAATGGAAACCATTTCATTTTCTGACTTTTTCAGAAGATCTTCCCCGTGGAACAATACTTCAGAGTTTTCACCTATTATTGTGTTCGATTCTGGAAGCAATCGCATGATTGCTTTTGAAGATACTGTCTTACCACAGCCAGACTCTCCTACAATCGCAAGAGTTTCTCCTTTATGCAGATTAAAATCAATTCCTCTTACTGCATGTGAGATTCCGGCATAGGTCTTGAAAGATACCTCCAGGTTTTTCACTTCCAGTATTTTTTCTTTCATCTTGTAGTTCCCCCTTTTATTTTCTCAGCTTCGGATCCAATGCATCTGAAAGTCCATCACCGATCAGATGGAAAGTCAGCATTGTAAGTACGATCATCAGACATGGGAAGAACAATTCATGTGGGTAAAACATAAGCTGCTGCTGTCCTGCTGATGCAAGTGCTCCCCAGCTGGTTTCCGGTGGTCTTACTCCAAGTCCGATATAACTTAAGAAAGCCTCACTGAAAATAAATCCCGGAACTGACATCGTGATATCAACCATAATAATTCCAAGTGTATTCGGAAGAAGATGTTTGACAATAATACGTCCGGTTGATGCACCAAGTGCTGTTGCTGCCTGCACATAATCCTGTTCCTTGATCTGAAGGATCTGTCCTCTTACCATACGCGCGGTTCCTACCCACGCGGTAAGGCTCATTGCAAAAACAAGGGAGAACATACTTCTTCCAAGTACCATGGATAAAATTACTACAATGATCAGATATGGCAGGTTTCCGATAAATTCGCAGATACGCATGATGATGTCATCTACCAGTCCGCCTTTTAATCCTGCCAGCGCTCCAAGAAGTGCTCCGATCACAAACATTACCAATGTACAACATAAACCAATATAAATTGAAATACGTCCACCTACACAGACACGGGTAAAGAGATCTCTTCCCATATCATCTGTACCAAACCAGTGTGCACTGCTTGGTCCCTGATTCTTGATCGACGCATCGATCAGCTGATAATCCTGTCCGGTGACCATTGGTCCGATAAACAGGAGCACTACGATCAGGCCTAATAATATAAGACCAAATATTGCAAGTTTGTTTTCCCTGAATCTTCTCCAGACATCCGCCCAATAGGTCAGGGATTTCTCTCCGATATCTTCACCAGATAATCCTTCCGTCCCAACACGTTTAAAATCATCTGATTCATTCCATTCTTCTGTCATTACTACCTCTTTTGTACTCATCAGAAGCCCTCCTATTTCTTACCTTTTGCAACTCGGATTCTCGGATCGACGATTCCATACAGAATGTCTACTACAATCAGCGAGCCAACGAACAAAATAGCAAAGAAAATTGTAAGACCGATTACCATCGTATAATCATTATCCGAAACTGCTTTTACATAGTAGAATCCAAGTCCTGGAATTGCAAACATACGTTCAAGGATGAATGATCCTGCAAAAATTCCTGCCAGAGAAGGTCCGATCATAGTAATGATAGGAAGCATTGCATTTCTCAAAACATGTTTCCGTACAACTCTCTTCTTTGTACATCCCTTTGCTTTTGCTGTAATAATATAATCTTCTCCGATAACAGATAAGGTACTGCTTCTCATATATTTTGTATAAGATGCGATACCGCCGATCGCATATGCGGCAACCGGAAGAATATAATGTTTCATTTGTCCCCAGCCGAATACCGGCACCAGTTTCCACTTAAATGCCAGAAAATACTGCAATACAGATGCAAATACGAAACTAGGAACACAAATAGCTAATACAACGAGTACCCTTATGACATGATCCACCGGTTTTCCCCTGTTAAGAGCCGCTACCATTCCAAGACATATACCAATCGTTGTCTGGAAGAGTAGTCCCAACAAACCTATCTTCGCTGATACCAGCGTATTGTTTTTAATAATGTCATTTGCTGACTGACCGGTATAAATAATAGATTCTCCGAAGTCTCCTGTTGTAAGAAGATTCTTCATATAAGTTGTATACCGTTTTACTACCGGCTGATCGAGTCCGTATTTCTCACGGATAATCTGCTGTGCCTGTTCAGGCATCTGACCAACCTTCGCAGCGATCGGATCTCCGGGAGCACCTGCTACCAAGAAAAATGTCGCTGTCGTAATCAAGAACAATGTCAAAACAGCATATGCCAGCCTTTTCCCAATAAATTTAACCATACCTTCAGTTCCTTTCTCCTTTTTTCTTTTGATTTTCATACAGAACATGCGGGACAACCATGTAGTGTAATTCTATCTCTTTACAGATATCTTCGACTGTCCCTTTATGAAACAGATCCAAAATTCTCTGATGATTGATGTGGACCACATCAAATGGTACCAGAGTTTTTGTATCCATCGTATAATATGCCGCCGTATTCCCTCCTTCCAGTATTTTCCAGATTCTATGAAGTTTTTCACTGTGTGCGGTCTTCACAATACATTCATGGAACTGTTCATCGAATTTTATAACATCATACAGATTTTTCTGATTGGCCGCTTTCTCCATGGAAAGAACAAGCTTCTGCATCTCTTCATCCTGTTCTTTGCTGATCTCTCCCCCGCACATCTGCACTGCCAGTTTCTCAAGCGTAGACTGGATCAGGTATGTTTCCTGCATCTCTTCATAAGTCATCGTCTTTACTACGCAGCCTTTCTGCGCTTCATATACAACCAACCCTTCTTCTTCAATCTGCCTGAGAGCTTCTCTTAAGGGACCTCTGCTGACTTTCAGCTCTTCTGCTACTTTTGCCTCTATAATTCGTTCTCCCGGTTTGATCTCTCCTGATAAAATCTTATGTCTTAAAATTTCAACTACTTGCTCTCTTAATGTTTTACGTATTATCATTTTGTCTTCCTTTTCACAATTTTTTAGAGTTCATAGGCTTATTTAATAATGTTACTACGATAAGTCTACATCATTTTGTGCAGAATGTCAAATGTAAACATTTGTTATTCTGCATTTTCTTCTATAAAAAACAAAAATCTTGCAAGAATGTTAAATATTTCTCACAAGATTTTTGTTTTTTTATAATATCTTTCACTTATTTCAGTACCAGTTTTGCTGCTCCGCAGATTCCTGCATCATTTGCAAGTTCTGCGAGTGCAAATTCTGTATCTTTGTCTGCAAAGAATGCCATTTCTTTAAATGGACCTTTGATGTAATCCAGCAGAACCTCTCCGGCTTTTGATACCCCTCCGCCGATTACGATAACCGCCGGATCACAGGCAGCTGCAAGGTTCGCCAGCGCATGTCCCAGATACTTTCCAAATTCAGTTGCGATTTCGATTGCAACTTCGTCTCCGGCTTTCACTGCATCAAACACTTCTTTCGCAGACATCTCTGCCACATTTCTGAGGGTACTTGGTTTCTCATCTTTTGCAAGACGCATATTGGCAAGTCTTGTGATTCCTGTTGCAGAAGCATACTGTTCCAGACAGCCTTTCTTTCCACATCCACAGGTTTCTGTCTCCTGGTAGTTTACACACAAATGACCGATCTCTCCGCCAGCACCGTGTGCCCCTACAAGGCACTTTCCATCCACGATGATTCCACCGCCAACACCGGTTCCAAGGGTAACCATAATAACATTCTTGTGGCCTTTTCCGCCACCTTTCCACATCTCACCAAGCGCAGCTACATTTGCATCATTCCCCGGAATCACTTTCATTCCGTCAAGAAGCTCTTCCAGTTCACGTGTCACTTCTTTGTATCCCCATCCGAGATTTGCTGTATTCTGAACAATTCCATCCTCGGTTACCGGTGCCGGAAGCCCCATTCCAAGTCCGATGATCTGTTCCTTCACCAGTTTCTTTTCTGCCATCTTTGCTTTCACTGCCTGCGCAATATCCGGGAGGATTGCTTCTCCCTGGTTCTCCGTACGTGTCTTGATCTCCCATTTGTCAAGAAGCTCTCCGTCTTCCTGAAAAAGTCCCATCTTTACTGTCGTTCCGCCTATATCGATACCAAAACAATATTTCATCTGTCTCCTGCTCCTTACATATTCTTTTTTAGATTTTCTTGTACTCGGCGGTACAGCTCCTGCGCTGCGTTATAGCCCATTTGTTTCTGTCTGTGGTTGACTGCCGCTGATTCTACGATAATGGCAACATTACGTCCCGGGCGGATTGGAATACTGTGACATACAACCTTATTACCAAGAAATTCTGTATACTCCTCAGTAAGTCCAAGCCTGTCGTACTCGCGATCCTTGTTCCAGTCCTCAAGCGTAATGACGAGATCAATATTTTGTGTCTCTCTTACACTCTGCACACCAAACAGCGTCTTTACGTCAATGATACCAATTCCGCGAAGTTCAATAAAATGGCGGGTAATATCCGGTGCTGTACCAACAAGAGTATCATCACTGACCTTCCGGATCTCCACCACGTCATCTGTTACCAGACGATGGCCTCGCTTGATCAACTCCAGTGCCGCCTCACTTTTACCGATACCGCTGTCTCCCATGATCAGAACACCGACTCCATAGCAGTCCACCAGTACCCCGTGAATTGAAATACACGGTGCCAGTTCCACTTTCATCCAGCGGATCAGTTCTGCTGAAAAGGAAGAAGTCTGTTTATCCGTAATAAATACCGGAATATTGTTCTTCACTGCTTTCTCCAGAAATTCCGGATCCGGCTGCAGATTTCTGCAGAAAATAAAGCATGGAATCCCATACTCAAGCAGTGTATCATATATTTTCATCTTATGCTCATATTCCAGTGTCTGCAGATAAGTGTACTCTACATATCCGATAAGCTGAATCCGTTCGCAATCAAAATGATCAAAAAATCCGGCGAGCTGAAGTGCCGGACGGTTAATATCCGGAATTTTTACTTCCCGCTGTGTCATATCGACATCCGGAGTAAGATTTCTAAGTTCCATCTTCTCTACGATTTTTGTTAATGTAACTCCCATAGTCCTGTCTCCTTTTATTGTTCTTCCATCAGAGTAGCTTCTGTATCTTCCTTTTCGCTTCCCCTGAAAAAATTATACACGTTTTTTGCCGATTTTTCATCCATTGATGGAATTTTTTTCAAATCTTCCACCTCTGCATTCTTAATCTCATCCAGGCTGGCAAATGTCCGCATCAGTGCTTTCCTTCTCGCAGGTCCGATTCCCGGAATATCATCCAGGATCGAATGCACTTGTCCCTGACTACGCAGTTTCCGGTGAAATTCTATAGCAAATCTATGTGCCTCATCCTGCACTCTTGTGATCAGCCGAAACCCTTCGGAATTGCGGTCGATCGGAATCTCGATATTCTGATAGTAGAGTCCTCTCGTCCGATGGTGGTCATCTTTGACCATACCGCATACCGGAATGGATAAATGAAGTTCATCCAGTACTTCCAGTGCTATATTAACCTGTCCTTTTCCACCATCCATCATGATCAGATCCGGAAAAACATTAAAACTTCCCAGCTCTTTTCCGCTTTTCTGTTCCTCCAGACCATGCCGGAATCTCCTGGTGAGGACCTCACGCATACTTGCATAATCATCCGCCCCCTGCACACCCTTGATGTGGAACTTACGATAATCGTTTCGTTTCGGTTTGCCCCTCTCATAAACGATCATCGACCCTACCGAGGCAAATCCATTGGTATTGGAAATATCATACGCCTCCATACGCACCAGGTTATTAAGGCCAAGCAACTTTTCTATTTCTTTTACTGCACCGATCGTTCTTCCTTCTTCACGCTTGATACGCTCCTTATCTTTTTCCAGTACCATCTTTGCATTTTTCGCCGCAAGCTCAACAAGCTTTTCTTTTTCCCCTTTTTTCGGGATACGGAAATGAACCTTATGCCCACGTTTTTCTCCAAGCCATGCTTCCAGGATCTCCCGCTCTTCCGGTTCCACCGGAAGCATCAGTTCGCCCGGAATATATGGCGTTCCGGCATAAAACTGCTTGATAAAGCTGGAGAGGATCTCTGCATTTTCATCTCCCTGGGCAATCCGCAGATAAAAATGATCTCTGCCGATCAAACGACCATTGCGGATAAAGAATACCTGTACCACCGCATCCTCATGCTCTCTTGCAAGAGCCACAATATCCCGGTCCTCGCCCCCTGTATCGGTAATCTTCTGCTTCTGTGCAATCTGCTTCACGCTGTGCAGAAGCTCCCGGTATTCAATTGCTTTCTCAAATTCCAGATCATCCGATGCCTCCTGCATCTTTTTCTCCAGATCCTTTAAGATTTTATCATAATTTCCTCCCAGGAATTTGAGTACTTCATCAACCGACTCTCTGTATTTTTCCTGCGAAATATACCCCTGACACGGTGCATCGCACTGCTTGATATGATGATAGAGACAGCATCTTTCTTTCCCGATATCGCGCGGAAGGATGCGGTTACAGCTACGCAGACGGTAAAGCTTCCGGATCAGTTCGATCGTATCTTTTACCGCCGTCACACTGGTATAAGGGCCGAAATACTTTGACTTGTCCTTCTTCATCTGCCTTGCCATCATAATCCTTGGATATGCTTCGCCGGTTGTCACTTTGATAAATGGATAACTCTTATCATCCATCAGCATCGTATTGTACTTTGGCCGGTGTTCCTTGATCAGATTGCATTCCAGAACCAGTGCTTCCAGTTCCGAATCCGTCACGATATACTCAAACCGGGTGATATGCGTCACCATCTGGTCAATCTTGGCCCCCCGGTTCCTGCTCGGCTGAAAATACTGTCTGACACGGTTCTTCAGGCTGATCGCCTTTCCAACATAAATGATCTCGTCCTTTTCCCCATGCATCAGATAGACTCCCGGTTTCCCAGGAAGTTTTTTAAGTTCGTCTTCAATAATAAATGTCTGATTTTCCATAGTCACATTATACCTTGCTTCCTGCAGACAATACAAGTCATTCTTTCAAAAGAATCTACAGAAAAAAAGAGGCTCCAGAACCTATTGTTCTGAAACCTCTGCATCTTCTGTTATTTTAGACTAGTCACGCTTCTGCGGAAGGATGAATCCGTCTTCATCTCTTTCTGCTTTCTTCTGCGTTTCTTTCTCTTCCTGCTGTGCTGCTTCGGTATCTGCCTCTTTCTTCGGCATCTCGATCGTCTGCTCTTTTACAGGATTCTCTTCTTTCTTTTCTTCCGGTTCCGGAATTCCTTCACATCTGCGGTAAATCTTCATGAATTCTTTTCCGGTGATCGTCTCTTTCTCAATCAGGAATCCGGCGATCTGATCCATCGTTTCACGATGCTCGGAAAGCATTCTCTTCGCTTCTGCATATGCTCCCTTCAGCATCTTCATAACTTCCTGATCGATTTCTGCCGCGGTTGCCTCTCCGCAGTTCATAACAGCTCTTCCATCCAGATAACGGTTCTGGATAGATTCCAGTCCGATAAGTCCGAATTTTTCAGACATACCATACTGTGTTACCATCGCTCTTGCGATCTTGGTTGCCTGCTCAATATCGTTCGATGCTCCGGTTGTAACTGTGTCAAACACCAGTTCCTCTGCTGCACGTCCTGCAAGGGCTGTCACCAGCATTGCTTCCAGCTCAGCCTTGGTATTCAGGAACTTCTCTTCCTCCGGTGTCTGCATCACATAACCGAGTGCACCCATGGTTCTCGGAACGATTGTAATCTTCTGTACCGGTTCTGCGTCCTTCTGAAGGGCAGTTACCAGTGCATGACCGACTTCATGGTATGATACGATACGGCGTTCTTTCTGGCTCATGATACGGTCTTTCTTCTCTTTACCCACAAGAACGACCTCAACAGCCTCAAAAAGGTCTGCCTGGGATACAACATTTCTTCCTTTTTTTACTGCATTGATCGCAGCCTCGTTGATCATATTGGCAAGATCAGAACCGACTGCCCCGGAAGTTGCAAGTGCAATCTCTTCCAGATTGACTGTCTCATCCATCTTAACATCTTTGGCATGTACTTTCAGGACATCAATACGTCCCTTGAGATCTGGCTTATCTACGATGATACGCCTGTCAAATCTTCCCGGACGGAGAAGCGCCGGATCCAGGATCTCCGGACGGTTCGTTGCCGCAAGAAGCAGAAGACCTTTATTACTGTCAAATCCATCCATCTCTGCAAGGAGCTGATTCAGTGTCTGTTCTCTTTCATCATTACCACCAAGCTGTGAATCTCTGCTTTTTCCGATCGCATCGATCTCATCGATAAAAATAATACACGGCGCCATCTGCTGTGCCTGCTTAAAGAGGTCACGTACTCTTGACGCTCCGACACCGACATACATCTCAACAAATGCAGAACCTGAAAGAGAGAAGAACGGTACTTTTGCTTCTCCGGCAACTGCTTTTGCAAGAAGTGTCTTACCGGTTCCGGGAGGACCTACAAGAAGTGCTCCCTTCGGAAGCTTCGCTCCGATTCCGGTGTATTTGCCAGGGTTATGCAGGAAATCGACTACTTCCTGCAAGGATTCTTTTGCTTCATCCTGACCGGCTACATCCTTAAATGTGACTCCGGTAGATTTTTCCACATACATCTTGGCATTGCTCTTGCCAACGCCCATCATGCCGCCACCCTTTGTCATACGGCGCATCAGCATCACGCCCAGACCGATCATGATCACAAGCGGAACAATGTTGACCAGAAGATTCATCACCATATAAGATGTAGAATCCGGTATCTTCTGTTCATACTCAACACCTGCTTTATACAGTCTGTCCGAAAGGGTATCATCCTTCACAATACCGGTATAATACTGCTTCCTTGTCACATTACTGAACAGACCTGTACTGTCATCGCTGCTGTCCTTACTGCTGCTGTCGTTGTTATCTGCTACAGAACCTTCGACCACATCGCTCTCAGAAGCGCCTTTTTTCTTGCTGTTCTTCATCTCAGCTTCTGTCTTCGCTGTGATCATGATCTTGTCATCCTCGATCACAACTTTCTTAACTTCCCCGGAATCTACCATGTTCAGGAACTGATCATAGGTAATCTCCCGGGCATCTGTGTCTTCCCGGAACTGATACAGCGCAAATACGATAAACGAGATCAGCATAACGGTAAATAATATAATATTCCATCTTTGGCGGTTATTTTTATTATTCGGGTTATTATTTCCCGGAAGGTTTTGCTTATTTCTATTATTCTGGTTATCCATACCTACCTCCTAAGTGTCGTCCTCTCTATTATAAGTAGGCGTTTTTTAGAAATCAATGAAAAATTTATGAAAAGATTGTAAAAAAGTCATATTTTATAGTATACTAGGTTTGAATTGCTTCTATGAAAGTAAAATTATGGACAAAAAGGATGGAACTTTATGAAAATTGGGTTTGATAATGAAAAATACCTGCAAATGCAGTCTTCTCACATTCGTGAGCGAATCAATCAGTTTGACAACAAACTGTATCTCGAATTCGGTGGAAAGCTTTTCGATGACTATCATGCTTCCCGCGTGCTTCCTGGATTTCAGCCGGACAGCAAATTACATTTACTAAAAGAATTATCGGATACCGCAGAGATTGTGATCGTTATCAGTGCAGCCGATATTGAAGCCAACAAAATCCGCGGTGACCTCGGGATCACTTATGACACTGACGTTCTCCGCCTGAAAGACGAATTTGAAGCCAATGGTCTCTTTGTCGGAAGTGTTGTTATCACACAGTACTCCGGACAGAACAGTGCCGATCTTTTCAAAGGACGTCTGGAAAAGCTTGGCATTAAAGTTTATATCCATTATGTAATAGAAGGTTATCCTTCCAACATCCCGCTGATCGTAAGTGACGAAGGATACGGAAGGAACGAATACATTGAGACAAGCAGACCTCTGGTTGTCATCACCGCACCTGGACCTGGAAGTGGAAAGATGGCTACCTGCCTTTCCCAGCTCTATCATGAGCACAAGCGCGGAGTCCGCGCAGGATATGCCAAATTCGAAACCTTCCCGATCTGGAATATCCCGTTAAAGCATCCGGTCAACTTAGCATATGAAGCAGCTACTGCTGACCTTAACGATGTAAATATGATCGACCCGTTCCATCTGGAAGCTTACGGTGTTACTACCGTCAACTACAACCGTGACGTAGAGATCTTCCCTGTACTGAGTGCAATTTTTGAGCGCATTTACGGAGAAAATCCATACAAATCACCAACAGACATGGGTGTTAACATGGCTGGTAACTGCATCTGTGACGATGAAGTCTGCAAAGAAGCTTCCCGTCAGGAGATCATTCGCCGCTACTACCGCACCATGGACCGTTTCCTTTCCGGTGAATGCCCGAAGGAAGAGACTTATAAGGTCGAGCTTCTGATGAATCAGGCAGGAGTTACCGTACATGACCGTAAGGTTGTTGATGCCGCCCTTGCACGCGCTGAAGAAACCGGTGCACCGGCTGCCGCTCTGGAGCTTCCGGACGGACGCATCGTAACAGGAAAAACCTCTGATCTGCTTGGCGCATCTGCTGCCCTGATCCTGAACGCCTTAAAAGAACTCGCCGGAATCGATCATGATATGCACCTGATCTCACCGACTGCCCTGGAACCGATCCAGAAAGTTAAAACCGAATTCCTTGGAAGCAAGAACCCAAGACTTCACATCGATGAAGCTCTGATTGCACTTTCTATCAGTGCCTCTTCCAATCCGGTTGCTGAACAGGCACTCAGACAAGTCCCGAATTTAAAAGGCTGCCAGGCTCATGTATCCGTTATGCTTGCGAATGTAGATATCCGTCTGTTCCAGAAGTTATCCATCCAGGTTACATCTGAACCGAGATACGAGAAAAAACCGATCTATCAGTAGACAAATATTATATTTTTGATTTTTATACACCCATTTCAAAAAAATTGTTGTATTTTTTTCTGGAATGGGTGTATACTTTTAAAGTATTTTATAGGGGAATTGATTTCAAGGGGAAATCAAAGTAGCGAGGGAGCCACATAAATTTGTTTTTATGGGGTTTTTTTCTATTTTTATCCGTCAGAAGGTTATACCGGACTTTTCTGATGAATAGAAATCGCATTCTATCTTATTTTTTACAGAACACAATGAGTAGTAGACAAAAAAAATTACCATAAGGAGGGAACTGGAACTATGGCAGTTAAGTATGTATTTGTTACCGGAGGCGTTGTCTCAGGTCTTGGAAAAGGAATCACAGCAGCTTCTCTTGGGCGTCTGCTCAAGGCACGCGGGTACACAGTTACAATGCAGAAATTTGATCCGTACATCAACATTGACCCGGGTACAATGAATCCGGTACAACACGGTGAAGTTTTTGTAACAGACGATGGAGCTGAGACAGACCTTGACCTTGGACATTATGAAAGATTTATCGATGAAAGTCTTACCAAAAACTCGAATGTAACGACAGGAAAGATTTACTGGTCCGTTCTTCAGAAAGAACGTCGTGGAGATTTTGGTGGAGGAACCGTACAGGTCATCCCGCATATCACGAATGAGATCAAGAGCCGTTTCTATCGTAACCCTGCAGCTACAGATACCGAGATTGCGATCATCGAAGTCGGTGGAACCGTCGGAGACATCGAAAGCCAGCCTTTCCTGGAATCTATCCGCCAGTTCCAACATGATATGGGACATGACAATGTTGCGCTGATCCACGTCACACTGATCCCATATCTGCATGCTTCCCAGGAGATGAAGACCAAACCGACTCAGGCAAGCGTAAAAGAATTACAGGGAATGGGAATCCAGCCGGATATTCTGGTCTGCCGTTCTGAGCATCCACTGGATCAGGGAATCAAAGACAAGATCGCCCTCTTCTGTAACGTGCCATCTGATCACGTTCTTCAGAACCTGGATGTGGAATACCTTTACGAAGCACCACTCGCCATGGAAGAAGAACATCTCGCTTCCGTTGTATGCGAATGCCTGAAGCTTGACTGTCCGGAACCGGATCTGAAAGACTGGAAAGAGATGGTCGAATGCCTGAAACATCCGACACAAGATGTAACAGTCGCCCTGGTCGGCAAATATATCCAGCTCCATGACGCATATATCAGTGTTGTTGAAGCATTAAAACATGGCGGCATCTACAGCCACACAACCGTAAATATCAAATGGATTGACTCTGAAACTGTCACACCGGAAAATGTCGATGAACTTCTCGGTGATGTAAGTGGTATCCTCGTGCCTGGTGGATTCGGTGACCGTGGTATCGAAGGTAAGATCGAAGCCATCAAATATGCAAGAACACATAAGGTTCCGTTCCTCGGACTCTGCCTTGGAATGCAGCTTGCCATCGTAGAATTTGCAAGAGACGTTGTCGGATATCATGATGCACACAGCGTTGAACTGAATCCAAACACTACACATCCGGTCATCCACATCATGCCTGACCAGATCGGTATTGAAGACATCGGTGGAACCCTTCGTCTTGGTTCTTATCCTTGTGTTCTTAACAAAGAATCAAAAGCTTATAAATTATATGGAAAAGAAGAAATCCACGAACGTCATCGTCATCGTTATGAAGTCAACAATGACTACCGTGATGCTCTTACTCAGAACGGTATGCTCTTATCCGGACTTTCTCCGGACGGCAGAATCGTAGAGATGGTGGAAATTCCGGAACATCCTTGGTTCATCGGAACACAGGCACATCCGGAACTCAAATCCCGTCCGAACAAACCACATCCGCTGTTTAAGGGATTTGTGGAAGCTTCTCTGGAATATAGTAAAGAGAACTAAAATTATATTGTTTCTTCTAAATAAGCTCCAGGATCAACAATTATTTTGCTGATTCTGGAGCTTTTTCTTTATTCGTTCTTTTTTAGCCATTTTAGAATTCCGTACAAACATACGACTAATAAAACCGGGCCAAACCATCTCAGTATAAAAAGAAACGTATATTGAATAGATAAAATCCATTCACTATTTGCTGCTGAAATGCCATTTCCTGTTCTAATTTGAAATTGGAGCCAGGTATCCAATGCAATGTAACCATAATATAAAAGCAACAGAACACCTAAAGGAATCGAAATCAGTAAAATATTATTTTTTCTTTTCATGCGATCATCTCCTCTTCCATTATTATTTTTTATTACTTTAATTCTATATTATTTTCAGATTTATTTCAATATTTTTTTGTATTTACAGATTTTTATTCATTATGCACTATGAATTGTAGAAGTCGTTTGCGACATCTTCATTATACGCCGCAGTGCGCATCCTGCCGGAGGCTTTTATTACATAGGAAACGAAATTTCCTATGTAATAAAAAAACTGCCACCATCATCGGCGGCAGTAATAAACATTCTTCTATTCTTTTTAACTAGTTCTCATCAGCAATCTCAATCAGCTTATCCAGCAGTTCCGAATAACTATATCCGTAATCTTCCATCAGCTGCGGATACATGGAGATACTTGTAAATCCCGGAAGGGTATTGATCTCATTCAGGTAAACGTGATTGGTCTTCTTATCCAGGAAGAAATCCACACGGCTCAGTCCATGTCCGTCAATTGCCTTAAAGGCACGAACAGCATACTTACGGATCTGTTCCTGAATCTCTTCATCTACTTTTGCAGGGATACATGTCTTGCTCTCTGCATCTTCATATTTGGATTCAAAGGTATAGAATTCACCGTGTGGCATGATCTGTCCGACTCTGGATACGATAATGTCATCATTTCCAAGAACAGCAGTCTCAAGTTCGATACAATCCACGCACTCTTCTACTACAACATGAGTGTCATATTTTGCTGCCTCTTCCAGCTTCGGAAGTAAATCTTCAACTTTATCACAACGATAACAGCCCACACTGGATCCGGAACGGCTTGCTTTGATAAAGCATGGCATACCAAGTTCTTTCATAATCGAAGCTTCTACTTCTTCTGTTTCTTCCATGTCTTTTTCGACAACGACCAGTCTTCCGTCATTGCGCTTCTTTACATATACAGATTTGACCTGCGGAATTCCTGCACTTTCAAATACTTTCTTTGCAAAAATCTTATCCATACATGCACTGGATGCAAATACACGGCATCCTACATACGGAAGCTGTGCCAGTTCAAATAATCCCTGGATAGTTCCATCTTCTCCGTAAAGTCCGTGAAGTACCGGGAATGCAACATCCTGACTTCTCAGAAGATCGAATACACCTTCTACCACTTCTGCTCCGTCAAGCCAGGTATCTTTTGACAGGTCATTATCTTCCTGCTTTAAGATGTACCATTTCCCATCTTTTGCAATGCCGACAAGTGTAATCTCATATTTATCTTTATCCAGATGCTTCATCACTGAATTACAGGAAATTCGTGAAATTGAATGCTCACTGGACTGTCCGCCACAAACAACAAGTAACTTTTTCTTCATATCAGTTTCCCTCTGTTTCTTATCATATACTCTTCTCCGGTTCTCTCCGGATACTACTTAGAATAATTTACCACGTCCGCCATGCATTTACAATAAAAGTTTGGAATTTCAATAAATTTTTAAGCATTTTCCAGGCTTTCCACAAATGCAAACAACTCTTCCATCGATCCCTGGTAATCGCTTTCGATTGGAAGATCCTTTTTATTTTCCTTCGTATCTGTAACAAGGAATGTCTTTACGCCGAGTTTCCGAATTGCAAGATCCTCTTCCACGTCATTTCCTACCATCAGACACTCTTCCGGTCTAAGATGAAACTGTTCAAGAATTGTTCGGTAATAGTCCACATTTGGCTTGCAGTAACAATTATCCTCATAAGTTGTGATCAGCTCAAAATCCTCTGCATCCAGTCCCGCCCATTTGATCCGGTTCATCGTTGCCACCTTTGGAAATACCGGATTGGTTGCAAGGTAGGTGCGGATTCCTTTTTCCTTTGCCTTTTTCACAACCTTGTCCGACAGACTGTTTGGCTGCGTCACCGCAATTGCCTGGTTAAATTCATTTGCATAGAAATCAAGGGCAATCCGTTCGGAATTCTCCGAATCCGTCGGAAGCAGTTCGTCCATATACTGCCAGAATGCTTCCCGGTTGGTACAACTTCCGTCATTATTCACCATCGCTCCATAGCCCTTCCACACGGATGCGATAAATGCTTTCGGATCAAAGGAAATCCCCTCGGATATATATTTTTTTGCCAGAAGCGGCATATAAAAGGTAACAAATTCGTCCTGGTTCATCGGAAGCAGCGTTCCGTCAAGATCAAATAAAATATGTCGAATGTGCATTATTCTTCCTCCAGATTCAGATGATGTAACTTTTTATAATAAGAGTCCAGCGTATACAAAGCAGCCACCGGATTATTTCCAAGCACCCGATCCTTTACAACCAGCGTTGTACTCGGCGCCTCGGCATATTTGTAAAAGAGGCTGTCATGTCCCACGCAAAGTCCCATCACGATATTGATGTCCGTCTTCTCTTTGTTCAGCATCTGCGCCTGCAGGATTGGGTTACACATATGAACTCCGACCTCCTCGCAGCGTTCCGGAATGCCGACCTCGGTCTTTGGAACTTCTCCGATCTTACAGCCCACACCGTACACTTCAAAGCCGTATTCTCTCAAAAGTCCTGCCAGCAGGTGGCTTTCCTTTAAGAGTCCCACACAGCTTGCAATTCCGATCTTCTTGGCACCCAGTTTTTTTGCCCAGCGGATCGTCTCCTCCACACGGGTTGCCTGGCAGTAAAAATCGTGCTCGATCTCGGCACTTGCACGCATGATCTTTAAATCTTTTTCATCTCCCAGATAGGTATCAAGCGCCATCTGCCGGTCTTTCAAGTCCATATTATGTGACACGCAAAATCCAGGATATGGCTTATGATTCTCTATATTCTGCTTTACATTACATTTCTTGACATTGCAATCTATACATGACAACTTTTTTGTTTCTTCCACTTTTTTCTGCCTCCTCTTGATATACAGATAAGGATAACTTGTATTTTCGGGAAATGCAAGTTAAAATACCTCTGCTTTACCAGTCCCTCTGAAGAAAGACTAACCACCACCGTTATGATAGCACCCATGCTTTGATTATATCAGCCGTGAAATTTCACCACAGTAAATTTATCAGTTGGATTCCAACAAACTCTTATCAATAATCTGGAAATTTGCCCGGTGTATGTACAACGCTTTCCCATCGATCATCAACTTCGTAAATTTCGGCAGATCATCCGGGATTTCCCAGTACACATCTTCTCCGCTATACGCTACGATTGGCTGTCCAAGCTGGGATTTGATAACAACCACTCTGGCTTTTCCAAACATATTTTTATACTTATTCAGGACACCTGCGATCGCAGTATTGTCTGTAATCTTACCGCTTGCATTGCTTTCAATATCCTCCTGCGTAAAATCCACATCCGCTTTCAACGCGTCCTGCGCAAAAATACAGGTATCACCACAACTCTCGATTTCCTTTCCATCGATTGTAATCGTAATGACAGAGGAAAGCTCATATCCCGTGATAACATTACCGTCTGAATCATAGCTTGAAGTTTCCACTGCATTTCCCTGCACATTGATCTTGTCTCCTGTGGTTGTCATTACACGATTCCCGTAATTATCATAGGTCGTGATCGTGTACGAATTCCCCACTAATTTTCCTGTAATATCGTTCAATTTGGAGCTGAGCATACTGCATCCCGCAAGCGCTATAGTCATGACTGCGCATACTACTGCCATTGCAAATCTTTTCTTTTTCATAAATTTTCTCCTTTGTCCTTTCGCAGAATCATCTTTTTGCCATTACCTTACTTTATCTTAAGTATCCCTGTATAATTATGTAAAATGTCGTCCGGCTGCATCGCATCCGATACCATGGCAATCTCAAGCTTATACTCTGTATCTTCATCACCAATTGATCCCTGAACCGGCACATACCGGTCAAAGCAAACATTTTGTTTCTTTTTTGTTGTGACAATTATCGTGACATAATCCTCCGTTGTCTGAAGCTTGTAGTAGATATCTTCTTCCGGGAATGTATCCCTTGCCCGGTCGATCATGTCCGCATAATTGTAATATTCCGATTTTTCACCAAGACCTGTCGTTTTTTCATCGATCGCATTCTGCAGTTTTTCTAAAACTGCTGCTGTTCTTGCCTCATTTTGCCTGCACTCGATCGCTGACGTAATATTCACATACAGTGAAATAACAAGTATAATCCCAGCCATAACCGCTATTGATGTTAGCCAGACCATGGCAAGCTTTGATTTCTTTTTCTTTACTTCCTCTTTTGTGAGATGGATATTCGAAAATTCGTTTACAAAATATATCGGATTTTCATTTCCGTAAGCAATAATCGCATCGACCGTGTCATAACCTCTTTCAACACTGTATTTCTGCCATACACCATATTCTGAGTAAAACTTTTCCAGCCTGTAATAGAACGATAAAAACCATCCTGTATATCGTTTTCTCCGGATAAAAAACGCACAAATCCCGCCAATAAGAATTGCAAAATATCCGACTCCCATTACGCCATAATAAAGACCTTCTATTTTCGATACCTGCTTTTCCGGCAATACCGCAAGTAACTGATATTCCCCATTCTTTTCTTTTTCCCAGTATGTCTGAAACCGACTGCCATAAGAATATTTGATCGGATCCATTCCAAGTTCTGCAAGTGTGTAACTTACATGCTCACCTTTATTCGGATTTTTCAAGCGCAATGACTCGCCATCCTCCTGCACAACTCCAATTACGCTCTTTTTTCCTATGAGAGAATATCCTGTTACACTTTCAAACGGATCATACTGACCGGCTCCGAAAAACCATACCAGTGAAAGGATCATATAAACGACAAAGAGCTTTATGAGTTCTTTCCACACGTTATATTTTAAAGACCTTTCTATGATCTCTTTTTCATGTGCCGGGATTCCGGGCAGTGTGCTGTACCAGGAAGCGAACCGCTCTCTTTTGGTTTCCTCATCCATTGCTTTTCTTAGATTCATTGCTGTTGCAAGCTGCATTTTATTCCCTCTCTGCCATTTTTTAAGCATTTTCCAGCCTTTCAATGAAACAGAGTAATTCTTCCATCGTTCCCTGATAATCACTTTCGATCGGAAGATCTTTTTTATTTTCCATCGTATCCGTCAAAAGAAATGTCTTCACACCAAGTTCTCTAATTGCTAAATCCTCTTCCACGTCATTTCCTACCATTAGACACGTTTCTGGTGTCAAGTCGAATTTCTCAAGTATCGTACGATAATAATCTATATTCGGTTTACAATAGCAGTTGTCTTCATAAGTTGTTATAAGCTCAAAGTCAGCCGCATCCAGTCCTGCCCATCTGGTCCGATTCATCGTCGCTATGCGTGGAAAGACCGGATTCGTTGCAAGATAGGTATGAATTCCTTTTTCTTTTGCTTTTTTCACGATCTTATCAGCCAGTTGATTCGGTTTTGTAACTACAATTGCCTGGTTAAATTCATTTCCATAAAAATCCAAAGCAATTTTCTCAGAATTTTCCTGGTCTGTCGGGAGTAATTCATCCATGTATTTCCAAAATGCTTCTCTATTTGTACAGCTGCCATCATTTTTAACCATTGCTTCATAGCCCTTCCATATGGAAGCAATGAATGCTTTGGGATCAAACTGAATTCCTTCCGATAAATATTTTTTCGCCAAAAGTGGCATATAAAAAGTAACAAATTCTTCCTGGTTCATTGGAAGCAGCGTTCCATCAAGATCAAATAAAATGTGCTGAATCTGCATCTTCTTTTCCTCCTTTGTACATCTTCTTAAGGATAACTTGTATTTTTTTGAAATGCAAGCGTCCTCTGGTATTCTTCGAAAATCAACAAAATCATACGAACTACTTCGTTTTCAAAAAAATCCTTTATATTTTTTGACATCGTTTTATTTTTGTGTTAAAATTCAGATATCAAGACATATACATCATTTAAATTCAATCAATTATACTTTGTAATTTTTAAGGAGGGATCATACCAATGTTCAATTTTAAATTTTACTAACTAAATATATTGTAGTAGAAAGGAGAATACTTTATGACCATTAAAGCAAAAAAAATTAGTACAATAATATGTTCATTGATAATACTCTTAAGTCTTTATGTTACACCTGTAAGTGCTGCATCAGGAGCTAGAGGTACAATTTGTCCAGGTTGTTCTGGAAATATGTTACCAAGTAGAACTTATGGAACATGGACTTCTTATCAAAAAGCTTGTTCTCACGGCTATACATATGGTACAGATAAAATGGAACAGCGGACCGTTACAACTGTAGTTAAGTGTACTAGATGCGGACTCGCATACCCTCCAACAACTTCAACACAAACACGTTTTGTAAGTTGCCATGGTTATAACTAATATATAAATACTCTCTGGAATAACAAATATATTTATACACATATTTTTATTCGAATACAACGAAGGCGTGATACTATGAAACCTAAACGGCTTGCTCTTCTTCCACTCCTCATCCTTTCAATTGGATTATCCGGATGTACAAAACTAAATAAAGATGTCTCCAAAACACTCTCTATTGTTATAGAACCTGCTTTTAAGGAGCAGGTTCTTGATGCTGTAAAATATGCCACATCCAAAAATAACTCTCTGGAATTTGAAATTAAAATATTATCTCCTGATCCTGATAAAAGATCTGCAGAAATTCAGAAACTCCGTACACAGATCATGTCTGGAAAAGGTCCTGACTTATATCTTGTTAACTGTTCCACCGATGGAGCTGCGCAGATGAACGAACCTCTTTTTGAAAATCCTTATAAGGCAATGCAAAGTGGTGTATTCGCCTCATTGGATAAATATATGAAAAAAGATTCTTATTGGCAAAAGGAAAACTATAATCCGTCTTTTCTTCTCCCCGGTCAATATCAGGAAAGACAATATATTCTTCCTCTTTCCTGCCACTATAATATGTTAATCTCCGATACTGTACTTGATTATACACAGGAAAATGATACCTTAGAAGATTGGATTTCAAATATAAAAAGTTCTTCTGACCACGCTCTGAAAAATGCACTATTCGAATTAGATAATATCAGTGGTAACTGGTTTCAACCTGCTGCGGATTACAATTCCGGTCAGATTTTCTTTGATAAGGAAAAGTGGAGTAATTTCGCATTAGAATACTTATTATTTAAACAAGATTATTTAGAAAATGAAAAGACAAATAATACTGATACTAGCTCTTCGCATATTTTAATCTCATCTTTGGATGACATAAACGAACACACAACGCAAATAGACATAATCCCTGATATTCAGGGAAAAAAAATGGCTGCCATTCGTTGCTTTGGTGCTGTAAGTATGGCATCTGATTATAAAGAAGAAGCTTATCACTTCTTAATGTATTTTTTAAATAACGTAATTCAGGAATCAACTAGTACTAATGGAATGTCACTAAGCGCAAATGGTGTCCTTGGAACAGATTATCCGGTACAAGTATCTGCCATCCGTACAAAACTGTCCTTCTTAGATCAGTCAAAACAGGATTTAGCTATAAAAGCATTTCAGTCCTTAGAAGGAGCATATTTTCCGACAGAAGTTGAACATTTTATTTATGAAGAGATTATAGAAAATAGTAGTTTATTATATGGTCCGCAAACTGATTTTAAAAAGATATGGCAAGATAAGCTTTCGGCTTTAGCAGACAAAGCATGGAATGATTATCATACACAGGTGACAGAATAGTTTTAAGTGAAAGCGAGCGTGATGCAATGAAAAAAAAGAAGAAGGGATTCTTACTGGCTTTCCCTGCAATATCAGGATTTCTTTTCTTTTATCTGATCCCATTTTTGATTGTTTTGTGGTATTCTGTTTCTTTTGGTATCGGAAAACGCGAATTTGTAGGTCTTGATAATTATAAAGAACTATTTAAAAATACAATGTTTTTACTGGCAGTAAAAAACACTTGTAAATATATGCTTGTTACAATACCAGTTACTTTAGGGACAGCTCTCTGTATTTCTGTAATTTTACAACAGATTACGAAAGGTCAGAAAATTTTCCGACTCTCTTTTCTTTATCCAATCATCATGCCAATCGCATCTATAGTTTTAGTCATCCAGTTTTTTTTCAAAAATAATGGTTTTTTGAATCTGATACTAAACTTTTTTTATCTTCCTGAAAAAGACTGGCTTCATACATCAAGCGCTTTTTGGATCATCTGTATTTTATATTTCTGGAAATTTGTTGGATATTATATTTTCATTTATTCTTCCAGACTTCAGATGATTCCGAAAGAATATTATGAATATGCCAGTCTTCACGGAGCCGGAAAATGGCAGAGCTTTTATTATATTACCTGTCCTATATTGTTTCCGGTTATCCTTTTTACATTAATACTCTCCATAATGAATGCGTTTAAATGCTACAGAGAAGCCTTTTTACTTGGCGGAACTCATCCAGACAACAGTATTTATTTTTTACAACATTTTATGAATAATAATTTACAAAATCTGAATTACCAAAAGGTTTCCGCCAGTGCAACTATTATTACCGTATTTATTCTTTTTCTAAGTGGTCTTATCTATATGATATACTATTTTCTAAAGAGGAGGACTGCCGATGCATAAGTACAAACAGTACACCCGGCTCTTTGTTTTTTCGATCATAGCCTTTATTTTTTTATTTCCAATTATCTATCTGATTGTATTTTCAGTTTTTCATTCAGATACCGGATTTTCTCTGATGAATTATTATAAAGTTTTTCTGGCAAAACCTGATTATCTGATAAAATTTTGGAGAAGCCTTGCCATGTGTCTGATGATTGCGGCAGGACAAACCCTTTTTTCCTGTATGTCAGGAACAGCATTTGCAAAATATTCTTTTCCTCTGAAAAAATTCTGGTTTATACTATTTGCACTATTTATGATTTTACCGATTCAGGTAACACTGCTGCCGAATTATATTTTATTAGAAAAACTAAAACTTTTAAACAGTTGGAAAGCTTTGATAATCCCTGCAATATTTTCACCTTTTGGAACTGTATGGCTTACTTTCGTTTTCCAGGCAATCCCAGATTCTACACTTGATGCCGCAAGAATGGATGGCGTAAATCAGCTACAAATGATTCGCTACATTATAGTTCCAAATTCAAAACCTGCCGTTATCACATTATTTATATTAGTATTTACAGAAAGCTGGAATATGGTTGAACAGCCTATCCTTTTTCTCGAAAAAGAAACCGACTATCCCCTTTCTGTTTTTCTCGCATCACTCAATCAAAATGCTGTTGGAATTCAATCCGTCTGTGGTCTACTATGTTTACTTCCAGTGACATTTTTCTTTTTATATTACAATACAGAATTGACGGATGGACTAAAAGATATTTTATGGAGTTGATAAAATGATGAAAAAGAAAACCTGGAATGCCGGATGTATGATCCTGATTTCTTTAATGATCTGTACTATTTTATCCATCCGTATAGAAAAATGGATGCAGATACCTGTAGAGATTGCAACGATCAGTCAGACAGAAGAAGAAAAGCTTAATTCTACCATCCGTATTCCCAAAAGTTGCTATAATACCGATACAAATATGATTTTTTATCTGGCAGAGCAAGAAGGAGTATTCGGAACAAAATTTCTCGCCTTTTCAAAGGCTGTCGATCCTCTTTCCATAACCGCAGATAGTATTCTTCTTCCGGAAGAAAAAGATGAAAAAGGACAACTTTTGCAGATCATAAAATGGTCTACATATCCATTAAAAGATGGAGATGAAGTCACCATCGATCAGGAAGGGGAACATAAAAAACAGTCTGGTGAAAACAGACGTATTTTAGAAAAGCAAAAATCTTTTTTCTTTTTGTTTGGAATAACCGTCCTGATTTTAATTTTTATCTTTGCTTTTGGAATTAAAGATTTGTATAAGTTTCCTGCCGGAGATTATAGAAAATGTGTCAGAGGAATGCTACTCATTCTGATTGGATTTGGTATCTTATGGAAAATTACTGCACTTGTGAATATTCCGCGAGAATATCTGCCTCCGGAATGTATATTGGATCTGGGATTTTATTTACATTAATCTATAAAACGGATAAAGTCAAACTGCTATATGAAAAAGTTTTGAATCGCAATAGCAGTTTGACTTTCTTCTTTTTATCCTATCAATACTTTTTTTCCTTCAAATGCAAAACCATAATGATGAATCTCTTCTCTTTTTATATTTCTCACTTTAAATTCCATAATAATCGCCGGATACTTTTTTGTTTCTTTTATTTTAGGAATCATCATCACGTCATAACGTCCAAAACCACTTTCTCTGTTCGACCGAATCTCATAGATATCAGTCTGATCCGCAATGAGTCCCAGAACAAATCCATGATAAAATCGTTCCGGTTCATTTTGTCCTACATCAAAATAACTGAATGTTGTCATTATAATCTGATTCATATAATAGTTCATAGCATCTATATCATCACTTAATAATGCCTTCATGAACTGATTATAATTGGATTGATTCTTTGCGAACCATCCTTTAAACATAGTTGTAAACATTGCTGTTGTTTCCAGATTGGTGATTCGCAGATGATACCATGGCTCTAACAAAACGCCCCGATATTCTATCTGCTCTGCTTTCAGATAACCACTTACCAGCATCAGGCTCCAGATTGCATTCTCATCTTGATCAAGCTGCTCAAATACGATTTGTTCATCAAAATTAACTACGATTTCTTTTCCCTGCAGCAATTCTTCCATCTTTTCTTTGATGTCTGTGGAAGCTTTTCGAATCAGTTCATCAATCATACTATTTGAACTGGTATCTGCCCAATAAGGACGGACCTGTTTTTTATCTAAAAAATTAGTAATTGACCAAGGATTATAGATATCATGCGTATTTCCAAATATAAAACCATCATACCAGGACTTTACAAGCTTTTTCTGATTGTTCATCCCACGCTCTTCTAACGCCTGAAATACTTCTTCTTCCGAAAATCCGAAACAGGTTTCATACTCCGTTGATGTCGTTGTTACAACGTTAAGATTATTTAAATCTGAAAATACAGATTCTTTCGACACGCGTGTAATCCCTGTCATCATTGCTCTTTCCAAATATGGATTTGTCTTAAACGTTGCATTAAATAAACTTCTGATAAATGCTGTAAATTCTTTCCAATATCCATAGAGATAAGCTTCCTGCATCGGGGTATCATATTCATCCAGCAAAATAATAACTTTCTTTTTATAATACCGGCTCAGGCAATTTGCCAGATTTTTTACCGCATTACAGATTGTATCATTTGCCACCTGTTTTTTGATTCCTGGATTTTTTGCATAATAATCTAACTCTTCAAAGCATTTCCTCTCACCATCCGTAAGTTCATTACTTTCAAGCAGATACCTATGTTCTGAATAGGCTTCATTGATCGCCATGATAATCCCATCTCTGGCATCTTCATAATTACTGCCTTTAATTGCGGCAAAACTCAGAAAAATTACCGGATAGGTTCCTTGCATTTTACGATACTTTTCCTTTTTCCAGACTGCCAATCCTTTAAAAAGGTCTTCCCGTCCTGTAAATTGATTGGAAAAGAAACAATTCAGCATACTCATATTCAATGTTTTTCCAAATCTACGCGGTCTGGTGATCAAAGTAATTTCATCTTTTGATTCCCACCACTTACAGATCAGATCTGTTTTATCAATATAAAAACAATCATTCTCCCGAAGAGATACAAAATTCTGTTTTCCGATACTGATTACTTTTTGCATGAAAGATTTCCTCCCTTCCTGAATATCTATGGGTTATTATATCCTATTTGTTTCTTATCTTTCAACCGCTTATTTGTGTTAAATTTCTTTTCCTTCTGTGATGGTAAAATAGGTAAACTTTTTATGATCCATTTGAATTTTTATTGTGATGGAATGATTCTTTGATTTTTCTTCTTTTATCAATTCTAAGTCTACTTTTACAAAGTAACTATTAGATTCTTTTGTTATGTTAATGTCTATTAAATTGTAGGAATCGTATTGTTGCAGAATTTTTACTGGTAAATAATAAAATGTCTTTAAGAAAGATTGGAATGCCGCTTCTGTTATGAAGTATTTTTGCAAAGGCTGAGATAAGGATTGATTATCACTTCCGGTTTCCAGAATTTTTTTGTATTCTGTCTCTGCCCTGGAATCGTCATTTAGCCATTCATATATGAAAGTAGTAATTACTTCTTTGTCCGGCTGATATTTCTGCAACGATATTATGATTATCGCACAGAGAACAATAATAGTACCAATGGAACTGGATAATCTTTTTTTCATAGGCATTATTTTAAACCTCCTTTGTTCTTTATAAATATCATATATATGATTTTTATTGATGGCAATATTTTTTACAGTTTTTCATATTTATTTTTTGCTTCATTGATACACATTTTTACATGCGTTATACTGAAAAAAATGATTGCAAAACTTAAAAGCCGAAAATGAATCAACGAAATAAGGAACTATTATTGATCTAGATACTATAAAACTCAAAAACAAGTCAACAAATTCGTTTAATCTGGTTGATTGAAAATTACAGAAATCATAAATAAATCAACAAAGTCGGCGTTGCTAGAGATGTTGGAAAATAATTGAATTAAATTTAGGGAACGCAAGACAGGCGCGGGAAGCGGAGCTGAAGCTCCTGTTCCGCTGGAGATTGATTAGTGGAATGATGCACTCTACTCTTTTGCCCCGACACATACGCTGTGCTGCATTCGGCTAATGCTGTCACATCATCCGAATGAGAGCTGGCGCTCTATATAAAAATAAAAAGATGCCAAAAATCATGCAAGCATGATTTTTGGCATCTTTCCATTTTTATGCACAGCTTGTAGCGTTTTCAAACTGCGAATTATACAATTCCGCATAAAACCCATTCTTCTCAAGTAGTTCTTCATGGTTCCCCTGTTCGATAATATCGCCGTCTTTCATTACCAGTATAAGATCTGCATCTCTGATGGTGGAGAGTCTGTGGGCGATTACGAAGCTGGTTCTGCCTTTCATGAGGTTATCCATGGCTTTCTGGATCTGGACTTCGGTTCTGGTGTCTACGGAGCTGGTAGCTTCATCGAGGATCAGGATCTTTGGATCAGCCAGGATGGCTCTGGCGATCGTGAGGAGCTGTTTCTGACCCTGGGATACGTTGCTGGCTTCTTCGTTGAGAATCATGTTGTATCCGCTTGGAAGAGTCTGGACGAAACGATGTACGTGGGCAGCTTTGGCTGCTGCTACGACTTCTTCGTGGGTGGCATCGAGTTTTCCATATTTGATATTATCTTCGATGCTTCCGCTGAACAGCCAGGTATCCTGAAGTACCATTCCGAACATCTGTCTGAGTTCGCTCCGGTTGAAGTCTTTGATGTTGTGTCCATCGATCTTGATTGCCCCGCTGTTGACATCATAGAAACGCATCAGCAGTTTGATCATGGTTGTCTTTCCTGCTCCGGTTGGTCCTACGATGGCGATCTTCTGTCCTTCTTTTACTTTTGCAGAGAAATCATTGATGATGATATGCTCCGGATTGTATCCGAAGTGTACGTGTTCAAATTCTACATTTCCCTGTAATCCTTCTACAGATACTGGATTTTCAGCAAACTGATCTTCTTCTTTTTCGTCCAAGAATTCAAATACTCTCTCTGATGCAGCGGCTGTCGACTGGAGCATGTTTGCTACCTGTGCAACCTGCTGGATCGGCTGTGTAAAGGATCTTACATACTGGATGAAGGACTGGATATCTCCAACTTCGATGGTCTGTTTGATTGCAAGGTAACCACCTAAGATAGAAACTCCTACATATCCAAGGTTTCCGACAAACTGCATGATCGGCATCATCATTCCGGAAAGGAACTGTGATTTCCATGCAGAACGGAACAGGATATCATTAGTCTCATCAAATTCGCGGATCACGTCTTCTTCTTTATTGAATGCTTTGACAATATTATGTCCGCCATATACTTCTTCTACCTGACCATTGATATGTCCCAGATATTCCTGCTGGCTTTTGAAGTATTTCTGTGAGTGTTTTACGATTACAGAAATCAGTACCATAGATACCGGCAGGATCAGAAGTGCGATCACAGTCATCAGCGGACTGATACTGATCATCATGATCAGTACACCGATGATCGTTGTCACGGATGTGATCATCTGGGTTGCACTCTGGTTCAGGCTCTGGCTCAGAGTATCTACGTCATTGGTTACTCTGGAAAGTACCTCACCGTGTGTAGTCGTATCAAAATAATTCATCGGCATACGATTGATTTTTTCAGAAATTTCTTTTCGCATGCGATAGGTCAGCTTCTGTGATACGCCTGTCATGATATATCCCTGGATAAAGGAGAAACATGCGCTGATCACGTACAGACACAATAAAGTTAACAGGATTTTACCAATCTTTGTAAAATCAATTCCGCTGCCGCCGGATACTTTTCCGACCAGACCTTTGAAAATTTCGGTCGTCGCTTTTCCGAGAACCTTTGGTCCAATAATATTGAAAACCGTACTTCCGATTGCAAATATCATAACAAAGAAAATACCGATTTTATATTCACTAAGGTAAGTAAAAAGTTTCTTCATGGTACCTTTGAAGTCTTTTGCCTTCTCGCCGGTTCCCATTCTTCCATGTCCACCGCCCATAGGTCCTCTTCTTCTTGGCTGATTACTCATACTATGCTTCCTCCTTTCCGTCATTTTCGTTATTTAAGTCTCTCGCAAGCTCTGCTTCAGAAAGCTGCGATGACGCAATCTGATAATATGCATCACAGGATTTCAGAAGCTCTTTGTGTGTTCCGATTCCCGCAATCTTTCCATCATCCAGCACAATGATCTGCTCCGCATGTAAAATGGTGCTGATTCGCTGTGCTACAATGATCACTGTGCTGTCCTGTGTCTTTTCTTTCAATGCAGCACGAAGGGTTACGTCTGTCTTATAATCCAGTGCTGAAAAACTGTCATCAAAAATATAAACTTTTGGTTTCTTTGCAATCGCACGTGCGATAGAAAGACGCTGCTTCTGACCGCCGGATACGTTGGAACCGCCCTGTGCGATCGGACTTTCGTATTTTTTATGTTTTTCTTCGATAAATTCGGTTGCCTGTGCGATTTCTGCGGCTTCCTTCATCTCGGCTTCGGATCCATCCGGATTGCCATACAGAATATTGGACTCGATTGTTCCTGAGAAAAGTACACCTTTCTGTGGAACGTATCCAAGTTCATCCCGCAGATCATGCTGGGAAATGGTACGAATATCTTTTCCATCCAATGTGATCGTACCTTCTGTTACATCATAAAATCTTGGGATCAGGTTGATCATCGTAGATTTACCACTACCGGTACTTCCGATGATCGCCGTTGTCTGTCCCGGTTTTGCTGTAAAGCTGATATCATGAAGTACGTCTTCTTCTGCTCCCGGATAACGGAAGGATACGTGGTCAAATTTTACTTCGCCTTTTCTGGATTCTTCCAGTTTTTCCGGTGTTTTCGGATCTTCGATCGCTGTCCTGCTTGTCAGGATCTCATCCACACGGTCTGCTGCAACAGCTGCTCTTGGAAGCATAATAGAAATCATACAGATCATAAGGAAGGACATGATGATCTGCATTGTATACTGGATAAATGCCATCATATCACCAACCTGCATCTGCCCGTCACTGACACCATGTGCGCCGCTCCATACGATCAGTATGGTAATTCCGTTCATGATCAGCATCATCATCGGCATCATAAATGTCATGGCACGGTTTACAAATAAATTGGTTCTTGTCAGATCTCTGTTCGCTTTATCAAATCGTTCTTCTTCATGCTTTTCTGTACTGAATGCACGGATAACCGGAAGTCCGGTAAGGATCTCACGGGTAACAAGGTTCAGTCTGTCAACCAGGTTCTGCAGAATCTTAAATTTTGGTATTGCCACAATAAATAATACAGCAACAACCATCACGATCAGGATTACCCCAAGTACGATGATCCATGACATGCTGACATTCGTATGGAGAACCTTGAAAATACCTCCAATTGCCATGATTGGTGCATACATCACCATTCTCAGAAGCATAACTGCAAGCATCTGGATCTGCTGGATATCATTGGTACTTCTTGTGATCAGTGATGCAGTTGAAAACTTGTCAAATTCTGCATTGGAAAATCCGACAACTTTCTTGAATACCTTTCCTCTCAGATCACGTCCAGTACTTGCCGCAACTCTTGATGCAAGAAGTCCGACAAGTACACTTGCGATCATTCCGAGAAATGCAAGTGCAAGCATCTTACCGCCAGTTGTTAAAATATATCTGTTCTGGAGCTTATCGGTATTCACACCCAGAACACTGTAGGTTTCTTTAATAAATGAAGTTGCTGTCTGTTCCAGCATGGTATCCGGCATATCGTCCATTTTTTCTGATATTTTATCAATAACGTCTGCTCTCTGTTCATCCGGTATCATGTTCAGGATCTCAAAGATATCTGCATTTTCGATCTTTTTCACCTGTTCATCAATGTTTTTCTGCATTTCATCCTGCTGTTTCTTGGCAAGCTCCGGATTTGCCGCAAGTGCTGCTTTCTGCTCATCTGTCATCTGGGACTGCATACTCTCTGCCTGTTTCTCAGCCTGTTCCTTTATAGAAGAAATCATGTTTTCTTTCATAGATTCTTCCATCTTCTTTGTTGTATCGCTTCCAGATTCAAATCCATAAGTCAGAAGCATCGGCTTTCCAAGGATGTCAAATACCTTTCCTGACTTTTCTTCATCTTTTTTCACGGAATCCTTCAGAACATAAATTGCTCCATCATACTTATAATCCGAATCGGATTCCTTTTTCTCATATGCATCCAGCACTGTCTGCTGGTCTTCTTCTGCCACAAAAAGCAACAGCTTATTCATCTCTTCCTCTGCGATTGCATCCGGAATCTTCTCATCAATTCCTCCCTGCTGGATTCCGACATTGACAATGTCTGAAGTATAAGAAGGCAATGACAGATCGCAGTACGCCTGAACGATCAGGATAACAACAATCGCTGCTATAGTTGCTGCATAAGGCTTCAAATGTTTGAATAACTTTCTCATATAGCAATTATTTCCTTTCTTAGTAACTATTTTTATTCCTTAAATGGATTTTTACATGGCATATCACGGAATTCTTTTTCCTGGAAAAGATTGTCACTCATCTGTAAAAGCAGTCTTCTGCACAGTATTTTCTCTTCTGTGCTCATATTCTTCAGGAGTGTATCTTCCGTGCTTCGGAGAATCTCATGCATGTTGCCAAGAATCTTCTCTCCTCGTTCTGTCAGATGGATCCTTGTCATCCGCTGGTCTTTTTCGTCCTGCTCTTTTCTAATATATCCGAGCTTTTCCAGTTTCTGAACTGCTACATTCACCGATGGCGGCGTAATATGAATATGATCTGCAAGCTCTCTCTGTGACATCGGTCCTACCATCTGCAATATTGCAAGAATTCCTGCCTGTCCGGCTTTCAGCTCTGTATCCTTCATCTGTTTCGTCACATACCATTTATACATATGTCCGACCTGTGCAAGAAGAAGTTGTACCGGCATATTCTCCCTGGTAAAATCCCCACACTCAAATTTATCCGACTTCACTCTTTCACCTCCCGCAATTTGATTAGATATCTATTCATTAGAAGTCTAATCGTTATTTTATGCGTATCACACACATAAGTCAACATTTATTCTCAATAATTTATATTTTTATAATATTTTTCACAAACAAATAATTAAATGCCTAACTATTATTTTCTCATACTAAAACACTACGAAAAGCAAAAAAGGACTCTTCTGCCATTTTCTGTGCAAAAAAGTCCTTATCATTTACCATATCTGCCTTACCTGTAAAGCTTTATTCAATTTTTCACAAATTACATATCTTGCAGGAATGCCTTCACATTTTCCTCTTTTGTCGCCCAGGAAGTGCATAATCGGATCACACTATGGGTCTCATCGTACCTTTCCTGATAAGTTACGCCATATTTTTGGCGGATTTCCTGCAATTTGGCATCTTCCACAATAATGAACTGCTGGTTGGTATTGCTGTCCATGAAGAATTCATATCCTTTTTCTTTCAGTCCATCTTTCAAAAGCATTGCCATATCAATCGCATGTTTGGAGATTTCAAAATAAAGACCATCTTTAAAAAGCTCCAGGAACTGAACGCCAAGCAGTCTTCCTTTTGCAAGCATTCCACCTTTTTGTTTAATGCAGTAACGAAAATCTTGCTTTAGACATGGATTTGTGATTACCACAGCTTCTCCGAACAATGCACCGACCTTTGTTCCTCCAATATAGAATACATCACAACACTTTGCAATATCCGGAAGTGTCACATCTGTCCCCGGTGCCATCAGTCCATAACCCATTCTTGCCCCATCCAGGAAAAGATAAAGTCCACATTCCTTACATACAGTAGAAATATTTTCAAGTTCATTCTTTGTATACAATGTTCCTACCTCTGTCGGATGTGAAATATAAACCATCTTTGGCTGTACAATATGTTCATGAGACTCATCACTCCAGTGCAGGTCGTAATATTCCTTGATCTGCTGTCCTGTGATTTTTCCTTCCTTTGAAGGAAGTGCCAGAACCTTGTGTCCGGTCGCTTCTACAGCCCCGGTCTCATGGACATTGATATGTCCGCTATCTGCACAGATCACTCCCTGGAACGGGCGTAAAATAGAAGAAATTACTGTAAAATTCGTCTGGGTTCCTCCCACCAGAAAATGAACATCTGCCTCCGGTGCTTCACACACCTTCTTAATTGCTTCTCTCGCTTCTTCACAGTAAGGATCTTCCCCATATCCTACTGTCTGCTCCATATTGGTCTCGGCAAGCTTCTCGATAATTCTCGGATGTGCCCCTTCTGTGTAATCGCTAGTAAACAAAATCATTTCAACATCCCCTCTACTTTCTCTTTTAATTCTTTTGTAGCCTGCTCAATATCCGGCTGTCCGAAAACTGCACTGATCACGGCAACTCCACAGATTCCGTTTCCGGCAAGCTCTGTCACATTCTCTTCCGTGATTCCCCCAATTGCCACAACCGGAATGTCCACCGTCTCGCAGATTTCCTTTAAAACCTTATGATCCAGCTTTGTTGCATCTGCCTTTGATGTCGTGCCAAAGACTGCACCGACTCCCAGATAATCGGCTCCATGTGCCTGTGCCTTTAGCGCCTGCTCGACCGTCTTTGCCGTAACACCGATTATCTTGTCCTCACCCAGTGTTTTCCGCACATCAAGAGCTTCCATATCGCTCTGCCCCACATGCACACCATCGGCATCTACCTTCTTTGCAATCTCTACATTGTCATTGATCACAAATGGTACATGGTAGGATTTACAGAGCCTGGCAATCTCTTTTGCTTCTGCCAGAAACTCTTCCTCACCCAGATTTTTTTCCCTGAGCTGGATAAATGTAGCCCCACCTTTCAGCGCTTTTTCCACCTGGCTGTACAGGCTTTCTCCATTCAGCCAGTGGCGGTCTGTTACCGCATACAGAACCATATCTTTCTTATCTAATCTCATATTTTGCACCTTCTTCCAATTCTTTTCCTTCCATATTATAAATCGCATCGATGATCCGATTACGGTAGGTTGCGTTTCCATCTCCCGGCTGCATATATTTCCAGCCAGTCTCACCGGCAAGCCCCATGGCACAGACCGCTGCTGCAGCTGCTTCCAGATTATTCTCCGGATTCGCCGCAAGGAATGCCGTCATCATCCCGGAAAGCTGACACCCGGTTCCGGTGATCCGTCCCATCTCCGGACGACCGTTCCGGATCACAAAGCACCTCTTTGCATCACTTACAAGGTCTATTCCTCCAGTCACAGCAATCACGGAACCTGTCCTTCTGGAAAAATCCTTTATAAACGGAATCATTTTCTCCAGATTCTGCTCCGTCAGTGTATCTGCCTCGTCTGCATCCACACCACTCGTTGTACCATGTCCTGCTGCTAAGGTCTTGATCTCAGAAATATTTCCCCGGATCACATCAAACTGAATATCACGTATCAGATTCAGTGCCGCCTCTGTTCGGAACGAACTCGATCCTGCTCCAACCGGATCTAACAGTACTTTATGATACAGTTCATTGGATTTCTTTCCTGCTTTTTGCATGCTTTCAATCTTACGCGGATTCAGCATTCCCATATTGATATTCAGTCCCTGACAGATGGATGTGATTTCTTCAATATCAGTCGGCTCATCCGACATAATCGGACTTGCACCGCAGGCAAGAACCATATTCGCCACATCATTGATCGTCACATAATTTGTGATATTGTGTATCAGTGGTGCTTTTTTTCGTACTTCATCCAGATAGTTTCCAAGCATTCTTTTCCTCCGGTAAATCATATTATTTCTTATATCTTTAAAATTGTCTCTATAATTATAAAAAGACAGATATATGTCTGCCTTTCTTCTTTTCACTATTTCTTATTATACTCTTGATTTTCTGAAATGCAATCTGCATTTACCTGAAACATATGTCATTTCCATTCTCATCCCTGTATCCGGCAGATCTATAAAAGACTTCTCCAGATAACAACCGGGGCAGATGCTTTTTCACATTCGCCCCGGCTTCTTATTCACATGTTCACATGGATTTCAATATTCTATTTGCTTTCTGCTGCTTTCTTGCTCATCTCCGGTTTTACAATGAAGATTACCAGAAGAAGTCCAATCAGAGTAACGACTGCTGCTGTCCAGAATACAGATTTTACACCATTCTGGATCAGTGCTACATTGGTCGGATCAGCTGATGTACTTGCATTATATGCGACTGCAAATACTGCAACTGCAATTGTTCCTGAAAGTGAGTTTGCGAAGTTAACCAGAGAAGTTCCGATTCCCATATCTTCCGGTGCCAGCATTGCCTGTGCTGTTGGCGTAATGGATACAGCACGGAAGCTTTCAGCAATACCTGTAACTGCAAGTGCTACAAAATAAATCATGATCGAAGCACCTGAATTTGTTACCAACGCCATCACAGCCATCGGGATCATTGCAAGACTTGTACCAATTACCATTGCTTTCCATGCATTGGCAGCTTTCTTTCCTACCCATGCACCTGCGATAGTAGGAAGAATGATTGTAATCAGTGTACGAGGCATCTGCAGTGCACCTGCTGCACTCGTGGATGCTCCCATAACCTGCATGGCACCGATCGGTGCATAATAGTTCATGGCATTCTGATAGAAATAGCAGATAAATCCTACAATAAGGAGTACTGTGTAGTTTTTATTTTTAAATAATTTCATTGGAATCAACGGCTCTGCAGCTTTATTTTCAATCTTAACAAGTGCAATAAGAGCAATGATACCAATTACAAGACCTGCAAGAATCATTGGATTTGTCCATCCCATAGAAGATCCAAAGTTCAGTGCAAGCAGAATTCCGCAAAGTGATATGATGAGTGCGATCATCCCCGGAACATCAATCGTAACCTTTCCTTCTCTTTTCTGATTCGGCATGTTCATTCCAATCAGTACTATACCAAGAATAAGTGGAATTGCCGGCATAAGGATTGCCACAGTCAATAATCCCATATCTGTTAAAATACCTGCGATGATACTTCCTCCAAATCCACCAACAGCGATTGCGGTTGCAAGCATACCCATTGCCTTTGGTACATCTTTTCTTTCATTGATAAGACCTGCGATAATGTATGGTGCTGCTGTAAATGCGCCCTGTGCAAGGCTGACAATCAGTCTGAGGATCATCAGTGGAATCAGAGATCTCACAAATGCAAATGCAAAACCTGCAAGTGCACAGATAATTCCAGGAATCACTACAATGTTTCTTCTACCAATAAGGTCACCTAATTTTCCTCCGATCGGAGTCATAATCGATACACCGATCGCACCTACGATAGAGAAGAGTCCTACATATCCCATCGCATCAACTTTTTCAAGGATAGGTGCTGTTAACGTTGCAAATACCAGTCCATACATTGCTACAGAAAGCATCATGCAGATACATCCGATCTGAACCAAGTTTTTCTTTGCCTTCGGAAGCGGAATCGCAACCTGTGGCTGTGCCTGAGCCTGCTGTTCTTTACTCATATTTTTTTCCTCCTGTTCCTAAAGAAACCTTTACTCTCTATTTGTTATTTTTAAGCCACTGTGAAGCGCAATGTGCAAGACAAGCTGCTCCGATCGGGCAAACATCCTCATTAAACTGTGCTTTCGGATGATGTGCCGGATACTGTCCTCTTTCATCCAGATATCCTGCTGACAGATACATAAATGTACTTGGAACCTTTTCAGCGATCACTGCGAAATCTTCAGAAGCACTTGCAGAAATTCCCGGATATGGTGTGAGTCCTGGAATTCCAAGCTCCTGCATATATCCAACCACTTCGTCGGTAAGCTTCGGATTGCAGATCAGCGGAGGAACTTCTGAGATCATCTCAATATCAACGGTTCCGTTATATACAGCTGCTGTCTTTTCAGCGACTTCTTTCATCCTGCGGACCAGAAGTTCTCTTGCTTCCGGCTTGTTGGTACGAATCGTTCCCTGGAGAACAGCGGTCTCAGGAATGATGTTTGCTGCAGTTCCGCCTGCAAACTGTCCGATTGTAAGTACACAGGAATGTGTCGGATCACTTTCTCTTGCGATCAGTTCCTGCAATGCAAGATGGATATGAACTCCGATGTTGATCGGGTCAACTCCTACATGTGGATAAGCACCATGGGATCCTTTTCCATGGATGGTGATCTTAAATCCATCTACAGAATACATCATCGTATCCTTATCATTGTACATAAAAAGTCCGATTGGCATTTTTCCCGGTGATACATGGTATGCAAGTGCTGCATCAACCGGAGGATTCTCAAGAATACCATTCTCGATCATATTCTTGCTTCCTTCAAAAGTCTCTTCTGCCGGCTGGAACATGAATTTGATAGTTCCTTCCAGTGTATCTTCTTTTTCTTTCAGCATCTTTGCTGCTGTAAGAAGCATTGCAGCGTGGAAATCATGTCCGCATGTATGTGCTTCTTTTCCTGTAGGACATGCAAATTCTTCTCCGCTTTCTTCCGGCATCGGAAGTGCATCCATATCTGCTCTCAGAAGAAGAACCTTTCCCCCTTTGCCGAGTGTAGCTGTTACCCCGTAGCCACAATCCTTCGGCTCAAGTCCGTATTCTGTCAGCTTTTCCATAACATAAGCTTTGGTCTTTGGAAGATCCAGACCAGTTTCAGCATTTTTGTGGATGTGTCTGCGGTTTGCAATTGTTTCATCCTTTAATTCCAATGCTCTTTCATAGTAATTCATACTAAGCCCTCCTTTAACTTTGTTCCTGCCATTTACATTAAAAATACTGTTCTACTTTTAGAATATTTACAGAATATTTTTATTAGTTTTTGGAACATTTACAGAATAGTTATCTTGATTACATAATACCAACTTCTAAAATTTTAGTCAATAATATTACAGAATATTCTTGATTTTCGTTGTTTTTACCTATTTAATCGTTATTTTTTTAATTTTCAGAATATTATGGTTGATTTATGGAAGATAATTTTATATGATACTTTTTGAGAGGTGAAAGAAAATGAGAAGAAAAATTGTGGCTATTACCAGCCAGTACTTAAAGGAACCTATCTCGCAAATCGTCTCAGAACTAAAACTAAACTGCGACATCCAGGTGGTTTCCTACAACAAATTTGACACAATATCAGAAGTTTACGATTCTTACGCCGGGGACACTGACGGATTTCTTATCAGTGGTAAGATCGCAAAAGCTGCCATTGAGTCAACTGCGCACGCTTATAACCGTCCGATTGTATCCTTTGAAATTGATACAGCCGGTCTGTACCGTGCTCTTTTGAATCTGCTGATTTCCAACCGGGATCTGGATATGGACCGGATTATTCTGGATTTCCTGATTCCGATCGACGGCGGCTGTACTGCAACCGCTTTCCTTAAGGAGCTGGACATTGATACAGTTCCACCACATATTAACAACTGGACCAAGGCACTGACCCGCACCAGTATCAGTACGATTGAAAATCATGTCCTTTCAGAGCTGATCCGTATGTGGAACAACAATGAAATGGATATGGTTCTCTGTCAGTACAGTAATATCCTGCCGGAGCTTCGTGCGCACGGGATCCCGACAATCTATCCGTTGCCAAGTGTCAGCCATATCCGGGATCTTGCAAATGAACTTCTGTCCACGATCGAGCTGGAGCACATGCGTTCCAACCTTCCGGTTATCATCAATGTATCTCCCCGTAGTTCGACAGATAACACACCGGAAAATATCCAGCAGATCTATGTCTGTATGGAAGATTTCTTTAAAAAGAATCTGATGAATTGTATCCCTCAGGAAGTGGATAATCACTGCAGTGCCCTGACCACTGTGGAAATGCTGCAGCATATTACGCACAATAACAAGGTCTGCGAACTGAATGAATTTCTCACCGGCAAACTGCATTTTGAATGTGCTGTAGGATACGGAATCGGGGCAAATTTTGACAATGCGATCCGTAATTCTGTAAATGCCCGCAAAGAGGCTGTTCAGTTTGGAAAAAGTTTTATCCAGAATGAAAACGGGGATATGATCGGACCCCTTGGTTCATCCGACCGAAGAGTGATCCAGAATCAGTATGTGCAGAATCTTGGAAAGATTGCAAAGCAGTGTAATCTTTCACCGGTTACGATCAAGAAAGTCCTTGCCAGTACGCATACTGCCGGATCAAATAAAATTACAACGCACGAGCTTGCCGAACGGATGGGAAGTACGGTGAGAAATGCGAACCGGATTATTCAGAATCTGGAAAATGGAGGAGTCGCAAAGCTCGCTTATACGCAGACGACCAATGCGAAGGGGCGGCCGGTTAAGGTGTATGAGTTGGATTTTAATTTCTAAAGATATTTTTAAGTTTGCAAATTTATAGGTTGTGACGGCAACGAAGCAAAATAATTCCCCTCAGATTCTTTGTGCAAACCATTCCGATGAACCGCTTAGAGCGGGAATCGTGTTCAGCAGAGGCTTCCACGATTCCTGCGTTTCATCTCCATTGCACAAAAATTGAATCTGAGGGGAATTATTTTGCTTCGTTGCCACTTACATTTATTGGTTGCAGATCTACTTATTGTTTCAACTTGTTATCTTATTTTTCCGTAAATGCAAAGATCATAAATATTATTATTTTTGATGACTGCTTTTTTCATTGTGCCTTCAAGTATAAAGTTGTTCTTTTCCAGTACTTTTCTGGAGGCAATATTAGGTTCGTATACCAGCCCTGTGATTCGGATGATGTCTAATTTTTCAAAAGCTGTTTCACAGATTTGTCTTACTGCTTCTGTCATGATTCCTTTTGAGTATTCTTCTGGTAATAAATAATATCCTATTTCAGCATCTTTTCGATAGACATCTTCTTTTTGTTCAACTGATATTGTTCCTATTATTTTGCCATCAACAATAATTTCTCGAAATATACCCGTTTTTCCCTCATTTTCTTTTACTATGTTTAACCACCATTCTGCTGATTCATTAGTATATGGATTTGGTAATCTATCTGATAAATAGTTTCTATCTATAGTATTACATATTCTAATAAGGGATTCTTTATCTTCAATACTCCATTTTTTTAATTCAATTTTCATTTTCCACACCTCACTTATACTTTACGTTTCTATACATCATAGCATTAGAAAATTATACTGTCACTCCTTTTTGTATTTTGTTCAAGAAATACTTATTAGAGTATAAAAAACCTCCCGGAACTGCTTCCGAGAGGGCTCTACAGGGGATGACAGAATCGAACTGCCGCTAAGAGTTTTGGAGACTCCTGTCATACCATTTGACCAATCCCCTATTTAATTTTATGATCTAAAAAAGACCACTTGTTATTTATATCACAATGGTCTTTTTTTGTCAATGAATTATTTTAGTTTTTCGCATTTTGGCGGATTTCATCAAGGTGAAGGATTCTCTGGTTGCGGCTTCCGCGGAATTCCAGGGTGAGATCTTTTTCGGCTTCGATGAACTCGCCGTCTACGAGGGTATCGATACAGGCGAGCATCTTGTCAGTGTATTCGGTGTAGACTTTTCCGCCGGGGATGAGGTCTACATCATAGAGATATCCGGTGTAGCACCAGACATTTTTCTCCGGGTAGCTTTCTTTGATCTTTTGCAGGAGTCCTGCGAGCTCTTTCTGGTTCTCCGGTTCGAAGGGTTCGCCGCCTAGGAGGGAAAATCCCTGGATATATGCCGGTTTAAGTGCTTCGAGGATCTCTGCTTCTACTTCTTTGGTATATGGATTGCCGTAATTGAAATCCCAGGTCTCGGAATTGAAGCATCCTTTGCAATGATGCCGGCAGCCGGATACGAAAAGGCTGACCCTGACGCCGGTTCCATTTGCGATATCGTAATTTTTGATTGTTCCGTAATTCATATCTTTATACTTCCCTTTTTCTCATTATAGCAGTACTACTCTGCTGTCCATTCTTACTCTTCTTATCAATTATAGCAAATCACACCTGAAAATCAACCGTATTTCTTTGACATCACTTTCTGTCTGTACTATTCTGATAGTATCAGGTGAAAGCTTTTTTCACACAAAGGATGAGTACGCATTATGATTGAAAAAGTAAATCATAAATGTCTTAAAAAAAGTTTACCCATACTATAATATTTAATGTCTGACACTCTTTCGTATAGGAATATTCTCCAGTCCATCCGGAATCTCTTTCACTTCTCCCCACAATTTATTATTTACAAATATCTGATAACCTTCTCTCTTTTTTAGAAAATATGTATTTTGCGGAGACATTTCTATTGAATTTTCCTGCTTATCTGGATCTATCGGATGTGTTGCTTCCGGAACCCAAAAAACAGACAATAACATTACGCTTATCATCAATATGTTAATTATATACACTACACTCTTTTTCTTCTTATTCTTTTTTAAGATATAATCTATTCTTGTTTTTAAATTCGTTTTATTTTTCCCGACAAAGCAAGTAACAAAACTTCTATCAATTGTTTTAAAATACTCTTTTTCTTTGGCTATTTTTAAAATTAATTCTGCATACTCTATTTTTTCAGCATCAGATTGATTTTCTATAATTTGAAAATCATTAGATAGTTCTAACGCTAAAATTAGTTCTTCCTTAAAAAAATGAATTACAGGATTCCACCATTGTATACAACTAACAATATTTATAATTGCCATTAATATTAAATCACCTTTTATATAATGATTTATTTCATGTTCACATACCAATTTTAATTCCTGTCTTGAAAAACAATATTTTTCCGAAATGATTAATATTGGTTGTTTAATACCAATAATTGCAGGTGATACAAACTCTGGCAATACAGCTACTTCTATTTTTTCAAAAAGTAACTCATTTTGTACTATATCTATTATTTCTTCTGCTATTGGATTTTCCATACTAATCACATGATTTTTAACATATCTTCGTAATCTTATATTACTTCGTATCATTATTATGATCTGAAATATACTTCCTATCCCCCAGATAATCAAACCAATATCTAATATCATTATTTTCCCATGTTGTAATTTATAATAAATGAAATCTACTATTTTGGGTAAAATATTGTCTGAATAAGAAGTATATGTAAATGGAAAATTAAATGGAAGTACCATCCTTAGTAATATAATTCCTATTATCCAGAATATAAAACGTAAACTTTTATCAAAAAATATTTTTTTCTTATATATCAGATAATGTAATATTATGCAGAGAATATTTGTACACAAGAAGCATGTGATAAAAGGTCCCAATGACAATGACATATCTGGCTACTCCTTTAATTCTTCTTTCTTCTTCCTAATTAAATTTTCAAGCTGTTCGAGTTCCTCAATATTGGTTTCCGTTTCTATTAAAGAAGTTAATATCAATTTTTTTGATCCAATAATATCTTTGTAGCTCTCACTAAAATATTTTCCTTTAGAAACTGTTGGCATAAAATATCGACTCATAACATTACCACTATAATCAATATATGCAACTTTTACATATTCTTCTTCTAATAATTTTCTAATACATGCATGAATTGTATTAATATTTAATTTTTCATTTGCTTTCAAGATTTCAGATGCAGCCATTGGTTTATCATTTTCCCATAAAATATTCATTACATCCATTTGTTTATTTGTTAATCTCTTTTTTAACATATTATCACCTCCTATTACCATATTATAAACTTCTTTTTTTAATATATCTACTACATATTAAAATTTTATTATTTTTTTATCTTGACTTTTTATTATTACAATTATATTATCAAATTAACATATTTAATTTTTTAATAAAGGAGGGATTTTCATGACTAAGAAAGCAACCAACAAAACCTGTTTCATTCTGTTATTTTTGTTCATTCTTCTTACTGGCTGCTCAACCAAAAAAGCATCTGAATCAGCCGTAAGTCCGGAAGCAGAAGCAGTACTCAATGCGATGTTCACTGCACCAAATGATGACTTGTATTCTTTGGATTCTTCTACTGTAATCGGTGAGAATAACACGGCAGATTCTGAAAATGCTTCCGTTAATTCTGAGAAAATTCTCGAAAACTGGAACAAACTTGTAGGAAAATACTTTGAAACGGGACGATTAGAATATTTTATTTCAACCTATGGTCAGACCTATCTGTCCGAAGCAGCTTATAATAATACAAAAATAACGGTAAAAGATATTTCACTTGATTCCAAAACAGATGATTCTGAAACAGTTCTTGTGACTTTTAAGATCAATAAAGAAGAAATGGTCGAAAAAATCTATTTTTCTTATGACCAGGATGGTTTGATAAAAGACGTTTATCCAATTAATTTTAAATAATTTATAATAAAGGACACGGCTTCGCCAAGCGAAAGCCGTGTCCTTTATTATATCTTCTCACTATTTTTTCAAAAACATTTCCATCCTTACAGATGCAGTACCCTGTCCTTAATCTCCTGGGTCCTTCCCTGATTCCAGAACTGGGTTCCGATATATCCGCAGGTTCTTCTCGCTACAAAGAGCTTATCCTGATCCCGGTTGCCACAGTTCGGGCATTCCCATACCAGCTTTCCGGTCTCGTCCTCGATGATCTTAATCTCTCCGTCATAACCGCAGACTTCACAGAAATCACTCTTGGTATTCAGCTCTGCATACATGATATTCTCATAAATGTACTGTAATACGGAAAGTACCGCCGGAATATTGGTCTGCATATTCGGTACTTCGATATAGCTGATCGCCCCACCCGGTGAAAGCTTCTGAAATTCCGATTCAAATTTCAATTTGCTGAACGCATCAATTTTTTCGGTAACATGTACATGATAACTGTTGGTAATATAGTTCTTATCTGTAACGCCCGGAATGATTCCGAAACGCTTCTGCAGACATTTTGCAAACTTGTATGTGGTAGATTCCATCGGTGTGCCGTATACGGAATAGCTGATATTTTCTGCTTCTTTCCATTCTTTACATTTATCATTCAGGCGCTGCATAACTGCCAGTGCAAATGGCTTCGCCTCCGGATCTGTATGGGATTTGCCAAGCATCCGCATACACATCTCATAAAGTCCTGCATAGCCAAGAGAAATGGTAGAATATCCGTCAAATAACAGCTTGTCAATCGTCTCACCCTTTTTCAGACGGGCAAGTGCCCCGTTCTGCCACAGGATCGGTGCAACATCTGAAACGGTTCCGAGAAGGCGTTCATGTCTGCACCGGAGTGCTCTGTGACAAAGCTCCAGTCTCTCATCCAGGATTTCCCAGAAACGTTCCATATTGCCCTCTGCTGAACATGCCACGTCAACCAGGTTGATCGTTACAACCCCCTGATTGAAACGTCCATAGAACTTATGACTTCCGTCTGCATTTCTCTGGGAATCTTCTACGGTAAGGAATGAGCGGCACCCCATGCACGGATAAACATCTCCGTTTTTCAGTTCTTTCATGATCTTTGCAGAAATATAATCCGGCACCATACGCTTTGCCGTACATTTTGCAGCCAGCTCAGTCAGATACCAGTATTTGGAATCCTCGGTAATATTATCTTCATCCAGTACATAGATCAGCTTCGGGAACGCCGGTGTGATCCATACACCCTTTTCATTCTTAACACCCTGCATACGCTGCTTCATCACTTCTTCGATGATCATCGCAAGGTCATCCCTGGTTCTTCCTTCCGGGACCTCATCCAGATACATAAACACCGTTACGAAAGGTGCCTGTCCGTTACAGGTCATCAGTGTGATCAGCTGATACTGGATCGTCTGGATTCCGCTCTGTACTTCGGTACGAAGCCTTCTCTCTGTGATCTTGTCGATGATCGCATCATCCAGAACCTCTCCGGATTCTATTCTTTCTTCAATGACACTCTTGCGGAGCTTCTGACGGCTTACATCTACGAATGGTGCAAGATGTGACAGCGTAAATGACTGTCCGCCATACTGGTTACTTGCAACCTGTGCAACGATCTGTGTGGTCACATTACACGCGGTAAAAAAACTATGTGGTTTCTCGATCATCGTCTCGCTGATGACAGTTCCATTCTGGAGCATATCCTCCAGGTTGATCAGATCACAGTTGTGCTCTTTCTGTGCAAAATAGTCCATATCATGAAAATGAATGATTCCTTCTTCGTGTGCACGGACGATTTCCTCCGGAAGAAGGACTCTCTTGGTAAGGTCCTTGCTGACCTCTCCTGCCATGTAATCTCTCTGTGTAGAGTTGATCACAGGATTCTTATTGGAGTTCTCCTGCTTTACTTCCTCGTTCATATGATCGATCAATGCAAGAATTCCGTTATCCGTTGTATTCGACTTTCTGGTTAATTCTCTCTTATAGCGATAGCGGACATACTTCTGGGCAACCTCATAACCACGCATCTCCATAATGCCGGTCTCAACCATATCCTGGATGTCCTCCACATTCACTGCATGCGTAAATTCCTCTGCCTGCTGTGCAATCTTCTCCGCAATTGCAATGATCTGAAAGTCATTCATCCTGTGGATGTTCTCAACCTCTTCATTCGCTTTTTTGATCGCATTCACAATCTTCTCCAGCTGGAAGTCTACTTCCTCACCGTTTCTTTTGATTACTCTCGTCTTTACTTCCAAATCCATCCCAACTTTCTCCTAACTTTGTTCCATCGCTCCACAAAATATAGTGTCACTTTTAAGTTTCTCCACTATATTTTGCGCTCTGTAGTATATGATACCCCATATTCACGAAAATGAAAAGGGGGATTTTTGTTTTTTTTATGTTATTTTTTTATCTTGCCATTTTCCAGATTCGGTCTTAAGAATTCTTCTTTCGCATACTCCCAGATCGCTTCTGAGCCTTTTGCCGTATTCCGGTTACGGTTCAGGATCTGTTCAATATGAACATCGTGTTCCTCCCACGCTTTGCCGTCTGTAGCCGCATTTAACATGATCGGCTGGATATTGTCCATCGTCCGGGCAAACTTCGACTCAGCAGTCTCCTGTGCCTCAAATTCCTCCCAGAGCGCCCGAAATTCCTTTCCCTGCTTTTCCGGAAGAAGTCCGAAAATCCGGTCCGCAGCCTTCACTTCCCGTTCCCTCTGCGTCTTCTTCGCATCTTCATCATAGGCATAGGTATCCCCCGCATCAATTTCTACAATATCATGGATCAAAAGCATCGTCACTGTCTTAAGAACATCGATCTTCTCATCGGCATATCCCGCAAGCAGAACCGTCATGATTGCCATATGCCACGCATGCTCCGCGTCATTCTCCTTACGCACCCCATCCGTCAGATATGTCTGCCTTCCAATAAATTTTTCCTTATCAATCTCCCGAAAGAAATTAAATAATTGCGTAAGCTCCTCTTTTTCCACGTTTTTGCTCCTTCTATGATGAAATACACTCTATTTGAACACCTCAAAATCCTTTTTCTCAGTACACGCACACTGTTATATATTCTACCACAAACTACCCTGTATCGGAACTTTTATTTTGTAAAAGATTGTACCATTTTTCCCAATAAATTTTGTCAAAAATTCCGTATTGAAAAAGCGCGCAATCTGTAGTAGATTACGCGCTTCCACATAAATTTGTTTCCTATTTACCATTTTTTTCGCTTCGACACCTTCAACCGGTTCATCGCCCTTGAAAGCGAAGCCTGTGTCCGGTAATATTCCTGTATACTCTGTTTCTGGCGAAGCTTTTCTTCTGCATACTCCATCTGCTCCTGGGCATGTCTGGCATCGATATCCTCCGGTTTCTCTGCCGTCTGCACCAGCATCGTCACACGGTTGTTGACGATCTCAAGGAATCCGGCTCCGACCGCAAGGTTCACCCATTCGCCTTCTTCAAACTGAAGCATTGCCTCACCGATCACCACAGCGATCACCATATCTTCATGGTGCGGAAGAATTTCCATTCCACCGCCGTCCGGTACCGGCACGATCATCTTTCTGCAACGTCCTTCATAGAATACCCGGTCACTGGAAATGATTTTAAGTCCAAATGTATCCATACCTGGCACCTCTATTCTGCTTTTTCAGCCTTTGCCTTCTCGATGACTTCATCAATCGTTCCTACATTGAAGAATGCATTCTCCGGATACTCATCCATTTCTCCGTCGAGGATCATCTTAAATCCTCGGATTGTCTCTTTCAGAGGTACATATTTTCCCGGAACTCCGGTAAATGTCTCTGCAACGAAGAATGGCTGGGAGAGGAATTTCTGAATCTTTCTTGCTCTCATAACCGTTGCCTTGTCTTCATCGGAAAGCTCTTCCATACCAAGAATTGCGATGATATCCTGCAGCTCTTTGTATTTCTGCAGAACCTCTGTTACACGGTTTGCAACTTCATAATGTTCTTCTCCGACAATATCCGCCTCCAGAATACGGGAGTTAGATTCCAGTGGATCAACTGCCGGGTAAATACCCTGTTCTACAACCTTACGGGAGAGTACGGTTGTTGCATCCAGATGAGCAAATGTAGTTGCCGGAGCCGGGTCTGTAAGGTCATCGGCAGGGACATAAACAGCCTGTACGGATGTGACAGAACCATTCTTTGTAGATGCGATTCTCTCCTGCAGTTCACCCATTTCAGTTGCCAGTGTCGGCTGATAACCTACGGCTGATGGCATACGTCCAAGAAGTGCGGATACTTCGGAACCTGCCTGTGTAAAACGGAAAATATTATCAATGAAAAGAAGCACATTCTGATGTTCTTTATCACGGAAATATTCAGCCATTGTAAGTCCTGTCTCAGCGACACGCATACGTGCTCCAGGTGGTTCGTTCATCTGACCAAACACTAAGGCTGTCTTATCCAGAACTCCGGATGCTTTCATTTCTGTCCAGAGGTCGTTACCTTCACGGGAACGTTCTCCAACACCGGTAAAGATGGAATATCCGCCGTGCTCTGTGGCTACGTTACGGATCAGTTCCTGAATCAGTACAGTCTTACCTACACCGGCACCGCCGAACAGACCGATCTTACCACCTTTTGCATAAGGTGCAAGCAGGTCGATAACCTTGATTCCGGTTTCCAGGATTTCTACAACCGGGCTCTGGTCTTCAAATGACGGCGGATCTCTGTGGATCACCCAGTGTTCGGTATCTTCTTTGATTTCTTCGCCATTGTCGATGGTTTCTCCAAGTACGTTGAACAGACGTCCAAGGGTCTGCTCTCCAACCGGTACTTTAATTCCAGAACCGGTAGCGGTTACTTCCATGTCCTTGCAAAGTCCTTCACTTGCTGCCAGCATCAGACAACGAACCTCATCATTTCCCAGATGCTGCGCAACTTCCATAATACAGGTTTTTCCGTTGTTCTCCACCTGCAGGGCATCTTTGATGCACGGCAGATTTCCGTCTTCAAATACAACGTCAACAACTGGTCCCATGACCTGTACAATACGTCCTTTATTCATACCTGTTTTCACTTCCTTTTCCGTTTCTGGGCTTTGGCACCTGCACAAACCTCAGTAATTTCCTGTGTGATCGCAGCCTGCCTTGCCCTGTTATATATAATAGAAAGATCTTTGATGATTTCCTGCGCGCTGTCTGTTGCTGATTGCATTGCTGTCATTCGCGCATTGTGTTCGCTTGCATATGCCTCTACCAGACATCCATAGATCATACCAACCACGTAGTTTGGTACGATGCTGTCCAGAACAGCCTCTGCTGATGGATAAAGCGCGATCGCCTCTCTATGGATGTTAAGCGGCATTTTCATTTCATTAAATGAAGATCTCTCAAGCGGCAGGATCTTCATTTTTTCAACCGTTGTCAGCATCGAATTTTCCATTCTGGTGTAAACGATGTAGACCTCGTCCAGTTCACCTCTCTCATACTGGGAAAGAATCACTTCCGCGATATCTCTTGCCCTGTGCATGGTCGGTTTCTGCACAGTATAAAGGAAATTGGTGTCAATTTCCACACCCTTATTCGCATAATAGTGTCTGCCAAGCTCACCGACTACGAACAGCTTATGCTCTCCCGGTTCCTCCAGGATCTCATCCTCCACCTTGACAATGTTGTGGTTGTAAGCTCCTGCAAGTCCTTTATCCGCAGTAATGACAATGGAACCTATCTTTCGTTTCTCTTTTGGAATCTCTTCCCGCACATCAAAATACCGGTGCTCGATCTCAGGAATATGCCTCAGGATTCTGGAAATCTCTCCCTGAAGTCCGTAAAAGTACGGCTCTGAATCTGTCAGCTTTTTCTTCGCCTGTCTCATCTTGGTAGACGAGATCATATACATGGCGTTCGTGATCTTCATCGTATCTTTGACGCTGTTGATTCGAGTCTGTATTTCTCTGATATTTGCCATATTAACACCTGCTGTCTTTGAATTCCTTCGCTGTTTCCACAATCTTTGCAGCCAGTTCATCGGACAGAGCCTTTGTCTGCTCAATCTCTTCACTGATTTCCGGATGAACTGTTGCAAAATAATTCAGCATATCCATCTGGAATTTCTTAACCTCTTTTACCGGAATTCCCAGAAGCACTTTATTTCGTGCTGCGCAGAGGGTGATAACCATCTCATGCATGGACATTGGATGTCCGAGTGGCTGTTTCAGAAGTTCCATCAGACCAGATCCATATTCCAGCTGTTCCTTTGTTGCTGCATCCAGATCGGAACTGAACTGTGTGAATACTTCCATCTCACGATACTGTGCAAGATCGATACGGATACTTCCGGCTGCCTTCTTCATTGCCTTTGTCTGTGCTGCACCACCAACACGGGATACGGAAAGACCTACGTTAACCGCCGGTCTCATTCCTGAGAAGAACAGATCACTTTCCAGGAAGATCTGTCCATCTGTAATGGAAATGACGTTGGTCGGAATGTATGCAGATACATCTCCTGCCTGTGTCTCGATGATTGGAAGTGCTGTGATCGAACCGCCTCCCATTTCATCGCTTAAACGGCTTGATCTCTCAAGCAGTCTTGAATGCAGATAGAAAACATCTCCAGGATAAGCTTCACGTCCCGGTGAACGTCCAAGAAGCAGGGACAGCGCACGGTATGCAACTGCGTGCTTTGAAAGATCATCGTAAACGATCAGGACATCTTTTCCTTTATGCATGAAATGTTCTGCAATCGCGGTTCCTGCATATGGTGCAATATACTGAAGCGGTGCACAGTCACTTGCTGTTGATGCTACTACGATGGTGTAATCCATTGCGCCGCCGTTTTTAAAAGTATTGACAACCTTTGCGATCGTTGATGCTTTCTGACCGATTGCTACATAGATACAGATGACATCCTTACCCTTCTGATTCAAAATCGTGTCTGTAGCAATGGAAGTCTTTCCTGTCTGACGGTCTCCAATGATCAACTCTCTCTGTCCACGTCCGATCGGGAACATAGAATCGATAGAAAGGATTCCTGTTTCCATTGGAACGCTGACGGATTTACGGTCTACAATTCCTGGTGCTTCATTTTCAATCGGTCTGTAATCTTCTGCTTCGATTTCTCCCGCTCCGTCAATCGGAGCTCCAAGTGCATTTACGACACGTCCGATAAATTTATCGCCAACCGGTACTCCGGCTTTCTTTTTGGTACGCATCACTTTCGTACCTTCTTTGATCTCTACATCTGATCCGAACAGGATGCAGCCGATCGTATCTTTCTGAATGTCCTGAACCATACCTTTCAGTCCATTTTCAAATGTCACGATTTCTCCGTACATTGCATGCTCTATTCCATAGATATTTGCAATTCCGTCACCGACAGAGACAACCGTACCGACCTCGCTGTCTTTACTGATCTGATCAAAGTTCTCTATTTCATTTTTCAGAATAGAAATAATTTCATCTGAGCTAATTGAACTCACTTTGTTCACCTCCAGGTCAATTTTTGCTCTAATCTCGATAATCTTCCTTTCAGACTCCAGTCATATTCATCATCACCGGTCTTTAAGATAAATCCACCAAGTAATGCCGGATCTTTGACTATCTCGATCTTCACATCTGTCTTATGGTACTTCTCACAAAGAAATTCTCTGATTTTCTCAAGCCGCTTTTCATCTGGTGCTTCCACACAGGTAAGCGTTGCCATCTGGATTCCTTCATGCATTTTACAGTATCTGTCATAAGCAAAAAGAATCTGACTGATCTCGCTCATTCTCTGATTACGGCATACAACCTTGAGAAAGTTTTTTATTTCTTCCGGGAAAATCTTGTCGATCGAACTTAATTTTTCCCGCATCGGTACCACCGGACTTGCAAATGTTTCTTCAAGCACCGGTACTTCTTCAAAAAGCTTTTCAGTCTCTCCTACCGCTTCTTTTGAAATTCCAAGCTCATATAAAACATGTGCATACTGTTTTGCCGAAGGGCTACAGCAATACTCTTTATTTAACCTCTTTATTGACATGAGCATCACCTGCACCTTTCAGAAACTGATCATATATATCCTGATTTCCTTTTGTGTCATCCACAATCTTACGTGCTGCCTGCATTGCCAGTCCTGCGATCTCACTTTGCAGATCATTCATGGTCTGTTTGCGTTCATTTTCAATCGTCTTTCTGGCATCTTTCAGGATTCCTACGGCTTCCGTATTGGCTTCCTGAAGGATACGCTCTGATTCTCCGGCTGCAGTTTTCTTAGCTTTTTCCACGATCTGAATGGATTCTGCCTTTGCTCCTTCCAGAGCCTTTTCATATTCCGCTTTCAGTCTCGCCGCTTCTTCCTGACTATCACTGGCATTTTTCAGTCCGTCAGCAATCATTTTTTCACGTTTTTCCATAATTCCCATTACTGGTTTGAATAAGAATTTTTTCAGCAAAAGATAAAAGACAATCAGGTTGATGATCGTAAAGAGAAGGCTTACATTAAACTGTATCACCTGTCCCACCTGCCTTTCTTCATTTTACTTTTCTTATTTCAGCATTAAGATGATAAGAAGTCCGATAATGAAACCGTAAATAGCGGTTGCCTCTGCAAGTGCACAACCCAGGATCAGGTTCTTGCTGATCTTGCTTTCTGCTTCCGGCTGTCTTGCGATCGCGTCTACTGCTTTACCTGTTGCAAGGCTGATTCCAAGTCCTGCTCCTAAACCTGTTAAAACTGCTACTGCTGCTCCAATTGCTACTAACATAATCTTAATCTCCTTTTTTCTTATAGATTTGTGTTTCTTCTGTCATTTCGGGATTATTCCTGCTCCTCATTCATGAAAAGTGCTGTCAGGAATACGAATACATATGCCTGCAGGAATCCATCGAAAATATCGAAGTAAAAACTAAATGGTATCGGGATAAGAACCGGAGCCACTGCTTTTAAAAGCTCCATGATAACAAACGCTCCCAATACATTACCGAACAGACGCATGCAAAGTGATAATGGTCTGATCACAATCTCCAGAACCATAATTGGTGCTACGAATGGTACCGGCTTTGCAAAATGCGCCGCCCAGTGCTTAAATCCATTCTTCCGGATTCCGGAAAATTCAATCAGGCACATACTCATGATCGCAAGTGCTGCTGTTACATTGAGGTCTTTTGTCGGTGACTTAAATCCGAACAGACCAATGATATTGGCTATCCCAATATAGATAAGCACTGTAATCAGATACGGAATATATTTCCTGTTTTCTTTTCCCATGATGTCTTCAAAGAAGTCCAGTCCTTTTCCTATTGCGGATTCCAATAAAAGCTGAACCTTTCCCGGATTTTCGACGCTCAAGCTTCGGACAAATATGATACAAAGTCCTACGATTACCGCCATGATGATCCAGGTAACTACGACCGACTCTTTTACCGGTATTCCGCCGAATATCGGGATCGTAAACACTGTCTCGCAGTTCAGCTCTTCTAACAGAGTCTCTGTTAAATGTTCCGTATCGCTCCCTCCCTTTCGTTTTATTTATTCTTATTTTATAGTACTTTTCAGAGCGTCCTCTAAAAGTCATGCTTATATTACGCTCACACTTTTTCTTTGTCAATATTTTCAGCTTTTGTAGATTGTACAGTAAAAAAACCAATTTTTTTATCTATTTTCACTATCTTCATCTGTTTTTCTTTTATTTTCTTTAGCTGTTTTTACTTCTATTTTTTGACACTTTTTTTAGTTTGTAGCATTCGAGATTCTTTTTTGACGGATTTTGTGCTTTTGTGCAGTTGAATTTTTGGCATTTTTTACAATTATTTTCTTTTATTTTTATGCACTATGTATAGTGACTATGTCGAATATATATATCTAGCGGGATGATTATTTTGTTTTGGAAATGAAGAGTTGATTTGGACTTGCGCTATCACCATTCCGCACTTGGTCCATTAGATAAAAAAAGGACTCAAACTGAGTCCTTCAAGTTACAGGGGATGACAGAATCGAACTGCCGCTAAGAGTTTTGGAGACTCCTGTCATACCATTTGACCAATCCCCTATATGAAATTGTTGATTGCTGAAGCAACCATGGACTATATTAACACAATGGCTGCTTCCTGTCAATCATTTATTCAATATTTTCTTTGCGTCCTTTGCAAATAATTTCTTCGCGCAGGTTTCACTTACAGATTGCCCCTGCTGATCTGATCGATCTTTTTCAGTTCTTCCCGGGTGAACTTCGTATTCTGCACAATCTCCACATTCTGAATGATCTGCTCTGGTCTGGACGCTCCGATCAGCACACTGGTCACATCCTCATCTTTCAGGATCCAGCTCAGTGCCATCTGTGCAAGAGACTGTCCTCTCTCACCTGCCATCTTGTTCAGAGCCTCGATCTGCGCAAGCTTTTCTTTCGTCAATGCATCGGCATGTAGAAACCTTCCATCCACCGCAATCCGGCTGTCTGACGGTATTCCGTGCAGATATTTATCTGTCAGAAGCCCCTGTGCCAGCGGACTAAATGCAATGATTCCTTTTCCCATCTGGTTCGCTGTCTTTTTCAAGCCGTTCTGTTCAATCGTCCGGTCAAAAATGGAATACCGGTTCTGGTTAATGACAAACGGACATTTCAGATCTTCCAGAATCTCCGCTGCACGTACCATTGTCGGACCATCATAGTTAGAAATTCCGACATAAAGTGCCTTCCCACTCTTTACGATGGAATTGAGTGCTCCCATGGTCTCTTCCAGTGGGGTATTCGGATCCATTCTGTGATGATAGAAGATATCTACATAATCCAGCCCCATTCTCTTCAGGCTCTGGTCAAGGCTTGCGAGCAGATACTTCCTGCTTCCCCAGTTCCCGTAAGGTCCCGGCCACATATCATAGCCTGCCTTGGTACTGATGATCATCTCGTCCCTATATGGTGCAAAGTCTTCTTTTAAAATCTTCCCAAAATTCGTCTCAGCACTTCCGTATTCCGGTCCATAGTTATTCGCAAGATCGAAATGGGTGATTCCCAGATCAAATGCTGTCCTCAACATTGCCTTCATATTCTCCGGATCCGCATTGGTTCCAAAATTGTGCCAAAGTCCTAAAGAAACTGCCGGCAGCAAAAGCCCGCTTTTCCCACAACGGTTATATACCATGGTATCATATCTCTCAGATGATGCTGTATACATAATTCATTTTCTCCTTCATTATCTCTGAATTGAAACTTTACTATTTCTTTTACAGATTTCTCTTATCAGATATGATACCTTTTTCCTGCATAAATGTCCAGTAAATCCCGGCATCTGCCCTTTTTCTGCCGGAAAACGGGATTCTTTTTGTAACCGTCAGCCGGAAATTACATCTGTCTCAGAAGATTTACCATTTCGATTGCAGAAAGTGCACAGTCATATCCCTTATTTCCGCCTTTACTTCCGGCTCTTGAAATTGCCTGCTCGATATTTTCAGTCGTGATCACACCAAATAATACCGGCACTCCGGTTGCAAGTCCGACCTGTGCAATTCCTTTGGATACCTCATTGCAGACATAATCATAATGCGTTGTGTCTCCACGGATCACTGCTCCCACACAGATCACCGCATCATACTTTCCGGACGCCGCCATTTTAGAAGCTGCTGTCGGAATCTCAAATGCTCCCGGTACCCATGCTGCCGTTATGTTTTCATCCTCCACGCCATGGCGTACCAGCCCGTCTACCGCACCACCAAGTAGTTTATTAACAATAATCTCATTAAATCTTGAAGCAACAATTCCTACTTTCATTCCTTCTGGTGCTACTACTTTTCCTTCTAATACATTGATCTGTCTCATGTTTTTTTCCTCCTGTAATTAAAGTGTTTCTTCTATGATAAATACTGTTTATTCTCTTTTTACTGAAATTTGATTTCTTTAAAGATATGTCCCATCTTTTCCTGCTTCGTCTTCATATAAAATGCATCAAATTTCTGCGGTGCTATTTCAATCGGTACTCTCTCATGGATTGCAAGCCCGAAACCGGAAAGTCCATATACCTTCTCCGGATTATTTGTAAGAAGCCGGAGTGATTTTACTCCCAGATCCGATAAAATCTGAGCCCCTACCCAGTATTCTCTAAGATCCGGTGCAAATCCCAGACGGATGTTGGCTTCCACGGTATCGTATCCCTGTTCCTGAAGTTCATACGCTTTCAGCTTGTTGATCAGACCGATTCCCCTTCCCTCCTGTCGCATATACAGAAGAACTCCTCTTCCTTCTCTCTCGATCTGCTGCATCGCCGACTGCAGCTGCTTTCCACAATCGCAGCGGAGAGATCCGAAAGTATCGCCGGTCAGGCACTCGGAATGTACACGGCACAGAACATCTTCCCCATCGCCAATCTCACCTTTCACCAATGCCACATGATGTTCACCGGTGATGTCATTCACATACCCATAAATCTGAAATTCTCCATACTGGGTTGGCATCTTTGCACATGCTTCCCTTACGACATGTTTTTCATGGATCCTGCAGTAATCCTGCAGATCTTTGATCGTAATAAATTTCAGGTCGTACTTCTTCGCCAGCTTCCAGAGATTCTCTGTCCGCATCATCGTTCCGTCCTCTTCCATGATTTCACAGCAGATTCCACATTCTTTCAGTCCGGCAAGACGCATCAGATCAACCGTTGCCTCGGTATGACCATTTCTTACCAACACACCTCCATGCCTTGCCACCAGCGGAAATACATGCCCCGGTCTTCGAAGGTCCTGCGGTTTCGTTCCTTCTTCTGTCAGGCTGCGCATAGTATATCCGCGCTCTGCTGCTGAAATTCCCGTTGTCGTATCCACATGGTCAACGGATACCGTAAATGCAGTCAAATGGTTATCTGTATTTTCGGAGACCATCTGTGAAAGCCCAAGCCGTCCGGCCAGCGCTGCACTCATCGGTGTGCAGATCAGCCCTTTCGCATGGCATGCCATAAAATTGATATTCTCCTGAGTTGCAAATTCCGCCGCGCAGATCATATCTCCTTCATTTTCCCGGTCCGGATCATCCGTTACCAGAACGATCCTTCCACGGCGCAATTCTTCAAGTGCCTCTTCTACGCTATTGTATTGATACTGTTTCTCCATTTGTTACTTCCTCCTGTCCGATCTATAACTCATTTTTATCCTGTTCTTCTGTATGCTCTCCATTCCGGTCCCGGAATTTCTTCGCATCAAATTCCATACTCCTCTAATAATTCCATGGTAAGTCCACCACATTTTCCAGCCGGTTCCGATGGTGTAAGAAACTTTTTAATATACTTCCCTACAATATCATTTTCCAGATTCACCCTGTCCCCAGCTTTTTTCCTCAGCAGTGTGGTTTCCTCTCCGGTATGAGGAATGACTGATACCTGAAAGCTTTTTTCACTTACTTCTGCCACTGTCAGACTGATCCCGTCAATACAGATTGAACCTTTTTCTACGATCAGTTCCAGAATCTCCGGCGTTGTCCGGATTTTTACCCATACCGCATTTTCTTCCTTTCTGAGTTCTTCAATCATTCCGGTCCCGTCAATATGCCCTGCAACGATATGTCCACCGAATCTGCCATCTGCCGCCATCGCGCGTTCCAGATTCACTTTCTCACCAATCTTCGTATCACCAAGGTTGGTTCTTCTCACTGTTTCCGCCATCACATCTGCGGTAAATCCATCCTTTTCCAGAGAAACCACCGTCAGGCAGACACCATTTACCGCAATACTGTCTCCGATCCTGGTTCCGCCGAGTACTTTTTTTGCCCGGATCGCAATCTTCCCGGATGATCCAGAAAGTCGGAGTGACCGGATAGATCCGGTTTCTTCTACAATTCCTGTAAACATTTACATTTCCTCCAAAACCTTATACTCTGCCAGAATATCTTCTCCAACCTGCGAGATTCTCATAAGCTGTAGCTTGATGGCATCGTCTACTTTCTCAACTCCAAAGCCTTCCACCGGAGTCTTGCCGCCTCTTCCGCCAAAAATTTTCGGTGCGATAAAAGCTTTCACCTCATTTACGATACCGGATCGCAGGGCATCCTCATTTAAAGTTCCACCGCCTTCAATAAGTACACTGTCAATTCCCAGCTCTCCAAGCTTTCTCATCAGAAGCTGCAGATTGATCTCCCCTTTTTCCGAAGGAACTCCGAGAAGCACGACTCCAAGCTTTTCCAGACTGCGTTTTTTCTCTTCTAAATAAATCGCATTCCCCTTTTCACCGGCATATGCAACAATCGTCCGGTATCTCCCTGCTGTCTGGCAGATCTGACTGTCCAGTGGGATCCTGAGCATACTGTCACAGATAATTCTGACCGGACTTTTCTTTCCCTCCAGACGCACATTCAGCATCGGATCATCTGCCAGAACCGTTCCGATTCCTGCCATGATTGCCATATAGTCATGGCGCATCTCATGTACCAGACTTCTTGCTTCCTCACCGGATATCCATTTTGATGCTCCTGTTTTTGTCGCAATCTTTCCGTCTGCCGTCATTGCGTATTTCATCACCACATAGGGCAGCCCTGTTGTGATATAGTGGAAAAAGACCGGATTTAACGCATCACATTCTTCGCGCAGGAAATCCTCTTCCACCCGGACGCCTGCCTCGCGTAAAATCTTTGCTCCTTTGCCGGACACTTTCGGATTCGGATCTCTCGATCCGATCACAACCCGTGCAATCTTCTGTTCCAGAATCGCTTCCGTACATGGTGGTGTCTTCCCATAATGGCAGCACGGCTCCAGCGTCACATAAAGTGTTGCTCCCTCGGCGCTTTCTGTCAGGGATGCGATTGCGTTCCGTTCTGCATGAAGCTCACCACATTTTTCGTGATACCCTTCCCCGATAATGCTTCCATTCTTTACGATCACGGCACCAACCATCGGGTTTGGATTTGTCCATCCACGTCCTTTTTTTGCCAGTTCAATTGCACGGCGCATGTAAAATTCATCTGTCATTTTTTCTCCTTTCTCATCTCTCCCGGAAAAGCCCCCTGGAAATGTACTCTGCTAAACATTTTAGGTATGTTGCCGGATAAGTCTCTTTTCAAAAAATGTGCTTTGGCATATAGGAAAAGCCCTGACAGATTCTCTTACCTGTCAGGGCTTTCTTTCTCAGTTATATCGCTGTACGCTCTGTCATATTTCTCGGAAATACCATTTTCTCATCGAATCTGGCCTCGGCATTTTATTTTCCGGAAAATAAAAACTCTGGAATGATTCCCATTCCAGAGCGTTTTACTTTTTATTCCTGCATATATGATAGAAACCGCTTCTATCAGCAACGATTCAACTTCTTCCATCCAGACTTTACTGTCGGCACTGGAATCTCACCAGTTCATGCCTTACGGCTCGCGGGCTTTACCGCCGGTGGGGAATTTCGCCCCGCCCTGAAGCATTATTTGGTTTTACAAAACTTACTATAGCACGTTACCGCAATAATTGCAAGATTCTTTTTTCGACAAACCAGTATGTTTATGCTATTCTTATATGGAGATATCAGAGTCCGCTTATTACCAGGCTGGTACAGATGGTTATTTCATTTAATCTGACTTTAAGAAAGACGAGGAATTCAAAAACATGTTTCATAAATTTTTAAAATACATTTCCCAGAGTATTTCCGGAATGATCGGTGTCTCCGTCTACATTCTGGCAGATACCTTTTTTATCTCTTACAAATGCGGTGCAGATGGACTTGCTGCCCTGAATCTGATCCTGCCGGTGTTCGGTCTGGTCTTCGCAATCGGTTCGATGATCGGAATCGGCTCCGCCACACGATACAATATCAGCACAGCCCAAGGTTCACCTTCGGACTACTATTTTACCCAGTCCATCTTCTGGTGTCTCATATGCAGCATTCCTTTTATGCTCACCGGAATCTTCATTCCGCATAAAGCACTTGCACTTTTAGGGGCAGATGCCGGGCTCATCCGGCTTGGACGTAATTATATGCGTATCGTCCTGCTCTTTACCCCGTTTTTTATGTCAAACTATACCTTCACGGCATTTGCGAGGAATGACCATGCGACCTCTATCGCCATGATCGGTTCCATTTCCGGAAGCTTCTTTAATATTTTATTTGACTATATTTTCATGTTCCCTTTGAATCTTGGATTTCTGGGGGCTGCACTTGCAACCGCTCTTTCACCGGTTGTGACGATGCTGGTATGTTCGACACATTATCTTGGAAAGAATAACCATGTAGAGTTTCACTGGCGCAAGCCCTCTCTTCGCCGGATCATCGGATGCTGCCAGCTTGGTGTTTCTGCATTTTTTGCTGAAATTTCTTCCGCTGTCATTACGATTATATTTAACATGCTGATCCTGCGCATTGCGGGAAATATCGGGATCGCAGCCTACGGCGTAGTTGCAAATATTTCACTGGTCGCAATGGCGATCCTAAACGGACTTGCCCAGGGTGCACAGCCGCTGATCAGCCAGAGTTACGGAAAGGGTGAACATGATCTAGTCCGTAAATTTCTCAACTGGTCTCTTGCTGCAGCACTTCTGATCGAGCTTGTGATCGTTGTACTGATCTACGGATTTACGGATACCTTTATCAGTATCTTTAACAGCGAACATAATCTCCAGCTGCTTGCTTACGCCCATACTGGTCTTAGGCTTTATTTCCTGGGCTTTTTAGTCGCCGGTATCAATATTGTGCTGGTTGCCTATTTTTCCGCAATCGACCGGGCACGTCCTGCCGTCCTTGGTTCTGTTATGCGCGGCATTATCGCAATTGCTTTCTGTGCGATTCTGTTCTCACAGATTCTGGGGCTGAATGGAATCTGGCTTTCCTTCTTAGGATCAGAAATCATCACATTTTTTGTGATTCTGATTTTCCTGAAATCTTGATTTTATAATTGACAATTTTTCTTTTATCATGTATTCTTTAATTATAGTAATGATTCTTATTATCAAGTTTTGAAAGTTAGGAGGAATGTTATATGGATAAAAAAGCACTTTACAATTTATCTTATGGAGTATTTATGCTTGCAACACGCTCTGGGAATGTAGTAAACGGATGTATTACCAACACCTGCATCCAGGTTGCGAATAATCCGGTACGGATCGCAATCTCTGTGCTGAATAGCAACTATACCTGTGATCTGATCAAAGAGAGCGGCATTTTTACGTTAAGCCTGCTTGACCAGACCTGCTCTTTTGAAACGATCCGGCATTTCGGTTTCCAGTCCGGCAGAGATGTTGATAAATTCGCAAATATCACTGCACCTGCAGATGAAAATGCAGTTCCTTACCTCGGATGGCAGACTTGTTCTGTTCTCAGCGCAAAAGTAGTTTCCAGACAGGATCTTGGAACACATACCCTTTTTATTGCTGAAGTAACCGATGCGAAACTTTTAAGTGACAATCCGCCTCTGACTTACGCAGATTATCAGGCACATGTAAAGCCAAAACCAGAACAGAAAAAAGAGGATAAGAAGATTATCGGATGGCGCTGTAAGATCTGCAATTATGTATACGAAGGAAGCAATCTTCCGGAAGCATTCACCTGCCCGCTCTGTGGACACGGCGCAGATGATTTCGAACCGATTTATGAAAATGCATAGCCTGTTGGAAAATAGACGTTTCAAAAAGAGGGAGTGTATGACTTGAGTTTAAGTCACACACTCCCTCTTCCAAATTTCCTGTTTTCCGATATTTCTTTTTCTAAAATACCATCAGTTTATAAATATTTTCCACATCTTTCTGATCAAGAGTTGCAAATCCTTCCACTGTACCAGTATTTACATCTCCATAACAGCAGGTATGTGCCAGCTTTTCAATATCTTCTTCTTTGGCTCCAAGCTCTGCAAAATTCTTTGGCATCCCAATCGAAATTAAAAAGTTTCGAAGTGCCTCAATTCCTTCCAGTGCCGTTCTCTTTGGATCTGCAAAATCCATCTGACAGCCCCAGACACGGACTGCAGCCTGTGCAAAACGCATCACATTGTGTTCCAGTGTATAAGTAAATACAGCCGGCATAACAACCGCAAGCCCTGCACCGTGCGCGCAGTCATACAATGCAGATAATTCGTGCTCGATGTTATGGCTTGTCCAGTCCTGTGTACGTCCTACTCCGCAGGAATTATTGTGTGCCATCATACCTGCCCACATAATGTTTGCTCTTGCCTGATAATTATCCGGGTCTGCAATGACTCTCGGTCCTTCATGGATCATCGTCAGAAGAAGCCCTTCGATCATACGGTCTGTCACTTCTACTTCTTCGGTATTGGTCAGATAACGCTCATACAGATGTGCCATAATATCTGTAATTCCGCAAGCTGTCTGATATGCCGGAAGTGTCTGTGTAAGTGCCGGGTTCATGATCGTGAATTTCGGACGGAATGCTTCTCCGGTTGCCCCTCTTTTGAACATTCCTTCTTCTTTTGTAATAACAGAGTCCGGTGATCCTTCACTTCCTGCAGCTGAAATCGTAATAACTGTTCCGATCGGAAGTGCTTCCTCGACAAGCTTTCCTTCATAATAATCCCAGAAATCTCCATCGTATACTGCACCTGCCGCAATTGCCTTTGCGGAATCAATTGTACTTCCGCCTCCGACTGCCAGTACAAAATCTACTTTTTCTTTCCGGCACAGATCGATTCCTTCATATACAAGACCACTTCTCGGATTTGGCTTTACGCCGCCTAATTCTACATAAGAAACCCCTTCTCCGTCCAGAGATTTCTTAACACGATCCAAAAGTCCGGAACGAATGACAGAACCTCCGCCATAATGGAGCAGTACACGACTGCCGCCAAAACGTTTTACATACTTTCCGGTATCATTTTCTGTATCCTTACCAAAAGCAAAATAAGTCGGTGCATAAAATGTGAAATTTTCCATCTTTTATTTCCTTCTTTCCTCTTATGATTTTCTGCTAATTTTTAGTATAAATCCTTTTTTGAGACTTCGCAAGATGACGTAGAAAATATTATGCTCTCCCTGCTCTTCAGATAAATTTTCGTAATACATCCAAGCCAAAATCAGTATTTTTCTTATCCATAGCCGTATTTTCTCTTAGTTGTCCGCCAGTGCAAACTCTGCAAATTTCTCCATCTCTTTTGTCTTGAACTTATTTTTATGATAGAAAATCTGACGATACATCGTAATTTCTATATCTTTCACATCCAAAAGTGTGAGTTTCTTTTTCTCAATATCATCTTCTACTGCAAAACGTGGCAGGAATGAAACGCCTCCCCCACGCATCAGCATTTTTTTGATAAATGCAGTATCACTGATCTCCAGCATCGGAGAAAGCTCTTTTCTTCTTAACGCCAGCTGACCATCAAGTGCCTGCCTGTAATTGGCATTGCGCTCTGTAAGATAAAAAGACTCTTTCAGCAGATCATCAAGCAATAAATTTCTTTCTTTTGCCAGCCGGTGACTGACTGATGTCACAAACATAACCGGTTCTGCCTTCTCCATCACCTTGATCCAGTTGCTGTCCCATCTTGGTGTATCCAGAATATAGATCAGATCCAGTTCATTATGTTCCATCATCTGGATCAGCTTTTCCGGAGAATCTACCGTGATCCGGATAGAAACCCTGGGATACTGTTCCCTGAATTTCCTTATGATCTTTGGAAATTTCACCGTACACAGAGACTCGATCGTCCCAATGTGAAGTGGATTTTTCAATTCATCCGTATCATTCATGGATGCTTTCGCCTGATGAACATCATAAAGGATCCGGTTGGCATGCTCCAGAAATTCTTCCCCCTGCGGGGTAAGCACCACTTTCTTTCCTGTCCTGTCGAACAGCCTTTTCCCAAGTTCGTTTTCCAGCTGGCGGATCTGAACCGTCACTGCCGACTGCGAATACCCCAGCATCTCTGCCGTTCTGGAAAAACTCTGCATCTGCGCGATCTGTATAAAAGTCTGTAATTGACGTAATTCCATCTTCTGACTCCATTATGAAAAATTTTCAACGTCTTCATAAAATCTATGAATTTGTTTCACTCATAAGTTGATGGTACAATATAACTAATAAGACGTCAATCCTTTTTACTTACGTAAAACAATTATTTTACAGGAGGTTTACTATGTCCTTTATCAGTGTTTTTGATGTCATGGGACCGAATATGATCGGACCATCAAGCTCCCATACTGCGGGAGCTGCCAGAATCGCTCTGCTTGCAAGAAAGCTTCTCACCGGTTCTCTTAAAAAAGTAGAATTTACCCTTTATGGATCTTTTGCCAAAACCTATCACGGTCATGGTACGGACCGTGCTCTTCTCGGCGGTATTATGGGATTTGCCACCGATGACGTGCGCATCCGCGATTCCTTCCAGATCGCGACAGACAACGGAATCGAATATTCTTTCATTCCGAACAACGTAGAAACCGACGTACACCCGAATACCGTCGATATCCTGATGGTAAATGAAGAAGGGCAGGAGATGACGATCCGCGGAGAATCTCTCGGTGGCGGAAAAGCCCGCCTGTGCCGGATCAATGGTGTGGAGGTTGATTTTACCGGAGAATACAGCTCGATCGTCGTCGTCCAGAAAGATGCACCGGGCGTTGTTGCTTACATTACCAAATGCCTCAGTGAACTTGGAATCAATATCGCATTCATGCGTCTGTTCCGCGAATCCAAAGGAAATACCGCTTATACCATCGTAGAATCCGATGATCTGGTACCGGAAGATATCGCAGATACAATCAGAAGAAACAAAAATGTATACAACGTTATGGTTGTTCAGATGTAATTGGAAGGAGAATACAGATTATGGATTTTAGAAATGCAAAAGAATTATTAAAAGTCTGTCAGGAACAAGGCCTTTCAATTTCTGCTGTGATGCTTCAAAGAGAGCTCACAGAGGGAGAACAGGATCCGGAAGAGACAGACCGCAAAATGGATCGTGTTCTTGAGATCATGAAATCAGCCGCTTCTACTCCGATCCATACCCCGGTCAAATCCATGGGTGGACTGATCGGTGGCGAAGCAAAAAAGATCTCAGATCACAAAGATACCGGAAAAGGTCTTTGCGGAGATCTTCTGGAAAGAGCTGTCATTTACGCGATGGCAACTCTGGAAACCAATGCTTCCATGGGTGTGATCGTAGCTTCCCCGACTGCCGGATCTGCCGGTATCGTTCCGGGACTTCTGCTTGCCCTCCAGGAAACCTATGATCTTTCCGATGAACAGATCAAGCAGGGACTTTATAATGCCAGCGCGATCGGTTATCTTGCTATGCGCAATGCAACTGTCGCCGGAGCAGTCGGTGGATGTCAGGCAGAAGTCGGAATCGCATCTGCAATGGCGGCATCTGCAACCGTTGAACTGATGGGCGGATCTCCGGAACAATCCCTTGCCGCAGCATCCACTGTTCTTATGAATATGCTCGGTCTGGTCTGCGATCCGGTCGGCGGGCTGGTCGAATATCCTTGCCAGAACCGTAATGCTGCCGGTGTGGCAAATGCAACGATTGCTGCAGAGATCGCCCTTTCCGGAGTACGCCAGCTGATTCCATTCGATGAAATGCTGGAAGCGGTGTACACTGTAGGAAAGCGTCTTCCGGCAGAGCTTCGGGAGACAGCTCTCGGCGGATGCGCAACGACACCGTCTGCATGCGCAGCCTGCCATATGTGTGATTAAGCTGTGTAATGTTTTGCAAATATAGACCAGCACACACTGCTTACAATTTTACGATATAAAAAGCTTCTTTTTCAGAAACGGCCCTCCTGTTTTTCTGAAAAGAAGCTTTTTTGTTTACTTATTTTGATTTTCTCACTTACTATTATGACATCTCATAATAATGCGCATAAATTCCACCCTGCTCAAGCAATTCATCATGATTTCCCCGTTCAGCGATTCCATTATTTGCAACCACAAGAATCTCATCCGCATTGCGGATCGTAGAAAGCCGGTGTGCGATCGTGATCGTGGTCCGGTTCTTCGCAAGCTCTTCCAGGCTCTGCTGGATCCAGCGCTCACTCTCATTGTCAAGCGCACTGGTCGCCTCGTCCAAAATCAATATCGGCGGGTTCTTAAGAAATACTCTTGCAATCGAAATCCTCTGCTTCTGTCCACCCGACAGACGGGTTCCTCGTTCTCCTACAAAGCTGTCATATCCATCCGGCAGGGACATGATAAATTCATGGATATTTGCCTTCTTCGCCGCATCGATAATTTCTTCCATCGATGCCCCCGGTTTTCCATAAGCAATATTTTCCCTGATCGATCCACAGAACAGATAGACATCCTGCTGTACCAGTCCGATCTGGCTTCTCAGACTTTCCAGTGTCAGCTTTCTTACATCCTGCCCGTCGATCGTGATCACACCTCCGGTCACATCATAAAATCTTGGAAGCAGGGAACAGATCGTCGTCTTTCCACTTCCCGACGGTCCCACAATGGCAATGGATCTGCCAGCCGGGATCTTAAAAGATACCCGATCCAGTACCGGCGTATCATCATCGCTGTAATGGAAAGAAACATTTTTATATTCCACTTCACCCTTTACATTTTCAAGCGGCTCCGCATCCGGTGCATTTACAATCTCCGGCTCCGTCTCCACAACATCCAGAAAGCGCCGGAAACCGGAAAGACCTTTCTGCATCATCTCGGTAAGCTCCACAAGAATCTGGATCGGGCTGATAAAAATTCCGATGTAAAGCGCATACATGGCAAGATCGGCAGCTTCCATTTTCTCATGTGCGATCAGCCATCCGCCGAACACTAATGTGATCAGATACATCATTCCCTGGAAGAAAAGATTGCCACTCATAAAGCTTCCCATACAATGATAGTTTGCATCCTTGGATACCAGAAATCCTTCATTGCTTTTCTCGAATTTCTCCCGTTCAATCTTTTCATTTGCAAAAGACTGCACCACACGGATTCCCGCAAGTGTATCCTGCAGACTGGAATTGACATCCCCGATCTTTCTCCGGTTGTCCATAAAAGTCTCCTGCATCTGACGGTTCTGCTTATAAGAAAAGATCAGCATAAATACAACCATCACAAGCAGCGGAATCGCCAGTCTCCAGTTAATAAGAAACAAAAATGTAAACGAACCAACGATTTTAATTACAGATATAAATAAATTCTCCGGTCCATGGTGCGCAAACTCGGAAATATCAAACAGATCCGACACCAGCTTACTCATCATCTGTCCGGAATTATTCTGGTCATAATAAGAAAAAGAAAGTCTCTCATAATGATCAAATAACTTCTGGCGCATATCCCGTTCCATATGTGCCCCCATCATATGGCCCTGATAACTGACATAATATTTACAAAATGTCTGTATGATATACATCACAAGCAAAGCCAGTCCGATCGGCAGAAGTGCTTCAAGGATCTGTGACGGATCCTCTGTAAATAAAGTCTTTGTCAGTGATCTTAAAATCTGTGGAAATGCAAGATCCACCAGACTGATGATCGCCGCACAAATCAGATCCAGAAAGAATACTGTCCTGTACGGCGCATAATATTTTACAAATTTTTTCAGTGTATGCATCACTTTCTTTTGTGCAATGTCCGGATTCCCCGTTTTATCACACTTTACCTCCTTGTCCCCAAAATCACATATTATTATATCGGAAATCTTTTGTTATTTCCACCTTATTCTCAAATTACTTTGGGAATTTTCCTTCCTTCATCTTTTTATTCTGCTGTTTTTATGCTATGATAGGACAGATTGTTATGAGAGTAACTTATTTATTTCACTTGAAAGGGGTATTTCTATGAATTTTATAACAAAAAGCTGGAAAGGCATCTTACTTTGTCTGGTCATCGCCGTTCCATGTTGGTTCCTCGGACAGACATTTCCAATCATCGGCGGACCGGTATTCGGTATCCTTGCCGGAATGATCATTACTTTATTATTAAAAGACAAATCCATGTTTCAGAACGGTATTACTTTTGTGTCAAAGAAGGTTCTTCAGTACGCTGTAATCCTTCTCGGTTTCGGACTGAATCTCTCCGTGATTCTGGAAACCGGAAAACAGTCACTGCCAATTATCGTAACGACGATTTCAACGTCCCTGATCATTGCATATCTGTTACATAAAGTTATGCACGTACCGGGAAATATTTCCACACTGGTCGGTGTCGGATCTTCCATCTGCGGAGGCTCTGCAATTGCCGCAACAGCACCGGTCATTAATGCGGACGATGAAGAAGTTGCACAGGCAATCTCTGTTATCTTCTTTTTCAACATGCTCGCCGCACTGTTCTTCCCGTCACTTGGTGCACTGCTTGGATTTTCAACCAAAAGCGGGGAAGCCTTCGGTATCTTTGCCGGAACTGCGATCAACGATACCTCTTCCGTAACTGCAGCGGCTTCCACCTGGGATTCGCTCTACGCTCTCGGTTCTGCCACACTGGATAAGGCAGTTACGGTCAAACTTACCAGAACGCTCGCGATCATCCCGATCACACTGGTTCTCGCATTTATCCGGACACGCAGCTCCAAAGCCGAAGGAAAGAAAGTGGAATTTAAAAAGATTTTCCCGATGTTCATCCTCTACTTTGTTCTCGCTTCCGTGATCACAACGATCGCAACTTCAGCCGGCGTATCCGCAGATGTATTTACTCCGCTGAAGACACTCAGCAAGTTCTTCATCGTCCTCGCCATGAGTGCAGTCGGTCTGAATACGAATATCATCAAGCTGATCAAAACCGGCGGCAAACCACTCGCTCTTGGTTTCTGCTGTTGGATCGGTATCACGATCGCCAGTCTTTCCATGCAGCATGTGCTTGGAATCTGGTAAATGAAAATCTTTCTCATACTTCAAAAGCCTTGCATAAAGCAGGGCTTTTTCTATAATACAGCTTGCCGATGCCAGAAAGCTGTTCCTCTTATTATCCTTATGTCCAGAAAAGGGAATGTCCATGCCATAACACTAAACATTCCCTTTCCCATGGTTGATTTTTCATTATCTGTAATTCTCCGATTCCCACATTCGAAAACTCTCTCAGATTTTATTTTTCGATTCACCACTACTACACAGCTTTTCTGATGGATATTTCTCCCTTTTTCCACATCTCAAAATACAGATCAAATCCTAACTTCATTATACTATCCAGACTTTCTCAAATTTCCATTTATATAGATGGCAAAAAGGGCAGCATACAGGATTTTGCTCCTGTATTCTGTCCTCATCATATGGTGTATTTGAAAGTTTTTAACGTGTTGTCATTATCCTTCGATACTGATATATTTCTTCTCTTCTACTGCCGGTTTTACTTCTTTCTTCGGGACAAAGAGTTTCAGGATACCATGCTTAAACTCAGCCTTGATATCTTCTTCCGTGATATCTTCACCTACATAATAACTTCTCTGGCAGGCTCCTGCGTAACGTTCACGACGGATGTACTTACCAGTTTCTTTCTCCTGCTCATCCTGATCCAGTCCTTTGGCAGCGCTGACTGTCAGATATCCGTCATTCAGTTCTGCTGTAACTTCATCTTTCTTGAATCCCGGAAGATCGATCTCCAGTTCATAACCATCTTTTTTCTCTTTGATATCTGTCTTCATCAGATTGCCTGCATGATGTCCATACAGTTTTCTCTGGATCTTACGATCTGCTTTATCATCATAAAATGGAAAATCAAAGAAATCATCAAATAAGTTATCATTAAAAATACTAGGCATTAACATAAGTCGTTCCTCCTTATAAATCTATCTGAATTTAGCTAACTTTCTTTTTAAGCGGCTGCCTCATCTGGCAGCCTTGTAACCGGACGCTTACAATCCGTATTCTGATTATCCCTCAATGGAAATGTATTTCTTCTGTTCTACAGCAGGTTTTGCTGCTTCTTTCGGTACGAACAGTTTCAATGTACCGTCTTCAAATTTGGCTTTGATGTCTTCCTGTTTGACACCGTCGCCTACATAAAAGCTTCTGCTGCAGGATCCACTGTAACGTTCACGGCGGATGTACTTGCCATCTTCAGCTTTTTCATCTTTCTTCGTGTTCGTCTCAGCACTGACTGTCAGATAACCATCTTTCAGTTCTGCTTTTACATCTTCTTTTTTAACTCCAGGCATGTTCATCGTTACTTCATAGCCTTTATCGGTATCTTTTACATCCGTTGTCATAAGTCCGGATTCACTGTAATCATATCCTCCAAATGGTTCTCCAAAGAAATCATCCAATAAGTTCTCTCCAAAAATACTAGGCATTAACATAAGTCATATCTCCTTTCAAAAGACATTTATTAATTTATTTAGCACATTCGGATTTACTCTGAAGTGTTGTTGTCATCTCAAACACCGGTCGGTGGAATCTTTATCATCTCTTTTTGTTCCCCTTCCTTTGTTCTAGCTGTAATATAACACTTATTATTAGCACTGTCAATAGGTGAGTGCTAATTCTTTTGTGAAAATTTTGTGAACGCTACGAGCCATGCAAAATGGTGAAAATAAACGCCCTGCAAGTTTACTTGCAAAGGCGTCCATTTTTGCTATTTTATAGGGCGACAGCCCGGCAGCAAGGGAATTCTTTCCCGGGCTGTGCATGGCGTATCTCACAGCTTCACAGGGATTTTTCATTTGCTTTCGCACGGAGGTTTCTTGATTTGACCACATTTTACGACAAATCTGCGGATGATCCGTTTACAGTAATTACTTTTTCTGTATCCATGCTGCATTATCTCTCTTCTGTATTTTTTATATAAATAGTGCTTCGTGCCGCACCCTCTTTTCTCAAATAACCGTCCTTAACCATATTCAGCAAGACAGCTCTGGCTCTACGATGTTTTACATCTGTCCTAAAATCTCTACTGTTTCAGCAGTAGTAATAAAGCCATTTTCCAATACATATTTATAAATTTGTTGTTCCTGTTCACTATAAAGACGGATATCTCTTCTGCAAACCGGTCCATATCTCACTGCTTCATCCATCCGCTCATAATAAGCCATCGAAAAATCTACAATTTTATAAATACTGACTGAACTCTACCTTCTCCTTATTCGGTCCTTCAATCGTAAAGAACCGCACGCCGTTATCCCAGAACGGAAGGAAATGAATGGTATCCTTCGCTGTGTTCATTTTTTCGGCTTCAATATACCGATACACTTCTTCGATATCTTTCACATTGATCGCCACATGATCAATTGCTCCGCTCTCCATCTTTGCAGCCTTATTTTCATAAGTCTCGATCACAAGCGTTTCCAGTTCCAGAAATACAACCTTTTCGTCTGCTTCTTCATTCACCGTCTGAAGTGCAATCTCAAATCCCAGTTTCTGATAAAAAGCAATTGTTTTTTCAATATCATTTGTCGGAATCCCGATATGCTGAATCCCTGTTGTATATGTTTTCAGATCCATCTTAACGTCCCATCCTTTCTTCAACCTGTGCAAGTTCCGGCATTGCAGGGATCGCGCCTTTCCTCTCTACACAAAGGCTTGCCACCGCGTTGCCAAACCGTACATACTCTTTCAGTTCATCCATGGTAAATGCTTCCGGTCTCTTTCCGGCTTTGCTGATACAGTATAAAAATCCTCCCCAGAAGGAATCTCCTGCCCCATTGGTGTCCACCGCTTTGCTCACAAATCCCGGAATATGTACACCGCCTTCTTTGCAGTACAGATATGCTCCATCGCTTCCCAGCGTGACTGCAACGATCTTGACACCCTTCCGGAATAAAATTTCTGTCGCTTCTTCCGGACTTTTTTTGTCTGTCAGAAGCTTCGTTTCTTCATCTGAAATTTTCATGATATCCACGTAAGGAACCAGACTTCTCATCTGTTTCTTTGCAGTCTCCTCATCCTTCCATAAAGAGGCTCTGTAATTCGGATCATACGAGATAATACTTCCTTTTTCTTTTGCGCGCCGGATCGCATAATGTGTGGTATCTCTTGCCGGCTGTTCCGTAAGTGACAGAGAACCGACATGGAAAATATGTGTCTTATCCAGAATATCAACATCGATTTCTTCTTTTTCCATTCTGGTATCTGCTCCCGGTTTTCTTGCAAAAGAAAATGTTCTCTCTCCATTCTCATCAATATTTACAAACGCAAGAGTCGTAAAATATTTTTCATCCAGAAGCATTCCTTCCGTTTCCACGTTTTCTTTTTCCAGCACAGATTTCAAAAACTCTCCATGCATATCCTTTCCTGCCTTCCCGATAAAAGCGGTATGTCCACCAAGTTTTGCCACCGCAACTGCAACATTTGCAGGAGCGCCACCCGGATTCTGGGCAAATAGTGTCTGCCCGTCTTCATTTACTCCCTGCCAGGTAAAATCGATCAGGATCTCACCAAATGTTGTAATGTCGTAAAGCGACCGTTTTGCCGCATCATTGGTATCTGCAAGAAGTCCTTCTTCAAGCAGTCTCTCCAGAACCTGGTTGCATTCATTTTCTTCGTCCGTGTGGATATGCAGTTCTCCGTATTCAAATTCAGGCATACTTAAAACACCGAGCATGGATTTCGCATTGACCACATATCTGCCACTGCAAAGCTCTACGTCACAGGAAATCCGCTCTGCAATGCTGACCAGTTTCCGTGCATTTGTCATGGTTCCCAATATTACTTTCGCAATCATTTTTTCCTCCTAAGCAAATATGCTGATAATCAGAGCACAGATAAGACCGGTAAATCCGATAATCGTCTCCATCATCGTCCATGATTTTAAGGTTGTCTTTTCATCAATTTCCAGCAAGGAGCTTACCAGCCAGAAACCAGAATCATTCACATGACTGAATGCCGTTGCACCACCGGTAATCGCACAGACCATCACTGCAAGGTATAATGGCGAAAGTCCTGCAACCGCCGGCATGGATGCCATAATTCCGGCTGCCATCGTCATCGCAACCACTGCCGCTCCAACCGATGCTCTTACCAGAGCTGCGATCAGCAGTCTTGTCGGATCTGCTGCAAATACTGTTTCTGACATTTTCATTTCCTCCCGTATTCTTCCTGATTAGTGAACATATTTGTGGATCGTTGCTTTTACAGCACCTGGTCCTGCGATCATTTCACGAAACATTTCTTCAATCTTTTCACCGACACCATCTTTGTAAAGATCGGTAAAGAACAGACGTTCATTGGACAGGATCGGTTTCAGCTGGTCTTTCAATGTCTCCGGCTTTCCAACTACGATGTCACCAAGCTGTTCTCCGATTTCTTCATTCATCGGATCCGGTGCCAGTTCGAATTTGTTTCCTTCATCATCAACTGCCAGCATATATCTGAGCCAGCCTGCAATACCAAGCGGAATTGCTGTCAGTTTTGATGCATCTCCGTATTTTGCCACATAAGCTTTTACCGTCTCGCCAAAACGGATACCAACCATCTGTGACACATCAACTGCAAGACGGAGATTTGTATCTCCCAGATATTCATTCGGAAAACGGTCATTAAAAAGTTCATCCACAAATTCCTGTGGAGAAAGGATTCCAGGATCTGCCACTACCGGAAGTCCTTCGTCATAAGCAACCATTCTTGCCATCTTCATCATATCTTCATTGGTATTAAGCATATGTGCGAACAGATCATATCCAAGTACGACACCAAGCGGACCTGTGACTGAATGAACCGGATTTAAGCATACCGTTACTTTCATTCGTTCCGAAAGATTTACTGTATTTCTGTCCGCCATATAAACTCCAAATCCTTTTTCCAGTGCCGGGCGTCCGTTCGGAAAACTGTCTTCAATGACCAAATATTGCGGTTTTTCTGCATTTACAAATGGAGCAATGTAAGTCTTCTTTCCGGTGATGACCGGCTGCATTTTTTCCACACCGAGAGCTTCAAGATCATCTGCAATCTGTTCGCTCGGACGTGGAGTGATCTTGTCGATCATGGTCCATGGGAAGGCAACGACTTTTTCATAACTTACATATGTAATGAAATCATCATCTACAAATCCCTGCTTCTTCCACTCTTCTGCCATTGTAAGAACAGATTCACGGAGTTTTGCACCATTCTTGGAACAGTTATCCATAGATACCAGTGCAATTGGATATCTTCCTGCTTTGAATCTTTCATAAAGCATTGCTACCAGTACTGCCATGGCTCCTGTCGCTTTGTCCGGTCCGTTCTTAATGTCCGCTTCCACGAATGGAAACCAGGTTCCGTCTGCTTTCTGCAGAGCATATCCTTTTTCGGTAATTGTAAAGGATACCATCTGAAGAGATTTGCTTGTAAAGATCTCTTTCAGGCGGTTCCACTGTGCCAAATCAGAAGACTGTGCTTTTACTGCTTCTGCAAGGGATCCGAGTACTTTATATTCACGTGTTCCGTCCCCATGCAGAATTACGCTCAGTCCCAGATTGTCATATGGATCATAAATTTTATCTACTACGTCATAGTCAAATGTCTCTACACAGGTGATTCCTCTGTCCAGTACACCTTCTTCCAGAAGTCCGTCTGCAATTCCACCGATAAAAATACGGAAAATATTACCTATTCCAAAATGAACCCATCCCGGTTCTTCTTTTGCTTTTTCAGATATCTTCTCCACATCATATCCCGGAAGTGCAATTCCTGCCTTCTCCCATGCCGCACGGTCTTTGATTCCTTCGATTGTTAACTTCATTTTGTTACCTCCCGTTTTACTTTTTCTTTTTAGTTATGTTTTTGACTTACGCTTATATCTAAGTTGTAAGTGTAGTATATAACCACAAAAGTGAGTTGTCTATTGACAAAAAATACAATTTTACAATTCTATTTTTATCTATTTTTCACAAAGCGAATCAGAAAGCTCTTGTTTTATCCGCACATCTATATTAGAATAAGTTCATATCTTGTGTGTATGATTCACGCATAAGTAAAGGAGAATATCATGAAAGAAAAAGGAATGACCACGATTACCCTGAAAAAAATCAATCGGGAAAAAGTGTACCAATATATTTATCAGCAAAAAGAAACATCCAAACTCCAGATCGTTCAGGATCTGCAGATGGGACTTTCTACTGTCAGCCAGAATTTAAATGAGCTGGAAAATGACGGTCTGATCAGCCGGAATGGATATTTTGAATCAACCGGCGGACGAAAGGCCCAGATTATAAAAATTGTTGAAGATTTCCGTATTTCGATCGGACTTGGGATTTTAAAAGATATGTTTCATATTGTAGCCGTAAATCTATATGGAGATGCAATTGCAACCGAAACGATTGAGCTGCCATACGAGAGCAGCGATGCTTACTACTCTGCCCTTGCTGCAAATGTAGAACTGTTTATCCAAAAGAATCATTACGCTCCTGAAAAAATTGAGGGAATTTCGATTGCCACACAGGGAATCATCTCACCGGATGGAAATGCCGTAACCTACGGCGATATTATGGGAAATGCAAATATGCAGCTTTCGGATTTTTCCTCCAGACTTCCGTATCCGTGTCATCTGGAACACGATTCAAAAGCCGCTGCAGATCTGGAACTCTGGAATCATCCACAATTTGACAGTGCCCTGATTTTTCTTCTGAATCCTAACCTTGGCGGTGCGATCATCACCGGACATGAAGTTCACCAGGGCGATCATATGCGTAGTGGTCTGATTGAACACATCTGCATTGATCCAAATGGTCCGAAATGTTATTGCGGCAATCACGGGTGTCTGGAAACTTACTGTTCTGCAAATGCCCTGAAAGCAGCTTCCGGTATGCCGGTCAAAGAATTTTTTAACCTCCTGCATCAGACACATGCTCTGAATCTCACACAAATCTGGAGAGACTATCTTGACCACCTTGCCTTTGCAATCCGTAACCTGAATCTTGTGATCGACAGTCCGGTGATCATCAGCGGATATCTTGCACCATATTTTCAGGAAGCAGATATGCATTATCTTTTAAGCAAGATCAATGAAAATTCCCTTTTCCAGATGGACGAAAGCCAGCTTCTGGTGGGAAATCATGGACAGTATACTCCTGCGATTGGTGCGGCACTTTATTATATTAAAGAGTTTCTGACGCCGGCTGTGTCGTAATAATCGAGCAGGCTGCTCCTGCTCAGCTTGTGTACCATCTTGCTTAACAGCCAGGTGATGTACTTTTTCCAAATACAAATCCTTATGCAAACATAAATCTGCATTTTGCACATCGTATACACAAAAACAGGACAGATATTTGATATCACTTTCCTCATTTTCTGATAAAAATGATATCAAATATCTGTCCTGTTTTCTTATGCTTTACCTAAACATTTTCACAGAACTTCTACGCATCAAAATGAATCCTGCTCTCATCAAACCGGTCCTGCTGCGCTCTTTCCTCCGCCGGATATCCAAGTGGAAAGATTGCGAATGCTCTCTGATCTTCCGGAATCCCAACGATCTCTTCCACTTCCTTCATCCGCTCTTCGATCGGAGCAATTCCAAGCCAGACTCCGCCAAGTCCGATTTCATCTGTCTTAAGCCATAAGTTCTCCATTGCAATACTCATATCGATGTCCGCATAACATGGGACATCACAATCTTTCCGATATGCAGATATGATTGCCACCGGTGCATTCGCCGTCATCCCTGCATACGGACTTGCCTTTGATAATTTCTCCAGTGTATCTTTTTTGGTAATTACATAGAATTCCCACGGCTGCTGGTTCTTTGCAGACGGTGCTGCCATTGCCGCGCGAAGGATTTCCACAATCTTTTCCCTCTCCACTGGTCTGTCCTGATATTTTCTGATACTTACGCGATGAAATAAATCTGCCATTTTCTGTTCTCCTCTATTCTATCTTTTTCAGTCTCTCAACCGCATATTTGATAAATCTTTTTACCGCTGGTGATGCCTGTTTATACGACGGAACTGCAAGTCCAAGTATGATCCTTGATGGTGGATCTACCGGAATCTTCACTACATCACAATTCCACTTTTCCGTGATCAGATTGTTCATCACACTCATTCCAAGTCCCTTTTCAATCATTGCCATTGTAGCAAAATTTTCCAGAGTTGTCAAATGAATATTCAGTTTGATTCCATTTCGCTCAAACAGCGAAACCACATCATCATCCCGTCCAAGTGCCGGCATAATAAACGAATCGGTCTCACAATTAATTAACGGATAACTTTCTTTTGATGCATACGGATGATCTTTTGGCAAAACTGCCAGCATTTCATCATAGTCCAGTGGTGTCCACTCATACGGCATTGGCTCCTGATAACTTAAAAATCCGATATCCGCCTTTTTTTCATCCAGCCATCTTGTCACTTCCTGCCGAATTCCCTCCATAAGCCGGATTTCGATCTGCGGATAATCCTGTTCAAAGTCCCGGATCACCTCCGGAAGCCAGTGCGTAGAAATACTGGAATATGCTGCAATCGTCACACTGCCTACAAGAAGTCCCTTTACTTCTGCTGCGAGCTCATAGATTCGATTTTCTTTTTCAAGAAATTCTCTGACTGCAGGCAAAAGAATTTCCCCATCCGGTGTTAGGGTAACCCCTTTCCTCGTTCGTCTGAGTAAGGTAAGACCTGTTTCGTTCTCCAAAGCTCCAACAAGCTGACTGACTCCTGACGGTGTATAATTTAATCTCTCTGCTGCTTTTGTAAAGCTCCCAGTATCTGCAGCATACATAAAAGCTTTACATCTGGCACTTTCCACATCTGTTCACCTCTTAATTTAAATATTTATTTTAAGTAATACTATTCTTATTTTGAATAATTCATAGTTTTACTTTATTGTAGGTGTATTTTAAAATAATTTCAACAGGAAATAGAAAGGAGGTTTTATAATATGAATATTCAAATCAGAGCTTATCAGAGTAAAGATGCTGCCTCTGCAGCACAGATATGGAATGAGGTTGTAACAGACGGAAATGCATTTCCACAGGATACCGAAATGACAGCTAACGTTGCCAACTTATTTTTTCAGGAACAGACTTATACCGGTATTGCAGAAAATGCGGACACTCACGAAATTCTTGGCCTTTATATCCTTCATCCTAATAATGTTGGAAGATGTGGGCACATCTGTAATGCCAGCTATGCTGTCCGTAAAAATATCCGTGGATTGCATATAGGTGAAAAACTGGTTCTTGATTGTCTGCAGAAAGCAAAAGAAAACCAGTTCCGCATTCTGCAGTTTAATGCGGTTGTTGCTACCAACACCCCAGCATTACATCTTTATGAACGAATTGGATTCAAAAAACTCGGCACAATACCCGGCGGTTTCCGGATGCCGGATGGAACTTATGAAGACATCATTCCACATTACTATCTTCTCTAAGTACATCCCCCTCCATAACGGAGGAAGGGCGCATCCAGCTTATCCCAGATGCGCCCTGTATTTATGATCAACTATTTACAAAATATCTTTATAGAGCCGGAGGACATTCTTATAAAAAATCTTTTCTATTTCCTGATAACTTTTTATAAATGAAATTTTGTCTTTATTCTTTTCCATTTCATTATAAAAAACAGCTAAAAGGCGCATTCCATATGCAAAAGGATTATTCTCCGTTCTTGGTCTTGTTGCCATATCTTTTGCTCCTTCTTTCTGTTATGCCATATGGCTGTCACGTGCTACTTTAATGCACTCCAGACCTTTCTTTAATACTGCGGTCTGTGTTGCCACATTCAGACGAACATATCCTTTTCCGCATTCACCATAGTTTGTTCCACTGTTCAAACGAACACCTGCTTCTGCAAATGCATTCATCAGATCATCCTGTTCCATATTCCATGCACTGAAATCAATCCACAGCAGGTAAGTTCCTTCTGGTTCAATCATCTTAACTTCCGGCATATTCTCCGCAAGGAAATCTCTTACTACACCGATATTTTTCCAGAAATATTCATTCTGCTGGTCTACATAGTAATCGCACTCGTTGTAGCATGCCATAAGTGCTTCGATTCCAAGATAGTTATAGTCAAAGTGGAAATCATCATATACCACATTGTACTGGTCGCGAAGCGCTTTATTCTTGATTACAACATATGCAGAATAGAAGCATGCAAGATTGAATGTCTTACTTGGTGATCCCATTACAACGATATTGTCTGTAAGGTCATCTGAAAGTGAGAATAATGGAGTATGTTTGTGTTCTCCGTATACAATATCTCCGTGAATCTCATCACCAACAAGAATTGTATTGTTTTTCTTACAGATTTCTGCAACTTTGATAAGTTCTTCTTTTGTCCATACACGTCCTACCGGATTGTGTGGGTTACAGATCAGCATGATTCTTACTCTTGGATCTGCTACTTTCTTCTCAAGATCTTCAAAATTCATCTCATAACGGCCATCTTCGAGTACCAGATCATTGCTTTCAACAAAACGTCCTGCACCTTTGATTACGATGCTGAATGTATGGTAAACCGGAGCCTGGATCAGCACTTTATCGCCCGGACGGGTATATGCATTCAGGATCATCCATAAAGCACCTGTCATTAGTCCCTGTGAATGACGGATTGTTTCCGGGTCAACAGTAAGACCATATCTCTTTTTATACCAGTTACAGATTGATGCTGCAAATCTTTCCTGTGGCAGTGCACCATATGCATACACACCAAATTCTGTACGTTTACGAACTGCTGCAATTGCTTCTTCCGGTGCTTTGAAGTCTGTATCTGCTACTCCAAGCGGAATATACTTTCCATTTTCTCCTTCATAATCCCATTTGAAAGAATCTGTGCCAATACGATTGATCGGTTCATCAAAATCATGAAATTTGTTTGCCATTGTTTTTACCTCATTTTTTCAATATCTTCATCATCTGTTTTTTTGATGGCACCTGACCTGCAACAACTAGTTTCCCGTCAATCATCACCGAAGGAGCCGTCATCACTCCCAGCTTTACGATCTCAACCAGGTCTGTCACTCTCTCGATTTCCGTATCCATCCCGAGCTCTTCAAGACACTCCTTCACAACCGCATTTGTCTTATCACAGTTCTCACAGCCGCTTCCAATTACTTTTATATTCATATCCCGCCTCCAGATTTAATTGTTCAGTTTCATAGGAAGTCCCACACACTCTTCCCACGCCGCCGCGATCTCCCGGATCAGTGCAATTCCGATTTTGGAAATAAATACAAGCTGAGACTTCGGCTGTGGTTCGTAAGGCGCATAATCCCGTTTCTTTCCGACTACATCAACTTTTTCCCATCCTTCTTTTTCCACTTTAAAGAATCCCTTTACACGGAAAACATCCGGTTCAATCTTTGCAAGGAAAGCTTCCAGCTTTTCCTTCTGGATCTCTCCTGTAAAATCCATGGAAAATGTTTTTGGTTTATTTTTCGATGAATTCGTAGTATCCTCACATTCTGCCCATTTATACAGCATCAGATCCATATCATAAAACGAACGGTCAATATTTCCATTGGCACTCTCTGTAATTGGGCATACCGGATTAATTTCACGCACTTTGTCTTTCACCTGTTCAATCTGCTCGCTGTCCACCAGATCAACCTTTGTCAGAACCGCAAGATTGCAGTGTTTAAGCTGACGATCAATTGTCTCTGAATCCCCGATCTGATCCAGAAAATTATAGCAGTCCACCAGACAGATACAGCCTTTGAAATCATATGCATCCGGAGCCATCACTTCCGTCGCCGCAAGAATTTCTTCCGCATTGGACGGATCTCCAAACCCTGAGCTCTCTACAAACACGTATTCCAGACCTTTTCTGGACATCTGAACCAGCGCATCCACAAAGGATAATCTCAGACAGCTGCAGAAAATCGATCCCCGGTTCAGTTCTACCATCTGAATATCATTATTCTGAAGCACGGTTCCATCAATACTGATCTTTCCCAGTTCATTCTGGATCACTCCAACCTTTGTTCCTTCCATATTTTCCAGAAGATTCCGGAGGATCGTCGTCTTGCCGGATCCCAGAAATCCCGTCAAAAAATACAATTTAATCTTACTCATGATTCATTTCTCCTTTTTCTATACTGCAACTGCACCCTGATTTGCTCTGCTGCCGCTGCAACTTTTTTTTCTTCTTTTTCTGTATTACAATTGCAATTTAAAAGCCCTGCATAATCTCCCGGGATCATCAGCCGCCCAACCGTCTTGTAAACCTCATTCATTACGTCTATGTCCAGAGAATACTGCATCCATTTTCCTTCTTTGCGCGCCTTTACGATTCCCAGATCGCACATCAGCTTCATATCGTGTGATAAGGTTGGCTGTGTGATGTGAAATTCCTCCAGGATCTTACAGGCACATAATTCTCCTTCGGATAACATGTCGATGATCTTCAGGCGTTTCGGATCCGACATCACTTTGAATATACGGGCATATTTTTCATAATCTATCTGCATTTTTCTGTCACCTCGGGTAATGTAAATCTTTTCCTTTTCGTGCAAGCACGAATGATATTTGGATTTTCCCCACTACTTTTGATAATATTACGGATTGCTCCGCAGCGTTGCTGCTCCCGCAATCCTACGTCCATTCGGAATCCGCTGATTTCCTTCGTAAATCGCTCCTTCCTCATGTCCGGCGGGTAGCAAATTCATATGCCTTTTCGTGCAAGCACGAACGGCATATGAGTTTGCTACCCTATATTATCACATTAAACCCATACCCCACAATGATGATTCCGATACACACGATTCCAATGAATGTTCCGAGTAACTTTTTCTTAATCGCTTTGGACAGCATTACCATAGATGGAAGGGAAAGTGTAGTCACTCCCATCATAAAGGATAAAATCGTTCCAAGTCCTGCCCCTTTTGCAAGCAGGCTTTCTGCGACTGGGATGGTTCCGAAAATATCCGCATACATCGGAACGCCTACTGCTGTCGCCAGTGGCACGGCGTACCAGGTCTGTTTTCCAAGAATGCTTCGGACGATATGCTCTGGGATCAGATTGTGGATAGCTGCCCCGATGATGACTCCGACAACGATATACGGAGCTACCTTTTTGACGGTAGCCACAACCTGATTTTTTGCATAATCCATACGGTCTGCTATTGTAAGCGACGGCGAAGCTACCTCCACATTCGGCGCCTGCCGGATAAAATCTGCCACCTGGTCTTCCATATGCAGCCGCTCAATGATCGTTCCCCCTATAACAGCTATGACAAGTCCAACAATCACATAAGCAAATGCGATCTTCCCTCCAAAGACACTCATCAGAAGAACCAGAGATCCCAGATCCACCATCGGAGATGAAATCAGAAACGAGAAAGTAACTCCCAGCGGCAATCCTGCACTGGTGAATCCCATAAAGATCGGAATCGATGAGCAGGAGCAGAACGGAGTCACTGTTCCAAGAAGTGCTCCGATCAGATTCGCCCAGATTCCATGAAATCTTCCCATAATCTTTCTGCTTTTCTCTGGCGGAAAATAGCTTTGAATATAGGATATCACAAAGATCAGCACCGCAAGCAGCACAAAAATTTTTATGATATCATACAGGAAAAAGTGAAGAAATTCTCCTGGAAACCTTCCCTCTCCCAATCCGGCTTTAACAAGAAGTTTTCCGATCAGATCTTTCAGCCAGTGCATTCCAAGAATCTGGTCCTGAAAGAAATCCCATCCGTTTTTTATGATTTTCATTCTCTCTCCCTTCCCATAGAAATATAGAAATATTTCTATATATTTTTCATTTTTTAACCGGTGCAATCTATTTCTCACACCGGTTTTCTAACTACATCTTACTCTTCATATAGAATTTTGTCAATATGTTCCCGCTTTTTTTCTAATTTATCCCCTTCGCATTTGGATAGATTTTCTTCATCTTTGCGTCATCATAATGTGCATCCGCCCACTTCTGGACGGCATTTGTCGCCTGCACACCATTTCCTCTCTCATCATATCTTACCAGTGCCACACAGGATACCAGAATGTTGCAGACCATAAATCCCAGTAAAACCCAGGTCAGAATCTTTCCTGCAACTGCCGGTATTTTTTCAATCCATTTTTCCACAGGTGGAAATAATATTTTAAACCACACAACCGCAGCAATTCCCCAGAAAAAGCAATAAAGCAGATTGATTCGACCTCCCAGGTTAAACGGGATCTTACTGTAATCCCAGAACACTTTTCCAAATACAAGTTCCGTAAACACACTGCAGAAATACTCATAAGCACCACCAAGCAATGTTCCTGTAAGGAAAAGAAAACGATCCCCTTTATCCTTATATTTGTACAAAAGTGCTGTGACAAGCGCAATTGCAAGCCCCCAGACAATGCTGAACGGTCCCCAGACCACACTGCTTCTGCTCATCCATACTCCAGCCGTCACACGACAGAAAATCGTTTCTGTGATATCTCCCAGAAAAGCACCGATCATAAACAGCATCACGATCTTATAAAAGCCGCACCCTTTTGCAAATACCTTTTCTTCGTTCTCTTCCCGGATTTCCTCTTCAATTTTTCTTGCCTTTGGATATGCTTTTTTCAGACGCTTTTCCAGACTTCCGGCAATCTTTCCCGCAATTTTTGTGCTGATCTTATCCATCCCGGCATCCGTTGCAATCCAGCGCTCCGGCTTCTTACTCTTTCCGGTAAGAAGCATAAAGGAACCAAAGATATCCACAAAAAGTACACCGATCAGTGTCAGCAGCACAATATGCATCAGAAGCTTCGGCAGAATATGTAATAAAATCAACGTGACCCCATTGCACCATCTCACTGCCAGATAACCGAGCACACCCCAAAATAGTGAAGCCGGAAGACAAATATATCCATCCAGGTTCCATTTGATATTTGAATAATCCCACCATCTTGCCTTGAATGCTTTTTCGATCAGATGTCCACTGACCCATTCTGCAACTGTTGCATAGACCGTTGCAAAGATAAATAGCCAGATTCCCCGAAGTTCCTGTAATCCCACTGTCATCGCAATTGCAGTCAGACCATAGAGCACACAGAACGGTCCATTTACCAGACCTCGGTTAGCAAACTTTCTCTGCTTCAAAGTTGCCGATATCGTTTCCAATACCCAGCCACCAAAAGAATAAATAAAAAAGAGCCACAGTAATTCATATCCAGTATAGTAATTCATAGTCTTCTCCTTTGTAAATTCATGGTATCATCTTATCATGCCAACCATGAACTTACAATTGGGATTTTATCCGTAAAGATATTATATAACACCAATCGTTTTTACAACCGGTTAAACCGGGATCCGACTCCCCATACCGTCTCGATGATCTGCGGATTCCGCATATCCACATCGTCATTTCATTTCCTGTAGTCGAAATTCTGACTGCGCCTTCTTTTTTTCTGTATATTTATTTGTTTATCATATATATTTTTCTATTTTTTATCTATATTCCCGATTTATTTCATATATTTAAAATTATTTCATTTTTTTCAGAATTTTTATTGACATTTTGCATTTTATGAGATATTATAATATCAACAAAACAAAAGGAGGACGGACCACCAGAAACTTAATCTTAACTCCAAAGTCTAAGAAAGTAAGAGGTATGGACCAAAGGACACTTAATTTAAAACTCGGACAAATCTAATGAAAGTAAGAGGTACGGACCAAAAGGAACATAATTTAAAACCAGAACAAAATCTAATGAAAGTAAGAGGTACAGACCACCGGAAACTTAATTTAAAACCAGAACAAATCTAATGAAAGTAAGAGGTATGGACCAAAAGGAACATAATTTAAAACCAGAATAAATCTGATGAAAGCAAGAGGTACAGACCAATGGCAAGATAATTTATACAATATCAAATCAATGAAATCAAGAGGTGCAGACCAATGGCATAATAATTATTGAAATTTACATAGAAAAAACTATTTGAGATAATAGTTTCAGATAGATAAGAAGTGAATAAGGAGGATAATCCAATGGATGGATCAAATTAAAATCCACTGTAGCTGAAAGATCAGATACAGTGGATTTTTTATGACATATTTTCTGTTCCAAAGTTCAAGAGCGCGCCTGCTGACGCGCTCAATTTCTGCTGATTCATAGTATAGCGGATTCTATGAAGTCTTCCGGTCCATATCCCATACTGCTTTACCATCATCACAGTATTCCAGATCCGGGCATTCCCCCTGTACAAAGGAATAAACCGGTTCTTTTCCTTCATATTCCTGAATGATACCATTTAATTTGGCAAGCATTTTTTCTTTATCACCCGGAAGATGTCCTCTGACTCTCACATGGATAAAGTCATGAAAACCATCATATAAAATATTTGCTCCTGCTTTTTCCGGTGCGATCCTCTCGATCAGATGATATTCTTCCCGAATTGTTTCCAGCTCATCTGCCGGAACAAAAGTACCTTGCCGTATATCTTGATACAACGGAACTTCTTTATGCAGAAACATGGAAAAATTCACTACATGCGCCGGATTGGTCCTGTTCAGGAACTGCGCCAGTGCTTCTGCATTTTCCATTCCTCTTCCTTTTCCTGCGACTCCGGTCATAATATGTGCATCATAGATCAGTCCTGCTCCATGAAGCCTGTCGATTGCCTGATATGCCTGTGCCAGATCATGATCTTTTTTCATAAATTTCAGCACATCATCCAGTCCGCTCTCGATTCCAAGATACAGATGCTTTACCTTTTTTCTAGCAAGCATTTCCAGCTCTTCCTGGCTTTTATGTAAAATACTCGTAACAGTCGCATCCATATTAATCCCTTCACATTCCGGGAAGTAATATGCGATCAGATCCAGAATCTCATACAATTTTTCTGTCTTCAGACCAAATGCATTACCATCCCCCAGAAAGATCTTCTTCGGCTTCCCATGCAGTTCCCGCACTCTCTTTAGTTCCGCTTCAATCTGTTCCATCGGAAGTTCCCGATACTTCAGATGCCGGAATAAATTACAGAATTTACACTGATTATATGAGCATCCAACCATAACCGGAAGCATGAAAGAGCTTCTTTCCATCGGGGCCCGGCAAATCTGTCCTTCGTAATCCATATGTCACACTCCTATGCTTCTACATAATAGACATAATTTTCTTTTCTTGGTTTTGCTGCAGGAAGTTCTGCTGCCGCATATCCAAGTACGCAATGACCGATTCCTTCATAGTCTCCTTCGATTCCCCATTTTTTCAGAAGAGCCTTTCCTTCCTCGGATTCAAATTCTTCTTTTGCCCGGTGGATCCAGCAGCTTCCGATTCCAAGCGAATGCGCCGCATTCATCAGATTTCCCATCACAAGACTTCCATCATAAAGATATGTCGGTCTTGCCTTATCTGCAAGTACAATAAGAACTACCGGTGCACCATAAAACGGATCTGTATCGGTTCCCATAATTTTTGCATTCATTGCTGAAAGCTGATCTCTTGTTGCTTTATCCGTCACTGCCACGATGATCGGTGACTGCATTCCCATTCCCGTTGCCGCATAAGTTCCGGCCTCAATGATCGTATCCAGATCCTCTTTTCTGATCATATCCGGTTTGTATCCACGGACACTTCTGCGTTCTTCCATATTTTTGATTACTTCATTCATAAATTTTCAGCTCCTTTCAAATCTGCTTCTATTGTAGCACGATTTGAAAGGAGCTGTATGTATCTTATTTATTAAATTTTTATATCTGGCTTATTTTTCTTCGCCCCATACTTCTTCCGCGATTTCTTTTACCAGTGCAAGCTTCTTCCACTGTTCTTCTTCTGTCAGTTTATTTCCGATTTCACAGGAAGCAAATCCACACTGTGGACTCAAATACAGTCTGTCGAGCGGGACATATTTCGCTGCTTCATGGATTCTCTTAATTACGTCTTCTTTATCTTCCAGCTTTGGTGACTTGGTTGTGATCAGACCGAGAACCACTTTTTTATCACCACTTACACTCTTCAACGGCTCAAATCCACCAGAACGTGCATCATCAAATTCCAGATAATATGCACTTACATTTTCACGGGCGAATAAAGCTTCTGCCACACGGTCATATGCACCACTGCTTGCATAAGTAGAATGGAAATTTCCACGGCATACATGAGTGTTGATCACCAGATCTTCCGGCGCTCCCTCAATTGCACGGTTATTGATAGCAAGAAGCTGTTCCATGATTTTCTGAAGTCCGGCTTCATCGGTTCCGAAAATTGCTGCAGCATGTGGATCTACACACATTCCCCATGAACAGTCATCCAACTGAATGTTTCTACAGCCCGCATCATACAGGTCACGAATAACTTTCTTATATCCATTTGCGATATCTTCTGCCAGTTCTTCCACGTCCGGATAATACTGATTGGTATTCGGAAGGGACATTGGCATAATAAACTGTTCCAGGAACTGTGCCGGTGCCGGAATCGTCTGCTTTGCTACTGTATTTTCATCTTCCAGTGCCTTTACAAATTTAAAATGTTCTACAAATGGATGCTGATCTACGGAAATTTTTCCAGTCAAATAAGTATCATCGATCATTGCAGCTTCACCGTGGAACGGAAGTCCGGTCTTAGTCGGCTCATGTCCTACCCCGTTAAATCCCCACATGAAATCAAGATGCCAGGTTGCTCTTCTGAACTCGCCGTCTGTGATCACATGATATCCGGCTTTTTTCTGCTTCTCTACCAGGTCTAAAATTGCAGCATCCTCTACTTTTGTCAGTTCTTCTTTTGAAATCTTTCCTTCTTCAAAATCTCTTCTTGCTCTTTTCAGTGTTTCCGGTCTTAAAAAACTTCCTACATAATCATAACGAAATGGTGTATTTTTACTCATAATATAGCTCTCCTTTTCTCTTTCGTACTGTCTGTCTTTTATGTTTGAAAGTATAGCAGAGTATTCTGCATCTGAAAAATACAAAAAAAATGCAGTTTGCCATAGTTTAAAACTATAGCAATATCAAAAAAATGTTACACGCTCCCTACTTCCATGCTACAATATTACCAGGATATCTGGCCAGAAGTATTTTCCGCTAAGATACATTTTCCAGATACTTTTCTGATATCCCAAACCCAAAAACAATATTCTTTATAGAAAGTGAAAAATATGACTCTTCAACAATTAAAATACGTCGTAACTGTTGCTGAAACAGGAACAATTACCGAAGCCGCAAATCGTCTTTATATTTCCCAGCCAAGCCTGACAAACGCAATCCGTGAACTGGAAAAAGAAATGAAGATTACCATTTTTCTCCGGACTAATAAAGGGATCATCCTTTCAAAAGAAGGCGAAGATTTCTTAGGATACGCCAGACAAGTGCTGGAACAGGCCGCTATTCTCGAAGATAAATACAAAGGAACTTCCGGCGGGAAAAAGAAATTCTGTGTATCCACGCAACACTATTCTTTCGCTGTCAATGCCTTTGTCGATCTGATCAAAACCTACGGACAGGATGAATATGATTTCAGTCTCCGCGAAACCCAGACATACGAAATCATCGAAGATGTAGCAAAAATGCGCAGCGAGATTGGAATTCTTTTCTTAAATAATTTTAATGAAACGGTTCTGGAAAAAATTTTAAAATCCAACGGGCTTATTTTTCATCAACTGTTTGTTGCAAAACCACATGTATTTATCAGCAGACGTCACCCTCTCGCCAATCACAAAATAATCACCAATGAAGAACTGGACGATTATCCATATCTTTCCTTTGAACAGGGTGAACACAATTCCTTTTATTTTTCAGAAGAAATCTTTTCTGTATCTGAACGCAAGAAAAATATCCGTGTACGGGATCGTGCCACCTTATTTAATCTTCTGATCGGGCTAAATGGCTACACAGTATGCAGTGGTGTAATTGACAAAAAGTTGAATGGAAAAGATATCATTGCCGTTCCTCTTGCTGACGAAAGTGATATGCGGATTGGGTATATTACACATAAAAAAAGGATGTTAAGCAGATTAGGGACAACTTATCTGGATGCCTTGAAAAAATATCTGCAATAAAAAACTTCGGGTTATAGGACAAAACGTGTTGATGGCTAATCCCAGCCATCAAACGTTCTATC